>Ga0126381_100001112_pt1 | contig 29152 bp, 26 predicted proteins | sample PanSoiMetPlot_28_FD_96465 | JGI IMG/M metagenome (GOLD analysis project Ga0126381, IMG submission 96465) | Tropical forest soil microbial communities from Panama - MetaG Plot_28 | ecosystem: Environmental > Terrestrial > Soil > Tropical forest > Bulk soil | place: Panama | collected 2016-02-17
AGAACTGCGCCGCCCAGCGCAGCATGAGCGCGCAGGGCGTGTGCGCCACCGCGGCGACCGCGAGGAACATTATGTAGAGAGCGCGAAGGTCCAGCGCGCGCGACCAGGTCGCGGCCAACGCCAGCATGAGAACTGCAACGCCCGCGGACGCCCAGACCGCTCCGACCGCGCTCATGGTAGGGGTGCGCGCCTCACCGCTGCGTCGCTGTACGCGCATAAGAGCGCCGTTCACGAGGATGCACGCCAATGTCACGGTGGGCCAGGCGAGAGCCGTGTCAGGCCATGCGTACTCCCACCACATTGCCACCAGAGGGCCGATTCCCCAGAGCAAGAACATCCATCCCCACCGCTGGGTCGTGCGCCTGCCCTCGGTCATCATCTGCTCGATCAGCCGCAGCCGGTCGAGGATCTCGGACTGGTCCGGTTCCCACATCGACATCTTAATTGTAGCAAAAGTCCAGAGTACTCTAGAAACTAGAGTACAATTGAAGCATGACCGCATTTCACTATGCCATTCTGGCCGCCGGTACCGTGCTGTGGTTCTTTCCGTTCATGCTGGTGCGGCGCAAATTCACAGGAACCTTAACGCTTGACCGGCGAGCGCGCCGGGGCGTCGTTCTGGAGGGCCTGGGCTATACAGTGTTATGGCAAGGCCCGTTCTGGACGCGATCGCTGGAAGCCTGGCAGCCAGCGCTTGCGCTTACGTTGTTCGCGATGGCGTGCGCGACGTCATGGACCTCGGCATTTGCGCTCGGCGGGCAGCTTCGTGTCGACGCCGCGCTTGAGGGCGACCACCGGCTGATTCGCTCGGGCCCGTACCGGCTGGTGCGGCATCCCATATACATGTCGATGCTCGCCGTTCTCGCGGGCACGGGCATTCTGATTGCGCCGTGGTATCTGATGGCGCCGGCGTTGACTCTCTTTCTGCTGGGGACCGCGATCCGCGTGCGGGTGGAAGACTCGCTGCTGGAATCGCGATTCGGCGAGGAGTTCCGGCAGTACCGCCGCACAGTCCCGGCGTTCGTTCCGTTCGTGAGGTAGACATGAAATCCTTGCGACCCGCACTCGCACTCATTCTCGTGGCGCCGCTGGTGGCTGAGATCCTTCCAGGTTCGGCTCCGCTTTCACGACCCGGCCTGCTCCCTTTCATCGTGCTGATCTATGGACCGGGGGCACTGCTGATTCGCGATGTCCTGCGGCGCAGGGGGCGCGGCTGGATCGGCATATTGTTGCTGGGCGCAGCATACGGATTCATCGAGGAGGGGATTGCGCTGCAAAGCCTGTTCAACCCCAACCTGTACAATGCATCCGCCTGGGGACGCCTGGGTCCGGTCAATGCCGTCTATACCGAAGCGGTGATCCCGATTCATGCGGTTTGGAGCGCTGCCGTTCCGATCCTTCTCATTGATCTGCTCTTTCCTGAGCGACGGAGCCGGCCGTATCTAGGCCGGGTCGGACTGATTGTGACGGGCTGTTGGTATGCGGCTGGCGTGTTCGTCTTAGGACTTCTGACTCGATTCTCGATCGCGCCAGGCTACCGCGCGGAGCCCGTTCTGCTCGCGGCCAGCGCGGCTGCGGCGCTCCTGTTATCGATCGTGGCGTTGTACCTTCCGAGAGGCGCCGCGCAACCGCGCTACGGCGGAAAACCAGTCAGCTCCCGGGCAATCCTGTTTGCCGCGGCTACCGCAGGACTCATCTGGCACGTCTTGATCGCCGGGCTTTGGCGAGTCGATCCGGTATTTGCCAGCTGGCCCTTCGTGCTGGTTCCGACGCTCGGCGCGGCTGGCCTGCTTGTGGCCGCGTACTGGTTTGTGAGCCAATGGTGCGCAGCGCCGGGGTGGTGCGATAAGCATTGGCTCGCCTTGGCCGCCGGAGCGGTGATTGCGCACAGCATATTTGGCGCTGTAATTTTCACGCATAGCGCTCTCGATCGAACAGGAATCGTGGTGCTCGGGTCGATACTGTTTTTGCTGGTGACTCCGCGCGTTCAGCACGCGCCACGGATGGATTCCGCCGCGCCCGCGCGCTGATGGACGCCGAAAGGAGACCGATGAGTCTTCGGTAAAGGGGAAGGCAGTACTCGCCCAGTTAATCGGCTACACCGGAGTCAACCGTCGTCACTTTGAACGGCGATCGCACTGAACCGATATTCCGTGAGCTTGCGGCAAGGCTGGTAAGGTGGGTCGATCGGGGCTATTTTGCGCGGTAGGTAGCCAGAATGCGCCGTACCGATGTCCTGCCGATCTGCAGCCTGCGGGCGATCTCGGCTTTGGCAACGCCGGCCTGGTACAGTTTTCGAATTTCAGTGGCCTGTAGTCCGGCAGTCAAGGGTCGACCGAGCCGTTTGCCGTTTTGCCGGGCCTGGGCCAGACCGGCACGAGTTCGTTCTCGCAGGATTTCTCTTTCGAACGCTGAGAATACCGCGAGCCGTCCGGCCAGGGCGCTACCCGCCGGTGTGGTGAGGTCCAGCGCTTCTGTCACCGAGACGAAACCGACGCCGAGATGCTGCAGTTCCTGCAGCGTGGCGAGCAGGGCCGTTACCGAACGGCCCCAGCGATCCAATCGCCACACCAGAACGGCGTCGATCTCACGGCGACGCGCGGCCTCCATCAGCTGCTCGCGGGCCTTTCGTTCAACAGCTCCGGAGCCGACTTCACCAACTTGCAGCGCGACAGTCCACCCGCGCCGGCTGACGTACTCACGCAGCGCGCGAAGCTGCATCGGTAATGTCTGCTGATCGTTGGTGGACAAACGCGCATAGATCCCCACACGCAACATTTTCGCCGCTCTTCGTCGCTGGCCGAAAACGTTTCCTGATTTCTCTTTGCGCGAAGGCGATCTTACAGGCATTCGGATCATCTCAGATTGTATGGCCGCATAGGATCCTTTAAGGCCATGTGGACCAATAATATTACGTCGAAGGTGGCGGGTGCGTCAGCCTCTCACGATAGTTCCACGGCATCCATTGCGCCGGACTGGCCAGTTCCCGCGCGTGTCGTTGCAACTCCGTCAGATACTCGAATGAGTTCACGCCCGCCAGTTGACAGGTATGGATCAGACTCATGAACAGATCGCCCACCTCGGCCCCGTGCAAGGTCTTATAGAAACAGCGCGTTTTTGCGGTGCAGCACGGCGCGCTTCAGCGCCTGCTCGCAGATATTGTTATCGAGCGGCGCTCCGCGGCTCAGTTCCTCTCGTTCCTCTTCAGTCAATTGCCGCAAGTTCTTATACAGCCTCCCACAAGGGCCAGGCGTATAAAAGAACTAAATGGTTACATAATTATCGGGACAGACCACTAGGTCTCTGACCACCTGAAGCAGTTCTAAAAAACCATTTTTATGCAGAATTGTTTTGGCGCATACGCGGGGTATGGGCCGCCCTCCTTTGAAGATCGTTATTGCCCCGAAAGATCAGCGCCTCTTTCGGAGCCTCCTCAAAAGCGGAATCCAGCAAGTCCGCGTGGTTCTGCGGGCGCTGGCGTTGTTGCAATTGGCCGAGGGTGTCAGTGCTCCGCGGATTGCGAAGACGATTCCACTGACTCCCCAGGCGATTCGCCGCCTCGGTCACCGTTATCTGACGGGTGGACTGGATGGCGCTCTTTATGAGAAGCCACGTCCGGGAGCGGCCGAGGTGCTCGACAGCAGTCAGAGGGAGCGCATCATCGCCATGGTCTGCGCCGATCCGCCCGAGGGCCGTGCCCGCTGGACGGTCCGGCTGGTGGCTGAAGAAGCGGTCAAACGGAAACTGGCGCCGCAGGTGGGAAGAGAGACCGTCCGAGTCCTGCTGCTCCACCACGACCTCAAGCCGTGGCGGGAAAAAAATGTGGTGCGTGGCTGATCTCAATGAAGACTACATCGACAAAATGGAGGACGTGCTGGAAACCTATGAGCGGCCCTACGATGCGAAGCAACCGGTGGTCTGCCTCGACGAGAAACCGGTTACCTTGCATGCGGACGTTCGAGAGTCCTCACCCGCTCGGCCGGGACGGGAAACGCGACGGGATAGCGAATATGAACGCTGCGGCACAGCCAATGTCTTCCGCCGTAGAGCCAAAAGCAGGACGTCATTTCACCTTCCCCACTCCGGACCGCTCCGGACTCGAGTTCGCAAAAGTGCTGTTCGAGTTGGCCCTGCATTATCGAGAAGCCGAGACCGTACATCTGGTGATGGACAATCTCAGCAGCCACCGCCAGAAGTCCTTGATTGACCTCCTGGGGGCGGAGATGGCGCACGAGATCTGGAACTGCTTTACGATCCACTACACGCCCAAACACGGCAGTTGGCTCAATCAGGCGGAAATTGAGATCGGCATGTTCGCGCGGCAATGCCTCGGCAACAGGAGAATCCCGGACCTGAAGATGCTGAAACGGGAAGCCCGTGCATGGAATCGGCGGATGAATCGCAACGGCGTCCAGATCAACTGGAACTTCGACCGCAAATCAGCCCGGCGCAAGTTTGGCTATAAAAGGACTGTTTCTAAGCGGTCAAAGAACTAGTTCGCGGTTGGCGGTTCGTCCATATGATCGACAGTCAGGACTTCGAGCGGAGCCGAATCTGCTCCGCGTCCGGACGGGCCTGAATCGCGGCGGACGTGTCCACTGGTGATGAAACGGCGGGTTGCTGCTGCCAGTTCAGGCGCTCGCGGTGTCGTTGGGCCGACGCAAACTGTCCGTCGCGTGTTCCTGGCTTCGACATCTCAACAACACGGCGCCTCCGAAGGCGTTTCGGAAATGCTTTTCACCTCAGCAGATTAGCGCGTGAGACCAAGATTGGCTCACCGCATGCGCTTCTGGGGATCAGATACGTGCAGTAAGGACTATAAATCTGATAAAGGATGTGCCCAAAATGAATTACAAGAAGATGGCGATCATTGCGCCGATTGCGGGAGCGCTTGCCGTTATGGGCGGCTGGGCCATTGCGGCGCAGGACAAGTACACGGTGAAAGTGCCGAATGGGCTCGCGTTTTCTGATTTCAAGGGATACGAAGACTGGCAGGCTGTCGGTCCGAGTCAGACCGACGCCCAAAATGTGATGAGGCTCATCCTCGCGAATCCCGTGATGATCAACGCATATAAACAAGGTGTCCCCGGCAATGGCAAGCCCTTCCCCGAAGGGTCCAAAATCGCGAAAATTGAGTGGAGGCCGAAGAAGCTAATCGATCCTCCCTTTTCCGCGAGCACCCCAGATACGGTACCGGGTGACCTCACTGAGGTCGAGTTTATCGAAAAGGACAGTAAGAGATTCTCAGATACGCACGGATGGGGCTATGCCATGTTCGACTATGACGCCTCAGCCGGTACGTTCACACCTGCGACGTCGGCCGGCAAGCCGCCGCAGGGGCACGATGCCAAGTGCGGGGCCACGTGCCACGCATTAGCAGCATCAAAGGATTACATTTTCACGGCATACGCCAAGAGGTGAATCCCGATCAGGCGCTCTCCAGGTCCGGATCGAGGAATGCCGAGGAACCGGTAGGTCAGCTCGCTGTTATTGGGAAGATCACCGTTTTTCTTTCGACGCGCTCGACGCGCGCAGAGCGAATATGCGGCATCGACGATGATGGGTCGGCCTTCTCCAGGGCTTTCATGCCCGGAAATTGGGGCGGGCCCGAGGAGGGCTTTGAGCGCGTTATGGACGAGCTAGGCCGGGATACGCCTTGCTGAAACCATACCGAGCGATCGCGCAGGGGAATGAGGCCGAGGCCGACGGAACCGGATGCGAAGCCGTCCGGTGTGAGGAACGGTACCCATCCCCATTTCTGTCGATCTACCAACTTCACTGAGATGTTTTCCCGAGCCGACCCGATCTGGCACGGCCCGTCGTGAGCACTTTACGGCGTTGGGTAGTCCCAAACATCGGGCGGCAGCTTATCTTTGAGCGCTGCATACATGGCGTCCCGGAACAGTTTCAGAGCCGGATACGGCCGAAGGGCAATAGTGCGCTCCACAACCAATCCCTGTTCGTTGTCCACGATGACCTCCAGGCTCTCGAACTTGTGGCCATCCATGGTCCCCACCCACCGCAAGAAGGTAGTGCGCTCATCGAGCTTAAACTCGGCTGTATAGGTACCCGAACCGCGCGTAGCGCTCGACTGAGCGAAAATCGCCGCGATGACTTCACGCCCCTCGATCGGCCGTACCAGTATCGGGCTGTTGAATACGATGTTTTCGGCAAGCAGCTCGCGCACCTGGGCGGGAGTAGGGTTACCGGATTCCCGTAGTTTTCGTAAAGGATGCATTGCGATTTCTTCCTATGCTGTGCTATCAGCGCAAAACAAACCGTGGACTCCACCTTGCTTCACCGTTTTCCGTCCGCCGCTGTCGGCGAACCTCTTTGTCCTCTACCATGAAATCGACGTTCCCAGCCGGCCCGGCGCCGTCGCATCCGCAAAGACTCGCTCTGTTTCGGCGCGCCCAATGGACCTTGGCCATCTTCGCCCGTTCCGGAAAGCCTGACCATTGCCGGGAATCCCCTCCCAGTAAGCGTCGATCGTTGCGGGATTTCCGAGGATGACAGCGACGACCCTCTCGTTCCGGGTGACCGAAATGGTCTGCCATCCTTCATATCCCCTGAATTCCGAGAATGCCAGCCCGCCCTGCGCTTTCACGATGTACTTGTCTCCAGCGGCCAGGATAAAGCCCACGCAGCGGAGGGCAATATCGAGCGGTCTATCCTCCCGGCAGCGGTGGAGCGGGTATCAAGCAAATTCGAACGTCCCGCCCACCGCGGCGGCTCCCATACTGCGGAACCCCGATTGCTCCGCGCCAGGCTGACTGTACGTTACAGGCGCTTTCACGCGTCTGGTCCGCATCCCGGTGGGAATCCCAAGACGCTGCATTTTCGCGATGAGCGTTGTTCTCGGCAGACCGAGCTGAGCAGCGGCGCCGCGGGGTCCCCCAACGATCCAATTTGTATCCCGAAGCGTCGCGGTAATGTGAGCTCGCTCGGCGTCTGCGAGAGTTGTGGCAGGCGCGTTTTCCGCTGCTGCCGTCTCGAACTTCGCCAGACCTGAAATCGTCTGTCGACTCAGCGCCCGGCCTGTCGTCATTATTACCCCGCGTTCCACGACGTTCTGCAGTTCTCTGATATTGCCGGGCCAGTGATAACTCTTCAGCGCCTCGAGTAGGTCATCGGGAATCGTGTCTATGATTTTTCCTTGGCGCTGAGCGAACTTAAGCACGAAATGCTCAACCAACAGGGGAATATCTTCCCGGCGCTCCCGCAGGGGAGGCAGAGAAAGGGGGAAAACGTTCAACCGGTAATAGAGGTCAGCTCGGAACTTCTTCTCTTCCACCATCTGCCAGAGGTTCTGATTGGTGGCAGCAATCACTCTGACATCCACCTGGATGCTGTCGCGCCCTCCCAGTCGTTCCACCTGCTTCTCCTGAAGCGCCCGCAGCAATTTTGGCTGCAGTTCGAGCGGCAGATCGCCGATCTCGTCGAGAAACAGCGTTCCGCAGTCGGCTAATTGAAAGCGCCCGATGGTTTGGCTGACCGCCCCGGTAAAAGCGCCCTTCTCGTATCCAAACAATTCACTTTCAAGCAACGTGCTCGGGATGGCAGCGCAGTTGAGCGCGACGAAACGATTTCTGCGGCGCGGACCTGCCTCGTGGATCGCGCGCGCGATGACCTCTTTTCCGGTACCCGTTTCGCCCTGGATCAGGACGGCGGAGTTTACCGGCGCGACTAGATCGACATCATCAAGCAGCGCCCTGAATTTCGGACTCGTTCCGATCAGTTCCAAGTTAGCCAAAGTGTGTACTCCTTATCGCTCGGTCCTTGAGACCGTTCTACTTACCCTGTGATCTGCGCAACGCGGCCTGAACTGTTCTGAGCAGTTCGGCCGCGTCGAACGGTTTGTACAAGAAATCAAACGCGCCTTCGCAAAGGGCCGCTTGGCGGCCTTCCGGATTCACATGCGCCGAAATGAAGACCACCGGAACTTCGGGCCTCCGCGATCTGATCCGGCGATGGAGTTCGAACCCGTCAATACCCGGCATGCGAACGTCCGTGATGACGCAGGCGGCCGCTGCGAGCATTCCGGAATTCAGAAACTCTTCGGCCGACGCGAAACTTGCCGGCTCATATCCAGCGGATTCCAGCAGACTCTCGATCGACTCCCGCACACGAAAATCATCGTCGACTGCCGCCACGAGCGGCTTCGCGATACTTTCTGTCCTAGGGAAATCTTCCTGCACGCTCCGATCGTATCCGGGATCAGGCGTCGCGCCAATTATATGTTTATTTAGGGTGCCGGACGCGTCGGAATGCTCAATTTGTCGGCCATTCTGACGAGTTCCGCAAGTGATCTTGCGCGCATTTTGCGCATGATCTGACCTCGATGCACCCCGATGGTGATCTCGCTGGTTCCGAGATCGGCGGCCGTTTGTTTATTGGCGAAGCCGGCAACTACGAAGGGCAACACGTCGCGTTCGCGCGGGGTGAGTGATGCATAATGCTTCTGGAGTTCGGCTATTTCCAGTCTTTTCTCACGAGCGGAACGATCGCGCGCGATCGCGTCCTCGATCGCGTCCAGGAGGTCCTGCTCATCGAATGGCTTCGGAAGGAACTCGACCGCTCCGGCCTTCATTGCGCGCACGGAACTGGGAACGTCACCGTGCCCGGTAATGAAGACGATCGGCGGCGAATCATTGACTGAAAGCTGAGTCTGGAGTTCAAGCCCGCTTGTGCCTGGCAACTGAAGGTCAAGAACAAGACACGATGGGGCGTCGATTCGCTCCGCAGCGAGGAACTCGGCGCCCGACCCAAAAGTCGCCACCTCGTAACCTGCTGACGAAAGGAGGTCCGAAAGCGCCTCGCGCACTCGAAAATCATCGTCGACAACATACACAACTGACGTTTCTGAGCTCATGCCGCGGCAGCCGCTTCGATAGGAAGCGTGAACGAAAATTTTGTACCTGATCCCGATGTGGACTCGGCCCACAAACGGCCATGGTGGGCGCTGATGATGGAGCGGCAGATCGCAAGACCCATTCCCATTCCAGTCTCTTTTGTCGTGAAGAACGCGTCGAATATCCTTTCGGGGTCGGGTAGTCCGGGACCAGAATCCCGTACCTCAACCAGAATTTCTCCCGGTGATGTCTGGCTTGTACGGATGAAAATCTTTTTTGAGCCTTGTCGCACAGCATGCATGGCCTCGACGGCATTCGTGAGTAGATTGAAGACCACTTGTTGCAGTTGTACAGCGTCGGCGACGACCGGCGTCAGACCCGCGGCAAGCTCAGTCTCAACAGACACGCCCTTTCCCGTCGTTTCGCGGTTCAAGAGATGGATTACATCGGTTATGACGCCGTTTACGTCGACCGGGCTTCTCTCGACCTGCGTCTGCCTGAACAGAGATCGGATACGCCGCACGACTTCCCCGGCTTCCTTGCCGTCACGAACGATCCTTTGCGCCGCCTCGTTAGCCTTGGCCATTCCCGGCGGATCGGCGGCAAGCCATCGCAGGCACGCATGTCCATTGGCCACCACTGCCGCGAGAGGCTGATTGATTTCATGCGCAATCGCGGCTGCGAATTCACCTACAGTGGCCGTTTGGCTGGCCTTGGTAAGCCGCGTCTGTGTATCTCGAAGAGCCTCTTCCATGTTCTTGCGGTCATCGATGTCAAGCAGGAGGCCGTACCACCGGATTACCGCTCCCTGGCCGTCGAGAGCGGCTTGACCAAACATCTGAAACCAACGGAAGACGCCATCATGACGACGAAGCCGGCACTGAAGCTCATTCATTTTGCCCGAAGAAAGGGCGCTCCACCACGCGCTCACGACGGGCTCCACATCGTTCGGATGAAGAAACTTCGCCCATCCCCCTTTCGACCAATCCGTTAGGGCCGCGCCTGTATATTCGAGGAGGCGTCGATTGAGATAATTCAACTCACCGTTGGGTGCGGCGCACCACGCCAGTCCGGGTATGGTCTCGATCATCAGGCGCAGATCCCGCTCGCTTTCTTTCGACGCTTCGATGGCGCGCTGAAGTTCCTCCGCCCCTTCCTTGTGTGCCTGAATGTCCGCATTCGTGCCGTACCACCGGACCACTTTGCCCGAATCGTCCCGCAGCGGGCTCGCGCGAAACAGGAACCAGCGGTAAGCGCCATCGAAGCGACGCAGGCGAGCTTCGGCTTCGCCTGCCTGCTCCGACGCCACGAGGCCCTTCCAATACTCTTCCAATCGGGGTCTGTCGTCTCGATGAACGGCGGCAATCCAGCCCCAGTTCACCGCCTGTTCGAGGCTCATGCCTACGTAGTCCAGGTATTGGTGGTTCAGGAACTCCGCCGTCCCGTCAATTCGCGCCGACCAGGCCATCGCCGGAATAGTATTAATGATCAGGCTCAAATCCCGCTCGCTGGCCCGCAGAACGTCCTGTATGCGTTCCTGCTCCCGGATACGGCCATGCATCCTCGCCGAAAGCTGCCGGGTTCGCAGGAGATAGAGCGCGAGCAGCAGTCCGGCAAGGCCCACTGCGGCGGCTGTTCGGAACCACCAGGTGGCCCACCAGGGAGGGAGCACACGGATGTGCAGCAGAACGCCGGGTTCGCTCCAACTCCCGCGATTTGTCGCGCCCTGCGCCCGGAACGTGTAATCGCCCGGCGGAAGGGTGGTGTAGCTGGCCCGATGCTGGTCGGCGCCTGTCTCCACCCATTGGGGCTCGAGGGGTTCCAGTTTATGGCGATAGCGGTTCGATGGCGGATCCCGGTAGCTGAGCGCGGAGAATTCGATGGAGAAGATGTTCTGCGCACTTGATAAGTCGAGAGTGGTCGAGCGCCCGATGGACTGCCGAAGGGGAGAGCCCTTTCCGGGCTCCACCGGGGATCCGAACAACTGGAACCCGGTGAGCGCAATCGGAGGAGTATGTAAGCTCTCCGTTAGCCGATCGGGATAAAACGCGGCGGCCCCGCTGAACCCTCCAAAGAACATTTCACCGGACTGACTCTTGAAACACGCCCCCCAACCAGTTAGGTCCGGGCCAGGAAGACCGTCCGCGGCGGAGTAGTTATTGACGGTCTGGTCCGAAGGATTGTAGCTCGATATTCCCGCGTTTGTGCTCAACCATAAGCGGCGATGGTCGTCTTCCAGGATGCAGGAGACAACGTTGCCCGCAAGGCCGTTCTGGTCGCTCACGTGAGCGAAGCGCTGCGTTTTCGGATCGAATCGGTCCAGACCGTTCTGTGTGCCGATCCACAGCGTCCCATCCTGAGCCTGATAGATCGAATTGATGCGATTATCGCTGACGGAACTCGGATCATCACTGTGCACGTACTGTGTCGCGCGGCCGGTCGAAGGGTCGACCCGTTGCAAGCCCACACCGGAGCCGACCCAAATCATGCCGTCGCGGTCCTCGGCGATGGCGTGGTAGGTGCGGTAGGCGCTGAGGTCAGGAAAGCTTGTGAATCGTCCGGTCACGGGATCGAGGTAACAGAGCCCGCCCCACGCGGCCTCCCACAGGCGGTTCTTGCGATCCATGAGAAGCTTCTCGACGAAATTGCTGCAAAGTTCCGATGGTTTGCCTGAGGCCAGCCAAGTCTTGATCTGTCCGGTCCTCCGGTCGTATCGTTTCAGCCCCAGGCCACCCGTACCCATCCACATGACGTCCGGACCCTGATCGACAATGGACAGCACCTCATGTCCGGTGATTTGGTCAAAGGTTGAGTATTGTCCGGTATTCCGGTTAACGCGTTTGATGAGGCGGTCCGCCCCGATCCATAAGTAGCGGTCACTGTCCTCATGGATTACCGAAACGAGAGCTGAACCGAGGCTGTTGGGATTTCCGGCCTGGTACGTAAACTTCTCAAAAGAAGGCGGCCGAGGGCTGAAAAACACCGGAGCGGATTGGTGAAGACCCACCCAGATATTTCCCTCCTGATCCTCAAAAAGCGTGATGACGCGATTCTCGGGCAGACTCTCCGGGTCGCTGGCCTGACTTGTATAACTGACGAACGTGTCGTGTTCGCGATCGTATTTCAGGATGCCGCGGTTGGGGGTCGCGAACCACATCGTACCGTCACGGTCCTCAAGCATTCCCTGAATTTCGACCCGGGATTCCGGACTGCCGACGGCTCGATCGAATGCATAACGCGTAAGCACATTATTCCGTCGGTCGAGAACACCCAGGGAACCGTTGCCATCCCTGACCCAGAACCTTTGAAAACGGTCCTCGTGAAACCAGACAGAGTAGCCGGTATTGCCCAGATCAATCCTCTGTCGCACCCTCCCCGACTGTCGATCGAAAATATCGAAGCCGCCGGCCATGCCAACCCAGAAAGCGCCGAAGCTGTCTTCCTGCACGGTCTGCACTTCATCCTGATGCAGGCTCGCTGGATCACTGGGATTGTGCCGGTAGTGTACAACGCGATTATTCGAGGGGTTCAGGCCGTACAGACCGTCGCTTGTTGGAAGCCACAATGCGCCCGTGTGGTCCTGCCCGATATTCGAAAAAAGTACTGCCTTCGCGCCTCTGTCCGAGATGGGAACCCGGTGAAACGTTTCGGTAGCGGGGTCGAAACGGTCGAGATATTGATCGCTACCGGCCCAGATTCCGCCGGAAGCGTCCCTGAAAAGCCCATACAGAAACACGCCGCTGAGGCTTTGCGGTTGGCGGGGATCATGCTTGAAGACCTTGAATTTGTAGCCGTCGTACCGGTTCAGGCCGCTCTGAGTGCCGAACCACAGAAAGCCGTCGGCATCCTGGCTGATTTGAGCAACCCGAGTTTGGGAGAGTTCGGCCGTGGAAGGAAGACGATGGAACGCGATGCCCCGACCCTCAGTCAGACGCGCTGGAACCGACACGACGCGGGGGCGAATGATCTGGACTTCGTCTGCGCCAAAGACCATCGTCGCGCTGACGAACGGAAGCGTGCAGAAGAGTCGCCAGATACAGCGCCAGTGCCGTTCGGGGGCGAGGATCATTTGAATGTACGCAGCAACGACCGCCATCAATACGGCCCTGGCTGATCGCTTTCCTACAATGCTGCCATAGGTCCGGCCGACCTCAGTCTAAAGGATTATTTAGGCGTAGAAGTACCGGCGGCGCTGCGTCGTCCGGGCGACATGTCCGCGCCTTCCCTGACCGGCTATGGTCACTCTTCCATGGCTGTCAAACCAACAGCGCCGTGCAGGAACCGGAGAACTCATTGATCTTCAATCCGCGGCGCGAGCGGCGCCGTTCGCGACCGCATTGGAGCAGGGCTTGCATCCCACGCCGGCGGAGAAGCAACATGACGCCAGGACTCCGGATTGGTTCTGTACAGCGCCGCGACGGAGCGATCCCGACCGTCTGTGCCAGCGTGGCAGTGCTCGCTGCCTTCACGGCCGCAATAGCGTTACGGGCGGGCGCAGCGGAATCCCGCACCGCACTGGCAGACGAGGGCCGCATGCCCGAACTCGATGGATCCGTTGCATGGCTCAACTCTGATCGATTGAGCGCGAAGAGCCTGCGCGGCAAAGTCGTCCTGGTCAATTTCTGGACGTACTCCTGCATTAACAGCTTTCGCGAGTTGCCGTACATACAAGGTTGGGCAGACAAGTACGCCAGCGCTGGTTTGGTTGTTCTCGGCGTGCATGCCCCGGAGTTTGGATTCGAAAAGGAGCAGGCAAATGTCGCGAACGCGATGCGAGAGCTGAGGATTAGCTTTCCCGTTCCACTCGACAGCAATCATCTGATCTGGCAGGCATTTCACAATGAGTACTGGCCGGCGGACTACCTGATCGACGCCAGGGGGCGGGTCCGCTATCACCACTTCGGTGAAGGCGACTACGATGTTTCCGAACGCGCCATCCGCACGCTGCTGGATGAGAACGGAGCGACTGGTCTTAGCAGCGCTCCTGTTGTCCCGCCGACGGATGGTGTTGAGGCAGCGGCCATTAGGGACGTGCGATCTCCCGAAACTTACGCCGGCTACCTTCGCGCGGAACGATTTGCGTCTCGAGAACATGTGGCTGAAGATGTTTCGAAAACCTACAGCCTGCCCGCTTCGCTGTCATTGAATCAGTGGGGACTTGCGGGCTCGTGGAAGATCGCTGGCGAGCGGGCCGAACTGCATTCAGAGCCGGGAAGGATCGCGTTTCGATTTCATGCGCGCGACGTCCATATGGTGCTCGGCCCAGCAAAAGAAGGACACGTGGTTCGTTTTCGCGTGAAAGTGGACGGCGCGGCGCCAGACGCGGACCATGGCGCGGACTCGGCTGCGGACGGCTCCGGTGAGGTTCGGCAACCGCGGCTGTATCAGCTGATCCGGCAAAAGGGTCGTATACAGGACCGAACGTTCGAGATCGAGTTTCTCGACCCCGGCGTCGAGGCATTCACGTTCACGTTCGGTTAAATCTTGTCCGAACCAGGGTTCGGAGCCGACCCTCCAGCTTGGGTCGGCGTAATCAGACTGCCGGCATGAACGGCTCGGATCGTATCCGCGATATCCCGCGGCGTCGTCGATTTGAGCAGGTAACCACGGGCTCCTGCTTCGACCGCCCGCTGAATCTCGACGTCCCCGCTAAAAGTCGTCAACACCAGGATCCGCGCATTCACAAACTCATTGCGAATCGCGATCATGACGTCGATCCCGCTTTCACCCGCAAGTCGAAGATCCATCAGGGTAATGTCTGGGCGCAATTCACGGAATTTCTTAAGCGCTTCCGCGCCGCCCGAGGCCTCGCCGATAAGCACCATATCCGACTGGCTGTTGATGACCATGGCGATCCCGTCGCGGATCAGCGGGTGGTCATCCACGCTAAATACACGTATGCGACTGTCTTCGGCCAGATGTCACTCCTTCTGATGCTTATTGTTATCGGTCTGAAAAGCGATCGCGGCCGGTACTGTCAGTTCTACTCGTGTTCCGGATGGCATACCGCTCGAAATCTGAAGCGAAGCTCCAACCCTGGCCGCTCGTTCGCGCATTCCCGTCAGACCCCAGTGCCCTTCTCGTCCGCTTTGTGTGATCTTCGGGTCTATGCCCCGTCCATCGTCCCGCACCAGCAGGCGGAGACGCCTGCTTCCATATTCGATCTCGACACGAATCACTCCGGCATTCGCATGACGAAACGCATTAACCACCGCCTCATACGCAATTCGAAAAACCTCATCGCGCAGGAGAGGGCGCAGCGGGCGTTGATCGCCAGTCACAGTGACCTGGAAATCCGTCCCGGCCGAAGCGGGAAAGTCTTGTGGAATTCTCGACAGCGCGTTCGACAGATCAAACGAGGGATCGCTTGATGAACGAAGCCCTCGGACTGCGTCCCTCCCCTCGTCGATCACTCGCTTCATAAGCGCCAACACTTTTTCCAGCCGCGACTTCAGCGGCGATTCCCTGGGCGTTTGGTCGGCGATGAGATGAAGTTGCATGGACGCCCCGAGAAAGCCCTGCAGGAGAGTGTCATGCAGTTCCTGCCCGATACGTGTTCTTTCCGCGAATCGCTCTTCGAACCGCACATTTAACCTGTTGGTTAGAATTCGCATGCGCCACCGGTAAGCGGCCACTGATGCGCCAATGAGGAACAGCGCTACGCATAGCTGAAACCACATCGCCTGCCAGAACTGCGGATCGACACGGAACGGCGCCGACGCCTCCTCTGAACCCCACACCCCCTCGGGATTAGACGCAATCACCCGGAAGACGTACGAACCCGGCGCCAGGTTTGTATAAGCGGCTTTACGATCCGATACTGGATCACTCCACCCCGAGTCGTAGGGATCAACTCTATACCGGTACCTGACGCGACTGGGAATCGCGAGGCTCAAACCCGCGTACTCAAATTCGAGGCGGTGACTGCCCGGCGGTACGTGAAATGCCTCGCCGGAACTCAACATTCGCCCATCCGCGGAAATCCCCTGGATGTGAACGATTCCGGCAGCTGAAGACGCCGCCGCGACGCGCGCCGGGTCAACCATGGAAATCCCGCGGTTCAGCGACACCCATATCCGGCCGAAAGGATCCCGAATTATGGACTGATGACGTTTCACTCCCTCAGTGCCACGCAGACCATCATTGATTCCATATTCGCGGACGGAGCCAGCCGCGCTTCCATCGAGAAGCTTGCTGCGTGGGACGCTGAGAACCCTGTTGGCAGTCGTGATCCACAGAGCGCCAGACGCGTCATCCGAGATACCTAATACGCTATCGCCCAACGCGGAAGGCGCCGCGGGCGGTGTCGAAAATCCATCGCCCTTTCGTATAGCGAGTCCACCAGACGTGCCGGCCCACAGGGTTCCCCCGGAGTCTTCAAGGAGGCAGTTGACGTTGTTGGCCGGCAGTCCGTCCGAAGTCGAGTATCGTCTCCAGCGTTCATCCCTGTACGCGCTCAATCCCTCGGGCGTCGCGAGCCAGACCGTTCCTTCGCGATCCTCGAGAATGGATGCGATTGTGTTTGACGCGAGGCCATCCGCCTTGGTGAAGTTCGTGAACCGTCCCTCGGCAAGATGGCTCACTCCGCCGCTGAGGGTACCAGCCCAAACCGTCTCGTCACGGCTCACGTAGACCGAATAAACGCTGTTTTGCGCTAACCCGTCCGCCGTGGTGAATGTCTTGGACCTGAATTCCGTTCCTGTGCTCAGCCATGTGAGGCCGCCCCGCTGCCGTCCCAGCCAAAGCTCACCGGATCTCCCCGCGATCGAATAGATCACGTCCCTTTCCAGCGCCGCCGCGTGCACAATTCCGTGCATGTGGTCCTTCACCCACCAAAGGCCACCCGCTCTCGGGGAGAACCACATTCGGTTCGTGGAATCCACGTAAATCGGATTGGCGCCATCGGTGGGAAGGCCCTCTGAGTCTGAAAACGACACAAACGGACTGTCGCGCAACCGCTCGATTCCGTTGATACTGCCAAACCAGATGCTGCCCTCACGATCCTCAAATACTGTCGTGATCGCCGTACTTGCGTACTCGTCGGGATCAAGAAATGAGATACCGCTGTCATTAAGCCGGATCAATCCGCGCGAGTTTGTTCCCAGCCAGAGATTGCGATCCCGATCCCGCGACATCGCAAGCACCTGAATTCCGTTAAGAGCCGCTACTGCGACAAGCTTGTCGCCTTCCTTGCCGGTCCAGTGCGCGAGGCCGCTGTCCGTGCCGACCCATAGCCCACCGTCTTTGTCGCCGAGAAGCGCATTCACTTTCGGGTCGGGCTCACCCGGTATTGAGATTCGCACCGTTTTGCCGGCTGCAACCCGATACAGTCCTGAGCCGCGCATGCCGAACCAGACTGATCCGTCGGCGGTCTGCGCGACGGCGAGCACAGGCGTGCGAGGTAGTCCCGAAGCGCGCGCAACTGGTACCAGTTTGCGATCTTTGACGGTAAATGCCCCATCCTGATACCAGGCCACGAGCAAATCTCCCTGGCGGTCCCGCGACATGGCAGTGAGAGTCGTCGGGGAGTCTGCGATCGCATTCTCAAGCGCGCCATGACGATAAACGATCAGGGTTGAGTCTCTGCGCCTGACCCAAAGATCGCCATGCAGGTCTGAAAGTATTTCCAGAACACCGGTGGAAGGTACTGTGCCGGTGCGGTCCACAATTGCTTTGAAAGCGGCTCCGTCGTAACGCAGAAGGCCTGTTTCCGCGCCGATCCACAGATAGCCGTCGGGTGTCTGCGAGACCGAATAAATCGATCCGCGAGGTAGTCCCTGAGCGGTTCCCCAGTGTTCGCGAACGTATTGCGAAATAGCCCGTTGCGGATCGATAGCCGCACAAGGTGACGCGGACAGGAAGAAGAGCAATATGCGGATCCGATTGCTCACGGAAGAAACTCGAAGCTCTCGACCACGACTTCCGCGCCTCGCATCGAATGCGAAAGCTCGTTCTCAAACACGTAAAGGTTCAGATGAACGCGCTCATCGCCCGAGGGCGGTACAGCGGCTGTGAACACGTGGTCGATCGATGCCTTCGCGTCGGGACTGAGAACTGTGCCCGCCAGTGTTTTGAACTCGGCCCTCTCGGGAGACCAGTGCAGCATGAAGGTCGCTTTCCCCGCGGGCGCTGCAAACCGAAATGTGTTCGCCGGAATGTAATACGGCTGAATGACAAACTGTCCGTTACGCGAGCCGGGCTGCCCCCACTGACTGATCTCGATGTCCATTTCCCGCCAGGGTCCGGCATCGTCGCAGGTCATCATGCTGAAGACGGCGGAAGGATCGAGCCCCGAGATGTCCCGAACAATGAATCGATAGGTTCCATAGCCAAGACTTCGGTTCAGCATAATCTCTGAACTGGTGAGGTGATTGGGCGGGCCGTTGATCCGCATGTGCAGATGCTGCTGATCGTCGGTCCAGGCATTTGAAGGATCGTACCGATTGTAAGTTCCGCCCGGGCTGCTTCCACTGCTTCGGACCGCCCAATCGTAACCGCTGAAATGAAGAAGATGCGGCGAGACTTCAGCGATGATGTTTCCCTCTGATTTCGCGACTGCAAGAACCGATTCGCCGACCTCGGGCAATGAATCCATCTGTGGTGGAGGCTTGAAACCGGGCCTCACCAGCAGGGCGGCGTAGGCCACGCCCGGGTGGGTCTTATTTCGCCACCGGCCATCTTCCGCTACTCGAGTGAGCGGTTCGGCAGTGGTCGGCTGCACCCACCAGACTCCCGCCCGGGCGTACAGCACGATCCGTTCGTCAGCTTTTGCTCCTTCTGCGTGGCCTTCGATGTCGTAAGTTCTTTCGGAACTTCCCTGCTCGAATGGCGGCGCCTTTGTAAACGTGATGGTCGGAGGCGGGGCAGGTTGTGAAGGAGCGCACCCCGCCAAAAGCACGCTCAAAACGATGACAGCGGTAACCAACCGGGTCATCCCGTAAGGATCGCAAGCAGGCGCCTTCGATGCAATCCGAATCCTTTCCTGAGCTTCCGCAGAAGTCCGCCACTTACGTCCGATTGGATTATTGCCATCCGCCTCCAAGAGCTTTGTAGAGCTGAACGACCGTAAGCGATTCGTCCAGCCTGATCCGAGCCAAATCCAGTTCCGCCTGGAATGAATCGCGATCTGCGTCGAGCGCGTTCAGTTGCGTGTCGACGCCACCGCGATATCTCACGTACGCCAGTCGCAACCGGTCCCGAAGGGCAGCCACCAGCGCTTCCTGACGCTCGCGGCTTTCGCGCACGCGCTGGTGCGCGATCAAACCGTTGGACACCTCGGCGAACGCGGTTTGAACGGTTTTCTCATATTCGATCTGTGCGCCTTCCCGCTCCGCCTGCGCCAGTTTCACGTCCGACTTGATCCGACCCGCCGTGAAGATCGGCTGCGTCACCTGCGGCGCGAGATTCCAGATCGTGTGCGGTCCGGCAAACAGGGCCGCGAGCTGCGTACTCTGTCCTCCGAGGGCCCCGCTCAGGCTGAACGTCGGAAAGTACTCGGCTTTCGCAACGCCGATCTGCGCATTCGCGGCAACGAGGTTCTGCTCGGCCGCGCGTATATCCGGCCTGCGCTCGAGCAACTCAGACGGAAGACCCGACGGGACCTCGGGCGGAAGCTCCTGTGACAGAAAATCCCGCCCGCGAGCCACTTCACCCGGCCCGTCGCCCAACAGCAGATGTATCTGATTTTCGGTCAGCTCGATCTGTTGCTGTATCCCGGGAATGGTTTCCGCGGCGGTCTCGACAAGCTGCTGGGCCTGGCGAAGGTCGAGCAGTGTCGACACGCCTCCTGTCTGTCGTGATTGAGTCAATTCCAGAGAGTGTTCGCGCGACGTCAGGGTTCGCTCCGAGATTTCGAGGGAATAATCGAGTTCACGAAGCGTGAGATATGCAGTGGCCAGATCCGCGACGAGCGTGGTAACGACAGCTTTTCTGCTCTCTTCCGCGTTCAGGAGTGTCGCCCGGGCGGCTTCCGTCGCGCGTCGAAGCTTGCCCCAGATGTCGATTTCGTAGGAGAGCAGGCCCAACGTCGCAGTTCCGAAGTTCCGATTCTGTGACGGCAGTATCTGCGGGGGCAGGGCAGTGGCCCCGTCGCGCGACAACCGATTAATTTCCACAGTGCCCTGCGCGCCAAACTGGGGGAACTGATTCGACCGAACGATTCCGAGTTGCGCGTGGGACTGCTCCACGCGCGCGACGGCAAGCCGCAAGTCGAAATTTCGTTCGAGGCCTGTTCGGATCAGGGCCTGAAGCTGTTCATCTTTGAAGACCTCAAACCACTTCAGATTGGCCAGTGAATCGCCCTGGGAGGGCGGAAGCGGCTCCGGCGCCCGAAAGTTCGCCGGAACCTTTAACGCTGGCCGGCCGTAATCCGGACCAACCGCGCAACCCGCACTGAGCAGGGTAATGGCGATTGCGATGAAAATGCGTTTCATGGTCAGTCCCCTTGCGCGGGCACCGGAGTTCCGCCGATGAGTTCGGGCCGCGGTTTTGGCGCCGACGAGAATCTCTCGACCAGATAGAAGACCGCCGGTATGAGGAAAATTCCCAGAAAACTCGCCGCCGTCATACCGCCGATAACGGTGGTTCCCATGATTTGCCGCGCGACTGCGCCGGCGCCCGTCGCAGTCCACAACGGCACGCACCCCAGAATGAACGCGAACGACGTCATAAGTATGGGCCGTAATCGAAGGCGCGCGCCTTCGAGCGCCGCCTCTGCCAGCGGTTTTCCTTTCTCGTATTCGTCCTTTGCGAATTCGACAATGAGAATTGAATTTTTGGCCGCTAGACCGATCAGCATGACGAGTCCGATTTGCGAGTACACATCGCTCTCGATCTGAACCATGTACGGCGGCAGCAGCCAGCCGGAAACGATCCGTCGAAGCCACAAAAACGCAAACGCGCCAAATACCGCAACCGGAGTACTAAGGAGAACGCTGAACGGCAGTGTCCAGCTCTCATACAGAGCGGCCAGAATCAGAAAAACGAAGAGCAGCGAGAAGCCGAAGATCGCGGCCGGGGAAACTCCTTCCTGCGCTTTCTTTTCCTGGAACGAGATGCCCGAGTAATCGAACCCCATCTCCGGCGGCATCGTATCCGCGAACACCTCTTCGAGAGCTTTCATTGCCTGATTCGAGCTGTAGCCGGCAGCTGCCGAACCGTTGATTTGGGCCGAGCGATACTCGTTGAACCGCATGGTGAATTCAGGACCGTTACGGTTCTCGAATTTCGTCAGAGCGGAAAGCGGCACCATCTCGCCGTTGGAGTTACGCACATAGAACTGCCCAACGTTTTCCGGTCGGGTCCGATAGTCGCTTTCCGCTTCGACGTAGACCTGCCATTGGCGTCCGAAACGATTGAAGTAGTTCACGAACAGGCCGCCCATGAACGTCTGGATGGTGCGATAAACATCATTGATCGCCACACCCTGTTTAATGACTTTGTCCCGATCAACCGCCACGAATTGTTGCGGCACGCTGGGCAGGAAAGTCGTTGTGGCAGATCCGATTTCAGGACGCTTGCGCGCAGCCGCCAGGAACTTGTCCACGTTCTGAGCGAGAAATTTCACATCGCCACCGGAGCGGTCCTCCAGGATGAACGTAAAGCCGCCCGATGTGCCGACGCCGGGAATGGCGGGCGGGGAGAAACCGAACGAGACGCTCTCCGGCTCACTGGCGAACGCGGCATTGAGGCGCGCTTTGATTTCCTGGAACTGCTGATCGCGGGTCTTGCGTTTATCCCACTCCTTCATGCTGATGAAGCCAAATGCGTTGTAACTCGTCCGCACGAGGCTCAGCAGGCTGAATCCGGAGATGGTCGTGACGTGCTCGACGCCGGGTATCTGCGAAGCTACTTTCTGAAGCTTCGCCACCACCGCTTCCGTTCGCTGGAGCGAGGCTGCGTTTGGAAGCTGAACGTTGACGTAGAAATAGCCCTGGTCCTCATCCGGCACGAAACTGGCGGGAACCTTACCGCTCAGCCAGATGCCCGCGGCCGCGAAGCCCGCGAGCAAAATCACGGACACCGAAGCCTTTCGCAACAGCAAGCCGGAGAGCCGGACATAGCCGTTCGTGGCTCGGCCGAAAGCTCCATTGAACCAGCGAAAGAATGCCGCCAGCGGTCCTTTCGATTCTTTCTTCCGGCGAAGGATGAGTCCTGCGAGCGCAGGACTCAGCGAAAGGGCGTTGAATGCCGAAAGTATGACCGAAATGGCGATGGTGACGGCGAACTGTTGATAAAGACGGCCGGTGATTCCGGGGATGAACGCGGTGGGTATAAATACGGCCGACAGGACCAGAGCGATTCCGATAACAGGACCGGAAATCTCCTCCATGGCTTTTTGCGCCGCCTCCTTTGGCGAAAGACCATCCTCAATGTGGCGTTCCACCGCTTCCACGACCACGATGGCGTCATCCACAACCAGCCCCACCGCGAGCACAAGGCCAAACAAGGAGAGGGTGTTGATGCTGAACCCGAACAGAGGGAAGAAGATGAACGTACCAACCAGCGAGACCGGCACAGCCAGAAGCGGGATTAAGGTCGAACGCCATCCCTGCAGGAAAATGAACACGACCGCGACCACGAGTACGATCGCGATCACGAGTGTTTCGACAATCTCCTTGATTCCTGCATTCACCGCGCGCGTCGTATCCACCGGGACCTCGAAGTCCATATCACCGGGAAAGCGCTTCTTTGCTTCCGTTATCAGCTTTCTCACGCCGGCGGCAGTCTCAACCGCATTCGATCCCGGCAGTTGATAAATGGCGATGATCGCACTCGGCTTTCCGTCAAGATGACCCGTAACGCTGTAATCCTGCGAGCCGAGTTCGACCCGCGCCACGTCGCGCACGCGGACTACGCCCGTTTCGGGGGTCTCGCGTACTACGATGTCGCCAAATTGCTCGGGCGTAGTGAGACGGCCGAGTGCCTGGACGGAATACGTGAATGCCTGGCCTTTGGGGATCGGTTCACTGCCCACTTGTCCGGCGGGATTGACGGTGTTCTGAGTCTGTATCGCAGAAACGATTTCCGGAACCGTGATCTGCAGTTTGGCCAGTTGATCGGGCTTTACCCAAAGGCGCATCGCATATTGGCCAGCCCCGAAGATCTGAACCTGCCCCACTCCCTTAACGCGCGTGAGGGGATCGTTCAGGTTGATGTAAGCGTAGTTGGCAAGAAATCGGTCAGTGTAGGTTCCCTTTGGGGAGTTGAGCGCGATCAGCATCAGAGGCGCAAGTACGGATTTCTGCACGGTGACGCCGTAATTAGTCACTTCCGTAGGAAGCTGCGACGCCGCCTGCGTCTCGCGGCTTTGAGCCAGAATCAGATCCGTGTTGGGGTCGGTGGCGACATCGAAATCGACGATCATTCGCATCTGGCCATTCGCCGTCGAGTTGAGCGAGTACATGTAGTTGCTGTTATCTACACCGCTCATCTGCTGTTCGATCGGCGTGGCCACCGATTGTTCGATTGTCTGGGCGTCCGCGCCAACGTAGATTGCCGATACCTGAATTTCCGGCGGGGCTATGGCCGGAAACTGCGCCACCGGCAAACCGGCCAGCGCGACGACTCCGACGATCACCATGACGATTGCGATCACCATCGCGACGATGGGACGGTTGATAAAGAATCGTGACATTCTGGGTTGCTCCGTTGGGCTGTTCAGTAAACGAAGGGCTCGGGCTTGACACGCATCCCCTGACGGACCTTCTGGAGCCCTTCGGCAACGACACGCTGACCAGGTTGGAGGCCGCTCGTAACGATCCAGTCCCGGCCCACTGTTTCGCCCAGAGTCACCGGATGGATGTCAACCGTATCGGCGGAGTTGACGACTGCAATGAGATGGGCGCCTTGCAGATCGATCACGGCCTGCTGAGGCACGAGGAGGGCCCCTGCGCTCGTGCCGATTGCGGTCCGCACGCGCCCATACAGGCCGGGCCGAAGGCTGTTCCCTGCATTCGGGAACAACGCGGCAACCTGGATGGCGCCTGTGCGCACGTCCACCTGGCGGTCGGCGAAAGAAAACTTCCCCTTCTGTGGATGTACAGAGCCATCGGCCAGGATCAGCTCAAATTCTCTCGTTCGCAAGTGCTCCTCGCGCTGCTCGACCGTCGGATAACGCCGGGTCAGATCCAGATACTCCTGCTCACTCGCAGTGAAGTAGACCTTGATAGGGTCGACCGTTGAGACGGTGGTCATCACGCCGCTTGAGGGGCTCACCAATGAGCCGACCTGCAGTTGCGCACGGCCGGGAATGCCGTCGATCGGCGACGCAACGTGGGTGAATCCGAGATTGATCTTCGCGGTTTCAACGGCAGCTTTTGCCGTCTGGACTGCTGCCGTTGTTGCAGTAATCTGCGCTCTGGCCGTTTCTACCTGCGCTTTGGCTGCCTGCAACTGGGCTTTGGCGGCCATGTTGTTCTGCGTGGCATTGTCCAGATCCTGTTGCGTAATCGCCTGCTGCTGCGCAAGGGGAGTATAGCGGTCAACATCAAGCTGCGTGCGCCTTTGATTGGCTTCGGCTACAGCGACCTCCGCCTCCACCTGCGCCAGTTGCGCGCGGGACTGCTCCAGTTGACCTGAGGACTGCGCCAATTGCCCTTCAGCCTGCGCCAGCGCCGCGTCGAACGGACGAGGATCGATCTGAAAAAGTAACTGGCCCTTTCGTACGAAAGAGCCTTCCGTATAAGCCTGCTGAACGAGATAGCCCGAGACCTCGGCCTTAATCTCGGCGTTCACGAGGCCGTCAAGCGTGCCGATCCACTCCCGGACGACTGGAACGTCCTTTTGTTTGACCTCCACCACCTTCACGGCGAGGGGTTTGGGCGCAACTGCTCCTTTGGAGTTGCGCGCGCACCCTGTGGCGGCGACGGTTAATACCGCAACTCCAAGCGGAGCCAGACCCAGGGCCCAGGATTTCATCGGAATCATCTCGGCAGTTCTTCGCCGGTTTGTTCGCGGACCATGTACTCCGCATACCAGACCGGCCAATCCGCATCGGGCTTACCGATGCGCGCCTCATGTTGTCCGTGCGCCGCCGCGGCGCGACGCAGTGCGCTCTCGAGATCATTGACGGAAACGAACCTGGTCGCCGTCGGGTCCAACCGCCCGGGCATTCGGATCGTAACTTCCTGGAGAAGCCAGCCATTACCATCGGGATCCTCGAACGAAGCGAACGAGCGATAGCTGTTGCGCTCCGGATCCGGGCCGGTTACGCGCACTCGACCGAACAGATACGGCTCGTCCGGGCCGCTGAAGATGCCGTTTGCACCGTGGAAAACCTCGGTGACTTCGGCGCCATGCGAGAGAAGCTCAGCCCGTGCGGCTTCGATATCGGAAACGATCAGGTATAGCCCCCGAGCGGATCCGGGAACTGCGTCGGTGATGTTCGTTCCGAACATGACGGAGCACCCGGAACCCGGCGGTGTGAATTGAATGATGCGGAACTCGTCACCCTTTGCGTAGTCGGCGTCGAGCCGCCATTCGAGTTTCGTATAAAACTCCTTCGCGCGATCCACGTCCGACACAGGGATCACGACGATTTCAAACTTCATGTCTACCTTCGGGACACGGCTCACTGTGGCAGTATTCGGCGCCTCTTCGACTTTGGTCATTCCTCTATCCTTCCGTGGCCAGTCAAAATGCAAACGCGCCGCCAGCGTTGACCACGGACGCTATGTGGTTCAATCCAAAGCCGCTACTCGGTCGTCGCGGAGCGGATCGCTACATGCGAATGTCGCTGAATGGTCTCCGCTTGCCGGGAAGGTCTGACGAAGTGTCGTCTGCTCGACTCTTTGGCGCCGGTCATCGGGCGGGGGACGTTTAACCGGCGCTAATTTCCACTCAGACCTGCCTCTCGACCATCGGGGCGGGCGGTCTGTCTTTCCAGCGACATTTCATGCAGGGGAGGATCGGGTCGAGACCATGGTTCGACAGATCAAGACACTTGGCTGCCAAGGCGGAAATCCCGCAAATTCTTACGATTCAACAGGATCCCAGACCAAGAACCGTGTGGCGGATTTTTTGCAACGCGTTGGGCGCGAATTCATGCACCCCGTCGCCATGCAGATAACAGAAATAATTCCCGAGGCGTTCCATGCCGCCCTCGTCCTGACCGGGAGCGTCGAAGGCGCCGAGCGCACCCTAATCGACGCCACTGCCAGAATCGCCTCAGATGGTTCCCGGGAAGCTTTCCTGGCAGAGACTGCGCGTGCGGCCGCAACTCACGAGGCTGTTCCCGACAAATCGCCGTTACTGATTCCACGGGAACTCCAGGCGCTTTTCCTGCTTCCGACAACATGCCGATACTGCTTTGTCCTGCTTGTGCTTTTGCGCTTCGATCTGGAAACCTGTTCTCAAATTCTCAATCTGTCCGCGGACGACGTGAAGGAAGCCCTCGATCAATCATTACTGGACCTCCCCAAAGTCCAAAGCGCGATGTGTCGGGCCGGCATTAACTGATAGCTGGCAAACACGGCGTTGGACTGCCGTTCGGGTGCGCTAACGCTTATAGCCCGTGTCTTCACATGAGGTTCGTCGCAAAGCCGTCTCAGTACTGAGCGCGATACACTGATCCGGAGCGACCGCTCACCGAGGAGCAGCAGAATCCATGGCATCCCTTCAGGAATTTCGGTGCGACATCTGCGGAATCGTAACCAGCACACCGATCCGCTGGTTCGTGATTCGGTGCAGTGACTCGCAACTTATAGTTCTGAAGTGGGAAGAAGACGTTGCGAATGCCGATGGCGCTCGGCATTACTGCGGAGAAGCGCACGCGCAGATTTACATCAGCCGCTGGCTTGAGGCCGCGTGTACCCCTCCGCATCCGAATATTGCGGCTTCGCATGCTTCAGGCCATCGCTAGAAGAAACGGAATTTCCAAAGGCAGACCTGAATAAGGCCATCTCGGTTTGGACGCTTTGCCGGGGGCCATATGTTCCGTTCCGCGCCCCTACGCGCTACGGTCGTTCCCGTATGGTCAAAGAACTCATGCGGCGATGCCGTAATACTTCAGTAGGCCGCCGAGGCGCTCATGGCAGCGTAATCGGCTTCCCCGCTTCTCCTGGACGAGCTTCTTCGTTGGGAAGAGCAGGACGTTACCTCTTCCCTGATGGTTTCTCTCCTCATGAAAGTGATCGACAAATTCAGTCAGTGCTCGTCGCAGAGAGGCTTCTCCAAACAGGATCAGTTTCGATAAGCACTCACCCTTTACGGACCGCACCCAGCGCTCGGCATGAGCATTCAGATTCGGGCTCCGCGGCGGGAGTTGAATCGGTTCGATACCGCCAGTGGTCAATGTCTCCCGGAACAGCGAACAGAACTTCGTGTCATGGTCATGCAGGACGTACCGACGCTGATCCAGAAATCCCCACGACTCACCGGTAGCATTCCGCGCCATCTGCTGCATCCATGCCTGATCCGGGCGCCTCGCGATCCCGGCCAGGCTCACACGTCGGCTTTCAAGATGAATGAAGAACAACACGTAATAAGTGACCAGACCCCGCCAGGTGAGGACCTCAACTGTAAAGAAGTCCGTCCCGGCCATTACGGCCAGATGCGATTGAATGAATTGCTTCCAGGTGGTGGTTTGGCTTCGTTTCGGTGCGGGAGCGATGCCATGTCGCTTCAACACGTTCCCAACGGTCTGATCCGTGACGGTGTGGCCGAGATTGGACAATGCTCCAACAATCCGGTCGTAGCCCCACCCGGAATTCTCTCGCGCCATTTTGATGATCAACTCCTGAAGCTCAGGCTTGATCGGCGGTCTGCCCGGATAGCTGCGGTGTCGGATCCATCGAACTTCTTTGCAATGAGCTTCCGGTACCACGCCAGAATCGTGTCCGGTTTTGCAACGCAGGCTACTTGCCCGAGTACCTTCCGACCGAGGCGCTTTCCAATCTCGGCGAGCGTAGACCTTTCCGGATCGGACAGCCGTGCCTTGTCGGCAGGTGTGCCCGCAAAATTCGGTTCTCGGTCGCCAGATACTCGTTCTTCAGGAGCAGTTCCTGATTGATCAGACCGGTAACATACGCCAGCAGCCGCGCCCAAGGGTTCTCTCTCATATCGAGCGCTTATAATACTGTGCTTTCTCGATTGCTTTCGGATATTTTGACTATACGAGGTCGGCAGGACTTCGCTTTGCACTGCCATCGTACTTCTGAGCGATCAGTCGGCTGTGCCACCGCAACAATGTCTCCGGCGTGACGATCGTGGCAATGTCAGCCAGAAGCTTCCGTCCGATTCCTTTCGCATTTGCGCGGCTAATCGACGCCGCTGGTCATCGTTCAGCCGCAAACGGCGGCTGCCGAGCTGCTCACGAAGAACGTGGTTTTCTTCGCGCAGGTACTCGATCATTTGCAGCTGGCGCTGATTCATCCATCCGGCTACAGAGATCAGCACAAACCGGAATGGATCAAAGCCTGGCATCTGGCCATTATCAATGCATCCGGTTTGAGCGGCAAACTGCTGTGGATGTACCAGCTCGATTATTCGCACCATACGGCGTAGCGCTTACGGTCGCCGCGAAGTCTATCGTCGGCTACTCGTACAAGGTGGAGCGCAATAGAGAGGGATTCAGGTACGCGGTCCAGATACGGCGTGGGAAGATGCAGGCGCATTCAGGGCGAGTGACGCTATCCGGACATTACCGAGATTACAGGATGGACATGTGGTTCACATCACGCCGGCACGGCGCATGACCGCTTCAGCTTTTCCCCTGGTCTCGCGAGCGACCTCAAATGGGGCGGCTTGTTGGAACTTTGGCAGAAAGAGCTCCACTGAGAGCGGACCGGCGTATTCCTTGTCGGCGAGCTTCTCGAGAATCCGCGTGAGTGGACTGACTCCATCGCCGGGGATGACTCGCGTTGAGCTATCCAAAAGCTCTCGCGGAATGTCGGGTACGTCCTGAAAATGCGCATGACCAATTTCCCCGGGCCATATCAGATCCATATCCTCCAGCTTGTTGAGGCCCGACCAGAAGTGATAGAAGTCGAACATGGGCGCCAGATTCGGATGCGCCGCCGCACGCGTCATCTTGAGGAGAGTGGGCAACGTCGAGATGAACGTCGATGTGCGTACAAATTCGATCCTGAGCGACAGGTTGAACTGCCTGGCAATGTCCCCTGCCTCACGCATGTTGTCCGCCCCCGTTTTGTAGTCGTCCGGCAGGACTTTCTGCGTGGTAATCGTGGTCGCGTAGACGTTCCTTAGGCCCAGGGTTGCGTAAGTCTCGCAACGGTTCTTAAGCTTCTCGATCGAAGCATAGCGATTAGGATTCGGCTCCCATAAACCCGTCACTCCAGTGG
>Ga0126381_100001114_pt1 | contig 29135 bp, 24 predicted proteins | sample PanSoiMetPlot_28_FD_96465 | JGI IMG/M metagenome (GOLD analysis project Ga0126381, IMG submission 96465) | Tropical forest soil microbial communities from Panama - MetaG Plot_28 | ecosystem: Environmental > Terrestrial > Soil > Tropical forest > Bulk soil | place: Panama | collected 2016-02-17
CTACTGCGACAACTCCTCCAGGGCCTTTTTGGCCGCGGGATGGTCGGGATGCTGTGCGAGCAGGCTGTCAAGAATCTCGCGTGCTTTGGCCGTCTGCCCCTCTAGGGCATAGACACGCGCCAGGTTGAGATACGACTGATCGAAGGCCGGCGCAACCCTGATGCATTCCTCGAAACTCTGAATGGCCTGGTCCGGCCTCTGCGTTCGCAAATAGAGAATGCCAAGATTATTGAGAGCTTCCGGATAATTCGGCCGCAGCCGTAATGCTGTTTGCAGACGTTCGTAAGCTCGATCCGATTCGTTCAGCTGCGCGTAGACCATGCCAAGGCCGTAGTTCGCTTCGGGATCGTCGGGGCCCATCTCGACCGCATGTTCGAGTGTGGTCCGAGCCAACTCCCATTGTTTTTCCTGACGGTACGCGTTACCAAGATTTTCAAGAGCAATCAGATGATCGGGGTTGATGTCGAGGGCGCGCTTAAAGTAAGGGATCGCCTCGGACGTTCGTCCGTCTCGCGTCGCCAGCAGTCCCAGATTGTTCCACGCGTTCGGAATCGTGTCGGGGTATCCCGCCGTGGCCTTCGTAGCCCGCTCGAAGGCTTGCCGCGCCTCCGCCGTATTCTGCTGCTGCAAATAAACACTTCCTAAACCGTAGAGAGCTTCTGCACTGGTGGGATCGTCGTGCAGCGCCCACTCGAACGACGACTTCGCTGGTTCCATGTATCCGCGCTGAAAGAAAACCGAACCGTAAGACAAATAGTTTCGGGAGAATTCCGAAACGGTGGTGACTCCGGCAAACGGCAATGCCCTGGCGATACGCTCGCTCGTGGTTTTAGGAATTCTCCGAAAATCTTCGTCAATGTGAGCCGAGTTTACTGCGCCCTGATAGATCTTTACGATCTGCCCCTCATTATCGATCAGGAATGATGTTGGAATCGTGAGGTCGCGGTGGCGGTCGAAAAGATAACGAAAAAGAATGTTGTAGATGGCGACAAAGTCTTCCGATCCACGCACAATTTGTAAACGCAATCTCTGTTCTTGCACGATAGTTCGTAATCGCCCAAGATCCGACTGATCAACATTCACTGGAATCACGGCGAGACGGCCGGTCTTGGGGGGAGCGAACTGCTGATCCAGCTGTTTCAGCCCGCTGATCGAGTTCGCCGAAGCCGCTGCCCACAAATGTAGCAGCACGGTAACACCGACGAGACTCTTCAGACTTACACTCTTGCCCGAAAGATCTTCCAGAGAGAAGTCCGGAGCCAGAATGGGCTCAAGTAACCAGGTTTCAACATCAGTCGGCAATATCCCCAGGGACTGATGTGCCGGGGCGGGAGCCGCCTGTATCCGCCCCCTGTCAAATGCTTCAAATCGCGACGGAGCCGAACCTTCGTCCACAGAAATCCTGTGGTTCGGGGCCAGATCGTGCAGCTCTTGAACTATGCCGCTTGGCCAGCGGATGGTGGCGGCGATAGAGCCGCTCACATCACCCAAGCCAAAGAAAACCTCCTTACTGTGTTGCGCAAGAAAACCCGATCCTGCCTGGATCGTGCGTGTCTGATTCCCTCTGCTTGTGTGAATCGTTACCACCGTGCCAATCGCGTCGCGGTTGCTTTTTTTGCCTTGCAGACGAAACGAAATCGATGGTGGAAGATCTTTTATAACGTTCTTGAGCAGACGGATTTGCGGACTGCTGCGATTTTTGACGAGCAATTCAAGTCGTCCATCGTGATCGAAGTCCGCCAAAGCAAACGATCGCCCATCTTCCACGAAATCGAGCCCGATGGTTCCTGAAGTATCCGCAAATGTTCCGTCACCATTGTTTGCGTAAAAGACATTCCGCTCGTATCCACTCCACGTTCCATCGGCCCGTATCAGTTCGTTGATCGCGCTCCAACCCTGCTCGTACTCGTGGGACGACTTCGCTGTCACCGGAGACTTCGCGACCACCTGCCGCCAGAAAAAACTGTTGAGATCATCGCGTGACGGTCCAGACACCATGCCATTCACCACGTATAGATCCGAGGACCCATCGTGATCGAAATCCCAAGTGTCGCTGGACCACGCCCAACGCCCCATTTCGACGCCTGCGGAACTGCTTTCGTCTTCAAACTTCCTGTACCCCGTATTTCGGAACAGCGAATTCCCCATCGTGTGCTTCCGATAGAGAGATCGTACGGAGTTGGGCGCCTCCTTTTGAAAGATATCCTGCATCGCGATCCGTTTGCCGGCAGCCGTCCACATGTCGGCAACATACAGATCATTCGAGCCGTCGTTGTCATAGTCAAAGCAGCACACACCCATCCCAGCGCCAGTGTCCTCGGTGCCCGAAGAAGCTGCTATGTCTGTAAATGTCCCGTCGCCATTGTTGCGATAGAGATTCTTGCGGCCGAAGTCGTTCACGACGTACAGATCGGGCCAGCCATCCCCGTCGAAATCGTCCCAGGCGCAACAAAAGCTGTAGCGCGTGTTGTTCTGATTGAGATGGGTCAACGCCGTTACGTCGTGAAAGGTGCCGTCGCGGTTGTTCCGCATCATGAAATTGGGCGGACCATTCTCGGCGTCATAGTAGGGCGTTGGATACTTGTACTGATCGGCGCCCTGGTAATAGATGTACAGGCAGAAATAGATGTCCAGCCACCCGTCGCGATCGTAATCGGCGATCGCGGCGCCCGTGAATGTTCCCGCTGGTTCGGTGGCGAAGCGGAACGCTTCTGGCTTCTGGCGAAATCTCCCGTTGCCATCGTTCGAAAACAGAAGCGGACCATTCGTGCGTACGACAATCAAATCCTGACGATCGTCGTTATCGATGTCAGCGAACAGAGCGCATGCTGTGTTTTCGAGAAGCCCGACGCCGGATCTCTCGGTAATGTCCTCGAACGTGCCGTCACCGCGATTCCGATAGAGGCGGTTGGGAATGCCGGCAGGTTGGCATACATAAAGATCGTCGTACCCATCTCCGTCGATGTCGCCCACTGACACGCCGTTGTGGCCGTAAATATCAATCCCTGAGGCGCCGTCGAGCACCGTACGCCAGTAGTCCACACCGTGAAGAAGTTGCGACTCGTAAGAAGCGACTCCAGAAAACGCACTGCTGGTTACGTCAGCAAATGTCGGTGCTGTCGTGCGGCTGCAGGTTTCGTCCAGGCACTGCCAACTTGCCAGACGAAATTCGCCATTCTCGACTTTCCATTCCAGATTCCAGTTCCCAACACGCTGTTCGCGATATGTGTGGTGTCCTGCACCCACGAGGTCGTATCGCACGCGTGTCCGTATGGCCGAGGCTTCGCCGGATCGGGTGGGTGACGAAGCCGTGATCTCGACGATTTGCATCTCAGACGTAAGCAGCGTGGAAAAAGATCCCAGCGACTCACGCAGATCTGCAAGGAATGCGTCTTTCGGAAGGCTGGAGGACGAAAACGTTTTGCGATCGACCTGAATACCGGCGTGGGATCGCAGGCTTCTCGACTGAAACGACTGGAAGGATGCGCCCGCAAATCCCGACGCCATCACTCGCTGTAATGGGTCAACATTGCCGGGGTTCCCGAGAAGATGAGTTCTCCACTCATTTAGAACAGCTCCTATCTGATCAGCATATTTTTCCGTGACGAATTCATCGGATCCGGCCGCCGTTTTAGCAAGTAACGCATCGAGCGGTTTTTGCGATCTGTAATGCGGTTGGAGGTGGTACCCGGGAGCATCCTCCAAGAAGCGTGCAGGCGTCGCCCGAGGAGCAAGTGGTAAGCCCGTTAACCTGCCGGGAAACATCATGAGTGCTGTTCCCTGGCAGCAACGAATGAGGAAGTTGCGCCGTTGAAGATCTATCGAGCGACTGCCCTTCTCCGGCTGCTTCAGAAAGATTTCCCCCGAATATCCACGCGTGAACCGGAATCTAGCAGTCACGTTCGAGAGCGTCAAGACACAGGCCGGTCGCACTTGTACGCTGTGTTAGGCTTACGGGTTCCTCGGTCCAATTCTGAGTTCAGAGAACCGACTTTTGAGCCGCCCTGCGATCACCGTTGTCGGAAGTTATGCGACCGGTCTCACGATGAAGGTGGAGCGCCTGCCTCATACGGGCGAAACACTTCTCGGTACCGGATATCGCGTTGACTACGGCGGTAAGGGATCAAATCAGGCCGTTGGCTGCGCCCGTCTGGGCGCGGCCGTGTCGTTTGTCACGAAGATTGGCAAAGATGCTTTCGGCGACATGGCCCTGCAACTCTATAGGGACGAGGGCGTGGACGTAGGCAACCTTCAACAAACAGCGTCCGCTCCAACCGGGGTCGGCTTCATCATCGTCGAAGCATCCACGGGCCACAACTGCATCGTCCTCGACCCCGGCGCCAACGAGTTACTCGAACCCGATCACATCACAAGGGCGGCCCAGGCCTTTTCTAGTGCGAAGGTCATGTTGACTCAACTTGAGATTCCCGTCCCGGCAGCCGAACGCGCGCTCGCAGTGGGTCGCGGGCAGGGTGCCACCACGATTCTCAATCCAGCGCCGGTTCGTCCTCTTCCTCGCTCGGTTTTGGAGTTGGTTGACGTGCTTACCCCAAATGAAACCGAAGCGAAGGTGCTCATTGGCCGCAACCCCGCCGACAGTATTGATCCAATCCAACTGGCTCGCGAATTGATCGAACTGGGCGTGCGGCAGGTCGTAATGACCCTGGGCGAAAAGGGCGCCATCATCGTCACCCCTTCGTCCGTGAAACGCGTACCCGCAATCGACGTCTCACCCGTCGATACGACAGGGGCCGGCGATGCATTTAACGCGGGCCTGGCAGTTGCGCTTGCGAGCGGAGAAGATCTCGAGTCAGCTGTGGGATTTGCGGTCGTTACTGGTGGTCTAGCCGTAATGCGCGAGGGCGTAATTCCGTCTCTGCCGAAGCTCGACGAGATCGCACAATGGATGGAAGCTCGCGGTCGTACACCGGTCACTTGGATTCAAGCTGCGATCGCCGAGCAATCAAAGAAGACTTCCAGCAAGATCTCATCGTGACGGAAATCGAGTCCCAACCCGGTCCGCCGAAGTCCGCACCCGAAATAGCGGCGCGCATCCAGTCGACGCTGGTGTCGAACTGCGTAACGCGAGCCATGTGGCAGAAGCACATCGACGATTGTCTGAAGTATCACTTCCACGCTGCGATGATTCCGCCGTCGTGGGTGCGTGACACGGCACGGGCCCTTCGCAGTTCCGGAATTCGCGTTGCGTCGTTTATCGATTTACCCCTCGGGACTATGACGAGCAGCGGCAAAGCTTACGAAGCAGCAAAGCTGGTGCAGGATGGAGTCGATGAAATCGATCTGATGCCAAACGTAGGTTTCCTTGTTTCCGGGATGGAGAAGGAATATTTCGACGATATTCGGGGAGTCGTTGACGGAGCCACGGCGATTCCGGTCAAGATCATGCTCGAATTACCCCTATTGAATGAATCTCAACGCAATCGGGCTGTACAGCTCGCCATCGATGCGGGTGTTGCGTATTTGAAAAACGCAAGCAGTGGCGCCGTGGGGAAAGCGTCGGCCGAACAGATTCGGTGGCTACGTAAACAGGCCCCGGAGCGCGTTCGTATCAAGGCGTCGGGCGGAATCAGGACCGCACAGCACGTCCGTGAACTTCTGGATGCGGGAGCTGATCTCGTGGGGACGAGTGCCGGCACACGAATCATGCTGGAGATTCAGGGTGACAACCCTGCCGGAATCGTTCACGCACCCGACTATTAGAAGGATCGTTGGCAGCTCAGTTTTAGGCTACGCGCGAGTAGCGCGATTTTTATTCACTCGCTGTGGAAAGGCATCTCTTGATCGAGGGCTTTCTTCTCGTTCTGTTTGCCGGGCTGTTGCAGGGTACGTTCGTTCTCCCAATGACAATGGTTCGCCGTTGGTCCTGGGAACACACATGGGCTACGTTTTCTTTCCTGGGAATGTTCTTGTTCAACTGGACCATCACTTACTTCCTCATTTCGAACATCGGGCGAATCTATGCGACTACACCCTCGCGGGACCTCAGCATCCTCGCGCTCTTCGGCGCGGGTTGGGGCGTCGGCGCAATTCTCTTTGGACTCGGTATGGACCGACTCGGCATGGCGCTTGGCTATCCGATCATCATGGGCCTCATCGCGAGCCTGGGAGCGTTAATTCCACTGTTGATCTTCTTCCCGCAAACGATCTTCACCCCTAAGGGTGTATTGCTGATTCTGGGCACGGCGCTTGTGGTGGGCGGAATCATAGTGTGCTCGATCGCAGGCGCGCGACGCGCGCCATCCTCCACAAACCAGAGGAAGGGTGGATCGCTCAGAATCGCATTAACAATCGCGATACTGGCGGGTGTTCTCTCCTGCTTACCAAACGTGGGTGTCGCCTTCGGGGGCGGCGTGATGAAAAGTGCGGATCTGCTCGGCGTACTCCCGACTGTCGCCGGCAATGCGATCTGGGCACTTCTTTTTGCTTTTGGTTGCCTTGTCAACGTTGCTTATTGCCTTTATTTGATGATTGCAAAACGAACATTCGCTGCGTGGAATGCGGAATTCCCAAGGAATTTTGGCCTGAGCGCGTTAATGGCCCTGATGTGGATCGGCAGCTTCTACTTGTACGGCGCGGGCGCCTCTATGCTCGGGCGTTGGGGCGTGGTGGTGGGCTGGCCGCTGTTTATCTCGCTGTCGATTGTTACCGGCAACCTGTGGGGATTATCGAAGGGGGAGTGGCTCGGTGCATCGCCACAGGCCCGCCGGCTCCTGAATGTGGGTTTAGGGATATTAATCGTGGCAGTCGTCACGATTGCGCTGAGCAATTCGCTTTAACAGACGAGCTGCTGTCATTTAGTAAAATCTAGAGTCGGTAGCGAGAATCTCTGCTACCGTCCGAGATCCTCACAACCGATTTGATGCCGCAAAACGCCCCATTCCTTTTGGTCCCTCAGCCACGCGCGCGTTGGATGCGGTTCGATACCGCCCAATTGCTGAAGCGCTTCTTTTTTTGTGAGCGTGCCCTGCTGATTGCGGAAGCGGCATGGATTCCGGCGCTCGCCCCGCTCGAGGTAAAGACCGGGCTGGCGCGATTCATCTGGCAGAGCGCTGAAACCGCGGATGCGCTTCGTAATCGGGTCTTCGAACTGCGCTTCCCCAGCCGACTGCTTGAGCAAGAAGGAGCCGACCACGCACTGGTCGCACTATTTTTGGCGTTGAAGAACTCGCCGTCCGAGCATGCCTTTTTACTGGCTGTCGGAAAGGTGTTGCTGCCTGCCTTGCGGGACGCTTACCGCGAGTACCTTGATGCTTCTGATTTGATTGCGGATGGCCCGACTCACCGCTTCCTTTCTCTGGCACTCTCCGAGAAGGCGGAACAAATCTCGGCATGCGAGAAATGGTCCTCTTCTGCACCTGCCGGGTCGAGAAGCGCGGCAGAAACTTTTTCTGAATCTCTGCAAAAAGCACTAACGCAACTTGGGGGCGTGGGCGTTGGCCCAGCTCCCACCCATGACGCAATCCTGACCGTCACTGGATCAAAACCTTACAAGATTCCGGAGCGACCAGCTCGCGACCCGCGTTTCTGGCCCTGCCGCTTTTACTGGCCCGACATCGTCGACCCGGACTTTCCTTACGGCGAGGGGCTGCAACTCCAGCTTCGCTCCGCTATCAGTCATGTCAACGAAGTTTGGGCGATTGAGGCAGGCGGCGTCATGTTGAGTGCGTTCGCCGAGGTGCTTCCGTGGGAATGGATCCACGATGCCGCTCGCTGGACTTATGACGAATCGCGGCACTGCCGTATGGGTTATGAACGCCTCATGGGGTGGGGGTTTCAGCCTGCCGAAATCCCACTTGGAACGTACATCTACGACAGCGCCTCCGGTCAGGATCCGATTTATCGGCTCGGGATGCTGTACTTTTTCGAGACCAAGAACATCCGCCATAAGCTCACCCGCGCGCAAAAGTTCCACGAGTACGGAGACTCTCTCAGCGAACACGACATGGACTTCGACTGGGCTGACGAGACCATTCATGCCGGATACGGCAAGCATTGGCTTCGCGAGCTTCTTTCTGTTCGAGGTGAGGACCCCGCAGCGTACGATTCCATTCGTGAGCGCTGTGGCGAGCTTGTGAGGGAATATGTCGCGACTGCGACGGTGCAAGAAGTCTCCGCCATAAAAAGAGTTGCCGGTGCACTCATTCAGAAAGCGGAACAACACCGTTGAATCGCAAGAGCGGCAAGGTTCCACACAATGCTGCGGATCCGATGATCTCGATCTCGCATTGAACAGGATTTGATTTTTGGAAGTTGCCTCAATCCCGCTGCCCGCAGTGCGTAACGTGCTCGCTACCCTTATTTGCCTGTGCTCCGCACTCCTGAGTTCAGGCCAATCGTCCCCACAGAATCAAGCTGCAACCCCTGATAACGCAGAGACCCATCTCAGTCGGGGGTACGACGCGCTCAAGCAGGATCGCTATGATGCCGCCGTCGCCGAGTTTCGCGCTGCCTTGGCTCTCGATCCAAAGCTGGTCCTTCGCGCGCAGTTCCCTCTTGGTGTAGCACTATTCGAATTGCACGAGCCGGACGAAGCGCGCAAGGAATTCGAAGCCGTGCGGCGTGAAACAGGAGACCATCCCAACGTTCTTTATTACTTGGGCCGAATCGACCTCGAAGATCGCAAGTTCGACAGCGCTATCAAGAATCTCGGAGACGCCGCCCGAAATCCACCGTTTCCCGACACCGCCTACTATCTCGGCTTCGCTTACTTCAAGAGTGGTGATCTCCCGGCGGCTGAAAAGTGGCTCAAGGAAGCGGCTGCGACCGATCCGCGTGACTCACGAATCCCTTATCAGCTAGGGCTCGTCTATCGGCAACAGGGCCGCGAAGACGACGCCAAGAAGGCGTTCGCTCTATCGGACGAATTGCATCAGCAGGACGACAAGGAAGGTCGGTTGCGGGTCGAGTGTGGCCAGAAGCTGGATCAAGGTCCTCGAGAAGAAGCGCGAGCTATTTGTGAGGAGCTCTACAATCCCGACGACGCCGAGAAACTTATGACGCTCGGCACCATCTACGCCCAGCACGGCGATTTGCAGGACGCTCTGAAGCCATTGCAAAGAGCTGCTGAGCTGCAGCCCCAGTCGCCGCAGATGCAGTTCAACCTAGCCTTGGCGTACTTTCAGCTCAACCGATACGAGGATGCTCGCGGGCCGCTGGCGACCGCGCTCAAGCGCTGGCCCGATCTGTTTCAACTCAATGCTCTGTACGGGATGGTTCTGTTCAGGCTCGGAGAGTATCCCGAAGCCTACAGAGTCCTTCAGCACGGTCACAAGCTGAATCCGGAAGATCCCGGAACGACCGCCACCCTGTACGATACGACCATGCGGTTGGCGCAAAACGATCAGAGCGCCAAGCGATATCCCGAAACGCTGAAGTACCTCCAAGAGGCAGCGGGGTTGCGCCCCCAGGACCCTGAACCGCATCGGCGCATGGCAGAGGTGTACAAACTCACCGCACGGAATGCCGAAGCCGAAGCTGCACTACGCGAGGCTGATCGTCTGGCCAAGAACGCCGCGCAATAGCATTCACCGCAAACATGAACCTTTCCAAGAAATAGTTCTGCAATTTCACAGACCGGTTTACAATCGGGCGCGCGATTCTGACTGGGCTGCGAGGACCCGGTCTCCCACATTTATGCCCAAATCAAGATCCGCAGACCAACTGCGTTCTAAGCTCATTCGACAGGCCAAGGCAGTGATGAAGAATGCCCATGCACCTTATTCAAATTTTCGTGTTGGCGCTGCGTTTGTAACGGACAAAGGCAAAGTCTTCGCGGGATGCAATGTCGAGAATGCCTCCTATGGAATGACGAATTGCGCCGAACGGACTGCCATCTTCACGGCGGTCGCGGAGCTGGGGTCTAAATTCGAGATCAAGGCGATCGCCGTCGTGAACGATCAGGGGGTTCCCTGCTCGCCGTGCGGTGCGTGTCGTCAGGTGATCTACGAGTTTGGCCCTAACGCAATCGTTTTCTTTACGGGCAAGGATGGGCGCGAGAAACAAGCTCCGATTACCGAACTGCTGCCTGAGGGCTTTCGCCTCAAATGAGCACGTCATCCAGCCAAACTGACATTCGGGCGATCGATGTCATCCGCAAGAAGCGCGATGGCGTGGAACTCTCTCGCGCCGAGATCGATGCTCTTATTGGCGGCTACACGCGCGGCACGATTCCCGACTACCAGGTCTCGGCCTGGCTGATGGCCGTTTTGTGGAAAGGGATGACCCGCGGCGAAACCGCATCCCTTACCGACTCGATGCTGCGATCGGGCGAGGTCCTCGACTTCTCCGATCTTCCCGCGCCGAAGGTCGATAAGCACTCCACCGGTGGCGTTGGCGACAAGACGTCTCTTGTACTGGCTCCGGTCGCGGCTGCCGGTGGACAGCTTGTTCCGATGATCAGTGGGCGCGGCCTCGGGCACACGGGCGGGACGCTCGACAAGTTGGAGTCGATTCCTGGCTTCAATGTGAATCTTTCCGTTTCCGACTTCCGACGGGTTCTGCAAACGTGCGGCTGCGCAATGATCGGTCAAACGGCCGAGATCGCCCCGGCGGACCGCAAAATTTACGCGCTCCGCGATGTCACCTGCACGGTCGAAAGTCCGTTTCTCATCTGCGCATCCATCATGAGCAAAAAACTCGCCGAGGGAATCGATGGCTTGGTTCTCGACGTGAAGACCGGTTCCGGCGCCTTCATGAAGAAAGAGGAAGACGCTGCGTACCTCGCCGAACTCATGGTCGAAACGGGAGAACGCATGGGCAAGAAAATGGCTGCCCTCCTCACCGACATGGATCAGCCGCTCGGCCACTATGCGGGAAATTCTCTCGAAGTCGTTGAGGTACTCGATGTCCTACGCGGGAAAGGCCCGAAGGATCTGGTTGACCTCTGCCACGAATTGTCGGCATGGATGTTTTTGTTGGGTGATCGTGTAAAGTCCGTCGCTGAAGGCAGACAGCTTTCGAAACAACTGGTCGATTCGGGTAAGGCTCTCGAAAAGTTTCGCGAGATGGTTCGATTGCAGGGCGGCGATCCACATTCCATCGACGATCCCAGCCTTCTTCCAAAAGCGCAGCACACTCTGGATGTAACCAGCCCCAAAGCAGGCTACCTTACCGCAATTCAGTGTGAACAAACTGGAATTGCCTGCGTGATTCTCGGCGGAGGTCGCGAGCGCAAAGAAGACTCCGTCGATCCGTCCGTGGGCTTTGTCCTGCACAAAAAAGTTGGTGACAAGGTTGCGCATGGCGAGTCGCTCTGTACTGTTCACTACAACTCTGAATCCCGCGCGGCACGCGCCAAAACGCTACTGGAAGCTAGCTTTCAAATTGGAGACGCACCACCGAAACTCAGGCCATTGGTTCATCGTGTGATCTCGAAGTTCGGAGACAAAAACTGAATGGGACGATTCACCGGAATTCTTGGTCTTCTGACAATACTGGGGCTCGCATACACGTTCTCTACCAATCGGAAAGCGATTAGTGGGAAAGCCGTGGCTTGGGGACTGGGCTTGCAGATCGTCTTCGCGATCTTCGTTCTGAAGGTTGACTTCGGACGAAGTCTGTTTCAGGCGGCGGGCGCCGCAGTGAACCGGTTGCTCAGTTACTCCTTCGTTGGATCGCAATTTGTTTTTGGAGAGCTTGGTAAACAAGGTTCTTCGATGGGCTTCTTCTTCGCGTTTCAGGTGTTGCCCACCGTTATCTTCATTGCGGCGTTCTTTGCAGTTCTCTATCACTACGGAATCATGCAGTTCATCATTCGCATTGCGGCCTGGGTCATGACGCGTGTGATGGGAGCCAGTGGCGCGGAATCTCTCGACGTCGCTGCCAGCATCTTCATGGGACAAACCGAGGCTCCGCTGACGATTCGTCCCTTCCTTCCAGACTTAACGGAATCTGAGCTGATGACGGTGATGACGGCCGGTATGGCCCACGTGTCAGGCGGAATCATGGCAGCGTACATCGCCTTCGGCATTGACCCCAAGCATCTGTTGAGCGCTGTCATCATGACTGCCCCGGGCACTCTTTTGATGGCGAAAATGCTTGTGCCTGAGACGGGTCAGCCAAAGACTGCGGGCCGCGTGGTTATGAGCGAAGAAGAGGAAGAAACAGAAAAACATGAGAATCTGCTGGGCGCGATCGCCCGCGGAACCACAGACGGCCTCTACCTGTCGCTGAACATCGCCGCTATGTTGGTCTCGTTTCTTGCCCTCATCGCTTTGACCGACGGCATTCTCGGCGGAATTCACAACCATTGGGCATGGTTCCCGTCGAGCCTCGAACGAATTTTCGGTACGCTCCTCGCCCCCATCGCGTGGCTCATCGGCATCCCCTGGCATGACTGCCCCACCATCGGCAATCTGCTCGGCACCCGTATGGTGCTGAACGAACTCGTCGCGTTCTCCATGCTCGGTCCTCAAAAAGGTGTCTTGGATCCACGCTCGTTTACGATTGCAACCTTTGCCCTCTGTGGATTCGCGAACCTCAGCTCCATCGGAATTCAAATTGGCGGAATCGGTGCTCTCGCGCCGAACCGTCGCGGCGATCTGGCTCGCCTTGGGTTGCGAGCCATGCTGGCAGGCACGATGGCCAATCTGATGTCGGCCTCGATCGCGGGAATGCTTTACTAGCGTCGCTGCACGCTTCAATCCGGCTGTACAAAGGGTAGCTGCTCGTATAAGAATTGACGCACGAGACGACCCGAACGGCTCCTCATGCCGATCGCTTCCGGGGGACCCTGCTACCTTGTACTTCCGACCCAGGACGCTTGAAGAAGCGGTCCACACGCTGGCCAATCACGGAGGCACAATCCTATCCGGGGGCACCGATTTCTTTCCTTCCCTGGGAGAACGGCCGGCGCCAAGTCCGCTCGTCGATATCTCGGGAGTCGCGGATCTGCGTGGGATTTCCGTGGGCGACGATTCCGTTCGTATCGGCGGCCGCACGACCTGGACCGATGTGATTCGAACGCCGTTGCCTCGTTGCTTCGATGCCCTAAAGAGTGCTGCCCGCGAAGTGGGTTCGGTCCAAATTCAGAATCGCGGCACCGTGGCAGGAAACCTGTGCAACGCTTCTCCTGCAGCTGACGGCGTGCCGCCCCTCCTGGCACTTGACGCACAAGTGGAACTTTTTTCGATCGCGGGAGTGCGGCGTCTCTCTTTGGGAGAGTTCATCGTCGGCAACCGGAGGACGATGCGACGGGCGGATGAGATGCTCTCCGCGGTGATTGTGCCGCGAGAACTCGAGGATGCTCACTCTGCTTTTCTGAAACTAGGCGCGCGGCGTTACCTCGTCATTTCGATCGCGATGGTTGCGGCCGTCGTAAAGACCGACTCGCGCGGACGCATCGCGAAAGCACGAGTAGGGGTCGGATCGTGCTCGGTGGCAGCGCGCCGTCTCGTCGATCTGGAGCGCGATCTAGTCGGAGTGACAACCGTGCCGGGATGGACTTCGCGCGTTTCGCCCAAGCACCTGCGAGACCTTTCCCCAATCGACGATATGCGGGCAACCGCCGAGTATCGCACGGATGCAGCGTTGACCCTGGTGCGTCGCGCCCTCGAAGCCTGCGTGGAGGAGCACTGATTTGGTCGCCACGCCTCCAATCCTTCATGAGATCGGTTCGAACTTGGCTTTCAAGGTGAATAACAAGGCCGTGACCGTCGCGACATCGCCCGACCGAAGGCTGTCTCGAGTGCTGCGGGAAAACCTGGGCCTGACCGGAACCAAGGTCGGTTGCGACGCCGGCGACTGTGGCGCCTGTACTGTTTTGCTTGACGGCGACCCCGTTTGTGCCTGCCTTGTGCCCGCCGCTCAGGCCGAGGGCCATGAGATCACGACCGTCGAGGGGCTCGCGACTCGACCGCCGATCCTTGATCGTCTGCAGAACGCATTCTTGTGTCACGGCGCGGCACAGTGCGGCGCGTGCACGCCGGGGATGCTCGTTTCCGCGACCGCGCTCCTGGAGAAAAACGACCGTCCCACTGAAACCGAGGTCCTCGATGCCATCGGCGGTGTTCTTTGCCGGTGCACCGGGTATCGAAAGATAGTGAACGCAATTCTCGACGCGGGTTCAGGAAGAGTGGCCACTATCTCTGCGGAATCGGGGCATGCCGTCGGAAGCCGGATGGTTCGGCTCGATGGGCACCGGAAAGTTTGTGGTTCAGAGATTTTCGGGGCCGACGAGATTCCCGCCGACGCATTGACTGTCCGAGCGATCCGTTGCCCACACCATCGTGCTGGCTTTCGCTTTGGAGATCTCGACGATTTTGTAACTGCGCAGCACGGAGTCCACGCCGTTTTTACATCCAAAGATGTTCCGGGAACTGACCGCTACGGCGTGATCCCCGATTTCGCCGATCAGCCCGTCTTTGCTCGCGAAGAAGCACGTTTTCGTGGCGAGGCTGTCGCAATCGTGGTTGGCGAAGCCGATGCCATTGACGCGCTCGACCTGGCCAAGGTTCCGGTCACGTGGGAACCACTCGAGCCGCTTATCACTATCGACCGCGCGCTCGCTCCGAACGCAGACCAACTTCACGCCGATCTCGACCGTGCCAACAACATCCTCACGGGAGGCCGCGTTGTACGCGGTGATGTTGACCGCGCATTGGCCTCGGCGGATGTCGTAGTTGAAGACGAGTATCAGACCGGCTTTGTCGAGCACGCGTACATCGAGCCCGAGGCCGGCTTTGCACGTAGAGTCGGCAATTGCATCGAAGTTCAAGCCTGCACGCAGTCCCCATACATGGATCGCGCTGACATTGCCAAGATCCTCGGCATCGCGCCTGAGGCGGTTCGCATCATTCCGACAGCAGTCGGAGGAGGCTTCGGATCGAAGCTCGACCTTTCTGTGCAACCGTTTATTGCATTGGCAGCATGGCATTTGAATCGCCCCGTGCGGATGGTGTATTCGCGCACGGAGTCGATTCTCTCGACAACGAAGCGCCATCCCGCGAGCATGCGCCTCCGCGCCGGGGCCAATCGCAACGGTAAACTCGTTGCGCTCGACTTCACTGCCGACTTCAACACCGGCGCATATTCTTCCTGGGGACCGACCGTCGCCAAGCGCGTCCCTGTGCACGCTTCAGGCCCATATGTTGTTCCGAACTATCGAGCGGTAACTCGCGCGATCCATACACATCTCGTTCCGGCCGGCGCATTTCGCGGATTTGGTGTGCCGCAAACGGCGATTGCTCAAGAGCAGGTCTACGATCAACTGGCCGACAAACTAGGAATAGATCGCCTGGAATTTCGCATCATCAACGCTCTTGAAGACGACACGCCCACCGTGACGGGACAGCTGCTCGGAGAAGGCGTTGGCATTCGCGCCTGCTTTGAAGCACTGAAGCCAAAATGGATCGCCGCGCGAAAAGCCGCCGCCGATTTCAACGCGAAAACGACCACGCAAATTCGTCGCGGAGTCGGCGTCGCCGGGATGTGGTACGGATGCGGCAATACTTCTCTGCCAAACCCTTCCACGGTGCGTGTGGGGCTAAAAGCAGATGGTCGCATTGCACTCCATCAGGGAGCTGTTGATATCGGCCAAGGCTCGAACACCATCGTCACCCAGATCTGTGCTGACGCGATGGGCGTTCCCATCGATCGCTTCGATCTCGTCTCTGGCGACACGGCGATCACGCCCGACTGCGGCAAAACGTCAGCCTCCCGCCAGACATTCGTGACAGGAAAAGCGGCTTTCATGGCGGGTGAGAAGCTGCGCGATGCCATGCGTGCCCTGGCGAAAGTTCGCGAGGCTGAATCCTTGGCGCTCGAGGACGGGGCAATCGTCGTCGAAGGAAAGAATCGGCGTCGCGTAGTGAAACTTTCGGACCTGCCTCTCGACTCTTATGGCTATGTCGTCACTGCCCAAGCTACTTTCGATCCGCCTACCCAGCCACTGGACGAGAGGGGTCAGGGGATTCCATATGCGGTCTTCGGTTTTGGTGCCCACATGTCGGAGGTCGCCGTTGATACGGAACTCGGTACAGTTAAGGTACTGAAAATCACCGCCGCGCACGATGTCGGGCGCGCGATCAATCCCACATTGATCGAGGGACAGATTGAAGGCGGTGCGGCCCAGGGACTCGGGCAAGCGCTCATGGAGGAATTCTTCCCGGGCAAAGGCGAGAACCTGCACGACTACCTGATCCCCTCCGCAGGCGATATGCCGCCCGTTGAATCGATTCTGATTGAGGATCCGTCGCCGATCGGCCCTTTTGGCGCCAAGGGCATCGGCGAGCAAGCTGTGATACCGACCGCGCCTGCGATTCTAAACGCAATCTACGATGCCACTGGAGTGCGCATCCGGCGCGTGCCGGCGACGCCCGACCGCGTCCGCGCAGCGATCCTCGCATCTCGCGGAGAGCCCCGTGCCTGACGACGATGCTATTCGTTGCGATGCCTGCCCCGTTCTCTGCTACATCAAGCCCGGCCGGCTAGGCTCCTGCGATCGTTACGGCAATCAGGACGGAAAGCTCGTTCGCATCGAACCTCACGTCGTGCTCGATCGCGCAAAGTCGCGCGGCGAAACCATCGTGCCATTTCTCGAGCGAGATCGCGAATGGGACGGCAACATCGTCAGCGGCCAGGAAACATTTGTCACTGCTATCGGTGCCGGTACCACCTACCCCGACTACAAGCCTGCCCCTTTCATCATTTCGTCCGAAATCAAAGGCGTAGACATGGTCACGGTCGTGACCGAGGGTATCTTCAGCTATTGTGGTGTGAAACTGAAAATTGACACCGATCGATTCTTGGGCTCCGAGCAAAATACAGTCCGCGCCCAGGGAGAACCGGTGGGCCACGTTACCACAAGCGAATACGGATCCCAGATGCTCTCCCTCGGCGGAGTCCGCCATCTCACCGGAGGCTCTCGTCACGAAGGCACGGTCACCTGCCAAACTCTTCTCGATCTCTCCAACGGCAAATCTGTTGAACTCGCCGTTGATCAAGGTGCAACCGTCGTCGTTCAAGCCGGAAAGCCCCCAGTCGTCGACGGCTTACTCGAACAACGCATGCGCGTAGGCTGCGGCTCGGCAACGATTGGCATGTTCGCGAAGCAATGGTTCGGAAAAGTCGATGAAGTCGTAGTTGTCGATGACCACATCACCGGCGTGCTCTCGGAACACCAGGCGGGCAAGTTGCTCGGAGTGCCCGAGACTGGCATCAAGATGAAAGGACGCCGCTCCACACCAGGACGCTACTTCAAGGTGGCCGAGCCGGGCACGGCCTGGGGTGGTACCAACATCCACGATCCGCTTACGATCCTTGCGCCGTTCGATCCGAAAGAAGCATGGCCTGGACTGCGGCTGTTGATGGTCAGCACAACGGGCGAGCATTCGGCATACTTCGAACTTGACGAGTCCCTCAAGCCAATCCAGCGGGAATTGCCAACTGCGCTGCAGGGATCCGTCGCTCGCATCAAGGAAAACTGTGAGCCGGCGCTCTGCACAGTACTCTTCATGGGCGGCGCTGGCGGATCGCTGCGTGCCGGAGTCACCGAAAATCCCGTTCGCTTGACCCGCTCAGTTCGCGATGCTTTGACTCGTGTGACGTGTGGCGGCGCGCCGGTATACCTGTGGCCGGGCGGGGGAATTACTTTCATGGTCGATGTCACCCGTATGCCCGAGAACGCTTTCGGCTACGTTCCCACCCCAGCCCTGGTCGCACCGATCGAGTTCACTTTAGAGTTGCGGGACTACGCTGAGCTGGGCGGCTATGTCGACCACGTTCGATCGCTTGCGTCGATCAATGCCGATGATGGCCGCCGTCGGGTTTCAGCGCGCCAGGACAATCCGTGGCCGCTCGCTCCCACCAAGACGTCGGAGACCACCTAATGCCGGGAAGAGCGCAAATCCAGTTCCTTCCCGACGGACGCCGTCTTCACATGAATGACGGACCGATTGACCTGATTGTAGAAGCCTTTGGTTCGCCTGATCAGGTTCGTATCGCGTACGACACTGCCTCGGCACGCTTCGAGCACGTTCTTGATGAACTCTGCGCAGAGCTTACTCTTTTGCGTCGACCGCCCTCTGGGGAAGAAAGGCCTACCGGCGCAGTCGCCCAACGCATGTTCGACGCTGTGTCGCGGTATTACCCTCAAACCTTCATCACTCTCATGGCAGCCGTCGCGGGAGCCGTTGCGGACGAGATTCTTCAAGTAATGACATCGGCGGCAACACTCGAAAAAGCCTACGTAAATGATGGGGGCGATATCGCGATCCACCTCGGCCCGGGCCAACAATTCGTCGTGGGGATGGTGGAACGTCCCGATCGTCCATCGCTGTTCGGCACGGCAACGATCTCCTCTGATCAGCCTGTCCGCGGCATCGCAACCAGTGGCTGGCGCGGCCGCAGCTTCTCGCTCGGGATCGCCGATGCGGTCACCGTTCTTGCCGATGCGGCCTCCATGGCTGACGCCGCCGCAACCCTTATCGCCAATGCCGTCGATCTTCCTGGACATTCGGGCATTGAACGCGTTCGCGCGTGCGACCTCGCTCCCGACAGCGATTTAGGCGAGCGCCTCGTGACCCAAGGTGTTGGCCCGTTGACTGACAAGGAAATGGACACAGCGCTTTCGGCCGGCGAAAAGTTTGCGCGATCCCTTCTCCCGCAAGGCCTGATCCGCGCAGCCGCGCTTCACTTGCAAGGACAAACTCGGGTCGTCAGTGATACCTTGCAACTCGGAACGCCACCTGTTTTTACGACTGAAAAAGGCCTCGTCCATGCCTGACGTGCAAATCCGCAAGCGACTGACCGTAGTCGAAGAGATCTTCCACGAGGGCGGGCCGGTTGCTACAACACCGCTGAAACGCGCTGCCGCTCTCGCGATCATTCACAATCCATATGCAGGCAAGTACGTCTCCGACATCGCCAGTTTTATGGACGACCTCAAGCCACTCGGCCTCGGCATGGCGCAGGCACTGGTTGCCGCGCTTGGTGGGAATCCGAAGAACATCGAGGGTTATGGCAAGGGCGCCATCGTCGGCAGCGCGGGAGAGCTTGAACATGGAGCGCTGTGGCATGTCCCGGGGGGTTATGCGATGCGCGAGATACTTGGTGACGCCAAGGCAATCGTTGCGTCCACGAAGAAAGTAGGGGGGCCAGGCACGCGCCTCGATGTCCCCATCACTCACATCAACGCTTCGTACGTGCGCAGCCATTTTGACGCGATGGAAGTCGGACTCAACGATGCCCCGCGTGCCGATGAAATCCTATTGGCGCTTGTCATGACGACCGGGCCAAGAGTACATGCGCGTGTCGGAGGCCTCAAGGCTTCTGAGATCAAAGGAGAGGACGGACTACGATGAAAGCGGCCATTCGCAAGATTGCCGTATTCGTTGAAGAGACCCATTCCGAAATGGACCGCAAGGTGGACCCGCCCGCGCGCCGCGCAGCCGCAGTAGCTGTTATCCAGAATCCATTTGCAGGAAAATACGTCGACGACCTGTCGGACTTGATGACGATCGGAGAAGAACTCGGCGAATTGCTCGCCACGCGTGCGGTCTCAGCTCTGGGCATCCCCGGCAATACTGTCGAGAGCTACGGCAAGGCGGCCGCTGTTGGTGAGAACGGAGAACTTGAGCACGCCGCCGCCATCCTCCATCCCAAACTCGGAACTCCGGTTCGCCGTGTCCTAGGCAAGGGTGCTGCCTTGATCCCATCGTCAAAGAAGCGAGGTGGACTGGGCGTCGTTCTCGATATTCCCCTCGGACACAAGGACGCAGCTTTCGTCCGTAGCCACTTCGATGGCATGGAGGTGCGCCTGAACGATGCACCGCGTGCGAATGAGATCATGGTGGCCGTCGCCGTCACCGACAGCGGACGCCCGCTGCCACGTGTCGGTGGCCTAACCAAAGATCAGATCAAGGGAGAAGACGGCCTGCGCTGACCCTCGACTCGGCCGAGTGGACCAAGGGCACTTTCGCCGCTAAGCCCGAACCACCTCGGGCACCCTCGTCGCTGGAGGCGTGTTTCTGCTGCGTTGCGCGCTCACCACGCCGTCGATGACCACCATCCCGATGCCGGGCAGGTCTCCCGCCTGAATGCTCTTTAAAAGCGTGTTCCCGGCGGAATGCTGCGCCTTGTCCATCAACACGAACGTGGCGTCACAACCGGCCGCAATCCGACCGCAGGTCAGCTTTCGGATCTTGGCGGTGTTGCCGGTTGCAAAGCAAACCGCAACCTCCGCTGGGATCTCCCCGATCGAACTTAGCATCGACATCAGCCTCACGATCCCCAAGGGCTGCACTCCAGAGCCCGCGGGCGAGTCCGTTCCCAGGATCACCCGCTGCAACTGCTTCAATTCCATCGCCGTCCGTAGCGTCAGGAGCGCGGCCCGCTCATTTCCGTTATGCACAATTTCCAGTGCACGCGTCGATTTCTCACACAATGTCGTGATTTGGTCGTCCGGCAGCGCCGTGTGACCGCCGTTAATGTGGCCGATAACATCGGCGTCGGCAGCTAACACAATGTCTTTGTCAATCAGGCTCGACCCCGGAATCGACGGCCCGCCGGTGTGAATCGTACTCTGAATGCCATACTTCCGCGCCCACCCCACCATCTCGCGCGCGGTGGCTCCGTCTTTCACGCTGCCCAGGCCGACCTCACCCAACATGGTCACCCCCGCCGCCGCTAGCTCTTTAAAATCCTCCTCCACCATCCCGTGCTCAATAACGGGCGCGCCAGCATGAATCTTGACCCCGCCTGGCCGAAACGCCGTGAATGCACGCTGCGCAAAGATGGCCATAGCCTTCACTCCAACTACATCCTTCGGGCGTCCCGGTGTGTGAACCTCGCCGGCAGAAATCATGGTCGTGACGCCACCGTGCATGTAGCTGTCAATCCATCCAAGCTGATTCTGACGCGGCGTCCAGTCACCCGCGACGGGATGAACATGGCTATCGATCAATCCCGGGGCCAGCGCAGTTCCCTTCGCATCTACGACCGTGGTCGCGCCTTCCGTATCGACGTCTTTCTCTTTTCCGACCGTCGTGATTTTGCCGCCATCGGCGACGACTGTGTCTGCATCCAGAATCGGATTTTCAAGATCGCCGGTGAGAAGTAATCCGATGTTGCGGATCACCAGACGCGATTTTCCGGCAGCCTTCCCTGTCTCGTCCTGCGCCATTCGTTTGGCCTCCTCACTCGCTCAAGTCTCCGAGTCTCGATGCGACCGTCGCAAGAAATGCGACGGCCAGTATACAAATGGCGTCAAAGCCCGTGCACAAGGGCACACCCCGAAAACCGCCGAAGTGTTCGGTTCCCCAGGTTCCGATACTGATAGAACTCAAGCGCGGACGCAGGCTTTTTCCCGCATTCGGTGTAATCTGAAAGTGAGGGGGCTCCAACGCATGGTTCCTCAGAAAGTGATTCTGTGGGGTGTCGATGTACAAGCGGACTTCATGTTGCCGTCAGGAAAACTGTACGTTCCCGGTGCCGAAAAGCTGCTCCCGAATATCAAGAAGCTCACGGATGCAGCTCGCGAAGGCGGCGTCTTTTACGTGTCCCACGGTTGCTTCCACTCACCCGACGACCCTGAGTTCGCAACCTTCCCGCCTCATTGCGTTAAAGGAACGCCCGGCAGCGAGTATGTCGACGAGGCGATGACCGATAAAGTTGCTCGCCTTCCGAATCATTCTTCCGCGAAACTCCCGGACAATGTCTTCGACCATCAGCAGATCCTCCTCGAGAAGCAAACGCTCGACGTTTTCGAAACACAGCATGTCCACAAACTCGTCGACCAGTTGCCTCGTGACGCGGAGATCCTGATCTTCGGTGTAGTTACCGAATACTGCGTCCGCTTCGCCGCCAAAGGCCTGCTCGAACGCGGCCGTTCCGTCTCGGTCATCGAAGACGCGATCGAGACTCTAAACCCTGAAGAGGGCCGCAAGACGCTCGCTGAGCTTAAATCTCTCGGCGCAAAATTTGTGAAGACCAGCGAAGCTCTCCATCGGATGAAGCGGGCGGCCTAGCGTCCTTGCCCGCCAGAGCCTCGGGCGGGTATGATGCAACCCGGTCATGGCAACCAAAAATTCTGCTCCCAAGTCCGGGCTGCGTCAGAAGGCGCAGCTCATGTCCTCGTCCGAAATCGAGCGTACACTTGTCCGTCTCGCCCACGAAATCGTGGAAAAAAACGGCGGCTCCGAAGACTTGGGGCTGGTTGGGATTCGTCGTCGCGGCGTTCCAATCGCCGAGCGCCTGGCGAAGTTCATCGGTCGAGTAGAGAAGAAACCTGTCCCCGTCGGCACCCTCGATATCACCTTCTACCGCGACGATCTTTCCACGCTGGGTCCTCGCCCGGTGGTGCAAAAGTCCGACCTCGGCATTGATATTGAAGACAAGAACATCGTTCTCATCGACGACGTGCTGTTCACCGGACGTACCATCCGGGCCGCGCTCGACGCGCTTTTCTCCCACGGCCGCCCTCGCCGCGTTCAACTCTGTGTCCTGATCGATCGCGGGCATCGTGAGCTCCCTATCGAAGCAGCCTTCGTCGGAAGGCTTGTGCAGACCACGATGAACGAAGTCATCGAAGTGAAGCTAACCGAAATCGATAACGCAGAAAAAGTACTGTTAATGGAAAAGTAGGACGGATCAGGCACACAACTCCACAAGATTTTGCCTGCGACGCCGTTCGTCGAGTAATCTCGTCGGCATGATTCCAGTGCTTGCGCGTCGCTTTCGGCTGATCCAGCTCGCCCTTACCTTTTCGGCTCTCGCCGGCTCACCCGGTTACTCAGCGGCTCAACCCGCCCAAAAGAGCGTCGACCTCCTCGTCACCGGCGGCCTTGTCGTAACGATGGATTCTTCACGAACCATCCTGGACGACGGTGCTGTTGCCATTAAGGGCGACCTCATTGTTGCCGTCGGCCCCCGGGCCGATATCGAAAGCCAATACTCTGCGAATCAGACGATCGAGGCGCGCGGCAAATTGATCATGCCCGGCTTCATCAATGGCCATACACATGTACCGATGACGCTGCTTCGCGGCCTGCACGACGACGTCACGCTTGACGACTGGCTGCGCAAGTACATCTTTCCTGCGGAAGCCAAGAACGTAAACGAAGACTTCGTGCGCTGGGGCACGCGCCTCGCCGCCGCCGAGCAAATTCGCGCCGGAGTCACCACCTTCGCCGACATGTATTACTTCGAAGACACCGTGGCTGAAGAGACCAAAGCGGCTGGCATGCGTGGAGTTCTGGGCGAAACCTGGCTCGATTTCCCTGCCCCCGACAACAAGAGCGAAGCTGCGATGAGTGCCTACACGGAGAAGTTCTTGCAGAAGTGGCAGGGCGATCCGTTGATCCATGCGTCCGTGGCGCCGCATTCCATCTACACCTGTTCGCGCAAAACACTCAACGACGCTGCCGCCCTCGCGCGCAAATACCACGCGCCGATCCTGATTCACGTCGCCGAAATGAAAAAAGAGTGGGACGACAGCCTCAAACAAAACGGCGCCAGCCCCGTGCAATATCTTCAGACGATCGGACTGCTCGGCCCAGACGTGCTCGCCGCTCATTGCATCTTCGTCGACGAGAAAGACCGCAAAACGCTCGCCGAGCGTCAGGTCGGCTGCGTGCACAACCCCTCGAGCAACATGATGCTCGCCAGTGGCGTATCACCCGTGCCGGAAATGCGATCCGCAGGAGTCGCCGTCGGACTCGGCACCGACGGTCCCGCCGGCAGCAACAATGACCTTGACCTGATGGAAGAAATGGATCTGGCTGCAAAGCTCGCCAAAATCACAAAGAACGATCCTCTTGCGTTGAATGCAAAGGCTGTCGTTGAGATGGGAACCAGCGACGGAGCTCGCGCTTTGCATATGGAAAAAGAAATCGGCTCGCTCGAACCTGGCAAAAAAGCTGATCTCATCCTGATCCGGCTAGACCGTCCCAACGCCGTGCCCATCTACGACATCTACGCGCAGCTTGCCTATGCTTTGAAGGGCTCGGACGTTGAAACTGTCATCATCGGAGGCCGCGTCGTAATGCGCGATCAGAACCTGCTGACCGTCAAAGAAGATGAAGCCATCTCGAAAGCACGAGAGTACAAGAAATCGATCGCCGCATCGCTGGGGATGAACTAAACAAAACCGCGATTACCAGCTCCGTGCCTTAACGTGTAGCGCCGGCAGCCTGCCCTGAGCGAGCGCAGCGAGTTGAAGGGTCTCGCCGACTGTCATGTCGGGGTCTCGCCCACAGAATGCAACCCACTGGCGCGTTCCAAGAGGAGAGCGGTGCTTCGAGATGTTAAATTTAGTGAAACGCACTCGATCCCGATAAAACGGTTCATTGATCATCCGATACCTTCCCCGCCCGCATCTTCCACAGCATCTGCCTCAGCATTCCCAGCAAAACGTCCGCATCGTTGTCTCGCAACTCCAGCCGCCGGACAAGGCGTCGCACCTTGGCGTCCGCGACTTGATTCGAACCGGGTTTCAGATATCCGCTGACCTGCAACGCCTCCAGCAATTCCTGGGTTAAGCGCTCCAAGTCCCCGGCGGACGCTGCTCGCGATTTGCTCACCGTCGGCGCGGGGGCCGCACTACGCGCGAGTTCATAAAGGCACACCGCAACCGCCTGCCCCAGATTCATCGACGGATGCTCTTCGCGCGTCGAAATCCGCAGTAGCCAGTGGCAATGGCTGAGCGATTCATTCGACAGCCCCGTTTTCTCTGATCCGAATAAGAGAGCTAACCGGCCCGAGCGAAGTCTTTTCCGGATTTCGACTGCCCCCGCTGATAGCGCTCGTATCTTGTGTTGTAACTCGCGATTCTGCACCGCAGTTGTTCCAACTACAAGCGTGCAATCTGCCACAGCATCCGCCACCGATTTAAACTCCTCGGCTTTTGCAAGTAACTCTGCCGCACCCACCGCAGATCGCGCTTCGCGGAACGCAACCTCATAAGGATTCACCACCCGCAACTGGTGAAATCCAAAATTACTCATGGCGCGCGCCGCCGCACCCAGGTTCAAGGGATTTCGTGTGGCAACCAGCACCACGCGTAATCGGTCTAAATCAATGCTCGCAGGCAAGAATCGTATTTTACGACGCACGTGCTAAGGGCTTGCCGATTTACAATGTCGGCTCGCCGGATCATCGGAGCGCGCATGGATTGGCAAGCCTTGTGGCTGACACTACGACTGGACTTTGTTGTTTGTGTCCTGCTGCTCGTGATCGGTATCCCTATCGCGTTCTGGCTGGCGTTTACCCGTTGGCGCTGGAAGTTTCTGATTGAAGCGATCGTCGCCATGCCTCTCATCCTTCCACCCACAGTTCTCGGGTTCTACCTGTTGATTGCGCTTGGTCCGCGCAGTCCGCTCGGCCGCCTCTACAATTCGATTTCAGGAAGCGGTCTGCCCTTTACATTTTCCGGGCTTGTGATCGCGTCCATCGTCTACAGTCTCCCGTTCATGGTGCAGCCACTCGCGTCGGCCTTCTCCGCGGTCGACCCAAAGGTGCTGGCTGCCTCCGAAGTCCTGGGGGCTTCTCAACTACGTACTTTCTTTCGTGTGATCCTGCCGTTGTCGATCAGCGGTCTGCTCACTGGGCTGGTCTTGACCTTCGCCCACACGCTCGGAGAGTTCGGCGTAGTACTGATGGTGGGCGGCAACATCCCCGGTGTGACGCGCACGGTAGCGGTCTCGATTTACGACAACGTGCAAGCCCTTGACTATGCCGCCGCCGGGCAAACGTCACTGTTCTTGCTGATCGCTTCCTTCCTGATTCTCGCCGCCGTCTATGCCACCAACCGTCGCGGCTCGTTGGCTTGGCCGCTTGGCCGCTAGCGTCGACCCAGACCCTCTGCGCTGTCTGTTACCCTTGTTCCGCGCCAACACCAGAACACTAGCAGGAGAGGGACCCGTGAAATTTCGTGCTCTTGGCCGTACCGGCTTCCAGGTCGGCGACATCGCCCACGGACTTTGGGGAATGAGTGGTTGGAGCGGCTCTGACGATGATGAATCCCGCCACTCGATCCAGCTCGCCATCGATCTCGGCTGCAATTTCTTCGACACGGCCTGGGCCTACGGCGACGGCAAGAGCGACGGTTTGCTGGGCGAAGCTCTCACGAAAAACAAGGGCAAGCGCATCTACGCCGCGTCCAAAATTCCTCCGAAAAACCTGCGCTGGCCCGCGTCGCCCAAAGACAAGTACACCGACGTCTTCCCCGCCGATCACGTCTTCAAGTACGCGAACCGCATTCGCGAGAAACTGCAATCGGATGCCATCGATGTTCTCCAGTTTCACGTCTGGGACGACAGCTGGACGGACCATCCGGAATTCCGCTCTACGGTCGAAAAGCTGAAGCAGGATGGAGTGATTCGATCGTTCGGATTAAGCCTGAATCGCTGGGAGCCAGAAAATGGTCTCAAGGCGATCCGTACCGGCCTGGTCGACGTAGTGCAAGTGATCTACAACATCTTCGATCAGGGCCCCGAAGATAAACTCTTTCCGCTATGCCAGGAGATGAACATCGGCGTAATCGCCCGTGTTCCACTGGATGAGGGCAGTCTCGGTGGAAAGATGACACCTGACACCAAGTTCCCCTCCGGCGATTGGCGTGCCCGTTATTTCGGGGCGGAGAATCTTGCTGCGACGCTCCCGCGTGTGGATGCACTCAAGAAGATCACTCCCGCGGGCATAGGCCTGCCCGATATGGCCTTGCGGTTCGTGCTGTCTCATCCCGCAGTGAGTACAACGATCATCGGGATGCGCAAGCTCGATCACGTTCGCCAGAACATGGCCCTCAGCGACGCCGGCGCGCTCAATGCGGCCCTGCTTAGCAAGCTCAAAGAGCACCGGTGGGATCGCAAACCACAACGTTGGTCCGACTAGCAGCTATCGCACGAAAGCGTAAGCCGCATCCTCCACGCGGATCGAGGACTTTCGCCGGGTGTTGGTCGTCACATCGTAGGCGACGAGAAGGTGGTTCTCGACAATCAGAATTTCTTTTTCCCTCAACCATCCAACTAGAACCGCATGCGGCAAGTAGGCGGTGCGCTTTATTGGTTCGGTGGCGGTCACGACTTGAACAGCCGGTAAGTCGAGCAGTGCCTTTCGAATTCGCTGCGACTCGGCCGCATCCCCCTGACCGTTTTCGGAAAGCTGAATGGGCGCGCTAGACTTGGCGCTCGCCTCAATCGTCATCGCAACGTATCCAACTTCAGGCGAAACCTTGGCATTCTCGGTGAAGAAACTCACATCGTAATCGGGATTCTTGAACTGCTCGCGCTCATCGAAAACCCTAAGACTCTTGTCGTGGTTCAGCAGCATGGTCTGATCGTCGCTCTGGTTCTCCCAACCACAACAGCCGGTGTCGAGGATCGCAGACAGAATGACCGACCCGTGCTCCGTACTATCCAGCACCCGCTGCAAAGGCTGCTTTAACTCTGTCGGAACCCATGTCCCACCCGACTGAAGGTACAGGCTGCTGCCGATGTACTTGGTCTCGGTTTGCCCGGGAATGAGCTTCGTCAGAAGGAAGTAGTCGTCTACACCTGTGTCCCCGATCCAAAACCGCACCTCGGTGCAGGTCTCGGAGCAGACGCCTGTGGTACAACGGCAGTCCGGAAACTCCGTCGAGACCACTTCCTGTTTTTCTTTTCCGCTCGTCGTCGATTGCCACGCGCGAAACGTCGTGCTAACCGAAAGTTCGATATTGTCACGTACCAGCTTGTTGAATTCGTTTGTGAACCAGAAAAGGTGCAATCCATCCGAGCCTAGAAACGCCCACGGCGACGACTCAGTCACCTTATGATTCGAGCCCGACACGCTCGTGACTCGAATCAACTCGGGGCCGATCTTCGTTTCTGTCTGTCCATCCCAATACCAGAATCTATCACCGGTCTTTCCCACGTCGGGCGATGGATCGTCCGTGTTTGGCGCGAACAACATCTGGCCTTTGGGATTGATTTGGAGAATGCGCGCCGCTTTCAGCACGTCGGGAGGAACCTTTCCTGTCCCCTTGGCAGCAAACGTCGACGGGTCGTACTCGACAATTGAGTCGGGCTCCTTCAGCACCCACACCCGCCGGCTTTGCCCAAGGACGTGGGTCCCCAAAAACCCAATTAGCAAGACAAACTTTAAGAATTTCGTCATGATTCCACCACGTCAGAAAGAATGACGTATTGTAAATGGACACGAGGCACCTTCTCGCGATCACGAAAACAATGCCAGCTCCGCCCTACTCGATTCTCGTGAATCGCGGGCCGCAGTTACAATAGTTCCGAATCGAGGACCTCATGTCCAGCAAGCCATTTGCGACAGAAGCCGCCACCGCAGACATACCGGCTGTCCCACTCACCGTCGAGGGTTACAGTGCGCTGCACCAGATGATGCGTTTTCGCTGGACTGCATGGCGCGCATTGAGCGCAGCAGATCGTGCTTCGATCGTGGCAGAAGCAGTCCCTGTTCTATCCCAGATGGAAAAGAACGCACCGGGACAGTCGGCCTTTTACTCGCTGATCGGGCACAAAGGCGACTTCATGTTTCTGCATTTTCGCGAGTCTTTCGATGATCTGAATCGCGCAGAACTGCAACTCGCGCAGCTGCGCCTCAGCGAATATTTCGAACCAACAACCTCGTATCTGTCGGTGATCGAACTGGGCCTCTACGAATCGACGACCAAGGTCTACAAAGCTCTAGTCGATCGAGGCATCGAGCCGCATTCGGAAGATTGGAATCGCGAGATCCGAGAAACCCTCGCCCGCCAGAAAGAAGCCATGCGCCCGCGCCTTTTTCCCGCAATCCCGCCCAACCGCTATGCGTGCTTCTACCCGATGGATCGCAAGCGTGGTGAGACCAAGAACTGGTACAGCCTCCCGATCGAAGAGCGGGCCCGCCAGATGAACGAGCATGGCCTCGTCGGCCGCCGCTATGCCGGTGAAGTTCGCCAGATCATTACCGGCTCGATCGGTTTCGACGACTGGGAGTGGGGCGTCGACCTCTTTGCCGATGATCCAATCGTTTTCAAAAAGCTCATTTACGAGATGCGCTTCGACGAAGTCAGCGCTGTCTACGCGCTGTTTGGGCAATTCTACGTAGGCCTGCGCTGCGCAGCCGACCAGATCGGCACCCTGCTTGAGGGAAAGCTGCCCGATGCAAAATCGTAAACGGTAAGTTTC
>Ga0126381_100001115_pt1 | contig 29104 bp, 27 predicted proteins | sample PanSoiMetPlot_28_FD_96465 | JGI IMG/M metagenome (GOLD analysis project Ga0126381, IMG submission 96465) | Tropical forest soil microbial communities from Panama - MetaG Plot_28 | ecosystem: Environmental > Terrestrial > Soil > Tropical forest > Bulk soil | place: Panama | collected 2016-02-17
CCCGTCGTGCCAGGCCATGTTCTCGCTGCGCTGGACCACGTTGTCGCCGTGCAGGGCGGAGATGGGGACGAAGGCGAGGTCCCCGATGTCGAGCTTGGCGGCGAACGCGGTGAACTCGGCGGCGATCTCCTCGAACACGGCCTGGTCGTAACCAACCAGGTCCATCTTGTTCACCGCGAGCACCAGGTGCGGCACCCGCAGCAGGGTGGCAAGGAAGGCGTGCCGCCTGCTCTGCTCGGTCAGACCGTTGCGGGCGTCTACCAGGATGATAGCCAGGTCGGCGGTGGACGCCCCGGTGACCATGTTCCGGGTGTACTGGATGTGCCCGGGAGTGTCGGCGATGATGAACTTGCGGCGCGGGGTGGCGAAGTAGCGGTAGGCCACGTCGATGGTGATGCCCTGCTCGCGCTCGGCCCGCAGCCCGTCGGTCAACAGCGCCAGGTTGGTGTAATCCTCGCCCCGGGCCCGGCTGGTGCGCTCCACCGCGGACAGCTGGTCTTCGAAGATCGCCTTGGAGTCGTACAGCAGGCGGCCGATCAGGGTGCTCTTCCCGTCGTCCACCGACCCGGCCGTTGCCAGCCGCAGGATGCCGGTATGCCGGTCCCTGGGCCAAGGGCTGGTCACGGGGATGTCCTGGGGTGCGCCCACCATCAGAAATACCCTTCCTTCTTGCGGTCCTCCATCGCGGCCTCACTGGTGCGGTCGTCGGCGCGGGTCTGGCCGCGCTCGGTGATGCGGGTGGCCGCGATCTCGGTGATGACCGCCTTGATCGTCGCGGCCGCCGACTCCACCGCACCGGTGCAGGTCATGTCGCCGACCGTGCGGTAGCGCACGGTGGCCTCGAATACCGGCTCGTCCTCGGCGCGCGGGATGAACGGGTTGTCGGCCAGGAGCATCCCATCCCGCTCGAACACGCTGCGGGGGTGCGCGAAGTAGATGGACGGGATCTCGAGCTCCTCACGGGCGATGTACTGCCAGACGTCCAGCTCGGTCCAGTTGGACAGCGGGAACACCCGGATGTGCTCGCCCATCTTGATCCGGGTGTTGTAGATATTCCACAACTCGGGGCGCTGGTTTTTGGGATCCCACTGGCCGAACTCGTCGCGGAAGGAGAAGACCCGCTCCTTCGCCCGTGCCTTCTCCTCGTCCCGCCGGGCACCGCCGAACACCGCGTCGAACCGGTGGTCGCTGATCGCGTCCAGCAGGCTGACGGTCTGCAGCCGGTTGCGGCTGGCCCAGCGGCCGGTCTCCTCGGCGACCCGGCCCGCGTCGATGGACTCCTGGACGGACGCCACCACCAGCCGCACCCCGAGCTCGGCGACCCGGCGGTCCCGGAAGTCCATCACCTCGGGGAAGTTGTGCCCGGTGTCCACGTGCATGACGGGGAACGGGATCTTCGCAGGCCAGAACGCCCGCTCGGCGAGCGCGAGCATGACAACGGAGTCCTTGCCGCCGGAGAACAGCAGCACCGGCCGTTCGAACTCGGCCGCCACCTCGCGCATGATGTGGATGGACTCGGCTTCGAGCACATCGAGCTGGGACAGGGAGTAGTCAGAACGCATCACGGCCATCGAGCGGACTCCGGGTCGTCGGTCAGGACAGGTGGCGCTACGGACGGGGCCCTACCCGGTTCCGGTGCGCCGTGCGACAGCGATCGCGGTCAGCAGCCGGTTGGCAAGCTTCCCCGGGCAAATCAGGATATCCGGCTGCCAGGGTGAGTCCTTGTTGTACTCCAGCTTTGAGCCGTCGATGCGGGAAACGTGCAGCCCGGCGGCCTGCGCCACCGCCACGGGCGCGGCCGAGTCCCACTCGTACTGGCCGCCGTCATGCAGGTAGGCGTCGGCTTCGCCCAGCATCACCGCCGCCGCCTTGGCCCCGGCCGAGCCGAGCGGAACCAGCGTGGCCCCGGTACCCTGCGCGACCTCCGCTGCGAAGGCCGGCGGGCGGCTTCGGCTGACCACGATCCGCAGCGGCTGAGTGGCTGTCCGGTGCGGCTCGGGCCTGGTCGGCGGCTCGGCGGTGCTGAGAACCCGGTCCTGGGCGGGCAGCGCCACGGCTCCTGCGGTCAGTTCGCCGCGCTCCCAGAGCGCCACATGCACGGCCCAATCGCTGCGTCCGGGCTCGCCGAACTCCCTGGTGCCGTCCAGTGGGTCCACTATCCACACCCGGTCGGCAGCCAGCCGGGCCGGATCATCTTTCCCCTCCTCCGACAGCACCGCGTCAGCGGGCCGGAAACGAGCCAACTCGGAGCTGAGGAACTCATGCGACGACCGGTCGCCGGCCGCACGCAGGTTCCCCGCATCGCCGCGGGCACGCAGTGCCACCAGGCGCCGCCCGGCCTCACCTGCAAGGGCCCGGGCGAACTCGTCATCGGATCCCACCGTGCAGCCTCCCTTCGAGGCAATCGATCGACCCACCCTAGCCTCGGGCTTCCGCCTGGACCGGCCTGGCTGCACCATATTGCGGGACTTCCTCGCAGGCTGCGGCCAGGTGCCCCGCCCCGCCGCCACCCTGGCCATCCTCGCCATCACCGCCGCCTTGCTCAGCGAGCCACGCCGACACCCAGCCACCGTCAACACCGGGTAAACCCGGTGTACACGCAGAGCGTCGAACATTCATGGCTAGTCAAGCGCAGCGCGTGTGGGACGCGATCACTTGGCGGATGACCGGCTATCGTTCGATGGCCCGCGCTGCGCGCGTCATGTCGGGGTGGGACCGGGCCCAGCGGATCCCGGTGGCCATCCCAGGCGGTAACCGGGTACCGGTAATCTTCTGCACTTGGCGCAGGTTGGTACGTCTCCCCCACATTTTGGAGATGCTCGCCGCCCAAGACGTCCCGGTGCAGGCGCTGATATGGAACAACAGCCCGGACAGGGACACCGTTGAAAAGGCCGTGGCGGGCGCGACGATCCCCGTCTCGGTGCACCACAGCCCTCGCAATATCGGCTCGTTCGGGAGGTTTTACCTCGCCCGCGAACTGGCGGCGGCAGGCCACACACGTGTCGTCGTCATCGACGATGACGAGGACTTCGGGCCTTCCACTGTCCGGGAGTTGCTCGACAGCTGCCCACCTCGTTCACTCAGCGCTTGGTTTGCCAGGACGTACTCCATGGCGGACTTCTGGGCTCCAGTGACGCCTGCGCCGGGTGAGCGGGTTAACTATGTCGGGCCTGGCGGCATGGCGGCAGACACCGCCGTGTTCTCTGACCCGCGTCTATTCACCTGCCCGCGCCGTTACTGGTTCCTTGACGACGTGTGGTTGTCGTGGTTTGCGTCCCGCGTCGCCGGTTACACGCTGCTGTGCAGCACAGCGACGCTGGAGTTTGTTGAGGACGGGCTCAATCAGTTCCCCGCGCTTCAATGGCTCAGATACCGGTTCTGGCGCTACCTTGCCAGCAAGCAAATCAGAACCAAGGAGGAGGAATCGGGGCCAATTAGCGCGGATTAGCCTAGGATCAATTGGCGAGCCGGAGCGTTAGGCTCGCGCTGCAACTGCAATCTGTGTCAGGCCAGCCATTTCTTATCCACGGGTGCTCCGTCAAGCATGAACAACCCTCTATATACACAGGCCAGGTGGCCGCCGTGTACGCCGACAAGATATGAGAGAGATATGAGATCCGTGAGTGACATGAGGTATGACAACAGGCCTGTTATCCTGATGTATCACTCCATTATGCCCTACCAAGAAGACCCGTCGCGTACGACCGTTCACCCGCAGCGCTTTGAGCAGCACATGCGGTGGTTGCGCAAACGCGGCCGTAGAGGCACGTCTGTGCGAGAGTTGCTCGAAGCCCGGCAGAACGGCGCTGCCGATGGTCTCGTCGGAATCACCTTCGATGACGGTTACTCAGACTTCATCGACAATGCACTGCCTGTACTCCAGCGTTACGGGTTCAGCGCCACCATGTTTGCACTCGCCGGCCGGCTAGGTGGTGACAATTCTTGGATTCCTGACGATCCCCGGAAGAACCTCCTGACTGCTGGGCAGATCAGTCAATTGGCGGCGTCCGGAATCGAGATTGGCTCGCACGGGCTTCTTCACTTGTCGCTGCCATCAGTTGATGAGGCGACCCTGGCCGACGAGCTCGAGAGCAGCCGCCGTGTACTGCAGAGTGTCAGCGGCCAGGAGGTCCCCGGATTCGCCTACCCATTTGGGCATCTCGATGCACGTGCCTTTAGGGGTGTCCAAGATGCCGGCTATGACTATGCATGCTCTGTCTGGCCGACGGAGTTCTCAGGACCTTACGCCCTCACACGCATCAATGTGCTTGACAAATATTCCTATGGTCATATGTGGTATAAGGGGATACGGCACTGGCTTAGATGGGAGTATGAGGGAGCCGGCTCAAGGGCGCTCGTTGCCGGGGATGCGTGGCTAAAGCGTCGACACTCTGCTCCTCGGCAAGAAGCCTCAGTTGCCGAATAGTTCATGGGGTACGCGATCGTCATGCCGAACGGGCCGGGCAACCGCCCTGGCACCGCGCTGAACCTGGCCTGGGCGCACCAGGCTCCCACGATCGTGATCTCCCAGGGCTCGCCGTACTGGGCCAGGGCGGCAGCTGCGCGCTGCGGATGCCGGAGCTGTTGGTGCCCGGCGTGACCTCAGCAGCATCCGGGCCACCGCCAGGCACATTAGGGCGGCGTGGCATCAGCTGTTGAACCGGCTCCCATCAGCGTGCAGCATGAGATCGGGAGCGTCGTCATCGAGGAGGTACCTTCGCGCGTCTATCAGGTGGACCCATCTCTCGGTATATTGCGCTGCTTGCGGAAGGCTTCCCTGGAGAGACATGAGAACCACGTTCGTTTGTGCCGGGCTGACACATGATCGTGACCGGCAGTGAGTCGACAGGCCGGTAGCCGGGCTGTCGCGATCGTGGTCACACCAGGGGGGATCTCACCCTTCCCGGCCGGCACCGAGGTCGCTGCCAGACTACAGACCGCATCGCGTGCAGTCACGGGCGGGGCCGGGGCGCCCGTTACGTACGTGACGTGCCCGTTACTGATCGCGCTGGAGAGCTGACAGTGCCTAGGTCGAAGCGGGGCAGGCATGCTAAAGGCGCCAGCACGGGATCGAGTCTCGGCGATAAGGACAGCCTCGCTGGCAAGGCTTCGCGGGCGCTCGGCTGGAGCTTTACGAGCACCATTCTAAGCCGTGTTGTAACCTTTGGCACGGGCGTCATCCTGGCGCGGCTGCTGGGGCCGCACGCATTCGGTGCATACGCGGTCGCGCTCGTCGCGTTGTTTGCCATGCAGACCTTCAATGAGCTCGGTATGAGTATTGCGATCGTCCGCTGGGAAAGAGATCCGCACGAGATCACCCCAACGGTCACGACCATTTCTGTTATCGTCAGCGCGCTGGCGTATATCGGCTGCTTTGCCCTCGCGCCCGCGTACGCGTCAGCAATGGGTGACCCATCGGCGGCCAACGTTGTCCGTGTACTCGCCCTTGCCATCCTCATCGACGGATTCTGCAATACCCCAACCGGCCTCCTGCAGCGGCAGTTTCGTCAGGGGCGGAATACCATCGCTCTCCAGACGGGTGGCTGGATAGGCACAGGCATCACCATCGCTCTCGCCTGGTATGGCTACGGCGCGATGAGCCTCGCCATCGGCCAGGTGGTCGGCTCTCTGATATGCATGATCCTCCTGATCTCATTCGCTCCAGGATCATTGCGATTTGGCTTCAACCGGGCCCGGGCGCGCGAGCTTTTCGGATTTGGGCTTCCGCTCGCTGGCTCTAACCTGGTGGCCTTTGCCGTCACCACTGTGGATCAACTTGTCGTGGGACACATGCTGGGAGCGGAAGAGCTTGGCTTCTATGTGCTCGCGTTCAACGTGGCGAACTGGCCTATCACCATTTTCTCACGCCCAGTCCGTAATGTGACTCCAGCCATCTTTTCACGGCTTCAGCACGATCGCGCTGCTCTAAGCGGCAGTTTCCTGACCGCACTCGGGCTGCTGAGCGCGATAGGCCTGCCGCTATGCTTGCTCATCGCCGGAGTTGCCGAACCATTGATCGGAGTGGTCTACGGCGTCCACTGGCTACCCGCCGCTCAGCCACTAAAGTGGCTGGCTGTCCTGGCTGCGCTGCGAATCTTGTTCGAGCTTGCCTACGACTACCTTGCTGTACTTGGATTGTCCCGTTTCGTGCTGGTTATCCAGATAGTGTGGATGCTGGCCCTCATACCTGCGCTGATCATAGGGACTCACGCCAATGGGATCGCCGGGGCCGGTGCAGCAGAAGCAGCTGTCGCCGCGTTCGCGGTCCTTCCTTGGTATGTGGGTGGGCTGAGCAAGGTCGGCATCAGGATGTCCGCTCTCGGCAAGCAGCTATTGTTGCCGGTTGTCGGCGCCATGGCCGCTGGGCTGATCGCAACTGTTGCGGGCGAAATAGCGCACAACGACTTCGTAGTGATCGCCGGAAGCGGGGCGATAACAGCCTTGATCGTTGGGCTGCTCCTCTACCGGATGCGGCCGGCGATTGCCATGCTGAGAACCGCCGCAGCGGGGCCCGAGGCTACCGCGGAAGCTGCCACGGGCGCCGAGCAGCCGGCCGAGGACGAGCTGACCGCCGAGCTCGCGGCGATGTGGGGCGTGATCGACGCCCTTCCGAGGCCTGATCGCACCAGGGCCGAGAGGGCCTCTACGCTCACCTATGGGCTCTCATCGACGGGGTTCCAGCGCGGGTTCACGGAGACCATGCCCATATACGGGGATATTCCGTGGATCCTGCCCCGCAGCCTGGATGTAACATCCCCCCTGTACCGGAGAACGATTTCAACGTTGCAGTGGGACCCGGCAGGAGAGGCGGAACCAAAGTCCCAGTCCGGCGCCGCCCCCGTCTACCGCCGCCCCAAGCGCGCCGACGAACAGGACACCGACCCCTTCGGGCAGGCCCTGCCGCCAGACCAAGCCAGAAGCAACGGCCACCAGCAAAAGCCCTAGCTCGGCGCCGCCGCTCACGGCCGCAGTACGCGGGGGCGCGGCCCTCCGTGACGAACCCGGCCCGGCCGGCTCAGTCATCCGGTCGCCAAACGAGCGCGGCCTCGGCGAGGAGCTCCCGAGCCAAGTAACCGCATCCGGCCAGGCCCGCACCCGGTAGGCTCGCTCACGCCGTGCTGTGTACTGCGCTTTGTGTCGGGAGGACGGCTACGGCGAGATCCGGTACTCCACGGTGTCGCGTGGCGCGTCTACCCATAGGGATCGCGGCGCACAGCCGCGCCGCTGATCGGCCGGGCGGATGCGACTTGGCCTGGGTTTCCTAGATGGCCACCGTGCATGAAAGGGCTTCGCTCGTGAATGAGCAGACCGCTAGCGGTGTCGCCGGGATACGCGCAGGCCGGGCCCTGGGCTCGAAGCCCGGGGCTGGCCGGCGTGACGTGGTGTTCACGTTCTCGACGGACACGCTCGCGGACGCCGGGAGACGAGAGTTCAGCTTTACCTCAGACCAAGCGCTGCACACGATCTGCGGCGCCAGCGACAGGGTCGGCCGCGTCATCGCCGCCAACCCGTGGCGAAGCTGGCCGGCCGTGGCGATGAGGGTCATGATGTCCCCTCGCCAGGAGGCGGCCAGGGTGGACGGCGCGACCCTGGTCCGGCCATTGCGTCTCCGTCGGCGCGATCCCACCACAGTGCCCGCGCTGCGGCAGAGCTACCAGCGCTACGACGTGATCCTGGAGCGCGGCGTCCGGAAGCTGAGGCTCGACCGTCCCGCTGTCCTGACCTTCAACCCGTTCGTGGCCGCGTTCTGCCCGATGCCCTGGGCGTCGTCTGTGACGTACTACGCACAGGATGACTGGGCATCGTATCCGCCGGTCAGGCCGTGGTGGCCGGCATACCAGGAGGCGTACCGCGCGCTCTCGGAAAAGGGTGCCCGGATCATTTGTATCTCCAGCGAACTGGCCAGGCGTGTGGCTGTGAACACCCCGGTCGTCGTACAGGCGAATGCGATCGTTGAAGCCCACTGGAGCAAGCCGCTGCCCCCGCCCCCCGCAATGTCGGGGATGGCACGCCCAATTGTTACCTACGTGGGCACGATTGATGGACGGCTGGACCTGGAGCTGGTCACTAGGGTGGCCGATGACGATGCCGTCGGGTCCCTTGCCTTCATCGGGCCACCGACCGACGGCGCCATCGCGGAGAAGCTCCGGTCGATCCCGAAGGTGACGCTGACTGGACCGATGTTGCGGGGTGAGCTGGCCGGAGCGCTGATGCACTCAGATGCGTGCGTCATCCCGCACGTCATCAACTCCCTGACGTGTGCCATGTCGCCAATGAAGCTGTACGAGTATCTTGCTGCCGGGAAGCCGGTGGCTACCGTGGATATCCCCGCGGTCCACGGGGTCAGCGAGCGGGTGATCATCGCTTCGTCAGATGGCTTCCCTGGGGCGGTGCGCACCGCGCTGGAGATGCCCGGCCTGGACGAAGGCGAACGGCTCGAGTTCGTACGCGCAAATAGCTGGGCTGCGAGACACGGCCGCACACTGCGGGTCATGCTGGCAGAAGACTCGGATTGGTGGGAAGTGTGACGGCTCTGAGGATCAATGGCACAGCAATTTACAGGATGATTCAAGACTCCTATTCAAAAGCGCTGTCACTGGTCATCGCGGGAGGATTTCATCACTGGGGGCATGGCTCCGTAGTACGGCCTCCCGTCCGCGTAAGCGGTGAGCGGTGGATCTCGGTAGGGTCAGGGGTGCACTTTGGCGCTGGGTGCTGGCTGAATGCGGACCCCATCGGCATGGCAGACGCACCGGTGATGCTTATAGGTGACGGCTGCAGCTTCGCTGGCGGATGCGTGATATCTGCTGTCTCGCAAGTCAGGATCGGCCGTGAGGTCCTGGTCGCGCGTAACGTCTACATCGCGGACCACGACCACGCCTACCTGGACGTGAGCCAAGCGATCATGCGTCAGGGTGTCGCGAGTGTAGACCAGGTCATCATCGGTGACGGAGCGTGGCTCGGCCAGAACTGCGTTGTGACATCAGGTGTCCGCATCGGTCGTGGGGCTGTCGTAGCCGCCAACGCGGTTGTTACGAAAGATGTGCCTGACTATTCCCTGGCCGCTGGAGCCCCGGCCAAGGTGGTCAAATCGTGGGTCCCGGCCACGGCGCAAGCGGCCGCGCATTAGTAGGTAATAGCAAGGTCAAATGCCTCAGGGAGAGCCTTCATGGCTTGGTAAGATACCCTGGTGGGGGGGAGCGCAAAGTGCGAACGCATGCCCCGGAGCGGGCCATCGATGTGCTGATGAGCCCTGGACCGGATGAGCTGGCCGACAACCCTTGCCTGCAATTGCTCTTCACCGAGGTCGCGAAGCATGGCGTCCGGGTCAGCCCCTTCTCCGGCAAGGTATCCTTGCTCAGGCGTTATGACGTGATACACGTTCATTTCCCTGAATGGCTGGTTCGCTGGAGAAACAGCTGGATGGCGCCTTTCGATATTGTCAGCATTCTGGGCTTGCTCTGGCTGGCACGCCGACGTGGTTCGGCCCTCATCTGGACCGGTCACGACCTAGAACCCCATGAGCTTTCTCATCCTTGGCTCTGGCGCTTCTACAGCAAGTTCTTTATTTCCCAGGTAGACCTGCTCATATCCTTTAGCAAAGGGGCGACGGCGCTGCTTGTCGATCGATACCCGCAACTAGCATCCGTCCCCACGGTGGTCGTTCCCCATGGTCACTACCGCGACTATTACACAGCGCCACCGGATGCCACAGCCTTCCGTGAGGACCTCAGACTCGATGACCGTCCCATCCTGCTCTGTTTCGGCTTGATCCGCCCATATAAGAACATCCCCGGGATCATCCGGGCCTGGAAGCAGCTGCCCGGCCCGCGCCCACAGCTCGTCATAGCAGGCCGGCCGATGGATCCCGAACTTGCGGAGATCATCAGAAGCGAGGCTGGTGACTCCAGCGACATCCATTTGCTGCTCCGTTTCGTCCCTCCCGACGAGGTGCCGACCATCTTTGCTGCGGCGGACGTTGTCTTGATGCCCTACCTGGCGCGGAGCACCCTCAACTCAGGTGTGGCGCACCTGGCACTCTCCCTAGACAGGCCCGCGGTGCTGCACGACGGTCCGGCGAACCGGGATCTGCGCGACACCTTCGGGGCGGAGTGGGTGTGGCTCTGCGACGGGACGGCCGAAGACACCCTGCGGGTTGCGCTGGCCGCCGTTGCGGCCCCCCGGCCCGAGGTGCCGGATCTCCAATCGCTCGAGTATGAACAGCTAGCGGCCGCGACCCTGCGCGCTTACCTGGCTGCGATCGCCACACCCGTGAGCGCGACGCCATCTCCGACGTGGGGCCTAGACGGGAATGCCCTCCCTGAAGGAGTGAGCCCCAGCGAAGGAACAGTATTACCGCGATCAGCCGCCGGCCCGAAAGCCCCGCAGGACGGACTCCCAGCGGGACTTGCGAAGGACGGTGAGCAGCGCCCTCCGATGACCCGGATCCCCGGCCCTGAGCATCTCGTGCAGGATGACCACCAGCCAGTAAAGTCGTGGCCAGCGGCCGTGCTTCTCCACGTAGCGAACTCGGTTCACAGCCTGCAGCGCCTGCAAAGCGGCCGAGCGCCCCGAGCCGCCACCGCGATGACGCACCCGCGCCGATGGCTGGTAGTCCACCCGGAATCCCGCCGCGTGGGCTCTCGCGAAATAGTCGGTCTCCTCCGAGTACAGGAAGAACCGCTCATCCCAGCGCCCCACGGCGCCGTCGCAGGCATCAGAGATCAGCAAGGCGGCGCCCGTCGCCCACTCGACGCGATGCCGGTAGCCGTAGGCCTCCTCCTCCCACACCATCTCGCTCAGCCAGCCGGGCCGCTGGCTGGCCCGCCCGCCGAGCAATCCATCCCCGATCGCGCGGAGCAATGTGGGCTCCCGGCGGAGCGAGGGGAGCCGGTGTCCGTCAGCGTCGAGAAGCAGCGGGACCGCGATGCCAACGGCCGGGTCGTCCAGCGCGGCGAACATCTCACGCAACGCACCTGCCTCGAACTCAGCGTCCGGGTTGAGCACAAGCAGAGAGGAGTACTCGCCGCCGTGTGAACGGCCCACGTTGATCCCGCCGGCGTAGCCAAGGTTCGCGCCCGCCTCGACACAGGTGACGTCAGGACGGGATTGCACCAACTCGACCGTGCCGTCGGTGGAGCCGTTATCCACCACTATCGTGCGGATCCTCAGCCCAGCCGCGGCCGCGGGCAGCGAATCCAGCAGGGCTCCGATGTCGCGCACGCTGTTGTAGGTCACTACGACAACGGCACAATCGACTCGCCCTGGCGCATGGGCGGCATGCTTCTGACCGGCGTCCAGCACTGAGACCGGTATCTGGTCCTGGGCCACGGGGTCGCGGAGCGTCATTCTGACTTCACAGGGCCCCCGCCAGCCACAGGCAACGTGGGCAGAGAGCTGCTTTCCCTGGTCATTATCGTCAGATATGCACCCGCGAGACCTAGTATCAGAAAGAAGACGCCAGCGAACATCGGGAAGCCGAGAGAGTCGAAGGTAGCGGTCGCCACAACTACCACTGCAAATGAGGCGACCATCGCTTGCCCAAGGCTTCTGCGAGTTTCGTCCTGCGTGCGGCGGCGGCCCGCTGCTGCACAGTGGATCCCCGCCAGGTAAAGCACCAGCAATGAGATCAGGCCGACGATACCCATCTCGATAAGAATCTTCAGGTACATGTTGTCGGTCCAGTCATAGATCTGCGGCAAGAAGGTCTCGAACCCACGACCGAACCACGGCCGCTGGACGATGTATGGCCAGTTGCGCGAATAGTCATCAGTGCGGGTGGCAACCGATGCTGCACCGGTCGATGGGCCAAAGAGGCCGGTAAAATAGGTGAACAATGTGCCAAGCAAGCCCGGGGCAGCTAGCTTTAGCGCTCCCAGCCCGATGATCCCGGTCACGATGAACCCGCGGATCTGCCGCGGCTTCCAAGTGACAACCATGACAAGGCATCCGACGGCGGCTGTCAATATTCCTGACCTTGACACACTAATAGGAATTGCGAATGCGATTAGGCCAACGGGAAGCCACTTCCGGAGGTTCCCGGGCCGGGAATCTGTTATCGCCTGATGCAGGGCGAATGGAAGAAGCATTGACATGACAACCCCGAATTCGATGGGGTCTATGGCGGTGCTCGAGGGGCGATTAAAGCCGGCCCGGCTCAAAAGGGTGTTGTAATCGATGTTGTTGGACAGGCCTGGAATCTGGACATAGTTAGTAAGGTTCAGCCCGCTGTAAAATTCGAGGATCCCGATCGCCGCTACTATGCTCCCGAAGATCACTGCCCTGCGCAGCAGCGTCTCCATTCGATCATAGCTAGTCACGGACTGCGTTATGACCACGACAAGGCCAGCCCAAGCGGCGATGGTTATGAGGCCACGGCCCGCGCTGAGCACCTCGGGCTGGGTGATGTTACGCGTCATGCCAGCAACGAAGCTGGCCAGAACAGCCAGGGCAAAAATAAGCATCGCAATCCGGACCGGCCGGCCGCCCCCAGAAGGCGTGACCCTGCCGGACATCCAGGAAAGTAGGTACCACAGGAGCAGCAGCAGCGAATACACGGTCGCCGGGGTACCGCTTCCCCCTAGAGGCGCAAATATGAGCGATGCAGGAATAAACATAAGCAGCGCGAGGTAGACCGTTAGGTAGCTGACCGTGTCATGGTCAGTTACCCCGACCACCTGGCGCCACCAGGATCGGTCTGTGACATCGGCGAACGGGCTGGATACAGCGGTCACTGCACACGCACCGGCTGGCTGTCCTGCTGCCGGGGACCCTGGCTTTCCCGCTGAGACTGGCCTATGCCGATCTCGTTAACACCGGGGACCTGGTTAACACCACGCGGGGCGGCGTTCTCACGCCGCCGGCCACCGTAAAGACGGTTCTTGCGCCGCCGCCGGCCCGCCCGCGCCTCCGCGCCGAAGCTGAGCAAGAACAAGGCCAGCATGCCGAGCACGAAAACGCCGGCTACGAGCTCGATCTTGGTCTTCAGCACCGGTGCCGGGGTGCTCGGCTGGGCGATCACGGAAGCCCCGACGATCCCCGAGGACGGCGTCTGTACGGACCCGTTCTCCTGCATCGCCCTGAGCTGCTGTTTGGTGAAGCCGATGACCACCGGCATATCTCGGCTGATTGCGGCGGAGTCCTTACCTTCCAGCGACAGGGCTATGAATGGCCCCGCAGCGAAGGGAGGCACTACGGCAGTGAACGAGCCTGTGACGCCCAAGGCATTAAGCCGCTGAGCCGCCTGCTCGGTGGAGAGGTTAGTCGCGAGGATGTTCGCCATCGGCTCAAGGTTGCCGACCACCAGATAGGGGTTGTTCCCGTTACCCTGTGCGGTGGCAAGGCTTTCCGGTCCCACAAGGGTTATCTGTGCGGTGGATTGGTACTTTGTCGGCCAGGCAAGGTACATTCCCGCCGTCGCTAGGACGGTAAGCAGCAGGATGGGTAGTGAGACACGCCAGTGCCTCTGCAGGATCCGAAAAACCTCGCCAAAATCCATGGTTAACCCTTCGATCCTCGAGCTCGCCTTCTCCTGTCCCGGCGCGTAAGCCACGGGTCGCTCCACAGGGTAAGAGCAATCCCGGTCACGGCTCCGAAGAGAAGAACGCCGACATATGCCAGAGAGTTGTGCCCCAGGATAGGAACAGGAGCAGCCGGATAGAGGTTGACAATTTTCATAAACGATTCAGGCTTGGCATGCTGCGCGACTTGCATCTGACGAAGCTCTGCGCGAAGATCAGCGCTTACCAGCTGAGTTGCCGCAAGGACAGACCGCGGAGCCGCGGCACTGGCACAGACCTGCAGTGTGGGCTCGGTATATGACGGGAACCGGATCTCTCCGGTGTTGGTCTGCGTCACGTTGTAGTCAGTCACGCCCGCGGCGTGAATCTTCTGCTGCACCGGCTGCGACATCACGGTCTGGGTTACCATGCCGGTGACCATGGACAGGGACGGGTTGCCGTCCAAGTACACGTTCCCATCCAATGCAGACCCCGATACATAAAAACCCTGGCACGCTACGTACACGATCGACCGCTTATGAACCGCAAAGATGGCAACAACCGTGCACAGCCCCACGAGCGCAAGAACGTACCACCGCCGCCGGAGTGTCGCCGTGAACTCAAGCGCGCTCATGAGTCCTAGCGCAGTCGGCGGCGGCCCCACGGTGGGCCCAGGCGGAGTGGCCGGGACGCGGTAGGGCAAGTTGATCAGGACCGCGCGTCCGGGGACGACCCGCAGCCGACAGCGTGGCGCCGCCGGTGCCGCTGCGGAAGGAGACCGAAACCGGACTCATGGTGATGGGCCCGGCGCCGACCGCGCCCTCCACGCCCCCGGTCATGGAAGTGCTCATGAATGAACCTTCACGTTGGGTGATCTCCTAAGCGAGCGGGCGAGCATCCGGGGCGTCCGGCACGACGTACCGCCACGTCGTGGGCTGATCAGCCACTCTCCGGTCCGAGGCGCCCTGTTAGTAGACGCGCCACGAGCCAGTATGGATTACCTCCGCCCGAGGCGCGCGGCAAAGTCGTGGCAAAGCTCGGCAGGGCACTGCCTGACGGTCCGTCACACGCCGTTCACCCAATGTAGCTGACGTTCCGGTGAGGCCGCCTCTCACCCTTTCAGGGCAAGTGCCGCGCTGCCCTGTCACCGGTGGAGTATCGTCGGGGTCTCAGCATGGCTCAGAGCACATGGCTGTCCTGCCGCAGTGTGTGGCCCAGGGGGGTCCCGGGTCTTGCCAAGGGTCCGCGCGGATGCCGACCCGTCAAGCTCATCAATGACATTGGGACACATTTTCGATGGCTGCAGACGACACTCCACCGCAGTACGGCACGCGCCGGATGCGGCGGCGTGCCTTCTTGACGGGCACCGTTGGCGCGGCGCTGGCGGTCGCGGGCTGCGGGGGGGCCCGTCACGAGGCAAGCGACACCCACAGCACCGTGCGTCCCAGCCCGAGGCTTACGCTCGGCTCGCCGATCGCCACCAAGAAGGCTCGCGAGCACCGGATCGGCCACCGGCCGAATGACGGCTCTGGGCTGTGGGCGGATTTCTCCAACACCGGCTACCGGCACGACCCCGGTTACACCGGTTCGGGCGGGAACTGCGTGCACGGGTACGCAGGGCTGAACGACTACGCACCTGGGATGACTGCGAACGCAGCACTCTACGTGAACGCGCCGGCTGGCCATGTCTTCAACCAGATCCACTTCCGCGGGACGGCTCTGCTCGGATCCACCTCGGGGGACAACTGGACCTTCAACGGCTGTGTGTTCGACAACGGCGGCGGGGGCAAAGGCGAGGCCAATTTCATCCTCCAGAGCTACCTGCCCACCGCCTGCACGTGGAACTACTGCACCTTCAAGCCGTGCGACTTCGCCATGCCACCCGGCAATGACGGCACGGTGAGCACGTCACACACCTATCCGGGTACCCCTTGGCGGTCGAGTTACCAGTCCTTCAACAACAATGGCAACGGCGCGCAAACTGGGATGGCCGTTGTCCACCGGCACCGCTGCGACATCTGGGGCAACGCGGGCATGCAGGATGTCTTCAACGGCACGGCCAGCAACCACGTGATCCTTGACTGGTGCTACATCCACGACCAGGCAGACACCAACTGGTCTACAGGCAAGGCTGCCGGGGTTCCTGATAACGACCTCTACCACCACGACGGTATCGGGCCGGACGGCAACTCCGGCAGTCGCTGGATCAACATCACCAACTGCACCATCGCCTCGCTCGGCTCCACCAACGCGATCGCGTTCCAGGGCACTCCGTGCCGGGATCACGTAATCGCCGGCAATTACCTCGCCGGGTTTGGCATCACGGTCGACCTCGGCGGGCCCAGCGGCGCGACGGATACTAACATCACGTTCACCGACAACGTGCTCTCCGCCGAGGTGCCGTTCATCTTCCGGCCGCTGTACCAGGGCGCAGATTGGGACTCGGCTGGGCGGGGCATGGTGTGGCGGCGCAACCGGTTCCAGTTCTTCCATGGCGACCCGACGACGACCGGCACCATGGAAGGTGGACCAGCGTCAGGCCCCAACAACATGGATCCATCGTGGCAGGGCAGGTTCTGGTGGCCAACTGACAGTGGTCAGGCTGCCCATCAGAGTGACTACACCGGCTGATCCCGGGCCGAGATCAAAGAGATATAACAAAACGATAACGGCGCCGCGTGGCCGTCCTCGGTGCCGGTAAGCAAGGCGTCATACATGTAGCCCGCAACGTGCGGCAGTTGCGCACCGGCAACGCGGGGGAGCGTCCGCAGACGGACTGCGGACGGCTGGGGTCGCACGGAGGCGGGATTGCCTATTCCCATCGCACGCGTGTCCGGCATGCTGACGGTGCGTGCCATCCCCGTACCAGGGCCGTGTGTGGCCATCGTGCACGCAGGTCGTGGCCCCGCGCCTACCGCTCTGGCGGCAGCCAGATGACGTCGAAATCAGTCAGGCTGCGCCGCATCGCCAAGCACGACCGGCAGGCCGCCGCCACGCTCGAGCGGTTGATCGGCATCGCGCTCCGGTACCTACCGCAAGCGTTCGTTGACGGGGAATCCGTCTTCACGCTCAAGGGGATGCAGGCGGGCCATACCTGGCAGGCGGTCCCGACCGGGAGGAGCCTGCGCTACGGCGCGGTCACAGCTCTCGGCCTGGCCCGATTGCCGTACCGTACGCAGCGGCAGGTACTTGGCGGCGAGACCTGCAGCGATCTGGTCGGACGCCTGGCGAAAGGGCTCGACGAGATCACTAGCGTCGGCGACGCCGCCATGATCTGCTGGGCCACGGCCGAGACCGAGCATGCCGAGCTTCCGCACGCGCTGGCCAGGCTCGCCGAGCTGCAGCGTGGCGACAACCGGCCGTACGTGGTCGACGCGGCATGGGCCGTCTCCGCTCTCGTCTGCGCACGCGGGCTCCTCGACGTCGAGGCGGACCTGGCCCACGCACGCACCCGGCTGCTAGGCGCGCGGACCGGTGCCCTGTTCCCGCACTTCACCACCGCTGGCGGGCCGTGGCACCGTGCCCACGTCGGATGTTTCGCCGATCAGGTGTACCCGGTACAGGCGCTGGCGCGGCTGCACGCCAGCGCGGACGATCCCCCGGCTCTGGCGGTCGCGGAGTCCGTCGCCACCAGCATCTGCACGGCGCAGGGCAGCGCGGGCCAATGGTGGTGGCACTACGACTCTCGTACGGGCGGGGTGGTGGAGGGTTATCCCGTCTACAGCGTCCATCAGCACGCCATGGCCCCGATGGCACTGCTCGACTTGGCCGACGCGGGCGGCGCTGACCACATCGGCGCGATCTGCCGGGGGCTGCGCTGGCTGGCCGAGCCGGCCGAGACCAGCGAGGAACTGGTGCTTGACGAGCCCCCGATTACCTGGCGCAAGGTCGCGCGCGGCGACCCGCGAAAGCTGGTCCGGGGCCTGTGCGCGGCGTCCACGCGGATTCGCCCTGGTCTGCGCCCTCCTGCTCTCGAGCGGATCTTCCCTCCTACGGCCGTTGATCACGAATGCCGCCCGTACGAGCTGGGCTGGCTCCTTGCTACATGGGTCTGACTCGCAGGCATGCGCCTGCGCCCGCTGAAAGAGAGTGCGATGAGAAGTGATACTGCCGTCCCCCCGCGGCGCTACCTGTTCGGGGTCGCGATTGACGCGCTCACCATGGAGCAAGCCGTTGAGCGATGCCGGGCTGCTGTGGAACGCGGTGATCACCTGTCGATCGGGGTGGTGAACGCCGCGAAGATCGTCAACATGCAGCACGACCGGCAGCTCAGGAAGGCTGTGGCTGGATGCGCGATGATGCTCGCGGATGGCCAGTCGGTTGTCTGGGCGAGCCACGTGCTCCGTGCGCCACTGCCCGAGCGGGTGGCCGGGGTTGACCTGTTTTTCAAGCTGCTGGCGGAAGCATCGGAACGTGGCTACCGCGTGTATTTCCTCGGGGCGCACCCGGACGTCCTGGCCACGATGCTCGACGAGGTGGCCCGCAGATTCCCCGGCCTGAAGATCGCTGGTGCCCGGGACGGCTACTTCCGGGCGGCGGATGAGCCGCAGGTAGCGGAGGAGATCGAGCGTTCCGGCGCGGATCTGCTGTTCGTGGGCATGTCCTCGCCACGGAAGGAACTCTTCCTCGGCCAGTGGGGCGCCGCCACGCGGGCCCGGGTCGTCCACGGCGTTGGCGGGTCCTTCGACGTGCTGGCCGGCGTGACCAGACGCGCACCTGCCAGCTGGCAGCGCGTCGGGCTCGAGTGGCTGTATCGCCTACTGCAAGAGCCACGGCGCCTCGGCCCCCGGTACCTGAAGACCAACCTCGCCTTCATGATGCTGGTTGCCCGCCACGCGATGCGCCGGCGCCGGAGCCCGCAGCAGGCACCAGTAGCCACCCGCGGCCAGGCTCCGGCACCCCAGGCTCCGGCACCCCAGGCTCCGGCACCCCAGGCTCCGGCACCCCAGGCTCCGGCACCCCAGACTCCGGCAGCCCCGGTCACGCCGATGGCGTCAGCGGTGACCACGGCACGAGGTGACGACCGATGACGCGGGTCGTCATCGTCGGGCTCGGGTACGTCGGGCTTCCGCTCGGGATTCGCGCTGCCCAGGCTGGATATCAGGTGGTCGGCTACGACGTCGACGCCAGCCGGGTCAAGCTCTTGGAGACCGGGGAGTCATACGTCGAAGACGTGCCGTCGGATGATCTGAAGAACACCCTGGCCGCCGGCACCTTCCGGCCGTCGGCCGAGGCCCGGTCCTGCGCTGGATTCGACGTGGCGGTCATCGCCGCCCCTACACCGTTGCGGGAAGGGCTTCCGGACCTGAGCTACATCGAGAGCGCCGGGCGCACGCTCGCCCGGTACCTGCGCCCGGGCGCCACGGTCATTCTCGAGTCGACATCGTATCCGGGGACCACGCAAGAACGTATGCTCCCGCTGCTCGAAGAGGGGTCCGGGCTCGTCGCAGGCACCGACTTCCACCTCGGCTACAGTCCGGAACGCATCGACCCGGGCAACCAGACGTGGACGCTGACGACGACCCCGAAGGTCGTCTCCGGCATCGACGACGCCTCGCTCAAAGCGGTGCAGGCTTTCTACGACAGCATCGTCGAGCGGACCGTGGCGGTCTCATCGCCACGGGAGGCAGAACTCGCGAAGCTGGTCGAGAACACCTTCCGTCACGTCAACATCGCGCTCATCAACGAGCTGGCGATATTCGCCCATGAGCTCGGCATCGATGTGTGGGAGGCCGTCGACGCCGCGTCCACGAAACCGTTCGGCTTCATGCCGTTCACCCCGGGACCGGGCGTCGGCGGTCACTGCCTGCCGATCGATCCCTCCTACCTGTCATGGCGGGTGGAACGGGCGCTGGGCCAGAGCTTCCGCTTTGTCGAACTGGCCAACGACATCAACAACCACATGCCGGACTATGTGGTTCGGCGACTGATGCTGGCGTTCAACAGACGCGGGCTCGCGGTGAACGGGTCGCGCGTACTGCTGCTCGGGCTTGCGTACAAGAAGAACACCGGAGACGCCCGGGAGTCGCCCGCTGTACGCGTCGCGGAGCTCCTCAGGGGCATGGGGGCGGAGGTTCGCGCGGCCGATCCGCATGTGGTCGAGACCGCGGTGGTCGACGCCGTGGTCACCCACGTCAGCCTGACACCCGACGAGCTTTCCAGCGCCGACGCCGTTGTCTTGCTGACCGATCATGCCGCGTTCGACTTCGACGAGATCAGCAAGCGGGCTCGCTATGCCTTGGACTGCCGGCGGGTGCTCAGCGTGGGCGACAACGTAGAGACGCTGTAGGACAGGAGCGATGCGGATCATCTGCGTGGCTGGCGCCCGCCCGAACTACATGAAAGTAAAGCCGGTCATGGACGCGCTGGCGCTCCACGGGGCAGAGGTCATGCTGGTGCACACTGGCCAGCATTACGACGCGGCGATGAGCGACGTGTTCTTCACCGAGCTTGGTATCCGGTCTCCCGACCATTTCCTGGGGGCTGGCTCAGGAAGCCACGCGACGCAGGCCGCCCGGGTGATGACCGCGTTCGAGCCGCTTGTCGAATCGTTGCGCCCCGATGCCGTTGTCGTCGTCGGCGACGTTAATTCGACCATGGCGTGCGCGCTGGTGACGGCCAAGTCCGGGGCTCTGCTAGCTCATGTGGAGGCCGGGCTGCGCAGCAGAGACTGGTCGATGCCAGAGGAAGTCAACCGCGTGGTCACCGACCGCGTGAGCGATTACCTGTTCGCTCCCTCTCCCGACGCCGCAGGCAACCTGAAGGATGAGGGTTACCGCGAGGATCAGGTCTATCTCGTGGGCAACGTCATGGTAGACACGCTGCTCGCGAACCTCGAGCGGGCGCTCCAGAGTGACATCCTGCCGAGGCTCGGCATCACTCCAGGTGAATACGGCCTGGTCACACTGCACCGCCCAGCCAACGTCGACGATCCGGTCATGCTCAAAGGGCTGTTGTCGGCGCTTGATGAGGTGGCAGCGATGTGCCCGCTGGTGCTGCCCGCCCACCCACGCGCGGCACAGCAACTGCAGGCGGCGGGGATGTCGTCGCGGGTTTATGTCATCCCGCCCGCGGGCTACCTTGACTTCATCGCGCTCCAAGCGTCGGCCCGCCTGGTACTCACCGACTCCGGTGGTGTGCAGGAGGAAACCACGGTGCTGGGCGTCCCGTGCCTGACCTTGCGGGACAACACCGAGCGCCCGATCACCCTGACCGAGGGAACAAACCAACTGGTCGGCCGCGACCCGGAACGGATCGTCGCCGCCGCACGTGACGTGCTCAAGGCCCCGCCGCCACGGCGGGCGCCCGCTTTGTGGGACGGACACGCCGGTGAGCGGATCGCGGCGGCAATCATCACCGGCGGTTCGCCCGCCGGGCATGCGCGGCCGACCGGCTGGTCTCAAGCAGCGGCCCGGAGCGGCCTGGTCTCTGATACGCCGGGCGCAGGCGTGGCTGCCCTCCCCTAGTGAGAAGCCGGTGACCGTTCTGGCCTGGCCCCTCACAGGCCGCCAACGGCGGAGCCGCCGTCCGTCAGCCAGCGGGGCGCTCCGCGTGGTCGCTCGCCATTCTGCTCCGCCAAGCCCGCTTGAGCCGGCGACCCCAGTCCGTCTCGTCTGTCAATCGACGCCCCCAGCCGTTAATGAGGGCGAGTGTCGCGGCAGCGAGGTTGACGGTCACAGGACGCAATCCGCGGCCCACCACGAAGACGTCGGATTCGATGCGCTCTACACTGCCAAACGCCGCCTTGTACTCGGCGTCACCATGCCCGAAGTCCAGCCGCCTGACATGATCGTCCGCGCACAGGTCTTCGACCATCCGGAACATCGCGTACCGGCCGACCGAGTCCTTGGTGTAGTCCGGGTCGAATCCGGGTGTGCTGGTGGCGAAGGTGCCCGCATAGGTTGTCCCCGACCAGAACGCGACCGGACGGTCGCGCAGGTAGAGCATCCACGTGCGGAACCAGCGGCGGTGCAGGCCGAGTTCGATGAGCCCCAGGTCCAAGGGGCTGCCGGAGTAGGCGGCGCCCAGGCCCCGCTGGTACGTCCTGGACGCCACCGCCTCCATGTCCCGGCACAGTTCTGACATCTCGCTGGGAGACTCGAACCGGCGCAGCCGCAGGCCCTCCCCGTACTCACGCACGAGCTTGCGGTCCTGCCGCCGCAGCGTCTGGCGTGTCTTGGCGGACCGGCCGCTCAGGAACGTGTCGAGCGACTCCGGTACCGGCGCCACCCAGCGACGGGTGGGCGGCCGTGCATGCGACCTTCTGAGCCAGCCCACCCTCTCCACCACGACATCCCGGAGCGTCCCGGCGACGTCGGCATTGCGCAGCAGAAGCATGTCAGCTTCGCCCGTGTCCAGCGGGCGGCGCAGCTCATCTATGAGCAGCCGCTCGCTGTCGGCTCCCGCGGTCCCGATCAGCCCGCCGAAGGCCACGACGATCGCCCGCAGCTGCGGGCGCATTATGGTCCGGTAGCCCAGGGACAGCGGGACGTCAAGCCGCTCCAGGCGGGCGACCGCCATCAGGGCGGACTGTCCCGGGCGCTGGATCAGCACCACGTGCGGACGCACGACGCCTGGGGCGTGCCTGACGACGGTGAGGAAGTAGTCGATGTCTGAGTCGATATCGCTCACCCCAGCGGCTTCCCAGACCTCGCGCAGGCCCTCGACCTCCTCGGCAGTGCGGGCCACGACCACCTGGCTGGGGTGTGTTCCGGGTGTCGGCTGCGGCGCAGCACGGAGGGATGGCTTGATGCTCATGATGAGGTACTCCCGGGTGATGTCACCGGATGGTGCTGTACTTGCCGTTGGCGTGGCGCTGATCGCCGTCCACGGCTGGGCCGGTGCGGCTGCTTTCAGCCCGCAGCCATTCGGAGTCGTGGTGGCGGGCCGCCACGCGACGGGCCCGGGCCCGGGCCAGCAGGGCCACGCCGAGGAAGAGCGCGACACGGGGTGCCAGGCGTACGTCCCGGGAGGCCATCCTGACCAGGTCGGCAGGGCGGGTCCGGGCGGTGGAGTCGGGCGCATCCTCGGTGCGCTCGATCTCGTTCACCCCCATTGCGGCGCGCGTACGGACGCGCAGCAAGTCAGCGAACGTGCGCGGCGTATGAACCGTGACCATCGTGCCCGGCACGATCACGCGCTCAGCCGGCGAGAACACCAGAGATGCCACCAGGTCGTCAGCGAGTACCGGCGGCATGGCGGCGACGCGCGCGTATCCGGCTTCGCTGACGCCGATGACACCACGCCCGAACAGTCCCTGCTCTACCTCAGGCAGCCGGGCCCATACGTCGTAGTACCAGCGGATCGGCCATCGCCGCCCCGTCATGGCCAGTGTGCGTTCCGGGCTGACGGCGAGCACTCCTGGCCGCTGAAGCGCCTGACCCAATTCGCGGACGTCCTCGGCCCGCAGTTCGACATCGGCATCAACGTAGAACCGGGGGAAGCCGTTGGCAGCGCGGTTTCCGGCGGCCAGGGCCTCGCGCTTGGAGGCGACGGGGACGGAGAGCACCCGAACCGGCGGGCCGAAGGCGGCAGCCACCTCGGCGGTGTTGTCGTTGCAGCCGTTGGCCACCACGAGTATGTCGAATTCACCCTCCTCGGCCGTGGCGACGAGCTGACCGAGGAGGCGCCCTATCACCTGTGCTTCATTATGTGCGGGTATGACAATCCTCAGCATGTCCGTTTCCCACCTCGCGCGCCTGACAGCGCTGGCCGGCCCCTGACACCAATGCCTCTATGCGTCCTGTGGTATAAGTAGGCCCCGTTCCCCCGGAGGACCGCCGACCACGTCTTCCAGAGCACCTGCAGGTCAAGAGCGAGAGACCAGTTCTCGACATAACGGAGGTCGAGCCGGACCGCATCGGCCCAGGACAGATCCGAGCGCCCGTTGATCTGCCATAGCCCGGTGATGCCCGGTTTGACTACGAGCCTCCGCCGCATGTGGTCGTGGTAGCGGGCCACCTCAGAAGGTAGCGCAGGACGGGGCCCGACCAGTGACATGTCACCGATCAGCACGTTGATCAGCTGGGGAAGCTCGTCCAGCGAGTAGCGCCGCAGCCACGCGCCCGGCCTGGTCACTCGCGGGTCACGGCGCATCTTGAACAGCGCCCCAGCGGCCTCGTTGCTGCCAGTGAGCTGTGTCTTCTGCTGCTCCGCGTCCACCACCATCGTCCGGAACTTGATCACATGGAACCTGCGTTCGTCTTTGCCGACCCTGACCTGCCGGAAGAACACTGGCCCGCGATCATGAAGCTTGATCCGTACCGCGATAAACAGGAATAGCGGCGCCAGGAGGATCAGGCCCAAACCGGCGACTACCCGGTCGAACACCGTCTTCACCGCCCGCTTGCCGCCGGTCAATTCGGGATGGTCGACGTGCAGCAGCGGCAGCCCGGCGACCGGCCGGATGGTCGTGCGCGGGCCGGCCACGTCGAGCAGGGCTGGCGCCACACACACGTCCGTGCCCGTGGCCTCCAGTTGCCAGGCGAGCTCGCGCAGCCGGATGGCGTTCATCTCGGGACAGGCGAGAACGGCCACAGTGTCGGCGTCAAAGGCCTTCACAGCATCGGTCACCGATCCCGGCCCACCATGTACAGGAACCCCGGCGATCTCCCCAAGCATGGTCCCGCCCGCCAGGCAGGCGCCGACCACCCTCAGGCCGTGGTAACTGTCCCTGCGCAGCACGGCCACCAGATCCGCGACCGCGGGCGCATGTCCCACCGCAATCACCCGCTGGATGCACGCTCCGGCCCTGCGCTTCTTGTGCAACCGCTTGCGCAGCACAAATCGCGCGAACAGGTCCAGAACCGTCGCACCGGGCAGGGCAATCGCCACGTACCCGCGGGCAATGTCGATCTTGGTGGCGTAAGCGACAATCGCCAAGCCAGCGGTGAGGCTGACCGCCGCGTTCAGAACGCGGCGGAACTCGTCCGAGCCAACCCCGATGAAGCGCGGGTCATACCCACCCGCGATAGCCACCGACACACACCACAGCACCGGCAGCCCGCAGGCGAAGAGCAGGTAAACGTCTTGGTTGAGGTTGCTGAAGCGCTCCTCGAGCGCCAGCAGGCCGGCCGCCAGAGCGCAAAGGCCATCGGCGATCACGGTCCGGAAGATGTAGGCGCTGACCCACGACGGCCGCGGCGCTCCGTCGGTCGCGACCACGTCCGATTCTCGTGTCCTCAGCGCCATCTCCGCCACGACCCGCCCCCCCAGTCTCCGGACCACTCGGAACCACAAGCAAGACGCCTAGCAGAATCAGGTGGTTGACACCGTGACCCGGGGTTGTGGATATCACGGCAAAAGGGCCGGTCAGCGTGTGCACCTCGCACCGAACAGATGATCATTCCGCGCCGGGCGTAGCCGTGACCGCCCGGCGCCGCTATGGCTGACGCGACCAGCACCTGCCGCACTCCCCGCTCACCCTGTGTCTGCCCCGCCCCTCAACTGCGCAATGGACGCCCGTGAGATACAGGGTCGGCCGGGTGGATTCTGCCCTTCCCGCAGCACGTCCCAGCGCCCCGGGAAATCAGCCGCAACTGCCGGGGACGACGCTGGTGGGTATCGTTCTCCAGCGCGGTTGCGCCGGTCATCGGATGACGGGTATCGACGGCACTGTCTTCTCCCGCCAGTCGTCGTCGGGAGCCTCCTTGGCCGGGCTGGCGCTACTGCTGTCCCCGCCGTCGGGCGCGCTGGCGCCTGGGTCGCCAGCTGGGTCATCGGCCGGGCTGGCGCTGAGGCCCCTGGCCGGGCCGCTGTCCCAGATGCTGGTGCCCTGGCCGCTGCCCGGATCGCCGGCCGGGCTGGCCTCCCGGGTTGGGGGACGGTCCCAGATGCTGGTGCCCATGCTGCTGCCGCCCGGATCGCCGGCCGGGCTGGGACTCCTGCTGTCCCCGCCGTCCGGTGCGCCGGCACCCCGATCATCAGCCTGGTCGCTGGCCCGGCTGACGCCGTAGGCCGCGTCAGCGTCACTGTCCCAGAAACTGATGCCCCGGCTGTCCCCGCCGTCGGCTGCGCTGTCCCCACCGTCGGCTGCGCTGGCGCCCGGGTCGCCGACCGGAATGACGCCACGGTCCGCGCTCGCGCCGCTGTCCCAGAAGCTGGTGCCCCAGCTGCTACCTGGGTCCTCGACCAGGCTGGTACCTGCGCGGTCCCTGCCATCGGGTGCGCCGCCGGCCGGACTGGCGCCCGGGCTGATGATCTCCGGCTCAGGGGCCGGGAACGGGCCGGGGACGGCGCGGGAGATCATCGGCTCAGGCTCAGTGCCCGTGGGCTGACCGTCGGCGGGCGCCGCTTTCTTCCCGGTGTACTGCTCGATCGTTATCGGCTTAGCGGGTTCCTCGGCCGTCCTGACGGGCCGCCGCCTGATCGGCTTGGCGGTCCGTCGCATGCGTGCATTCTCTAGGCCAAAAATGAGCAAGAAGGAGAGGACTATGCCGACGACTGCGACACCAGCAACTACTTCGATCTTGGTTTTCAGCACCCGTGCCGGAGCAGTTGGCTGGGCTATTACCTGAGCTTGAATCAAGCTTTTCTTTGGTATCGGTATGGACGTGTTTGTCTGCAACTGGATAAGCCGCCGCGCAGAGAAGTTGATGATCGTCCAGACCGACCGCGTGATCTCAGCCTTGTTGGTCCCGGTCACGGTTATGGCCAGGAAAGGGCCAGTCGCAAACGGAGGAACCTGGACGGTATAGGGCTCGGTCACGCCAAGCGCCTTCAACTGTTTAACCGCCTGGTCGGAAGACAGATTCGTCTCCAGGATGCCGGCCATGGGGGTGAGGTTACCGACCGTCAGGTAAGCATTGTTACCGTTGCCTGTCTGAGTGGCCAGCGAAGTCGACCCAACCAAGGTGATCTGAGCTACCGACTGATACTTGTTAGGCCACGCCAGGTACGCGCCAACGGTGACTACCAAGGTCAGCAGCACCGCAACTGCGGCCACGATCCACTGCTGCCTGATGGCGCGAAACATCTCCCCGAAATCCATGCTCCACCCTTCAGCGTGGCCGTCGGCTGGCTGACTGGCCCAAACCTCGCGGCAGCGCGGGCACAAGGACGGGCACGAGCTTTCAGGGTAGTGGAGGTGGGCAAATCTGGTCAGCTACTTGCTGCATCTGACGCTGTGACCAGGCTGGTCACACTGTGCCCCGGAAGACACCTCCGCCCCGGGCACTTCTCAACCCTGCCGCACTAGCCGGGAGCCCGGATTATGGGGCGAAGCCTGCTATCGTCACCACTCCCGGCCAACCACCGGGCGGCGCCGTCGCTACCATCGGCAGCAGCAATCAGGATGGCCGCCAGCTGCGGACACAGGCTGCTATACCGGGGCAAGCAGAGGAGTTCCCATGGATCCGCTCAGCATCGAGGGCGCCTGGGTGGTCAGCCCCCCGATCCGCTCCGACGCAAGGGGGAGCTTCCACGAACTGTTCCGTGGCGATCAGCTTGTCGACGCGACCGGTTACCGGATAGACGTCACCCAGGCCAACTGCTCGGTGTCGCGGCTAGGCGTCATCCGGGGCGTCCATTTCGCCGACGTCCCGCCCGGGCAGGCTAAGTACGTCAGCTGCGTCAGCGGGGCGATCCTCGACGTGATCGTCGACTTGCGGGTCGGCTCCCCCAGCTACGGGCAGTGGGAATCAGTACGGCTCGATGACCAGGACCGGCGTTCGGTGTTCGTGTCCGAGGGTCTCGGGCACGCGTTCATGGCGCTGAGCCAGACGGCCACCACGGTGTACCTGTGCTCGACGTCCTATGACCCAGCCCGGGAGCATGGTGTACACCCGCTCGATCCCGCTATCGGTATCGCCTGGCCGACCGGGAGCGAGCCCATCCTCTCGGCGAAGGATGCCGCAGCTCCATCCTTGGCGGAGGCGCGCGAGGAGGGGCTGCTCCCGCGCTACAGCGACTGCGTCGTATACACCGCCAGCCTGCGCGCCCAGGAACGGCGGCGGACGGCTGACTGCATGCCCAGCTCGGCCTGACGACCTGGCCACGCCAGGCCGCCATCTAACTCGGCCGGGCCTCGAGTCGCATCTGCCGCCCCGGCGGCTCCTCCCGGGCCGCGAGCAGCCCGGGGAACGCGCGGCGCAGTGCCACCTGCCAGTCCGGGAGCAGCTCGATGTGGGCTGCGGCCCAGGCGTCGTGCCCGAGCACGCTGCAGGCTGGGCGTGGCGCCGGGCTCGGGTACTCGGCGGTGGTGATGGGCCTGACCCGTGCCGGGTCGGCTCCGAGCAGGCCGAAGATCTCGCGGGCCAGGCCGAACCAGGTCACCGAGCCCGAGCTCGAGGCGTGGTACACGCCGGGCGCGGCCCGCGACCGCTCCAGGGCGATGATCCCGTGGGCCAGGTCGACCGTCCAGGTCGGCTGCCCGATCTGGTCGTCCACGACGTCGATGGCCGGCCGTTCTCGTTCCAGCCTGATGATGGTGCGCACGAAATTCGGCCCGTGCGCGCCGTACAGCCAGGCCGTCCGCACCACGTAACCGGCACCGGGCAGCTGCCGGAGCACGGCTTGCTCCCCGGCCAGCTTGGCGCGCCCGTAGGCGGTGCGCGGACGAGCGTCGTCGGCCTCGGTGTAGGGCCGCCGGGTGTCCCCGCCGAACACGTAGTCGCTGGAGATTTGCACCAGGCGGGCGCCGGTGGCCGCGCACGCGGCGGCGACATGGCCCGCGCCGTGCCCGTTGACCGACAGCGCCTCCTCCTCGTGTGTCTCCGCGTCATCCACCCCGGTCCAGGCCGCGCAGTTCACCACCATGGCCGGCCGGTGCTGGCGCAGCGCTGCGTGGACCGCCGCCTCGTCGGTGACGTCGAGATCCCGGTGGGCCAGCCCGGTCACGTCATGGCCGGCCCGTTCCAGGACGCCCACGAGGTCCCGGCCGAGCATCCCGCCAGCCCCCGTGATCAGCCACCGAGTCACGGGCTGGCCGCCGGCTCGCCAGCGCTGGCCGCCGGGGCGGAAGGCCGAGCTGGCTTCCGGTCTTTCAGCGGCTGCCACCACCAGCGGTTGTCCCGGTACCAGTCCACGGTCGCCCGCAGGCCCTCGCGGAAAGCGGTCAGCGGGGCGTAGCCCATCCCCCGCAGCCGCGAGTCGTCCAGCGAGTACCGGCGATCATGTCCTTTGCGGTCCGTCACGTTGACCACCATGTCCCACCCGGCCCCACAGCATTCGAGCAGGGCCCAGGTCAGTTCCACGTTGGTCAGCTCCACGTCGCCGTTGACGTGGTAGACGCGCCCCGGCTCCCCCTGCTCCAGCACCCGCTGGATGCCGCGGCAGTGGTCGTCGACGTGGATCCAGCCGCGGACGTTACCGCCGTCGCCGTAGAGGGGGACCTTGAGCCCGTCGAGCAGGTTGGTGACAAAGAGCGGGATCACCTTCTCCGGGAACTGGTACGGGCCGTAGTTGTTGCAGCAGCGGGTGATGCTGACGGCGAGCCCGTGGGTCCGGGCGTAGGCCCGCGCCATGAGGTCGCCGCCGGCCTTGGCCGCGGCGTAGGGGGAGTTCGGCGCCAGCACCGCGTCTTCGGTCCACGACCCCGACGGCAGGCTCCCGTAGACCTCGTCGGTGGAGACCTGCACCACGCGCCGGACCCCGGCCGCCAGGCACGC
>Ga0126381_100001116_pt1 | contig 29096 bp, 18 predicted proteins | sample PanSoiMetPlot_28_FD_96465 | JGI IMG/M metagenome (GOLD analysis project Ga0126381, IMG submission 96465) | Tropical forest soil microbial communities from Panama - MetaG Plot_28 | ecosystem: Environmental > Terrestrial > Soil > Tropical forest > Bulk soil | place: Panama | collected 2016-02-17
ACCATACCGATGAGATCTTCGACTGCATGGCCCGTCAACTCGGGCTGCGCTACCAGCACATCCAAACGGAAGGGCACGGAGAATCGGAAGCCGGGGAGTCATCACAGGCGTAGCGAATTTTAGGCTCGCCACGGCTAAGGCATGATATCAAGCATTGTCGGCTTTTGCTTTTGAAAGCGGCTTGGTTTCCGGAGCGGTAGCCTATGGACCAAGAGCCGCTCGACAAACCCGCTGAAGGCAACGTTCTCGCTGGCTGCTCGCAACCGATTCGCGATGTCGTCATCGATCTGTGAGGCCAAGGCGCCTCCCACTGTGTGGGAGGCCCCAGCTTGACGCTTCCTTCCGTCAGTTATCCTTTGCAATGAACCCGGGAACGCCGGTTCCAACCACCAGGTTCAACCTCTGTCGGGTTTCAATGGCATTGATCTGCTTCATCGCATCGTCGGGCAGGGCTGCAACGTCGAAATTCTCCTTGGCGCGATCAGGGGTCTTCGGCGTCGTCAGGACGGCAGCCCCGCGCTGTATCGCCCACGCGAGTAGTACTTGGGCGGGAGTTTTGTTGACTCGGTGCGCAATCGCCAGGATAACTGGATCCTCTAGCAGCCCCGGCTTGATCCCGTGACCCAGCGGCGCAAAGGCGAGCATCACGAGTCCATTGGTTTTGCAGAACTCGAGAATTTCGGTTTCCGGCAGATAGGGATGGGATTCGATCTGGACCACCGAGGGTTTGATCCTCGCCTGGTCGAAGACCTCTCGCAGTTGGTTAAGGTTGACGTCCGACAAGCCGATCGCCCCGCATATGCCGCGATTCGCGAGCTCCTCCATGGCCCTCCACGTATCCATCAGAGTGATCCCTTCGTCATAAATCACGTTACCGTTTTGATCCCTCGGGTCTTGGTCGTCCCCGGGCCGAAAGGCATATGGGGTGTGCATCAGATAAAGGTCGATGAATTCCACTTGCAGCCTTTCACGGCTCGCCTCGATCGCAGGCTGGACTCGCTCCGGGCGATGGTTGTTGTTCCACAGCTTCGTCGTGATAAACAAATCGTCGCGGTTAATCCAACCGGACTGAATGGCCTCCCGGATCGCCCGTCCGACCTGCTCCTCGTTCCGGTAGCGCTCGGAGCAATCGAGGTGGCGGAATCCGGCTTGGATAGCTGTCCGGGTGGCATTTCTTGTCTCCGTCGCATCGGGAATGAGCGTGCCGAATCCTAATGCGGGCATTGTGCCGGCCCCGCCGCGAAGCGGTAGCTTGCGATCGCTGAGTCTATTGGATGGCGTCATGATTCCTCCGCGGATGGTACTCGAGGATTAGTTCCGCACAATTCTACGCACGTCACGTGCCAGTTATCAGGTCATGCGGTAGTCGGGACCGTGCGCGGTGCCGGATGACCGGAGGTCGACACCGCTGACTGCCAACAGACCCGAGGATGGAAGCATCGGCCCCTCCCCGATTCTCAAACATTACTCCTGCCCGCCATTTGTCCGTGATCAGGAACAATCTTTGAACCCTCTTTGGAGGAAGTAAATCGTGCCCGGGATGCGAGCAAGGCCGCCGTCAAGCTGAGGACCAGAAAAATGACGGATGTGGGCGGCTCGGGTGTGGCGGAGGCAATCTCGTAAACCTCGCCGGTATTTACATCGGTGACGAATAAAGCATTATCGGTGGAGGTCAGACCGATGAGGCTGCCGGTCTGACCGTTGAGGCTCTCAATGAAGTGGATGTACTGGTGCGTGGCGAAGTCGTAGTATGCCATGCCGGCCTCGTCATTCGGAGACTCGCCGCCCGTGAACGCGATAAAGATGCCGTCATTGAACGGAGCGGGAAAATCAGGCGGCGCGAAGGCCAGGCTGGTTGGCCCCTCCAGCTCGTGCGTTCCCGCGGCATCGGTAATGGGCTGAAACGCAGCCAGCGGCTGTACGCAGCCACTGCCTACGGCGACCGGCTGGATGCCGCCGTAAGCATAGCGGATGTAGCAGTCCGGGAAGCCGTAGTTGGGAGGCGGGCCGGTGCCGAGTGTTGCACCGGGGAGAACGTTGAGTTCGTCGGCTTGCGGGGGCTCGCCGTCAGGCGCGGGAGTGAGCGTGCTCCCCGGAGGCAATGTGTCGATTCCGTTGTCGGCAAAATAGAGGTCACCGGTGGCGGGGTCGAAGGCTATGCCGAACACGTTCCGAATTCCGGTGGCAACCTGCTGTATGTCCGTAATCGCAAGCTGTGTGCCGGTTTCATCGATGCGGATGAGATACAACGAATCTCCGCTCAGACTCTGGGACGGAATAGAGGAAAAGCCGGTACCGGTGAGGGTGACCTGCTGGCTGGCGGGTGTTGCCGTGTTGTCGCCTTGCGCGCCGATATTGAGGATCAGGTCATAGGATCCGGGAACTCCGGGAGTGGGCCGCACGGCCATCCCGACATTGTCATGCTCCCAAGGCTGGGCATAGTTGAGGGTCAGGGTGGCGGCCGTCGTCACGGGGGAGGATGGCGTAGGGCCGGGCTGCACGAGTGTGATGCTGTGATCGCCGGTGGGGCCGAGACGGCTGCCGTCGTTGCCGACGGCGTAGTAGTTGCCCACCTGAACCAGGCCGGTCATGAGTCCGCTGGGCAGGGAGTTGTAGACCACGGCTCCCGTGCCGCCGCCGGGACCGAAATCGAGCAACTGGCCGGGAGCAGAACCAAAGCCCGGACTGGTTTCGACGAGGAGGTTGCCACCGGCAACCGGCAGGACCGAAGCCGGGAACTGCAAGCCCGAGGCGAACGTCGTGACGTTGAACAAGGCGGGGTTGACTGCGTTCGAATTCAGGATAGTGGCGAAAGCTGCGGTAGAAAAGAGAAACAGAGTACCCAGGCGAAACATGGAAGGATTCTAGCACCGGAAGTGAAGGCGACCGCCCTTGGCGTTAGCGTCGATGTTCGCAGCCGTACGCCGCATGCATTGATCGCGCGCAAGCAGGACGCACAGTTACTAGACGGAATTCGCTTTTGCTCGGCGGAGATTGGGTGGAAATGAATTTCCATAAGGTCCCCCGCCGTTCAGGTGCGGGAGGCATGTAGAATGAAAGCGGCCGAGCGAGCTTCCGTTTGTTTCAAGTTTGGGGGGAGAATGAAAGGGCTTCGATGTGCGCAGTGTTTTTGCGTGTTGCTGTGCCTCATTCCTGAGGCCCGCGCGCAGTCGTCTGATCAGGAAGCGCAGGTCAGCAGAACGATCTCAGCATTCTATGCCGCGTTCAACTCGCACAACTTCAACAATGCGGCAGAGTTTACAACTGAGGACTGGAATCACATCAATCCGTCGGGCGGAAGAACGATCGGGCGCGATGCTGTTCTGCGCGAGCTCAAGACTGTCCATGAAAGAGTTCTCAAAGGTGTTTCCGACACGGTGGAGAGTATGTCGATCCGGTTTGCCACGCCAGAAGTCGCCATTGCGACTGTAATAAGTCGCGTCAGCACGTATGTTCTGCCAGACGGAACTAAGCATGAGAATGAGCGGCAGATCCGGACCTTCGTGCTAGCCCGACGGGATCAACGCTGGCTGATAATGCAGGATCAAAATACCGTGGTTAAGCGTCGTGCTAATTCGCAGAAATAGTGGGCCAAGCAGCCGATTTCATCCTCCGGATAGGAGCCACCGGCCTCCGAAAATGTGGTTCGTGCATACTCTGGAATCCGAAGATCTATTTTGCTAGGCTTTGTTCTGATACCTGCAATGGGATACCGAGTCTGGCGGCCAAAGCCGACCAGCTGCCACTGGACCAAAGCAAGCCATGAGATGGCGACCGCAAGAGCCCGGTGATGAAGATCAAACGCGGGTCGCGTTGCTCCAGCACTTTCCAAGCCCAGTTCGCCGCCGGTTCGATTTCCGCGCACGCCAGAGAATGCACCAGCAAGCCGAAAGGAGTGCCATAACGATCCTCGGGGAGCAGTTTCTCCAACAGTTCTTCCGCGTGGCGGCGCTTCCCGGCCCGCAGGAGCGCGCCCGCAAAGAGGCCGGTCGTGCCGGTATGCCAAGGGGCTAGAGCATATGCGTTTTCGGCAGTGGTCAGAGCTTCGGCATGGAGGCCGCGCAAGGATTGGCTGAGGCCCAGCAGATAATAAGGCTGGTACAGATTGGAATGTATCGCGCAAAGCTCACGCAATTCCGCCTCTCCGGCCTCGTCATTGCCCGCTGCGAGCAACGCGGCGGCATAGTGAAAATGGCCCATAAAGCTCAACGGGTCGTCTTTGAGCCCGCGGAGGCACTGCTCCGCCGATTCACGCGGCCGGCCTGCAAGGAGCAGATACATCGAATAGTACCAGCGGACGTAAGTCGGAACTGGCTCGCGAGCCGTGGCGATCTGGAACTGGTGCTCCGCCTCCTTCCGATCGAGCTCGTACCCGGATGCGATCATGCCGAGAGCGCCGTGCGCCTCCTCCGAGTGAGGGTCGAGGTCCAAGGCGCTTTGCGCCGCGGCACGCGCCTGGGGCATGGCTTCCCGCGCGGGAGACAGACCGGGAAGCACGGACGCGATGATCGCCACCGCGAGGCCGCTGCGAGCCTCGACAAAACCCGGATCGAGCGCGATAGAACGCTCGTAGAAATCCTTGCTGAGCGGGAGAGATTCGCGCGTGAACGCGGCCACGCAGTAGCGGGCCTTCAAGTAGGCTTCGTAGGCGGGCAGTTGAGGCCTGTATAGCTTGACGGCTGAGAACTGCACCTCAAGGGCGGTAGAAATCGCCCGGGCAATTTCATCCTGGATGGCGAAGATGTCCGCCATCTCTCGGTCATACCGTTCCGACCACAGGTGACTGCCGTCCGCCGCCGCTATGAGCTGGGCGACGACGCGAATGCGGCCGCCCGCGCGCCGCACGCTGCCTTCCAGGACATTGGTGACACCGAGGGCCGCGGCGATCTTGCGAATGTCCTCCTGTTTACCTTTGAAGGCGAAGGCGGAAGTTCGCGCGATGACTTTGAGTCCAGATGCGCGCGCCAGGTTATTGAGGATCTCTTCGGCCAAGCCATCCGAGAAGTACTCATTCTCCTTGTCGCCGCTAAGGTTCGCGAACGGCAGCACCGCAATCGAGGGAGTGATCGCCACCCCTGGGCTCGCAGGCGCCGGCTTCAGTTGGCCGATGAAGCGATATCCGCGCCGGGCAAGCGTCTTGATGTAGCGAGGGTTATCGGCCGAGTCCCGTAAGGCATCTCGCAATCGCTTGATGGCGGCGTTGATACTGTGATCGAACTCGACAACGGTCTCGTCCGGCCAGAGGCGCTTCCGAATCTCCTCGCGGGAGACCACTTCGCCGGGGGATTCCAGAACCATTCGCAGTATCTGGAAAGGCTGCTCCTGGAGTCGAATCCTGCGTCCCTTTTTGCGCAGTTCGCCTCTTCGAAGGTCCAGCTCGAATGGGCCGAAGCACAAGTTTGACTTGGGTTCGGCGCTCCCCCCGGCATGGACTCTGTCTTCCATCGCTGGATGCCTCCAGTTTTGGAGCTTGGGGAGAGTGTACCACACCCACCGAATCGGTTATCAGGGACGGAACTGGCACCTCATCATTGACTTAGCGCGTGATCATATTTCAGACGGAGTGATTCGGTGGCATTGATTTCGGTGCGGGCCGAGGGCACAATCATGACCTGATGCCGCCAGCAAGTAGACTTCTGAAATGCGCTGGCGAGGGAGAAAACTCACATGAAAAACCGAATCCATTTCGCAATCAAATTGGCAGTCGCAGTTTTGTGCGCCTTGCCCAACGTGGCAATGGCTCAATCCAGCCCTGTCGACTCTCAAGATGGCCAGGCAGCCGCCATCCAGGGCACGTGGATCTTTACTATACACCGAGTCGTCACAGGCATTACGTTCTCGGCACTGCAATCGTTTACCGCTGGTGGCGTCACTTTGGCGACAGGGACAATCGACCGGACGCCTCCCCCGCCCATTTCGCCCCTTTATGGTAGCTGGGGGCGCACGGATGAAGGCAGTTACGCTGCGACGATCAACTTCTTTGTCTTCGACCCAGCGGGCAACGCGATTCTTATGATCCAAAACAACGAGACCTTTCGGCTTACTGACGACAACAACCTAAAAGGATCGGGGACAGCTTGTACCTGGAATATAGTCGGCGGCATAATACAAAACGCGCCACCCAATAAATGCACGCCCGCTCCTGCCGGATCAATCACGATCACCGGCACGCGCCTCATCGCGCAAGGTGCCTCTAACTGATCTGTAGATAGTCGCGGTTAAGCTGCTGATGTTGCCCGGTACTGCTACGCAGGTAGTGAGATGAGCTTCCGTCGTACCGTTAACGAGATTGCACCCATGAGGCTCGCTCGTGCATCGATTGTTTTCCTCGTTTTGAGCGTGGCTGTCCTCGCCCAAACCCAGGAGTATGTCATTTCCACAGTCGCCGGCGGCAGCCTCCTGCCGCTGACGGCAGTCCCGGGCGTCAACCTGTCCCTCCGTTTCCTGAAAAGCGTCGCAGCCGACGCGATCGGCAACACGTACTTCGTTGCCTCCAACTGCGTGTTCCAGTTGAATCAGGACGGTATCGTAACCCGGATTGCCGGGACCGGGCAGCCTGGCTACTCGGGAGATGGCGGTCCGGCAACGAGCGCGCAGTTGCAGCTCGAGAGCGTCGCTTTGGCCCCGCCGTTGGCTTACTATGTGGACCCTCCTCCACCCGGTATCGCGGTAGACAACGGCGGAAACGTGTACGTGGCCGATAATGGCAACTATCGCGTGCGCAAGATCTCCCCCGATGGAATCATCACCACCGTCGCGGGCAGCGGTACGGCTGGATTTTCCGGTGACGGCGGGCCGGCCATTAGCGCACAATTGTCCCCGGTCTCCGGCCTGGCGATCGACGCCGCAGGCAACCTGATGATTGCAGACTTCAGCGCCAACCGGATTCGGCGGGTCGCCGCTGACGGAAGGATTGCCACAGTGGCGGGCACCGGCGATTGCGGGCTCACCGGCGACGGCGGCCCGGCGGCGATAGCGCAGATCTGCAGTCCCACCGGAATCGCGACCGATAGCGCCGGCAACCTTTTTGTCGCCGACATCGGAAACAACCGCATTCGCCAGATCAGCGCGGACGGAAGCATCACTACCGTGGCGGAGACGGGCACGGCGACCAGTGTCGCAATCGATCAGGCGGGGAACCTCTACGTCAACGATGCCGAAACGGACGGCTGGTGGACCTGGCAGTTGATCAAGAAGATCTCACCGGGCGGCGCCATCACCACCGTGGCGGGCCTGCCCTGCTCGGGGGTCCCTATGCAGCCGCCGTGTGGCGCCGATGGCACAACCGCTACCAAGACCTTTCTCGGCGGTCCTCTTAGCCTGGCGGTGGACAATACCGGAAACTTACTGGTCGCCGACGGCGGGGATGGCAGCAAACAGCGTATTAGCAAAGTATCCTCGGACGGGTCGATAATCACGATGGTGGGAAGCTGCGGGGGCCCCCCTGCGTTCGATCTGCCCGATTGCCAAAGCGCCTTCTTAGGCGATGGCGGCCCGGCGGTCAGCGCGCAATTGGCGGCCCCATCGGGTGTGGCCGTGGACGGGGCGGGCAATCTCTTCATTGCCGACTACGGCAATGGCCGCATCCGCAAGGTTTCCCCGGACGGAATCATCACGACGCTGGCCGGAAACGGCGCGTATGGCTCCGCCGGCGACGGCGGTCCGGCGGCCAGTGCCCAAATGGCGCCCGTCAGGTTAACGGTGGACGGCGCCGGCGACCTCTTCTTTTTCGACCTCCCGGGGAGGAACGTACGCAAGATCTCGCCTGACGGAATCATCACGACAGTAATCGCCGTTGGCGCCGGCACCGCCGCTGGCGTAGCGCTAGACAGGGCCGGTGATTTGTTCTTTGCCACTGATTTTGGTGATATGTTCGTTGCCAGTAATTTGATCCCTGCCGGCTTGATTGGTGGGCAGCTTTTTGGCGCCGTCGTCGAGGTTCCCTCCCATGGGACAACTCGACGGGTGGCAGGCAGTGATGTCTCCGGCGGTCCAGGACTCTTGGGCGATGGCGGCCCGGCCACCGGAGCGCAATTGAGTAACCCTCAAGGGGTCGCGGTGGACAACGCCGGCAACATCTTCATCGCCGACTCGCAGGACCATCGGATCCGCAAGGCCACGCCCGGCGGGACCATCACGACCGTAGCCGGAAACAGCCCGCCGATAGCGGGAAACCCGGGAGGTCCGCTGTACTTTCATGGCGGCTTCTCCGGCGATGGCGGCCCGGCAGTGGACGCGCAACTGTATTACCCGACGGACGTGGCGGTGGATTACAGCGGTAACCTCTATCTTGCCGATTACGAAAACAATCGGATCCGATGGGTGTCGCCGGACGGAATTATTACCACGATCGCTGGAAATGGTGCGCAGGGCTATTCGGGTGATGGTGGACCGGCAACGGGAGCATCGCTCTCTTTGCCGAGCTCCCTGGCAGTGGATGGCGCAGGCAATATCTATGTGGCCGATTCGGGCAATGGCGCGATCCGCATTTTGAAGCCGGTCAAAGGACTCGTTCACACGGGCGGCGACCTGCAGCGGGAGGAACGACCATGATCAAACACAAGCTCTTGGCGGTGGTGACGCTCGCATGTGCCGCGCACGCGCAAACCAGCCGCGGCACGGTCACTGGCACGGTGCTTGACCCCTCAGGCGCAGCAATCTCCGGCGCTCAGGCGAGCTTGATTGGCATCCAGACGGGCGTCAAGCTTTCCACCACTGGCAACGATGCCGGGATCTACCGTTTTGACGCCGTCGACCTCGGCGTTTACGAGCTTCAGGTGGCGCATCCGGGATTCCGAAATTATGTCGCGGCGGGAATCGCTGTGGAAGCGAATCGCGTCACCACGGTCGACCCGCGGCTGGAGGTTGGCGCCGCCGAGACTCGCATTGAAGTGAACGGTGAATCCAGCGAAATGCTGGTCAAGGACAGCCCGCTGCGAGGCGGGAACTTCCAGACGCGCGAGGTTCGCGATTTGCCGCTAGTCGGGCTGAATCCGCTTTCACTGACCGAAACATTGCCCGGCGCGACCGACGCCAGGGGCAGCAGCATTAATGCCGGCCTGGTGAATGCCGGTGCGGCGTTCTCGATCAACGGGCAACGCCCCCGCTCGAATAACTACATGCTGGACGGGACTGACAACAATGAGACCTGGCTGAGCGGCGAGGCGCAGGTCCTCACGATTGCCGATGCAATCGAGGAAGTCTCCGGTCAAACCGGCAACTTCAGCGTGGAGTTCGGGCGTGCCGCCGGCGGCGTGCTCAACGTAATCACAAAGTCCGGGACCAATAATCTGCATGGCACGATGCTATGGCGTTTCCAGTCGCAGCGATTCGATTCGGTTTCGAACACGGACAAGCTGAGTGGAGCCAAGCAGGCGGTCTTCAGCGAGAACATCTTCGGTTTTACCGCCGGCGGGCCTGTCCGCAAGAACAAAACCTTCTTCTTTGCCGGATTCCAGCAGCAGTACTTTCATTCCACCAGCAATAACCTGATGCAGATTCCCACAGCGTATGCAGTCACGAGCTTGCAGTCACTGTTCCCCAACAACCCGAGGCTCGAACTGTACCTCGGCGCGCTGGGCAATCTGCGCGGTACGGGAGCCCCATTCAACGTCGCGCTGGGTGTCGACCCACAAACCGGCCTTGACCGCGGATACGTACAATTCGCCACCGGATCGTATACATTCCCGGCGAAGAATGACGGTTCGCAGTGGCTGGGGCGAATCGATCATTACCAATCGGAAGGGCATCGTCTGTCATTGCGTTTCAGTTACGACTCGCTGCTCACGTTGCCTTGCCCCTGTGGATCTTCCGCCGGTGTCATCAGCTTTCCTGGTTTCGTCAAGGAGCAGGCGTTCAGCCACGACAACGTTGTCTTTACCGACAGCTACACTTTTGGCCCCAGCTACACCAACGAATTTCGCTTCTCCTATGAGAGGCCAGACGCTCAGCTTGGAACCCCGTGGCCGGGCTCGGTTCCAGCGGCCCAGACCTTGCCAGGGATCACCATCACCGGCGTCGCCGCACCGGGCTTGAACAACAGTGGCCAGTTCTACTATGGCAACAACTTCCTGTTTCAGGAGACGCAAACCAAGCTGAGGGGCGGCCATGCAATCCGCTATGGTGTGGAGTTTATGCGGCAGAACATCATCGAGACGCCTACCGCCGCAACTCTGGGCACGGTCTCGTTCGTCACGACCTCGACCTCCAGCTATTCCGCGTTTGCCAACTTCCTGGACGACTACAGCGGGCCCTCGGCCATGAACGCCAAGGTTTTTGGAGCTACGCCGTTCCACCCAGGCCAGCTCCGTCAGTCCTATTTTTTCCAGGACAACTGGAAGATAACGCCGACGCTTGCCTTGACGCTCGGGCTGCGCTACGAGAATTCCGGACAGCCGGCGAACTCGCTGCGGTATCCCGCCTTCGCTGGATTCGATCCATCCCAGTTTCTGGTGCGGCACGAAGTGCATCGCGACAACCTCGATTTCGGGCCGGCGTTCGGCCTGGCATGGTCGCCGTCGTTGCACTCCGGCTTGCTTTCGCGATTGCTCGGCGCGGGGAAAACGGTCTTCCGCGGTGGCTACCAAATCAGCTATGACACTTTTTTCACGCAGTTAATGACCACCGCGGCTGTAGGGACACCCAATGCCATTAACACCACAATCGCAGCGGCGAATACCGGGCGCGGCGCACCTGATTGGTTCGAGCGACTGCCCACATCAGCCGCCACTCCCAGCCTGACCGACTCCCAAAGCGCTCTCGATCCAAACTTGCGCAGCCCCTATACCGGGCGCTGGTCCTTCGGGTTCGAGCGCCAGTTACCGCGAAGCGTGCTTGTGGATGTGTCTTACGTTGGTTCCGAGAGCCACAGGTTGTACACACCCGCCGATTTGAACCCGCGGCTGCTCAACGGCCTGCATCTTTATCCGAACTACGGACCGGTCCTGGTGATCGACAATGAAGGAAACTCCTCCTATCATGCTCTCCAGGCGCGCCTGGATCGGCGCTTCAGTCGCGGATTCCAACTGTCTGCATCCTACACATGGTCGAAGGACATCGACAGCATCAGCGATGTCGTCGGTGGCCTCGCGCAATCGCCTAAAAGCAGTAAAGCACTGACCTCCGTCCCGATATCGCAGGGAGGGTTGAAGCTGGATCGCGGGCTTGGCGACTACGACCGAACCCACCGGCTGACGATCGTCTATTTGTGGGCCATTCCCGGACCGCGCGCCGGCTGGGTCCGATACGCTCTCGGCGGCTGGTCGCTGGCCGGCATTACCACGTTTCAATCCGGAACTCCGTTCACAGTGGGCAATGGCTTCGACCGAAACAATGACACATTTTCGGAGGACCGGCCCGACATCGGCAATCCCAACGAGCCGCTAAACACTCGAGCGATTTTTTCCAACACGTGCGCGACTGGCTTTCAGAATCCGGACACGCTATCGTGCGTGAGTCCAAGCGACGTGCATTGGGTGGAAGGAGCCGGTTTCCCCAACGCTGCTACCGTCGGCCGCAATACTTTGCATACTGGCGGCACGAATAACTTCGATCTCAATCTCACGAAATCGATTCCAGAAGGAGAGAAGAGGCGGTTGGAACTGCGCTGGGAAGCATTCAACGCGTTCAATCATCCGCAGTTTATCCAGGTTCCGCAAATGAGCGTTCTAGCCACGCCGGCCGGGCAATTCCTGAATCGCGATTTTACCAATAGCGGCATACGCACCATGTGGGTGCAAGCGAAGTTGGTGTTTTGATGACGAGGCGCGAATTGGTGACAAGCTCCGCTGCTAGGCTTGGCGCCATCGGCTTTGCCGCGCGCCCGCGAGCCCAGCACGCCGCGGCTGAAACGTTCACTGATAAGACTGCCGGATGCGAGATTCGCGCGGACGTCTACGGTGCATCTGAGGGCGCCGCGAAACCAGCTCTTCTGTGGATGTTAGGGCATTGTGCCACAGCTCCACCTTCTTTAAGCTTCTGAAATATTCGACCGCAATGATGCTGGAATTCGGCCGGCTCTGGTAGGGGCAGAGTATGTAGGGCAGGGCGGCTCCTCCAACATCTGGGGAAAAGAGTTCTCCCGGGTTTAACCCTTTTAGCGCCAGTTCACGAAAACAAGACGGTAGGAATTTTCCTGGAACAGACGGACGGCTTTGGCCCATAAGGCCGATAGCGCGACCGGGCATGCCGCTACCACGGCATTGCTCTGGGAAAAGAGCTGGCAGCTTTGAGCCAAGGGAAAGCTGAGCACGCGGTCAGGAGGCAGCCGCATGAGAGTTACTTGGCTAAGCACGCTACTGACGGCTTTAATTATGGGTGAGACTCTGGCACAAAGTGTAAGTAGGACTGTGCCGGTGAACTCCGCATGTGCGGAGCTGGAGCAAACCCTGATGACCGCCATGGCAAACGGAAGACTCGACGAGGCTGAACTCGCCGCGTCCGCAGCCCTGGCTTCTGCCGGCGATCGCGCACCGAATTCCTGTGCAGGGCTAACCCTGAGCGATATGGCGGTAGCCATGTCTGTTTCGGGTCGGTACGCCGACGCCGAACGGTTGGCGGAAGGAGCTGTCCTGATTCTGGAGAAGACCTATTCCCCCAATCACCTGGCACTGCTGCGTCAGCTCCAGACCCTCGCAGCCAGCCGCTTCGAGCAAGGCAAGACCGCAAAAGCTTGGGAAGCCTTCAAAAGAATAGAGGCGATTCGAGTCGAGCGGCCAGAGGATGCCGCTCTCGTCCACGGCATCGCCGCGGATTTGTTGCACGCCGAAGGCAAGCTGGTGGAGGCCGAGACCGAATATCTGTCCTCGCTACGGGCGTGGGAGGATGCAGGCCGCGGGGAGACGGCCGATGCGGGCGCAGTCCTCAATGGCCTTGGAGTAGTTTACATCCACGAGCAGCGCCTGACCGAGGCTCGTCAAGCCCTCGATCGCGCGCTCGCCATTTTCAGCCGTGCCAAGGATGCCGTCCCGATGGACCGCATGAAGGTACTCCAGTGCCGGGGCGCGCTCCATGCGCGGCAAGGCGATTGGCAGAAAGCGGAACGGGACTTCCACGATGCTCTTTCGATCGCAGATCAGGAACCGTGGGTTGAGCCAATTGCCCTGCGATCACTCTTGACCGACTGTGCTTACGTCCTGCGCCGGAATCACCACGGTCCGGAGGCGCGGTCGATCGAAGCAAGGGCAGCAGCGATGCACCTGGACCCTGCACCGTCCACGATCATAGATGTGACGGAACTGCTCCCCAAAGGCAAATCAGCTAAGAAATAATCGGGATTCCCCGCAATCGATTCTCTGCCCGCCTAACCGAGACTGCCCAGGGCAGCCCGGGCGGTTGCGGAAAACGATCAGGCCGCCGGTGAACGCCGATAACGGACCTGTTTTGAATCGGCGTTGATCCGCGTTCATCGGCGGCTCAATTTCTTGACGTTTTTCAGCATCCTGTGGGGCGGCACTGGCCAGCCATGAGCGAAACTCAAAACACGGGCTTGAGAGAAAGTTGACAAGCAGACCCTCGATACGCCGTCCAGGCGGAGGCCCTTTAGCGTGCCGCATCTGCGAAATGCCACTCTATCGGCCGATCGGCACGCTTCGATCGGCCGACGATAGGTCGATGTTAGCGGCGGCCGTGGTCATGGTCGCGGTCGAAATGAACGGCGCGCTCACCCAAGTGGCCGTTGTAGCGGTCATGATCCCGGTCGTAGACGCGGACATTCTCTTGGACCACGGCGGGCGGAGCCCAATACCCCGCGACCCAAACGCCGCCGGGCGCGTAATAGCCGTCGGCCCAGGTATAGCCCGGTCCAGGGCACGCGGGGCGCGCAACCACGACGGGCGCGGGAGCGCCGAATCCGATGCCCACGCTGATGCGCGGGGCCGCGAAGAGGCCGCCTCCCAGAAGCATCATCACTGCGATCGTCTTTTTCATTTTCTTGCCCTCCTCGCCCGGATGAATCGCACGCGGCTTGCCTAAACGCAGATGCATGAAAAATATGGACGAAGGCCGCAGCGCGCGGGCGCGAGTGGTGGTTCCGCGCCGCGTGCCTGGTGGTGTTCGGCCAATGGCCGGCTGAAGCAATGTGATCGACCGGCCATCGAATGGCGGGCAAACAGGATCGCGGCCTGGCCCTAAGTTCGCGCTCCGACCTACAATGAGGTACTCATCCCCGATGGACCGCTATTCCCAGCTCCGCGACCGGGCATCGCATTTCGTCACCGAGTTCGCTGCGACCGGACCCGTGCTGGTGCTGGCATCCCAACGGGCGGCCGCGGATGAAGTCGCGCGTCTCGCCTGCGGGACCGCTCTGCTCGGCGTACACCGGCTGGGATTGCGCGAACTGGCCCCGGAGCTTGCCGCTGCGGAGATGAACAGGCTGGGCCTCGTTCCCATCGGTCGCGTCGTCCGTGAGGCGCTGGCCGCACGGGTTGCCGCGCATATAGAGCTTACCTATCTCAAACCGGTAGCTGCGTTTCCCGGATTCCCGCGGGCTGTTGCGGAAACGTTTGAGGAACTGCGGCTCAACCGCGTCAATCGGGAGCAACTTCGAGCATGCGGGCAATCGGGTCCGGACCTGGCGAACTTATTGGCGGCCTACGAATCGGAACTGGACGAGCGGCGATTTGCCGACCATGCGCGGCGCGTCAAGCTCGCGCTCGCACAGGCGAATCTGGCGGACACCGCCGTAGTCGTCCTCGATCTGGTGCCACGCACCCGGCTCGAGCGCGAACTGCTCAGCGCGATTCTCGATACGGCGCGAGCCGCGCTCGATCTGCGGCTGTGTTCCGGTGAAAGCTCACCCAAGACTTCGCTGGAATCGCTGCAGAGATTTCTGTTTTCGGGCGGCGCGGCGCCCTCGAAGCCGGAAGACGGAACCGTCGAGATCTTCTCGACCTCAGGCGAGGCGTTGGAATGCGTTGAGATCGCGCGCCGCATTATTCAGGCCTCGGCGCCCTTTGACGAGACCGCAATTCTGTTGCGATCTCCCGAACGCCACCAGCCGCTTGTTATGGAAGCTCTGCGCCGCGCGGGAATTCCGGCGCATTGTACCCACGGATCCACGAGGCCCGATCCCGCCGGCCGGAGCTTTCTCGCGCTGCTCCATTGCGCCCAAGAGGGTTTGAGCGCATCGCGGTTTGCGGAGTACCTTTCGCTCGGCCAAATGCGCGAGGGCGAGGAGCCCTATACGCCGGCACAGTGGGAGCGGCTGCTGGTCGACGCAGCGGTCATCGGCGGGCCGGAACGATGGCGGACGAGGTTGCGCGGTTTGCGCGAGGAAATGGCGCGCCGCTATCGGGAGGCGCTGGATCCCGCGATCGAGCGCAGGGTTGCGGCCATCGATAACCTACAGGGTCTCGCCCTACCCATCATCGACCGGCTGGCGAAGCTGCCGCGCCGCGTTGTTTGGCGAGAGTGGATCGAAGCGCTTACCGAGCTTGCCGATTTCACTCTGCGGGAGCCGGAACGGGTCGTCGAGTTGCTCGAAGAAATGGACCCGATGGGAGATATCGGCCCCGTGGGGCTGAGCGACGTACTGCTCACGTTGGGAACGCACTTGAACACACTCCGCACGCCGCCAAAAGATGCGCGGTACGGCAAGGTGTGGGTCGGCAGCATCGAAGAGGCGCGCGGCATGGCGTTCCGGCAGGTATATGTGGCTGGTCTCAACGAAGGATTGTTTCCGCGTCCTCCGGCGGAAGATCCACTGCTTTGGCAGTCGCAACGCGAGGCGCTCGGGATCGAATTGCGCTCCGACGATTCGGAGTTGTTGCGCATCGCCGCGGCATGCGCGTCGGAGCGCATGGTCCTTTCCTTCTCCAGGCTGGACCTGTTGACGGGACGCGAACGCGTGCCCTCATTCTATGCCTTCGCCGCGCATCGTGCGGCCGGCGGCGCCGGGATCGACGTGCGCCGGTTCGAGGACCGCGCGCGGGCGGCGACCGAGACGAAGATCGGATGGCCCGCGCCGAAGAATCCGCGGGAGGCAATCGACGACGCCGAGTTCGATTTGGCGACTCTGGCGCCCAGAATACCCGGTTCGGGCCAGTATCTGAGCCGGGTTCCCGGACGAGCGATGCCGGCGCTTCGGGCTCGCTGGGCCCGCTGGCACAAGACTTGGAAAGCAGCCGATGGGCTGATTGTCGAAGAGATCGGGAGCGACGCGTTGAAGCCGTATCTGCTCACCGCGCGGCCGTGGTCGCCTTCGGCGCTGCAGCAGTTCGCGCGCTGCCCATACCGCTTCGCAATGCACGGAATCTTCGGCCTGCGTCCGGCGGAGCGGCCGCAGTCGATTCAGCGGCTCGATCCGGCGACGCGCGGCCAGATCTTCCACGAGGTGCAGTTCGAATTGCTGCGCGACGGCGGCCGGGACGCGGCCGAGCGGCTCGATGATGTCCTCGAGAAGGTAGCCGATGATTGGAAGGAGAAATTGACGCCCGCGATCCCGCAGATTTGGGATACGGAGGTTCGGTCTCTTAGGGCCGATTTGCACGGGTGGCTGCAACACCGGCGAGAGTCGGAAGCGGGATGGAGTCCTGTTGCCGCGGAACTCAGCTTCGGCCTTCCCGACCCGACAGGCCGCGACCCCAATAGCCGGAAGGAAGCGGTGGCGATTGGCGAGGGTGTCCTTTTGAAGGGCTCCATCGATCTGGTCGAACGCCATGACAGCGGCGTGCTGAGAGTGGTGGACCACAAGACCGGCCGTCCTCCGGAGCCGCGCCCCGAGGCGGTCGGAGGTGGAGAAGTGCTGCAGCCGGCATTGTACGCTCTGGCCACCGAGCAGATGCTCAACCAGGCGGTGGGCTCGGGACGGCTGTACTACTCAACCATCGCGCAGAACTACACGTCAATCGACGTGCCGTTGAACGAATGGACGAAGCGCCGCGTTTCCCAGGTGCTGGCCGCGATCGATGGCGCAATTCGCGACGGTTTTCTACCGGCGGCGCCGCGCAAGGACGCGTGCAACGGGTGCGACTACCGGCCGGTGTGCGGGCCGTATGAAGAGGAGAGGATCGCAATCAAATCGCAGGCGGAGCTGGGTCGCTTGAAAGAACTCCGGGGGTGGCGATGAGCACGGTGGTCGAGGCCTCGGCCGGCACGGGGAAGACAACCGAGCTCGTCCGGCGCATCGTCGAGGCGATTGCGGCGGGTACGCCGGTCGACGCTATCGTGGCGGTGACGTTTACGCATGCAGCCGCGGGCAATATGAAGCTGCGGGTGCGGCAGGAACTGGAGCGGCGCGGCACGATAACGCCCGACTCCATCACGCGCGACCGCATTGCGGAGGCCGCCCGCTCTCTCGATCGTGCATTCATTGGGACCATCCACGCCTTCTGCGCGCAATTGCTGCGCCGCCGGCCCGTCGAGGCAGCGGTCGATCCGGTCTTCCAGGAACTCGCCCAGGCGGACGCAATCCGCGTATTTGGCGGAGTCTTTCGCGCGTGGATCGAGCAGCGGCTGGCGTCGCCATCGGCCGCGTTAACCAGGGCGGTGGCCCGGTTGTCATGGCGCGAGGATCGCGACGGAGCATCGCCACTGGATGCGCTGCGGCTGGCGGCATGGTCCTTGACCGAGTGGCGTGACTTTGACGCGCCCTGGGAAAAGCGCGCCTTCGATCGGGACACGTGCCTGGCGGCGCTGATCGACAAAGTGGAAGCGACGGTAGATCTCCGAACTCGCAGCGGACGGAGATTTCGAGACGGTCTGCAGCCTCTGGCCGATTTTGCGGTGCGGGCCCGCAAGCTCGATCCGAACGTGGCCGAAAGCGAGTTGTTGCGGCTGCCGCGTGAAATGCGGTGGGTGAAGCCACAGGGGCAGCGTGACCCGGTGTTTGCTGCCTGGGAAGCATTGAAGTCGGCAATCGAGGAGTTCGGCAGCGAGGCCGACGCGGACCTGGCCGCCCATCTGCGCGACGAGCTGTGGGAGGTGGTTGGCCTCTACCAGTCGCAGAAGCGGCGCGCGGGCCAGCTCGATTTCATGGACCTTTTGCTGCACGCGCGCGACCTATTGCGCCACGATCGAGCCCGCGCCGAACTGCAGGGGCTCTACCAGCGCATTTTTGTCGATGAGTTTCAAGACACGGACCCGCTTCAGGCCGAGATTCTTCTGCTGCTAGCCGCTGCCGATCCGGCGGAGCGCGACTGGCGCAAGGCGGCTCCCGCAGCAGGCAAGCTCTTCGTCGTCGGCGATCCGAAACAGTCGATCTATCGTTTCCGGCGGGCGGATGCACAGCTATTTCATCGGATTTGCTCCGGTCTGAAGGCCGTCGGTGCCGAGCAGGCTAAATTGACCGCCAGCACCAGGTCGCGGAAGGCCATTCAATCATTCGTCAATGCGGCGTTTGAGAAGCCGATCCCCAATTACCTGCCGCTTGAAGGCGGCGTGGACGGCCCGGGCGACCAGCCCGCCATCGTCGCTCTACCGATGCCGAAGCCCTACGGGACGCGCAACCTTTCGAATGCGAGGATCGAGGAGTGCTCGCCGGCCGCCGTGGCCGCATTCATCGACTGGCTATGCGCCGATAGCGGCTGGAAGGTGCGCGATCGTTCCACCGGGGAATGGGTCGCGGTGCGGCCGGAGCACGTCTGTATTCTGTTCCGGCGGTTCACCAACTTCGGAGTCGATCTCACGCAAGAATACGTCCGGGCACTGGAGGCGCGGAGCATCGAGCACCTCCTGGTAGGGTCGAAGTCATTCCACCGGCGCGAGGAGGTCGCAACCATCCGGACCGCGCTGCGTGCGATCGAATGGCTGGACGACGAGCTGAGCGTATTTGCCGTTCTGCGCGGCAACCTGTGCGCGATGCTTGACGACACCTTGTTGCGGTTCAAGAACGCATACGGCGGGTTCCGCCCGACGCGTGAACTGCCGGAGGATCTCGACCCTGAATTCGAGCCCATTCGCGATGCGTTCACTCTGCTTCGTGATCTCCACCGTAAACGCAATTACCGGCCGATTGCGGACACCATCGGCGAGCTATTGGAATCCACCCGGGCGCATGCGGCGTTCGCGTTCCGCACCGGGGGTGAACGAGTGCTCGCCAATGTGTACCGGCTGACGGACTTGGCCCGCAGCTTCGAGATCAGCGGAGCGGCGACGTCGTTCCGGGCATTTGTCGAATATCTGGAGAGCGAATACGAAATCGGGGATACGAGCGAAGCACCCGTGCTCGAACAGGAGGGCGGCGGCGTGCAGCTCATGACCGTCCACAAGGCGAAGGGACTGGAGTTCCCCGTGGTGGTTCTGGCGGATCTCACCGCGAAGCTCACCGGGCCGCAGGGCGCCGACCGCTTCCTGGACACCGGACGCAACCTTTGCGCCCAGCGGCTGCTGCGGTGCGCGCCATGGGAGCTGCGCGATGCCTGCGAAGCGGAATCTAAAGCAGAGCGCGAAGAAGCGCTGCGAGTGGCTTACGTCGCCGCCACCCGCGCGCGCGATCTACTGGTGGTGGCGGCCCTCGGAGAAAGTGAATACCTGGGAGGCTGGCTAAGTCCGCTGCACGATGCTCTTTATCCGCCGAAGGAGCACTGGCGCAAAGGCGAACCCGCGCCGGGATGCCCCAAATTCGGCAGTACGACCGTGCTGAACCGGCCGCCCGAGCAGCCGGAAGAGGTCTCCATCCGGCCTGGATTGCACTATCCGACAGCCGGCAGCCAGCCGGTGGTCTGGTTCGACCCGGCGATGCTTGCGCTGGAGACACCCCGATCGAGCGGCGTGGAACACCAGCAAGTGCTGTCGGGTACGACAGAGCAGGCAGTCGAAGGTCTGCGGCGCTACGAAGAGTGGAAGGCCGAGCGGACGGCTCGCATCGAATCGGCGAGCGTACCGCGATACCGAGTGGCAGTGGCGGAGCGCATAACAGTTATTGAGGAAACGGAGCGCATCGCCGTCGAGACGATTACCCTCGCGTCAGAGTCGAGACGCCCGGGAGGACGACGGTTCGGACGCCTGGTGCACGAGATTCTACAACGGGCGGACCGGACTGAGGATGTCGCGCAGTTGGCACGAATCCTGGCGCGCCGGCACGGTGTCCCCGAAGCGGATTCGGAGTCAGCCGCGGCCATCGCCCGTGCGGCGATGGAACGTATCGGCGCACTCGTTCCCCAAGGCGCGCAGCGCCTTCGCGAGGCGCCTTTGCTGGTCCAGCTACAAGACGGAACGCTCGTGGACGGCCGCATCGATTTCGCGTGGTCCGATGGATCGCAGTGGACGGTCGTGGACTACAAAACGGACCGGCGAGAGCGCCGCCGCATCGGGCAGTTGCAACTCTACGCGCTCGCTCTCCAGCAAGCGACCGGCCTGCCCGCGCGCGGTCTTGTGTTGGAGATATAGGCTCCGGGGATGGCGGGCAGGATGGCATCCTGACTCGGCCCCTAGGTTGACGAGCACGGCACGACGGTGTTGACCGGTTAGAATTGACATTTCACTATGACTCCCGAGGAAAGATTCATACAGTGGCTTAAGATCGTTCTCGCCACACTTTTTGGCATCGGATTCGCATACGCGATCCACCTGCTCCACGTCATCGCGTATGGAAGCTAAATCTTGAGCAGCCGGCTATACCTTGCCACGCCGCACAATCGGCGTCATCGCGAAATAGAAACAAAACGGCCCCGGCGGCCGTTCCCAACTGCCTCCAAAGCGCGGCCCTCAATGCCGCGATGGCAAGGCCTCCGATCTCCTTCGGCTCCACGATCGCCAACTGCGGTGGCCTGTCCGGCGGCCGGAAGGCGGCCCTCGGTGACCGGCCGGCAATACTGCCGGTCTCGCCAACGGGCCTTAGCTCCGTATCAGCGCCTGCACCACTTCGCCCGATACGTCCGTCAGGCGGAACGGCCTCCCCTGGAACTTGAACGTCAGCCTCGTATGGTCGAAGCCGAGCAGATGGAGCATGGTGGCGTGCAGATCGTGGACATGGACGCGGTCCTTGACCACGTTGAACCCGAGTTCGTCGGTTTCACCCAGCCGGACGCCGGGCTTTGTCCCGCCGCCGGCCATCCACATGGTGAACGCGTTGGGATGATGGTCGCGGCCGTCGGAGCCTCCCTGCACCATGGGCGTGCGGCCGAACTCGCCGCCCCAAACCACCAGCGTCTCGTCCAGCAGCCCGCGCCGCTTCAGGTCCTTGACCAACGCAGCCGCTGCGCGGTCGGTATTCAGGCAGTTCTTTTGCAGATCCTTCACCAGGTTGGAATGCTGGTCCCATGCCTCGTGGTAGAGCTGCACAAAACGAACGCCCTTCTCCACCAGCCGCCGCGCCAGCAGGCAGTTGTTGGCGAACGACGCTTTGCCCGGTTCAGCGCCGTAAAGCTCGAGCGTCTCCTTCGGCTCCTGGGAAAGGTCCATCAGATCGGGCGCCACCGCTTGCATGCGGAAGGCCATCTCGAAGGAATTGATCCGCGTCGCGATTTCCGGATCACCGGTCACACCCGAGCGCATCCTGTTGAGCTGTCCCAGTGCGTCGAGCGAATCGCGCTGCAGTTGGTTGTCGACGCCCGGCGGATTCGACAGGTACAGCACGGGATCCCCGCCGGTCCGGAACTCCACACCTTGGTACACGGTCGGCAGGAAGCCGCTGCCCCAGCAGCTATCGCCGCCGCTCGGCCCCTTTGTGCCGGAGCTGAATACTACGAAGCCGGGCAGGTCCTTCGTCTCCGACCCGAGGCCGTACAACACCCATGCGCCCATGCTCGGCCGCCCGAACTGCATGGTGCCGGTATTCATCAGAAGCTGGCCGGGCGCGTGGTTGAACGCGTCGGTCACCATCGATTTCACAATGGCAACGTCGTCCACAATTTCGCCCAGGAAAGGCAGCAGCTCCGACATTTCGGTATCGGTGCCGCCATAGCGCCGGAACTTGAACTTGGGACCGAGCAGCTTGGAATTCGGATTGATGAATGCGGCGCGATAGCCCTTCAGTAGATCGGCGGGCGGCAGCGTGCCATCGTATTTCGCGAGCTGCGGCTTGTTATCGAATAGCTCCAGGTGGCTGGGCGCGCCGGCCATAAACAGAAAGATCACGTGTTTGGCTTTGGGAGCGAAATGTGGCGTCCGCGGAGCCAGCGGATCTTCGCCGGCATAGCCCGATTCGGCAAGCAGATGTCCCAGGGCGGCCGCGCCCAACCCCACGCCGCACTGCTCGAAGAACCAGCGGCGCGTGATTTGCGTGGGATGCATATTGCGATACAGGTGATCGTGGCAGCTCATGGGCTATTCCTTGGTGATGGTTTCATCCAGGTTGAGGATGACGCGCGCCACCGCCGTCCACGCGGCCAGGCGCCTCGGGGTTGTGCCGTCGGGCAGCGGCGGATTCGCGCCCGCACCCAAGCCTGCTAAATCCCGCGCGCTGATCCATCCGTCGGCGATGCGTTGATCTTCCTTGGCGAGCAGCTTCAGCAGAACGTCGGATTCTTCGGTGGTCGGGCGCCGCGCCGTGCAAAGCCGGAAGGCATAGGCTACTCGTTCGCCATCGCTGGCGCCGCCTTCCTTCAGCGTGCGCGCCGCCAGCGCCCGCGCCGATTCCACGAAAAGCGGCTCGTTCAACGTGGTGAGTGCCTGCAGGGGCGTGTTTGACCGCGTGCGCCTCACGCAGCTCATTTCCCCGTTGGGAGCATCGAAAGCTTGCAGCATCGGATACGGAACCGAGCGAAAACGGAACGTGTACAGCGCGCGGCGGTAGCGGTCGGGGCCTTCGGCGGTAACCCAGGATTTCGGTGCGTAGCTGGCCGGCGGCTGAAACAGAAACGCCGGCGCGGGCGGGTGCACACTCGGGCCGCCGATCTTCAGATTGAGCAAGCCACTCGCGGCCAGCGCGATGTCGCGAACCAGTTCCGCCTCGACGCGGAAACGTGGACCGCGCGCCAGCAGCCGGTTACCGGGATCTTTGGCCAGCAGCTCTGGCGACACGTTTGACGACTGCCGGTAGACCGCCGAGGTCACAATCAGCCGCTCGAGCCTCTTCAAGCTCCAGCCGGAATCCATGAAGTCCACCGCCAGCCAATCGAGCAGTTCCTGGTTCGATGGCGGCTCGCACTGCGTTCCGAAATTCTCGGCTGTCGCCACGATGCCGGTGCCGAAATACGTCTGCCACACGCGGTTCACGAGCGAGCGCGCCGTGGTCGGCGAACGCCGGTCCACCAGCCACTTCGCGAACGTCAGCCGGTTGCGCGGCTCATCCGCAGGCAGCCCATGCAGAAACGCCGGCGTGCCGGGTTGCACGGCTCGGTCGGGCTGGAGAAAATCGCCGCGCTTCAAAATGTGGGTCTCGCGATGTTCGTCGGTGCGGGCGGCGAGAACCAGCTGCGTCGATCCTTCCGGATACTCGCGCCACAGCGCCGCAATGGCATCGTTTTCCGCCTTCCATGCAGCGACCGTGGTGCGCCAGTAGCTGAACACCAGGCGGATTTGCGCCGGCGAGCGCTCGGAGCGCGGAATGCTTAGAACGTCGCGCACATTCTGCGGCAGCGGATCGGCCACCGCATCCACGGCTGACGTAACAGAAAGCCGGATGCGGCCGAGATTATTGTTTTCGTTGTCGTCGGAATTCGCACCGCCGTGGTTCATCTTCAGGCGCAGGCGCAGCGCGGTCCCGTTCGGGTTCGCCACCGGCGTCTCGAACTGGAAGACCGCTTTGCGCGGCTGGTTGCGCAGGCCAGGACCGGCATCGATCCCCCAGGCGGTTTCGTCTTTTCCGTCGATGGCGAATTCGATCGGCCCGGTGACGCGCCGTTTCCCGCTCTTGTCGTCGTATTTCATCTCCAGCGGCGTTTCCGGAAGGTTGATATCCGCCGTTGCTTTCGAGATCTTCACCTTGTTGAGTTTGTCGGGCGACTCGGCGGGAGCCGCATCGACAAGGAATTCCGTGAGCGCGCCGGTGCCTTTGAGCGACCGGCCAGGACCGCCGGCGGGCAGGTTCGGATCTGTCAGCAGTTCCAGCCGCACCGCGGTGATGCGCGGCAGGTCGCTTTTGGCGGTGAACTCCACCGTATGCTTGGTGGGCGCATATCCCAGCGCCAGCATCGATTGGTCATTCATCGGTAGCTCCCGCTCGCCGCCGGTCGAAATGTCGTCCACCGTCAGGCTCAGCGCCTTCCACTCCGGCTGATTCGCCTTCGCCTGTTCTTCCCACGTGGCCATTCGCGTCTGCCAATCCGGCGTGCGGTGCTCGAGTTGCGCTTCGATCTCCTGCGTGCGCCGGAAAATCTCCGCGCGCTTTTCCTGTTGGGCCGGAGTGTAGACGGCTACGTTGGCTTCGTTGGCGTCGTTGAGGAACGCGAACATGCGGTAGTACTCTTCCTGCGTGAGCGGATCGTACTTGTGGTCGTGGCACTGCGCGCACTGAATGGTAATGCCCAGAATTCCCTTGCCGATGGCGTCCATGCGGTCGAACATGGCCTCCATGCGGAACTGCTCGGGATCCACGCCGCCCTCCTCGTTGATCATGGAGTTGCGCAAGAACCCTGTGGCCACCTTCTGGTCTTGCGTGGCGTTCGGCAGCAGGTCGCCGGCAATCTGATCCACGATGAACTCGTTGTAGGGCAAATCGCGGTTCAGCGCGTTGATCACCCAGTCGCGATAGAACCACACGAACCGCGGCGCGTCCTTCTCATATCCGTTGGAGTCGGCGTAGCGCGCCGCATCCAGCCACACGCGGCCCCACCGCTCGCCGTAGTGCGGCGAAGCCAGCAGCCGGTCCACCTGCTTCTCGTATGCGTTTGGACTTCGGTCTGCCAAGAACGCATCGAGCTCCGCCGGCGTAGGCGGCAGACCGATCAAATCGAGGCTCAGCCGCCGCAGCAGCGTCGCGCGATCGGCCTCGGGAGACGGCTTCAGATCCGCCTTATCCAGAGCCTTCAGAAGGAACGCGTCGATCGGCGTTCGTACCCATGTGGCTTGGCTGACCTGGGGCACGGGCGGCCTCACGGGCGCCACGAACGCCCAGTGCTTCTGGGCAGCCGCGGACCCTTCCGGCCACGGCGCGCCTGCATCGATCCACTTACGCAGTAACTCGATCTTCTCGGGCGCCAGCGCCGCGCCGCCCAGCGGCATCCGGGTATGCGCATCGGTGCTCGTGATGCGCTCGATCAGCCGGCTGCCCCGGGAATCTCCCGGCATGATGACGTCGCGCCCCGGCCTTACGTCGAGCCGCAGCCCGCCCATTTGCAGCTTGGGCCCGTGGCAGCCGTAACACGATTGCGCGAACACAGGCTGGATCTGGCGGACGAAGTCCACATCAGCAGCCGGTCGCAGCAAAGGTACGAAAATTATCAGCGCCGCAGCCGGCCCGGCGAATTGCAGCAGCCTTCTCATGAGTGCAGCAGTTGCGATCATCGTATCAAAATCCGGCCCGTGATAACCTGTGAAACAGCCGGAAGATGAGGATGCGGTATCGTTCGGCACTCCTGCTGCTCGCGGCCCTGCCAGGTATTTGGGGCGTGCTGCGCGCGCAGCGGCCTTTCAAGCAGTATGACGCCGCCGAGTATTACGATTTCCCGCTCCCGCCCGACTGGAACACGAAGAATGAGTGGACGCGGGCGCGCCTCCGCTACCCCAGCGTCTACCAGCGTTGGGGCCGCGATCTGAACTGGACCATCGACTATCCACGCTCCGACCGCCATCTTCTGGAAGGTGTGCGCCGGCTGACCCGCATCGATACGCGCTCCGTCGAGCAGGTCGTCGATCTCGACGGCACCAATGACGTCTACAACTGGCCCACGATGTATGCGGTTGAGGTCGGCCACTGGCAACTGCCCGACAATCAGGCCGCGCAGTTGCGCGAATTCCTGCTGCGCGGCGGATTCCTGATGGTCGATGACTTTCACGGCGACCAGCCGTACCACGGCGTCTACAGCGAATGGCAGACGTTTCTGGCCAGTATGAAAAAGGTGTTCCCCGACCGTCCCATCGAAGATTTGCAGGATTCCGACCCGATCTTCCACACCGTTTACGACCTGAGCGAGCGCTTCCAGGTGCCCGGCTGGCAATGGTACCGCAGCCGCCGCACCTATGAAGCGGGCGAAACCGGAAAGACACCGCACTGGCGCGCCATCTTCGACGACAAGCGCCGCGTGATGGTCGCCATCTGCCACAACATGGATTTGGGCGACGCCTGGGAATGGGCCGACGATCCACGCTATCCCGAGAAGTACGCCACGCTGGCCTACCGCATCGCCATCGACTATTTCATCTACGACCTCACGCACTGATCCGACAACGCGTCTGATTTTAACGGGCACTACCGCCGTTGTTTCGATCGACTTTCGATTTGACGCGGGACACGGCGTCGGATTTCGGGCGCGGCACGCTCCCTTCAGCACCGGATATAATTCTCCTGACTATGCGCGAACTTCTGTTCATTTGCGTGCTGGCAGCCTCCGCCTTCGCCCAGACCGGAAAACTCGGAATCTTCACGAACTCCGGTGACGTCGGCGGCCCGGCTATCAAGGGATCGACACAGTTCGATGCTTCCAAAGGCGAGTACCGCATTACCGGTTCGGGCAGCAACATGTGGGCCAAGGAAGATCAGTTTCAGTACCTGTGGCGCGAGATGTCAGGCAACTTCGCGGTCTCGGCCACCATGCAATTCCTCGGCGAAGGAGTGGAGCACCGCAAGGCTGGTATCGTGCTGCGCCAGACTCTCGATACCGATTCCCCTTATGCGGACATCGTCATGCACGGTAACGGCATGCCTGGCATCCAGTGGCGCAACACGAAGGGCGATGTCACGAACGCGGTGGATTTCCCCTTCGACGGCCCGGCCAAATGGAAGCTGAAGCTAGCGCGGCAGGGCGCGTCCATCACCGTCTGGATGGCCAGGAACGACGAAGAGCTAAGGGAACTGGGACACACGCAAGTGCCGTTAGGGAATCCGATCCTGGTGGGCCTGGCCGTGTGTTCGCATAAAGCCGACGCTTCGGACACGGTCATCTTCTCGGATGTTTCCGTCGAGCAACTCGCGCCTCCGGCGGCCAAGAAGCAATAGGGCCGTTTCGATAGCTCGGGGACGAACGCGCGCTGCTCTGCAGGTACACGCATACTCACGCCGCTAACCCCTGTGCGACAACCCGGGCAGCCTTGGCGGCCGCGGACCGTGCCGCGCCAGGTTTCCCAGCGGGATGTACTTCAGCTCCTGGCCTGAGTGGGCCGCGCGCAGCAGCAGGCCTCCGCGGCTCATATCGCCGCGCCCGATGAACTCTTCCGGGAAAAGCAGCCGTTCGCCGAACACTCTAAACATCGGCTCGAGATATTTCAGAGTGGCGATGCTGCCCAGCAGCACGAAATCGCACTCCGGGCCGGCCGCCTCGGCCACCGCGTGGCAGGCGCGTTCCAGCGGCTCGCGGAAGCGCGCATCGCCGGCATTGATCGGCACCGACGCGATGCGCCGCAAGTCGTCGAAGCTCACGCGTACCTCCGGCGGCAGCAAGCCGTAGCCCGAAGTGATGATGAAGGCGCCCGGAGTGCCTTCGCAGGGAGACGCGAACGTCTGGGCGTAGGCCATCTTGCCGCGGAAATACAAGCCGCTGATGAATGCGAACGCCTCTCCGAGCGTCACGCCATCGCGCCGCAGACGGAGCGCCAGTCCGAGTTTCGAGTCCGGCCGCAACAACAGCTTTCCTCGATCTCCGCTGGCATTCGCCGGCGAAAGAAGAAATACCCTGTGCCGAACCGTTCCGTTCCCACCCATAGCCGATATTTACTTTGTCCGCTATCTCACCACGAGCCGCTGCCGTTAGGCATCAGCCCAATTTCACTCTGCAATTACCATGGCAAGGGCAGCGCTCAAGCTCGGCGGGTTGTGCGCGAATTGACCTGCGGGCGGAAGCCGCATCCCCGCCGGTATAATGAGATCGGAGGAATGGCCGAGCGGTCGAAGGCGGCGGTCTTGAAAACCGTTAGTGGGGTGACTCACTCGGGGGTTCGAATCCCTCTTCCTCCGCCACCAAGTCGATAGCACACGGGCGTTCGGGTTGCCCGCAAAACAAGCGATCCGACTGTCTTTTCCAAATGGCAACTGCCCGGCAACCGCCATCACACGGTCTGGACCTACTTCTTGAATCACAGCAGATGGTCTTAAGTCTGATCGCGCTACCACGGCCGGTGGCGGTCCTGCATATCGACCGGCGGCGCCGCCAGGCGGCGTAATGACATTGCTCATAAATATGAAACTCGATATATGCCTGCCGGGTAACCTTTCAGCGATCGGCCACGCCCTTTCCCCAGGCGAGTGAGACATAGCCTTTTCCCATCTCTTCGCACCAGTCGAAAAAGCAACACCACCTGAAGATGGAACCAACCACGTGGCGTGTTCTTCTGGAGCGCTATGCCTTGCGAGCGCGTGAATTCTCGGATGCCGTCGCGCGTTTAGGACATGCCAATCTGCTGCCTGCCCAGTGTCGCCAGCTATTAGAGGAAGTCTCCGCACGTCGCGACTCGTGCATGGCTGCGGCTGAAGAGGTGGAGCAGTACCTAAGGCAGGAAGCCGCTTCGGCGGACGCGCCCTAGTTTCAGCGCCTCGTGACAGCGGGCCATGGTGGCCGGTGGCCCACTCGGGATCTGGGGACAACCACCGGCGCAGCACCCAATCTGCAAACACTTGAGCGTCCCCCTTCCCCGTCGCGCTGCATCAGGCGATCCAACTTTAAATATCGGGCGGTGGCATCGTGCCGTACCGTAAGAGATCTTGATTCATCTCCAGCACACGGCGGTATTCTTCTAGCGGCGCCCGTTCGTAACGCTGGGCTTGCCTGACGGCAAAGTGCCCGTCTGGCGACGGTACCTGAGCGGCATGTTCCAGTTGGGCGCTTCCCCGCCTATCCGTGGCTTTCGGGAACTGCAGCCAGGCCTCTGGCAACCGCCCGTCCCAGAGCTCGCAGCGTTGTTTCGGAGACAGAGCCGCCGCCGGACGAATCATACCCTTGAGAGTGGATCCATCAAAGCTCGGCGTGGATTTAATTTTGTTGCCGCCGACTTGAAAACCGTTAGTGGGTGACTTACCCGGGGGCTCGAAAACCCTCTTCCTCCGCTCCCTCACACCGCGCGGAGTTCCTTCGACGTGGGAGTCAGTATCCGGCAGCCCGACTCAGTTACCACAACCGTATCCTCGA
>Ga0126381_100001117_pt1 | contig 29088 bp, 21 predicted proteins | sample PanSoiMetPlot_28_FD_96465 | JGI IMG/M metagenome (GOLD analysis project Ga0126381, IMG submission 96465) | Tropical forest soil microbial communities from Panama - MetaG Plot_28 | ecosystem: Environmental > Terrestrial > Soil > Tropical forest > Bulk soil | place: Panama | collected 2016-02-17
GACACTCCTTAGAACTGATCATTGCGCACCCAAACATCATGCTGGCCGTGGTCGGAGACCCAGATCTGATTGGGGAGGAGAGATTCGAAGTCGGTGAGCAGATAGGGTTCACAGCGCTCCTGGAACTGGCGCTTTCCTTCGCGGCTCAGGATGAGCAGCGGTTTCGGCAGCTGTTTCAGGTAAGAGCGGACGACACTGTAGCTCGGCGGTCTTGTGCATGCCGGCTCTCCGTTCTTCCAATCCCGCAGCAATGCCTGATACACCAGCTGAATCGACAGCCGCTCACCCAGATACTTGTGCTCCACATAGACACGAACCGCGGGATGGGCTTCGAAGAATCGTGACTTGCCTTTGTCCGAGCGAAGGCGATCGACTAGGCCTGCATATCCCAGCTTGCAATACTGCGCGTACCAATTCCAAAGCGTTCGGATGCTGATCCGGTGCTGCTCGGCGACGTAGCTGGCCAGGGAGCTCATGCTTCGTACCGCCGTGCCGCCCATGGTGCGAAATGTCGGGCGAGACGGCTTACTACGGTTCGCGAACTCCAGCAGAGGAGCGATGGCTTCCAGGCGCCTCACGGCCTGCGCGTTCTGCACTGGAGAGAAGCCGACGCGCTCAGGCTCGGTGACCTCTGGAAGAGAAGCAAACAGCTTGGACTGCTTCGAATCCGAGCAGAGCACCAGAGCCGTGCAGGCTGGCCCTGAAAGCAGCGGTTGTTTGAAGAATTTCAGCTGGGCTTCAGCCGGCAAGGATGATAGCGCGTATTCTCGCTGGGGCCGTCCATTACGGCTAACTGCCAGCGATGGCCGATGTTTCAGCCGACCCACTCTTGCCAGATGACGAACATGTTGCGGATGCCAGCGGGTCAGATCAGTCACGACGTGAATGCTGATCCAATGGTCTTTCATTATGTTCTGACCTATGCTTGAAATCTCTTTGCGGAGCTTCGTGCGTCGGATAGCATCATTCCGGAAAAATACCCGCTTATATACTAATCACTTTATACAAAGCTATTAGTACTAATGTCAAGAACAACGTGGCCCCGATAGGGGCTCTTTAAGGTTGAGCGAGCGACGCGAGCGGATCTCTTGGTTTTTGGAACAACCATGCCAAAGCCAGCAACCCACAACTCTCAATTGGCAGAGAAAATCCGGGAACTCCGAAAGCGACTTGACCTAAGCCAGAGCAGATTCGCGATTGCTCTCGGCGCCACCGTGACTACTGTTTCAAATTGGGAACGTGAGGCTAATGCGCCATCTCCCGATCACTACATAAAGATGGGAAACATGGCACCGCCCGAGCTAGCCGGGTTTTTCTACCGCCAAGCTGGAATTGACCTACAGCATGTGTGGCACGCATTAACTGCGGAGCGAGCCCGGAAATCTCCAGCGAAAAGCCTCAATGAGCAGTAGATCGATGTTCGTAGGATGCTCGCAGGATTCACCCGAGTCGCGGCACCAGTTCACAAACTAAGTCGTTGATAAACAATAGGTTAGACAACTCCATCGACATTGTCGAGCGAAGATTCGTTGGAAGGGTATGGGAGCCCCGAATTCTGACGCAGAATCAATCCGTTAAACAAAGCTTGGCCGTCAGCACTGAAAGCCAATTCCGCACAAACCGGTCCGATTTTGGGCGCTTTCGAGGGGCATCTATCCCCTTTTCATCCCGCCATCTCCCCGCGATCTCCCGCCATCTCCCGCCAAATGCAACGTAATTCTGAAACGCACAGCGCTGTCATTGTTCGAATTATGCTGCAGTAACGTTCGAATTAAATTGCAGCAAGGTCGAACGGTGTTGCAGGGAGACTTGAGCCGGTCCAGGGACGGATCCGAGGCATTAGAGGTAACAGGCAATGAAGCGAATATTTATTGGGGTTCGTTCTTTTACCAGGGGCATGCATTCCGGGTTCTTGCTCAAGCTGTGTGGACCACACAAGCGGGGCAGACTCCCGGAAGCTCCCGTCACTGCAACATAGTTTCTTAAACGCAAGGGCGCGCGCATGGCCGCCGCCTGATCCTGAGTGACGAGGCCTGCACAGCGCACGCGTTTCTTTGCTTCGAAACCCGTAATGGTGGACAATCGCAGGATGCCAAGTAACAGCGACGCGCTTCGCGTCGGGGTTGTCGGCTGCGGCGCCTTCGGACGCAATCACGCTCGTGTGTATCGCGAGCTGCAAGCCGACCCCTCAGAGAAGGTGCAGTTCGTGGGCGTCGCAGATCTCGATTATGGCCGCGCACAGATGGTTGCCAAGGAGTTCGGCACAAAGGCGCTGCGCTCCGCTGACGAGCTGATCGCAGCCGGGGTACAGGCGGCTTCGGTCGCTGTTCCTACCGTTTCCCATCTCGAAGTGGCCCGGCAATTGATGGCGGGCGGCGTGGATGTCCTGATCGAGAAGCCGCTTGCCACTACGGTTGCCGAGGCGGACGAGCTCATCGACGTGGCCGAACGCCATGGCCGCGTGGCGCAGGCTGGTCATCTGGAGAGATTCAATCCGGCGGTGCGCGCGACGGTCCCTCTGCTCACGCAGCCGATGTTCTTCGAGGTGCACCGCCTCAGCGTGTTCACGCCTCGCTCGCTCGATGTCGACGTCATCCTGGACCTGATGATTCACGATCTCGATGTCGTACTGTCGTTCGTGAAGTCGCCCGTGAAGGAGATTCGCGCGGTCGGCTTGCCGATTCTGTCGCCGAAAGTGGACATCGCGAACGTGAGGATGGAGTTCGAGTCCGGTTGCGTAGCTAACTTCACCGCCAGCCGGGTAAGCACGGAGCGCATCCGCAAGCTGCGCTTCTTTCAGCCGCGGCAATATGTGTCAGTGGATTATTCCCGGCAGGACGTGTTGGTGCTCACGGTTGATCAGCTGCCTTCGCAGGAGGGCGGCTTCGATCCTTTCAACCCGGCGAATGTGGCGGCAAGCGCTTTTCCCGCCATTACACCATTTAAGCCGAAGGTGGAACCGCAGGAGCCCTTGCGCGCGGAGCTGGGCAGCTTCCTGAAGGCGGTGCGCGGACGCTCGACACCAGAGGTGACGCTGGATGACGGCAGGCGCGCGCTGGCCGCCGCGATGGAGATTGTCGATACCATCGCCGAGCACAGCCTTCGCGCGAATTTAATGCAATTGACTCGGGGCTGAAAGCTGGCCTACGCTTGCGGAATCAGCCATGCTGGAAGAACTGGTAACCATCTCAAAGTTTGTGAGTCTGGGTGAGGCAAAGCTGGCCCAAGGGAAGCTTGTATCCGCGGGAATCTCCGCCTTCGTGTGCGATGAAAACATGCATGCCATGAACTGGCACATGGGGATGGCCCTGGGCGGCATTCGCTTGCAGGTGCCGGATAGCCAGGTGGTGCGCGCGCTGGAGGTTCTGGAGGACTTTGATCCGGAAGATACCGGCCAACTTGTGCCCGAAGAAGAAGACGAAGAGATGGAAGAGGTTGCTTGCTGCCCCGAGTGCGAATCGCTGGAGATTCGGGAGGTGGCCAGTAATCCTCGGCAGATCACCTTGTGGTCCTCAGCGATCCCGATGCCCGAGCCGCTCAGCGAGGGCTCCCATCGCTGGAAATGCCTGATGTGCGGTTATGAGTGGCGGGAGTCGGAGGAGTAACCGTACAGATTGACCTGAAGAAGTACGGGTCCATTTGGGAGGACTTTTGGGACGGGCTGGTTTCTGAATCGCGTCGCAACGAGAAGAGCGTCCCATACGAGCAGTACCGAACTAATCGACTGAAACGCCGCCGCTCACGTGCCTAAATATTCGCTCCAAATCAAGTCATCGGCTCAAAGAGAACTTAATCGGCTGATGATCCGGTCTTTCACAGAATCGACCAGAAAATAATCGGGTTGGCAGAAGAGCCTCGTCCGGCGGGCTGCGTCAAGCTCAAAGGGTATCGTGATCAATGGCGGGTTCGTGTTGGCGATTGGCGCGTGATCTATACAATCGACGACCAAAGGCTAGTAATAAGCATTACTCGGGTTGCACATCCCAGCGAGGCTTATGACTTGTGAGCGACTTGGGCTGCGAAGAGCTCACGGCACCGTCTTTATCGCTTAGTTCTTTTCCCGCCGTACCGGGCGTGCGACAATAGAGTTTCCTTCCTCTCATGAACCCAGTAGAAAGCGCTCCCAGTCTCGGCAAAGAACCCGCTATCACTCCCGAAGTGCTGCGCGATCATGGCATTGCGCCGGAAGAATACGATCACATCCTGAAGTCGCTCGGACGCGAGCCTACGTTTACCGAGCTTGGCATTTTCAGCGTGATGTGGAGCGAGCACTGCTCGTATAAGTCGTCGCGCGTGCATTTGAAGCGGCTGCCGACACATAGCCGTCGCGTGGTGCAGGGGCCGGGCGAGAATGCCGGCATCATCGACATCGGCGATGGCTGGGCCTGCGCGTTCAAGATCGAGTCGCACAATCATCCGTCGTTCATTGAGCCTTTCCAGGGTGCGGCGACGGGCGTCGGCGGCATCCTGCGCGACATCTTCACTATGGGCGCGCGGCCGGTGGCAGTGATGGATTCGTTGCGCTTCGGGCCGATCACCAGGCCCATCCTCTCCGCAAGAAGCGCGGACGAGGGTGGGGTGCCCGCAATCGACCAGGCGACGATCCACAAGAACCATTCGGTGCTGGAGGGCGTGGTCAGCGGGATCGCGTCCTATGGCAACTGCTTCGGCGTACCAAACGTTGGCGGCGAGGTGAAGTTCGAGGGCTGCTATTCGAGCAATCCGCTGGTGAATGCTTTCGCGCTGGGACTGGTGCGGCGCGATCAGATCTTCTATGCCAAAGCCGCGGGAGAGGGCAATCCCGTGATCTACGTCGGCTCGAAGACTGGGCGCGACGGTATTCACGGCGCGACCATGGCCAGCGAGGAGTTCAGCGAAGCTTCCGAAGCCAAGCGGCCGAACGTGCAGGTGGGCGACCCCTTCCTGGAGAAACTGCTGCTCGAGGCTTGTCTCGAGGCGATGCAGACAGGCGCGGTTGTCGGCATTCAGGACATGGGCGCGGCCGGCCTTACCTGCTCGACGTGCGAGATGGGCGGGCGCGGCGGTGTGGGGCTGGAGATCGAGCTTGACCTGGTGCCGCAACGCGAGACTCACATGACGCCGTACGAGATCATGCTGAGCGAGTCGCAGGAGCGCATGCTGCTGGTGGCCGAAAAGGGACGCGAAGACGAGGTATTCCGCGTCTTCCAGAAGTGGGGCCTGGATGCCGTCACCATCGGGCGGGTGATTGGGCAGCCGACGATGCGCGTGCTGGAGCACGGCAAGATCGTGGCAGAGATTCCTAACGCCGCGCTTACGGATGAGGCGCCGCTTTACAAGCGACCGCTGGAGCGCTGGGAGCCGCCGGTTCCTCGCGAGGTGCCGGAGAACATCGCGCTGGGCGAGAAGACAGAATTTACGGATGAGCTAAAGCGCTTGCTGGCAAGCCCGAATATCTGCTCCAAGCGCTGGGTGTTCGAGCAGTACGACTCGATGGTGCAGACCAACACCGTCGAAGGCCCAGGCGGTGAAGCAGGCGTCATTCGGGTGAAGGGAACAGCGCGCGGCCTGGCGATGGCGCTGGATGGGAACGGCCGCTGGTGCTACCTCGATCCCAAGCTGGGCGCGATGCATGCGGTGGCGGAGTCGGCGCGCAACGTGGCCTGTACGGGAGCGACACCGATTGCGGCGACCAATTGCCTGAACTTCGGCAATCCGGAGAAGCCGCCCATCATGTGGCAGTTCTCGCAGACTGTCGACGGCATGACGAAGGCGTGCGAGGAACTGGAGACGCCCATCACCGGCGGCAATGTCAGCTTTTACAACGAGACCCTGGGCGAAGGCATCTATCCGACTCCCGTAATTGGCGTGGTCGGCATCCTTGAAGATGTGCACAAGGCCGTGGGATCGCACTTCCGCCAGACCGGCCGGGCGCTGATTGTGCTCTGCGGGTGCGAGCCGGGCGACGCTTCCGATGTCGAGGCGGAGTTTGGCTCATCCGAGTACGCCAAGGAGGTCCTGGGGCGGATCTGGGGCTTCCCCCCGTCCCTGGAGCTGGAGAAGGAAGCTGCGTTACAGAAGGCAATTATCGAAATGATTGGGCTGGGGCTGATCGAGTCGGCCAAGGACTGCTCCGAGGGCGGCACTGCGGTGACGCTGGCGGAATGCAGCTTTGGGCGCGGCGTGGGGGCGCAGGTCGACCTTAGCTCTTATGGACTAGTCCCCGAGTTTGTGCTCTTTGGCGAGGATGCCGGCCGAATCCTCATTTCCTGCGACCCCGCAAATGTGGGGAGAATCCAAGAAGTAGCGGCAAATTTTGGCGTCTCGGCCGAAGCGATCGGGAATACAATTCCAGAAAAGTTCGAGATACGCATAGCGGGAGCAACCGCCGTCAGCGCCAGTGTCGCTGAATTGCGCGAAGTATGGGCCGGTGCGCTGGAGCGCGCGCTGCACGTGGAGACCGAAGAGCATCTGGTACCCGAGACGTTGCAGAAGAGCTAGCGCCAAATTGTACCGACGGGTGAGCAATGCTGATTCCATCCGATAAGTTGCGCGAAGAGTGCGGCGTGGTGGCGATCTATGGCCATCCTGAAGGGTCGAAGCTCGCCTATCTGAGCCTGTATGCGCTGCAACATCGCGGTCAGGAGTCGGCAGGTATTGCGGCGTCCGACGGCGAGCAGCTGCACATCCACAAAGCGATGGGGCTGGTCTCCGACATTTTTACCGCCGAAGTGCTTGCCCGTATTCCGGGCTCGCTGGCGATCGGACATACCCGCTATTCCACCGCAGGCGATTCGGCGCTGCTTAACGCCCAGCCCATTCGCGTCGACTGCAATAAGGGCAAGATTGCGATTGCTCATAACGGCAACATCACCAATGCAGCTGAAGTGCGGGCGCAACTGGACCAGCAGGGATCGATCTTCCAGACCAACAGCGACACCGAGGTGATCGTGCACCTGGTAGCGCGATCACGCGAGCAGACGCTGCCGGATGCCATGGCCGATTCGTTGCGCCGCCTGGAGGGGGCGTTTTCCCTGGTGATGCTCACCCATGATCGTGTCTTCGCGGCTCGCGATCCGCGTGGCTTCCGTCCGCTGGTGATGGGACGGATTCCGGCGCAAGGAGCCCATCGCGGCGACAGTATTGTGTTCGCCTCGGAGACGTGCGCTTTCGATCTGATCGGCGCGACTTATGAGCGCGAGGTCAAACCGGGCGAGCTGGTTATTGTTGGCCCCGAGGGAGTGCACTCCCGCTTCTACTCGGCACAGCAGCCGCAGTCGAGCTGCATCTTCGAGCACGTGTATTTCTCGCGCCCCGACAGCATGGTCTTCGGCCGTCCGGTGCAGCAATCGCGCGATGCCATGGGCCAGCAGCTTGCGCTGGAATCGCCCGTCGAGGCCGACATTGTCGTTCCTGTCCCAGACTCCGGCGTGACGGCGGCGATGGGCTATGCGCGCGCCAGCGGCATTCCGCTGCAGTTTGGGTTGATCCGCAATCACTACGTCGGGCGGACGTTCATCGAGCCGGAACAGCGCGTGCGCGATTTCGGCGTGAAGTTGAAGCTGAACCCGGTGCGGCATGTGCTGGAAGGCAAGCGCGTGGTGCTGATCGACGACTCCATCGTCCGGGGCACGACCAGCAGGAAGATCGTGCGCATGGTGCGCGATGCCGGAGCGAAAGAAGTGCACATGCGCATCTCGTGCCCGCCGACGATTTCGCCGTGCTACTACGGAGTCGATACGCCCTCCAAGAACCAGCTCATCGCGGCAAACAAGTCCGTGGAAGAGATTCGCGAGTACATCGGCGCCGACTCGCTTGCGTATCTGTCCCTTGAAGGGCTGCGCAAAGCGGCCGGAGAGGGCGAAGAGCGGATCTACTGCACCGCCTGCTACACCGGCAAGTACCCTACCAAGCTGATCGACGTTGAAGAGATCAAGCCTGCCATGGCGAACGGGGACTGAGCCTTTTTCAGAGACAGCATTTAGCCTGGACCTGTCAGCGTTGGCGACCAACAACGCGCGCTGCTACACTGCGCTTATGCTCGCCCCGTACGCGGTTCGCGCAGAAGACTCGCGTGGGCGCCGCTATCTCGAGCCGCAGCATCCGTACCGCAACCCATTCCAGCGCGACCGTGATCGTGTCATCCATGCGCGTGCCTTTCGCCGGCTGGAGAACAAGACACAGGTCTTCACGCGGCGCTATTCCGACCATTTCCGCACACGGCTGACGCATACCATTGAGGTCGCTCAGATCTCGCGGACTATTGCCGCGGCACTGAACCTGAATGTGGATTTGGTGGAGGCACTGGCCCTGGTGCATGACATCGGGCATCCGCCCTTCGGCCATGCCGGCGAGCGCACCCTGGATCTGCTGATGCGGCAGCATGGAGAGTTTTTCGACCACAATCTGCAGGCGCTGCGGACGGTGGAGGAGATGGAGCTGCGTTATGCGGAGTTTCGCGGGCTGAATCTGACCTTCGAGGTGCGCGAGGGAATCATCAAGCACTCGCGTGACTACAACCCGGCGGAGCATCCGGAGGTGGCCGAATATGTTCTGGAGCTTCGGCCACCCCTGGAGGCGCAGCTGATCGACCTGACGGACGAGATCGCCTACAGCACCGCCGATCTGGACGACGGTTACGAGGCAAAGCTGCTGGAGCTGTCGCAGATTCGCGAGCGGGTCCCGGTCTTCGAGCGCTTCTATGTGCAGGCGGAAGCGAAGTATCCCGAAGCGCCGGAGAAGCTGAAATTCAACGAGGCTTTGAAGCGCGTGATGAACCGGTTTGTGACGGACTTGATCGAGAACACTCGAACGCGAGCCGACCACACGGGGGTAAAGTCGCTCGAGGAATTGCGACGTTTGCCGGGGCGGCTGGCCGGCTTCAGCGCGGAGATTGATGCCGAGCGGCGCGAGACGAAGGCATTTTTGTACGAGGCCCTGTATAACTGCAAGCCGCTGGAGCCGGAGAAACGGCAGGCAGAGAAGGTGATCAGCGAGGTATTCCATCACCTGATGGATCATCCTGAAGCGCTGCCGCAGGCGTATCAGGAGCGTATGCAGAGTGAGAAGGCGGTGCGTGTGGTTTGCGACTACATCGCCGGAATGACAGACCACTACATTGAGGACCTGCGCAAGAAATTCAACGCGGGGAAAAAAGTCTGACCAGACCAAAACAAAAGGCGCCGCCATGGCAGCGCCTCAGATTCGACAGATGCGTCTTACGGCTTCGTCGGCGCAGCGGATGTAGCGTTTTGTTTAGCCAGTCTCACGCGGGCGGTTTCCAGTTCTTTTTGCACGCGGGCGACGCTATCGGTGTCCACTTCGGCAGGAATGGTCTTGTTCCACTCCTCCAGCGAGCGCTCCCAGTGGGTCGCAGCCAGCTTCAGGCGCCCGGTCTTCTGATACAACTCGCCGAGGTGTTCGTGGATGGTGGGATCGTCGTTCATGCGCTCGGAGGCGCGACGCAGGTTCTCTTCCGCAAGTTCGAGATTGCCCATCTTGTAATAGACCCAACCGAGCGAATCGAGATAGGCGCCGTTCTGCGGATCAAGCGCAACCGCCTTGCGGATGTAGCCGAGCGCTTCTTCCAGGCGCGTGCCGCGATCGGCGAGCATGTAGCCGAGATAGTTCAGGGCCATGGCGTTCTTGGGATCGTCGGCCAGCACCTTATGAAATAGCTCTTCGGCCTTGTCGTACTTCTTCTGCCGCTCGTAGATGGAGCCGGCGACGAAGAGAGCATAGCTCTTATCTTCCGGCTTGGTGGAGATTTCGATCGCCTTATTGATGCTCTCCTCCGCGTTGTCCCAGTCCTTCACGCGGCTGTACATCTGGGCGAGAGCGACATAGACGCGCTGATCGTCAGAGCTGTTGTTACCTTTCAGCAGAGCCTTGACGCGGGCAATGGCGACGGTGGCATTGCCCATGTCAGCCTGCTGGGAGGCGGCGACCATCTGAAGATCGCGATCGTTCGGGTACTTCTTGGCGGCTTCTTCAGCCGCGGCGGTAGCAAGCTGCCACTGCTTGTTGTCGCGATAGGTCTCGATGATTTCCTGGTAGCCGCGAATGGCATTATCGTCGCCGAGATCGAACATCCTCTTGAAGGTATCGACGGCCTGCTGATTCTTGTTGTTCTCGCGGTAAACCGTTCCCAGCCGTTCGAGGAAGAGAGCGCGATTGTTTCGGTCGGAAATGGTGTATTCGCCCTCATCGTGCTCGGTCTTTTGCAGCAGCTGATTGAGGATGGTAGCGGCATCATCGTACTTGCCTTGCGCTTCATTCACGACGGCGATGTTGTACTGCACCTCGAGCGAATCGGGCACAACGGCGGCGGCCTTCTTCAGCGCATCCATGGCCTGATCGAATTTGCCATCGCGGCGATCGACCTCGGCGATGAGCATGTAGGTCTGCGCATCGGAAGGATCGGCATCGACGATCGCCTTGTACTGCTCCAGTGCGGCGTCGGTCTGCCCGTCGTTCATCAGGTTCTGCGCCAGGCCGCGGACGGCGTCGAGGTTATCGCGATCCAGCTGCGTGGACTTGCGATAAGCATCGACCGCCTGCTTGTACTGCTTTTGCTGTTCGTAGGTGTAGCCGAGGGCGGAATACAGCTTCGCGGTGCGCGCGTTTTCCGGAATCGCGTTCAGCACCTGCAAGGCCCGGTTTGAATCGCCTTCTTCGTTGTACAGGTAAGCCAGGGTGCTGACCGCTTCTTCGGACTGCGGCTGAATCGCGACCGCAGCCTTGAACTCGCTTTCGGCTTTCAGCAGCTCATTATTCTGGCGGTAGAGGCGGCCCAGAAGGAGATGGTCTTCGATGCTCTTGGGGTCGAGTTTGACGATCTGCTCGTACTGGTCGATGGCAAGCTTCAGGATTTCCTGCGATTGCGTTCCGGCCTGCATGTCGCCCAGCGACCGCAGGTAAATGCTGCCAAGCAGGCGGCGCGCTTCAAGGTTGTTGCCGTCGCGCTTGAGGATGTCCTGGGCTTCGAGAACGGCGTCGCGAATACGGCCTGTTTTGGCATAAAGCTCGGCAAGACCGGCGTTCAGGTAGTCGGAGCTGGGATCGTTCGCAATCGCGAGACGATACTCATCGATGGCCTTGGTCGCATAGTCGGAGCGGCCGTACATGGAGACCATCTCCTCATACGTATGAGCCATCATGAAGTGGTAATAGGCCGCAGCTTTATCCGGCTTCCTGGCAGAAGCGCCTTGCGTGGTATCGCTGGCGGACGCGGATTGCGGCGCCGGCGAGGTTCCCGGGCTATTCAATTCTGGCGCGCTAGGCGGAGGAGCGACCGGAGTGGAACCAGCAGGAGGATTCTGCGCGATAAGTGAGGCCGAGCCAGCCAGCAGCAAAGCCAGGGTAGAGACACGGGTAATATTTAGGATCATTCAGGACCAGCCACTCAACAGCGATTGGATGCCGCGCCTCACACTGGAGTCTACACATATTTTAGCCCCTTATCCCGCGATTCGGGGAAAAACGATAGCAGATCCTTTGCGGACGCAGGAATTCGCCTTAGCCTGTTGGACGCGACAGAAGCGGAAAGGTCAAAGGCTATTAAAAAGCGGGTACAGCCTCGAAAACCCGCACCTTCCAGGAGTTTTCGGCGGCCGTAAGCAGGGCGACATAATGCACGGTGGCATCTTCCGAATGGACGACCCTGCTGCCATCCATTAGCTGCAGCTCGATATGTGCGGTGTCATGCAGTTCGATGGCCGAGCCTTCGGGCGAATAAAAGACGGCACCGATGGTGTGGCCGCGATCGACGATGTGCTGGTGCAACCCCGACTTTTGCTGCTCGTGGATTGTCGCTGTGAGCTTATCGTCGGCGGTGCCGATGAAGCTTGCGCCGAGCAGGTCGGCACGGTTCTGATCGAGGGCTTGCGTCATCGCTTGCCACGCTGCGGCATAGTCGCGGGCGAGCGCTCTCTGCGTTGTGTCCTCCATCTGGCGTGGGCCTGCGTGCTCGATGTTGATGGCGAGGGACGGAGGCGCTGCTGCGAGAACGATGACGTTATAGATCGAGAAGACAATGGCGAAGGCAACTGCCAGCATGAAAGCGAAACGCAGCACGATCTTCATTGACCACCTCGCCACTGGATCTCATTGCCTGCGACCACTCCAGAAGCGACTGAGATGGTCGCGTCGTTCGACAGCGGCAACTGGGCCTCCGCGATTCCGCGTTTAATGCGCGCATCCACCGTGCTTTTGCCGTGCGCGTCGGTGGAGGTGAAGGTGACGATGGTGCCATCAGGAACGGGATTGCCCGCGCAGTCGTGAATGGGATCGGTGCGAGCCAGGATTCCGTTCTTGTCGCGCACCACGGTCATGCGAATGCTACAGGGATCGGAGGCTACTTCCTGCACGATGCGCCTCACCGAAGCCGGACCGCTGGATGCCACAAACTGGGCCGGGCCTTCCTTTTTGGACGAATCGAGCTTGGCGAAGGCCACGCCGTTCTTCGTAGTCTCCGTCCGCGTGACGGTCTGGCCATTGACGTTTAGCTCAAACTTCACCGGCTGTGGTTGCAGCACGAGGTTCTGATACTTGTCGAAGACAAAGGCAGTTCCGGTAATGACATTTGGCGTGTCGGCCGGCACTCGCGACGGCCGAGCCAGAAAGGCGATCGACTGCACAGGCCCCGCGGTAACAAAGAAGGTGGCTCTGTTGTCGTCGAGCGAGATTACGTAGCGGCCGGCGTGCTGAAGCTCATCGGCGCTGAGCTGGATTGGCTGCCCCAACTCCACCTTGCGCTTGATGGCGGTGCCGGGCCCATAAACGTAGAGGGTCGCGCTTCCGCTGCCGGAGGTCGGAGTGCTGAGCCCAGAACCTGCGGCGACGGTTGCAGGCACATTCAGGTCGGTGGCACGCATGGCGATCTCGAAGCAGCAGACCATCAACAGCCCTATGGCCATCATGCCTGCGTATTTGATTACACGTTCCTTGGACGCTGTCGTCATGGCTAATCTTCGCTAGTGAGCATGTACTGGTTGACGGTGACGCGATAGTTGTGAACGTTGGAAGCTAAATCGTCACGCAGATCGACGGCAAACGGCACCGGGGTCTGCGGCTGCAACGCCTGGTCAACGTATCCGTCCGAAACCCAAATCACCTTGCCGGCGTTGTCGTAGTAGGTCGCCAGTACATGCGGGATGTTGACCGTGACGCCGCTTTCGTTCAGCAGTTCGCCTTTCAGCACATGACGTCCCCGCGAATCGGTCTCGACCCGCTGATGCAGCACACCGATGACCGGGTCGGCCGAGGCCGGAACCAGCATGGAATTGGGCGCCATGCGGACACTCTTAATCGTCGAAAGTTTCACCTTGGGGAAGTCGATACGGAATGGAGAAATCTCCTTCGGCAGGAGCGTGTGCGAGATCTTGTCGAAGCTGGTTTCTTCGCCGAGAACATCTCCGTTCTTGCCGATGAGTGTGGCCCCCACGGAGACAAATCCGGGAACGGTATCTTCGTTCTCGATCTCGCCGACAATGATGGTGTTGTTACCCTGTGGAATCGCATTCATGGAAACGATGCGCACGCGCGGGGCTTCGACGTTCTGCGCACCCCAGTCATCACTCGATCCGCGAGTGATGACGTCCCATCGCAGGTAATTTTCTTGAATTACCTGCGGCGGGACTTTGGCTTCTTTCGTTACCGGCCACTCGACCTTCCAGCGGTCACCTTCTTTAACTACTTTGAGATCGCGTGTGTCATAGAAGGCGCCGACTGCGGTTGCATACTCCAACGTCGCTCGTACCAGCGCCTGGTCCTCGCTGGCATTCAGGACCTTGGTATCGGTTTGCTGCAGGGACGAGTAGGTCCGCAAGCTGCCGTCGCGCCCGGAAAGATCGCGGGCGAAGGCCTGCTCATCGGTATTGCTGGAGCTCGCTACATAGGCAAACGCGCCTTTGTAGTCGTGAGCCTTGACGTGATCGAAAAGCGAACGGACAGCACTGTCCGGCGTCCGGGCAGGTGTTAGTTGGTCAGGCTGAATAGTTGCCATGGCAACCAGCACCACGGTAAGAACAATGATCAGGATAGGCAGACCGCGCTTCATTACCTGGCCTCCCGCAAAACCATGGGTTCAACCGTCGCCGGGGCTGGAAATTCCAGCGTCTCGCCCAGACGGCGGCGCTCCGGCAGTAGCAGTACTAGAAGGAGAGCGAACAAGCTGCTGGCGACGGGAAGGATTCCCCACATCAGGCCTTCTATTGCCGTGGGAACGAAGCCGACGAACTCCAGTCGCTTGGCCGGAGGAACGTCTTCCTTCGTCCACAGCGTTACGTTGCCGTTGTCGTAGGTCTCGGCCTTGCGCCAGCCGGCGAAGGCCAACAGCGGTTCGTAAAATCGGTCGCGGACGAAAATGTATTTCAGACCATACTGGTTGGCGTGCTTAAGTATGGCTCTCAGCGACTCCATGCCGGAAAGGCCGTAATACTTGGCGTTATAGAGTTGGCCCGCGCCATAGGCTGTCATCTCCGGCAGCAGGCGAGCGGAGTTGTAATCGCCGTCGATGCTGTCCGCTTTGGCGTAGGTGGAAACCACGGCAAAGTGGCTGCCGAAGCCCAGGGTCAGATAGCGGAACTTCGCGTGGTCGTCGCGATTCAGGAACGCGATTACCTGGTCGACATTAAAGGGGGAAGCGTTAATTGGGTGAATCGTAATCCAGGACACGGCCGACGCCATGGTGGCCACCGCGGCAATCGCCAGACCAACTACCGCCTTCAGGCGGAAACGCTGAATCAGTTCGAATGCCAGCAGGCCAACGAAGGGCATCGCCATGATGGTCGCCCAGAAGGTGAAGCGCTCGAAGGTGAGCACCTGAAACGCGCGGCCGAGCAGGAGCTTGCCAATCGGCGTTGTGCCACCCAGTCCGAGCAGCGCCGTAATGTACCAGCCGATCAACAACGGGCGGAGGCGACGCTCGGCCGATCCCCGTATGACAATGAAGGGAATGGCGAGGATCATCGCGCCCATGGGGATGATCCAGAAGTTGATACCGCTGAACGGCTTCAGGATGTAGTTATCGCGCGAGCCGTGAGGAATGGGCATCTGCGTGATCGGATTTTTCAGCAGCGCGACCCAGTATGGCCACAAAACAACTGCCACACCTGCGATCGCGATGGCAGCGAAGACGATGGCGCGTCCCAGAACTCCTGCAACTGACGCACGATCTTCCTCGTGCACATCGGCGTCGCGGTCCAGAATGGCAAGGAACAATACCGGAACGGCAAACAGGATGGCGCCGAACAGCAAGGTAACGTGGTGTGCTGCGGCTGCTGCCCAGGCGATCGCGACTCCTTTTAGCAATGCCAAGAATCTGCTGCGCCACAACCAGTCATAAAAAAACGGAACAGCATTGAGCGTCAGCGCGGCGGCTGCCGTGGTAGGCAACTGGCCTGACTGGTACACCAGCATGGAAAGCGAGCCCAGAAACACCGATCCCAGTGCCGCATAGCTGGCAGAAACTTCATCCACCCACAGACCAGCGTAGCGATACATGCCGATCGGCAGCAGCAGAACCGCGATAAGCTGCACGAACATGTACGCCATCTTCAGGCCCATCACATGGGAAAACAGGGCGATCCACTGATGGGTCAGGGGCGGATACGTGGTCTGCGAGAAGCCGCCGAACCATTTCAAGTTCCAGGGATTGAACCAGTGCTGCGCGTAATGTGCGGCAAAGAAGATATGCGTGTTCGCGTCATAGGATGCGGCGGGCAGTTGCATCAAGAGCAATGGCCCGTGGACAGCTATCGCAACCAGCAAAATGACGGAGAGCGGAATGGCACGTGTGGGGAACGTGGGAGCCTTCGAGATCAAGGGACTGCCTCCAGCGACCAAGCGTACAGAGCGTTTCGATTCGATTTTTCCAGCTTAGGTTGCTGCGAAGGGCGGATTTGCGGTTGGTGGCCGGCAGCCTCGCACAGCCAATTCCGGGCAACTCGCATCCAAGCAGACGGTATTCGGGCTCGGCTTACTAGCCGGGTTCTTCATACTCTCGAGCTGTCTGCGAGTGTCCCATAGTGAAAACGAAAACTGTTCTCCTGATCCTCTGCGCTTTGTTGTTGTTCTGTGTTGCGAGTGTGGCCCAGACCTTTGAGGTCGAGGGCCAATCGGCGCAGCCCACCGCGAAGTCGCCCAATGCAAAGCATCAGAAGAAAGGTCAGCAGGCCGGTCAGTCGCCGGCTGCCGGCGACAATGGTATTGGCTGGGGAAGCAGCATCGAAGTCAATCGCCTGGCGCGCGCAGCCGAAGATGCTTTGCGGCATGGCAATCCCGTGTCCGCTGCCGATTATGCGCAGCGCGCCGTAAAAGCGGCTCCTCAGGACAGCAAGCTGTGGTTTCTGCTGGGCTACACCTCGCGCCTGGCCGGACGGTATCAGGCCTCGCTTGAGGCTTATCAGCACGGCTTGCAGATGTCGCCCGGAAACGCTGATGGAATGAGCGGCCTCGCCCAGACGTACGCGAGAATGGGCCGGACTGACGACGCCAAGCGCCTGCTGGTGCAGGTGATTCGCGCCAATCCCGGACGCACGAACGATCTGCTGATTGCCGGCGAGCTCTATATGAAGACAGGCGATCCCCAGGGCGGGATCAACCTGCTGCAGCGCGCCGAATCGAAGCAGCCCAACGCTCATGCCGAGCTGATGATTGCGGTTGCATATCTAAAGCTGAAACAGCCGGAGAAAGCCAAGCAGATGCTTGACCTGGCGAAGAAGCGCGCGCCGGGCAATGTCGAGATTTTTCAGGCGGCCGCCAACTACTACCGCGAAGAGCACGATTACAAGGCAGCCATCGCAACCCTGAAGAATGCGCCGCGTCTGACGCCGTCGGTCCTCGCCGACCTCGGTTACACCTACGAGCTGGACGGCGACAAGCAGGAAGCCGCCGAGGCTTACACCCGCGCGGCGAATGAGAAGCCGAGGGAGCTCGGCTATCAGCTGAGCGCGGCGCAGTCGCAGTTGCGCATTGGAAACACGGAGAAAGCGCGCGAGTATCTGAATCGTGCCGCTTCGCTTGACGCGAACCATTACCGCGTGCACGCCATCAAGGCGCTGCTGGCGAAGGAAGAGAACCGCAACGCCGACGCCATTTCCGAATACAAGGCGGCATTGGCGGCCATGCCGGCCGGCGGCGTGCCCGAAGGACAGCTTTATCCCGTTCAGTTGCGGCTGAACCTGGCTGAGCTTTATCGCGATCAGGGTGACGACGACGCCGCGCATCAGCAAATCGCCACGGCCGAGCAGGAAATCGACAAGCTGAACGTCGAAGGTCCAGCGAAAGCTGAGTTCCTGCGCGTTCGCGCTTCGCTCAAGATGTCGGACAACGACCTCAAAGGCGCAGAAGCCGACCTGCTGGAAGCCCGAAAACTCGATCCCGAGAACACGAATATCCAGCTGCAGTATGGCAACCTGCTCTGGAAGGAAGGGCGCAAGGACGAGTCGCGGCAGATTTATGCCGATGTGCTGAAGGGCGATCCGACGAATCGGTACGCACTGGAGGCGATGGGGTATCTCTACCGCGAAGACAACGATCCCAAGATGGCGGCGGAATACTTCAACAAGCTGGCTGAAGCTTACCCAGACGACTACATTCCGTACCTGGCACTAGGCGATTTATATACCCAGACGAAGGACTTCAAGAAGGCCGATGCAGAGTATCAGGAAGCGTATAAGCGCGCGCCTGAGAATCCGCTGATTATCGACAATGCAGCGAATGCCGCCATAGAGGCGCAGCAAATCAAGCTGGCCGGCGAGTGGGTGAACCGCGCCAAAGGCAAGATGAATGATGATCCGCGCATCATGCGCGAGCGCGAACGTTACTTGCTGCACACCGGCAACTACGAAGAGTCGGCACAGCTGGGATACAAAGTTTTGCAGCAGCTGCAGAAGGACCGCAATGCGTCCGTCTACCTTGCCTACGACCTTTACAACCTCGGGCGGTATGACGAGGCGCTGGCGGTAGCCGACAAGTACGACTCGATCCTGCCGAACGAACCCAACTTCCCGCTGATCGAAGGCCATGTCCACAAGCACTCACAGCTTCTCGACGAAGCCAACAACGACTACACGCGGGCGATTCAGCGCGATCCCAAGATGGTGGAGGCGTACGTCAATCGCGGTTACACGCTGAATGACATGCAGAACGCGCAGCAGGCGGCGCAGGACTTCCATACCGCGCTGAAGCTGGCGCCGAACAACGGCATCGCGCACCTGGGTTTGGCCTTCAGCGATCTCCAACTGCGGCAGTCGAAGGAAGCTTTGGAGGAAGCGAAGGAAGCGCAGAAGCTGATGGGCGAATCAGGCGCAACCCATCTGGCGCTCGCTACGGCATATCGTGAGCAGCAACTGCTGGCCAGCGCCGAGCAGGAGTACCGGACGGCCATCAAGTACGCGCCCAAAGATCTGCAACTGCAGCTGGCGCTGGCCGACACCTTATATGCCATGCGGCGTTATCAGCAGTCGATTGACACACTGAACGCAGCGCTGGGTCTCTCGCCTGACGATCCTCTTATTTATGCGCGCATGGCGCACGCCTATGCGCACCTCGGCGATCGTGACCAGACGTTGCGCTATGTGGCAGCGGCGGAGCGGGCTGGCGGCAATCAGTCGGCCATCCTGCTTAACACCGGCGATGCATTACTTACCCTCGGTGATGAGAAAGGCGCGATGGACCGCTTCGCCCGCGCGCTGGATGCGCCGGATGCAAGCCGGGTCGATGCCCGGTTGGCGATCGCGCGCCTGATGGTCAAGGAAGGTCATGATGAAGATGCGAAGCAGCAAATCAGTTTGGCCTTCGCGGAAAGCCGCATCGGCGAAGCGCCGCCGGTTACTGCCGACAACCTGATCGAAGCCGCCAACATCCTGCTGGCGATGCATGACTTCCAACTGGCGGACGATTACTTCCATCGTGCAGGGCAAGCCGGCGCTTCGGACCAGATCGTGGCCATCGGGCTGGCAAACACTTATCTGGCACAAGGCAAGACGAAGGAAGCGGATGAAGCGCTTGCGCTTCTTGGATCGGATCCGTCTTCAAACCAGAATTTCGATTACCTGCTGGCGCAGGGTGAGGTCTATCGCCAGCGGCACCAGACCTGGAACGCCTTGCTGACCTTGTCGCAGGCTGATCAGCTGGGTGGCAACGAGATCGCAGCCCTGGAAGGCATGCAGGTGGCCAGCCAGGAAGGCCTACGCGTCACCGATCACCTGAGCGTGCTGACCAACTTCACTACAGGCGGACTTTACGACGACTCCACCATCTACATGCTGGATGCGCAGATCTTCGGCATCACGAACAACGCGGAGCTGCCGCCGCCACGCTCGGAGCAGGAGACGCTGTGGACAACAGCGTACCGCTATCACTTTGATAACAACTTCCCGATGCTCACCGGATTCTTCCAGATCCGCAATGCAAACGGAGAGGAGTCGCTCCCGCAAGAAGCGTTGATCATCAACCGCAACACTTTCGATTACAACTTCAACAGCGCCTTGAATCCGGTCGTCCACATCGGCAATGCGTGGATGGCCTTCAACACCGGATTGCAATTCACGCTGCGCCGCGACAGCAGCGCGCCGCAGTACGAGAACCAGAATCTCTTCCGGCAGTTCATGTACGTCAACAGCAGCTCGTTCTTCAACTGGCTGTCGTTCAACGGCAGTTTCTATCACGAGGCCGGGCCGTTCACCGCGACGCCTTACAAACTCGACTCCAACGACGTCGGAGCAACGCTGCAATTTACTGTCGGACGTCCATGGGGCAAGACGGCATTCATCACCGGATACACGCGGCGCGATCTGACGTACAGCCCGCTGGTCCGGCAGTTCTTCACAACATCAACGTACGCGGGAATTCAACGCAAGTTCGGGCAGAAGCTGACGGCGAGCTTGCTGGGCGAATACATCCGCTCCTGGCGCGTGCAGGACACGCTGACTGCGACGGCGCAGGCGATACGGCCTGCGGGCACGATTCAGTACCGCATCAATCCGTCGTGGAAGGTCGACGGCCAATTCGCCTACACCCGGGGAGAAGCATTTCAGGAGTATGACAACGTATACAGCAGTTTCTTCATCAGTTATGTGAGACCGATTCATCGCACCTTTGGTGATGGCGGCGGGGAATATAACATCGCGTATCCCCTGAGTTTTTCCGTTGGTTTGCAGGCAGAGCAATTTCCGTCTTTTACAGGAACTGCCCAGAGTGGGACGCTGATTCGTCCCGTGTTTCGCCTCTCGATTTTTTGACGAACCCAGGGGAAGTGCATGAAGATCTGTCTGGTTACCGCTTTTCCACCGAGCAGGCGAGGGCTGAACGAGTACGGTTTCCACATCGCCCGGGAGCTGCAACGTGATCCAGTCCTGAGTCTGACGATTCTGGCTGACGAGCTCGAAGGTCCGTACGAAGAGCTGCCCGACTATGACGTGGTACGTTGCTGGCGCTTCGATTCTCTTTTCAATCCCGCACGGCTGCTGAAGGTCGTCTACGACGTCAGACCGGACGTGGTCTGGTTCAACCTGCTGTTTTCGACATTCGGCAATAGCCCTATGGCGGCCTTCTGCGGATTATCGCAGCCGGCACTTTCGCGGATTAGCGGCCACTACACTCACGTGACGCTGCACCACTTGATGGACAACATCAATCTTGCCGATTTCGGTGTGCGTTTTCCGCGCCTGTATCGCAGCGCGGGATCGATCGCGACAAGAATGCTGTTGATGTCGAACTCGATATCAGTGCTACTACCGGTTTATCGCCGCACCCTGATCGACAAGTATCGCGGCGACAATGTGCATTTTCGCGCGCACGGCATCCTGGGCGGACGGCCCGAAGCTCCCGATTTCACGCTGCGTGGAAATCCGCACCAAATTCTTGCTTTCGGAAAGTGGGGTACCTACAAGCGCCTGGAGCTGCTGATCGACGCGTTTGAACAGCTGGTGCGCTATATGCCCAATGTGCGGCTGGTGGTGGCGGGAGGGAACCATCCTCAAACGCCCGGTTACATCGAGTCGGTAGCGGAGAGTATGAAGGGCAACCCGCGTGTCGAATTTACCGGGTATGTGCACGAAGAGGACATCCCGAAGATCTTCCGGAACTCCAGCGTCCTGGTGCTGCCCTATTCTTCTGCAACCGGCGCCAGCGGAGTAGCCCACCTTGCGTGCGAATTTGGCGTCCCAATCATATCGGCTGGCATAGATGACTTCCGCGAGATGGCCTTCGATGAAGGCTTGGCAGTTGATTTTTATGAAACGGGAAATGCAACCAGCCTGGCCGCCCAGTTGCAAAGTCTTCTGACTGACGATGAGCGCATGCGCGAAATGGCCGAACAAAACTTCTCCGCTGCGTTACGCATGACGATGCCACAGATAATCCGGCAATACTTACGATCGTTTGATCTTCAGCAGCGCGCCAGCGCCCTCGCACCGATTTCGCGGTTCCGGCGAATACCCGCATGGGTCCCTTCCCGCTCCGCTATTTTTCGGGCCGCTGCACCCAGGTGGCAGTCATGGACATAAGGGCGGTTGTATTGATTGGAGGCGCAGCCAGTAACGACGCCCCAACAACAGAAACCATAAACGGTGTACCGATCGCCGATCTCGACGTGCTTGGCTTGCCGGTGGTGGACCGTGTCTTGCAGCGACTGGAGCAGTTCGGCATTTCGGCCATATCCACCGTTTGTGATGGGCGCTCCGATCTTCCGGCATTCACGCCGCGGAGCCGCTTTTATGCTTCCTTGGCGCATGTAAACGCCACAGGCGATCAGTTCTGGCAGGCCGCGGAAGACGCATTTGTGAAGTATGCCGAGCAAGGAGCCGACCTGGTGCTGGCGCTTCGAATCGGGCCTTATGTGGAAGTCGACTACGAGGCGTTGGTGCAGCACCATCTCGACCGCCACTGTGCGGTGACGATGGCAGTGGATGGCGAAGGCGCTTCGCTCGAACTGTTTGCGTTGAGCGCTTCGGCCCGCACCGACGCTGCGGCGCTTTTCAAGAACCGGATGCAGCGCATGCGCCGGGAATGCGCTCCTTTTCGGGTGACCGGATACGTCAATCGGCTGCGTAATGCTCAAGACTTGCGGCAGCTGGGTGCCGACGGTCTTATGGCGCGAAACACCATCCGCCCGGAAGGAACGGAAATCAAACCGGGCGTCTGGGTCGGGCAGAACGCCCGCATTCATCACAAGGCAAGGGTCGTTGCGCCCGCGTTTATCGGCGCACACGCGAAAATTCGCGCCTCCGCCCTGATCACCCGAGGATCAATCATTGAGCACCATAGTGAAGTAGATTGCGGCACGGTGGTGGAGAACTCCAGTGTCCTTCCTTTTACGCGGGTAGGCGCGGGGCTGGACGTCATGCATTCGGTGGTTGGCTTCCGCCGCCTGGCTCACCTTTGGCAGAACGTGGAGGTCGAAATTGCGGACGAGAAGTTCGTAGGAATGGTGCCGCTGACAGCAGTTTCTCGATTGGCAGGCAGCACAGCGGCGCTTTTTGCATTCTTACCTATGCAGATCTTCCGGGGAATATTTGCGCCGTCCCAGCGTAAATGTGCCACGAAGATCCCGGAGTCCCTGGAACAGGCGAGCGCCGTTCTGGAGAGCCGGGTCTTGGAAGTTCCGGCAAGCGGCGCGGAGTCTTCCGAGTTCCCCTCCAATTTAGCAGTCGCGAGGAGATATGGAGACCAGTAGTCGACCCGTGGTTGTGAAACGAATGCCGGAGAGGATGAACCTGAAACAGGCGCGGAAGTTTTTGAAAGAAGTTGAGCCTTTCCTGGTTTCGGACCGGCCCCAGGTTGTCTTCGATATGTCGCAAGTTCGTCACATCGATGCCGCCGGCGTCGATGTCCTGCTGAAGTGTATGCACGCGGCCGTTAAGCACGACGGTGATTTGAAACTGGCGGCGCTTTCGCCCCAGGCCGCGGTGGTGCTGGAACTTACCCGCGCTGGGCGACTTTTCGAGATCTATGACACCTCCACCTCGGCAGCCAAGAGCTTCAGCTGCTTCCTGCCGAACGCAATCAAACACGTCTACGAGCAACCGCCTCTCGGAGTACTGCAGATGCCCGTGGTGCAACCGTCGCCTGATGGCGATCCACACGGAGGCTCCAAACAGGCGGCATGAGCTCGAACACAGAACCGGCGGTTGATACCCCTTCCGAGAATAGCTGGCGCGAAGTGTTGGGGCGGTGGTGTCCCCAATATGCATCGCACGCCAAGATCCTCAACGGCAGCATCATCCTGCTGATCGGGTCGGTGTGTGTCAGCCTGGCGAACTTCGGCTACAACATCGGCGTGGCCCGGATGCTGGGGCCATCGGACTTCAGCCATGCCGCTGCGGCGGTGACGATCCTGATGCTGATCTCAGCCATCACCCTGGCATTCCAGCTGGTTTGTACCAAGCTGGTTGCGAAGGCGGATAGCGACGAGCACAAAGCTGCTGTCTATCAGCACCTGATGAAGCGGGCATGGACCATCGGATTCATGCTCGGTGCTTTCATGCTGGTGAGCTGTTCGATCCTTACCGCCTATCTGCGGCTGTCCAGTCCGTGGATCATCATCCTGTTGAGTATCGGGTTGACCATCTACGTCCCGCTCGGGGTCAAGCGCGGGGGGTTGCAAGGCACCTGCCGCTTCCGTGGTCTGGCCATCAACATGTCAGCGGAAGCGGTGGTGAAGTTCATCGGCGCGATTCTTCTGATCGAGTTTGGCTTCGGAGTACTCGGCGCGGTGGCGGCGATCTCTGCGTCGGTGATCCTGGCATTCTGCCTGCCGGACAAAGCGCGTGAACTTCGTGGTCGCGCTGTTGCCGGGCACGCCGCCCCGGTCGGGGAAGCAAGGCAAGCGATCGTCTTCTTCGTGGGACAGGTCATCATCAGCAACATCGACATTCTGATGGTGAAGCACTTCTTCAAGCCCGACGAGGCGGGTCTTTATGCCGCAATCGCCCTGGTCGGAAGGCTGCTTTACTTTGCCGCCTGGTCGGTCGTGAGTGCAATGTTCCCCGTCTCGGCGGAGAACAAAGAGGCGAAGCCCTCCGGCTCTCTGCTGGCCATTCCGCTTCTGCTGGTAACGGGCATTTCGATTGTGTTTGTTCTACTTCTGGCGGCGTTTCCGACGCTGGTCTTTCAATCCTTGTTTGGTTCTCACTTTCCCATGGGATTGGGCGATCTGAACTGGCTGCTGAGTATGAACGCCGCCGCTACCGGAGTTTATGCCATTGCTGTGGTTTTGATTACGTATGAGATGTCGAGGCGGATCGCCAATACCGGTTGGCTGCAACTGGTGGTGAGCGGCCTGATTGTACTGGGGATTACGCGTTTTCATTCAACGCTGTTGGAGGTGATTGTTGTCCAGCAGGTGCTTAGGGTTGTGTTGTTGATTGCGGTGGCCTTTCCTTTCCTCAAGTTGTGGGCGACCGCCGGTGGGAGACTCCATGAAGAGGCTACGGCGCGTTACTGAAGCAGAGGTTATTGCGGAGTTCCTGAAGAACGAGTTCTATCAGGAAGAGTTCCATGAGGACCGCGAGCAGTTCGAGCAGGTTGTCCTCGGGGCTCAGATCGCGGATGAAGCGGGAAACGCTCTGCGCCGGGCCCTGTTATTTCGCCGCCGTGGGCATATGTGGCGGGAGCTGCCTGCCGATACGCAGTGGTGGGAAGTGGAGATTGAGCCGCCGGACCTGGAGCGGGTGCGGGTGTTTCCACGCGCGCAATGGCGGCGTATCGCCAATGGAAGTTTCCTGCTGAAAGACATTGTGCGGCGGATCAAGACCAAGGTTTTTCACGGTGGAACTCGCAACTTCATTTCCAAGGTGCAGGCGTTGAGCTACCACCTGCGCAGTCACGAGGACGATAGCGCAGTTCTGCTGATCGGCATCGATGACGCGAAGCCGGTAACGATCCTGGAAGGCAATCACCGGCTCACCGCAGCATTGCTGGCTTCGCCGGATGTGCTGCGCGATCGTTTCCGGGTGTTTTGCGGGTTGTCGCCACGCATGGGTGAGTCGTGCTGGTATCAGACGAACCTGCCGAACTTGTGGCGATACGCGCAAAATCGCACCCGCAACCTGTTCTATGACCGCGATGCGGATGTGGAGCGCGTGCTGAAATCCGGCAATGTGTCCGGAGCGAATGTGAGTACCGGCGCCCTGGCGCCGGTTACGGCTGACAAGGTATTGACCAACACGAAGTAATCGGCCCTTGATGTGAGATTTCTTCCCCTGGGAGAGCTAACCATGAAAGCTCATCAGAAATTGCTCGCAAATGTGATGGCGCTGGTCGTCGGCGTAGTTTTGTGCGGACTGCCCGAGTGCGCGCAAGCCTTACCGCAGCAGGAAGGCGCAGTTCCGCAGAACAGCCAGCAGAGCCAGCAAAGCGGTACGGCCGTGGATCCCTCGAAGGGTCCACTGACCCCGGTACCGAGTCAAAATACAACTGACAACCAGAACCCTTCGGCACAGACGACGGAAAGTTCTCCGGAGTCGCTGCCCGCCGCACCGGCCCCGCAGCAGAAGCAACCGCCCCAGATGCAGGAGCCATTAGGTACAGCGACGGCGGAAGGCGTGCCCACCGTGGGTGGCGCGGCATCGCGTCCTGCGGGAGAAGCGATTGCGCCGGCAAAGCAGAATCAGCGCCGCTCGTTGCTGATCAAGATTGGCTTGATTGCCGCAGCCGGTGTCGCCGCGGGAACAGTCTACGGCCTGTCTAAGGGAACGCCGAGCAAGCCCGCCACGACGAAGTAGCGGATTAGCTTCGGGCTTTCGGGCTTCGAGCCGCGAGCTTCGGGCTTCGAGCTTCGAGCTCAACGGCGAGCCTCAGTCGGTGTATGCAAAACGTGGACGACCACACTACAGAAGCGAATGCTCCTAACACGACGGTCGAAGCTCGCGGCTTGACGCTCGAAGCTCGCAGCTCAAAGCTCGCAGCTGCTGGTCCGCTGCTTATTTCCTTTTCCGGGCTGGACGGCGCGGGCAAAAGCACGCAGATCGCAAATCTGCAGGAGCTCTTGCAAAAGCGTGGGCTGCATACCAAGCTACTCGCGTTTTGGGACGACGTGGTTGTGCTCAGCCGGTATCGCGAAGGCTTCGTTCACAAGGTGTATGGCAGCGAACGCGGCATTGGCGCGCCCGGGCAGCCGGTAAACCGGCAGGACAAAAACGTCCGCAAGTGGTATCTCACGCTTGTGCGGCACGGCCTGTATTTGCTGGACGCCCTGCATCTTGGAATGGTGATTGCCGCGGCTCGTCGTGAGTCCGGGGCCGATGTGATCATCATGGACCGCTACATCTACGATGAGCTGGCCAATCTACCACTCACGAAAACGGCGACATGTTTATTTGTGCGATCAATCAGCGCATGGGTTCCGAAACCGGACGTTGCCTACCTGCTGGATGCCGATCCCGAAGAGGCATGTCAACGAAAGCCGGAGTATCCTCTCTCTTTTATGTACTCATGCCGCCGTGCGTATCATCGCCTGGCGCGAATGCTGGGTAACATGACGGTGATTCCTCCCCTACCGCTGGCGGACGCAATGACCGAAGTAGAGGCCGCAATCGCCCCCGTTCTCGCCAGGGACCGGGCTGTAATCGAGACGGGGCTGGATCCAGCGGAGGCGGCTTAGCCGCCGGTTCCCGCCTCCCGCTGTAACATTTACCCGACGATGACAGTTCCTACTCATCGGCCTTGTTTGTTCCTCCCCTTCGCCCATTGAAATTGAACAACTTAGAGGCATCTTTCGCCCCCACAGTTTGGCATCTCAGTTGATTAAGGATAAGGCGTGGGTACGTACATTGCCCGTCAGCCCTCCAGAAGAACCGGAGCGGCAATTCGCGAACCCCGCGCGAGGCACGTTGTGCCGACGATCTTTGGAGGAACTAAGTAATGAAGCTTTCAATGCTGTTCACGCTGCCTCTGGCTGCGGCGTTAGCGCTGCCCGGTGTCGCGCAACAGACGACGACTGATAATCAGCAGCCTGCCGCGACGCAGAGCAACCCGCAAGCCAGCCAGAGCAGTTCGCAAGCCGCCCAGACCACAACCACCACCACAACGCAGGATACGACCACCGACCAGAACCTGTCGGCACGCCAGCCTTTGCAGCCGGAGCAGCACGAGGGTTTCTGGGGAAAGATGAATCCGTTTGCTCGCAAGAAGTATGTTCAGCGTCAGCTCACTCCGATTCGCGACCGCGTGAATGAGCTTGACGATCTGACGGCAGAGAACGCACGGCAGATCAAGGACGTCGACGCGCGCGCGCAGGAAGGTATCCGAAACGCGGACGCCAAGGCGACGCTGGCCGACCAGCATGCGGTCGACGCCGGCAATCGCGCGCAGCAGGCGTATCAGACGGCGAGCGCGGCGAACACGAGACTGGGTACGGTGGAGCAGGTTGTCGGCAATATCGACCAGTACCAGCCTGCCACCCAGACCGAGATACGTTTCCGCTCGGGCCAGACGACGCTCAGCAAGAAGGATCGCGACGCGTTGGATGACATGACGGCGAATCTGCAAAACCAGAAGGGCTACATCATCCAGGTGCAGGGCTTCTCGAATGGCGGCGGACAGGCCGGCATCCAGAGCTCGCAGGCGATGGCCAACTCCGTGGTGCGCTATCTGGTCGAGAAGAACCAGATTCCTGTTTACCGCGTGTACATGCTTGGTATGGGCAATGCAAAGATGCCATCCGAGGACGGTACGACGCGGGCCCGTGGTAATCGTGTAGAGATCAGCCTTCTGAAGAACAACGTCGATCAGCTGGCCTCAGCCCAGTCCAGCGGAACGATGAACTCGGGCATGGCAAACCAGAGCAGCAGCTATTCCACCAGTCAGAGCAGCGGCTCCTCAAGTGCGCCGGCCCAGAACCAGCAGTCGGCTCCCATGCAGTCCCAGCCCAGCAACCCACCGCAGCAGTAGAGCGGTCGAACGAAACGTTCCCCAGCCCCTCGCGTATTGCGAGGGGCTTTTCTTTTCGTTCTCGTGCAAGTGGACGTTATCGGCCATGATCCTCTGGGTGATATGGCCGCGGCCGTCGGCCGATGCTAGCCTTGTCTACGTCATGGAAACTCTCTACTACTCGCAAATGGCTTCGCCCGTCGGACCGTTGCTGATTGGAGTGTCGCAGACGGCGCTGGTGATCCTGGAGTTCGATCGCGGGCTGCCACAGGTAATCAACGGCGAGCGCGTCGAATGGCAGGAATCGGAATCACGCACTCGGCCGGTCCGCCGGCAACTGGAAGAGTATTTCGCCGGCAAGCGTCGCAAGTTCGACCTCGATCTCGATCTGCGCGGGACGGAGTTCCGCAAGCGCTGCTGGCAGGAGCTGCTGCGGATTCCGTACGGCGAGACGCGCTCCTATGGCGAGATCGCGCGCGCGGTTGGCAACCCCAAAGGGCCTCGCGCCGTCGGCCAGGCAAATCACTACAATCCAATCGCGATCATCGTTCCCTGCCATCGCGTGCTGGCGGGAGGATGTCAACTCGGCGGCTACGGCGGCGGGCTGCCGGTGAAGGCGTTTCTCCTGCGACTGGAGGGCGCGGAGTTTCAGGATCCGTCAGCTGCGCTCCACGAATCAAAGCAACTTGCCTTCTCGGAGCACTAGCGACTTTACTTGTCCACGGGAGGGGCGAAAGTTCTGAGCCTGGCCCCAGCACTCTTGGCGATCAAACCTAAGCGCTGGGGCCGCGAATTTCACCACGTCCCGGCTCTCGGGACTGGTCAAGCACTTGTCCAGTTACGCCGAATCAACCACGTCCTAGAATACCGGCACCAGGTAGCCCGAAATGCTGCAGTGATAGTTGCCTGCATTCGATGCTGCGCTCAGAACGATGTCGCAAGCGGGCTGGGTAGTCTGGTTCAGATAGATGTAGGTCTCCTGATGCGTCGCTACGGAGTCGAAGCCGCCGGAATTGACGGCCATAACAAACGCCGGAAAGTAATGCGACACGCTCGTTTCGAGAGTAAGTATCTGCGGCCGAACGCCTGTCTCCAATACGCCTGAGGCATCGAATTCCCGGATCAGCAGCACAGTATTGGCCGGCACTGGCTGGAATAAGCAACTCCCGGAGGCGCCACTGAACTCCACAAAGCAACTGTCCTCCCAGCGATTTCTCGCCTCCGTAACAAACA
>Ga0126381_100001118_pt1 | contig 29084 bp, 19 predicted proteins | sample PanSoiMetPlot_28_FD_96465 | JGI IMG/M metagenome (GOLD analysis project Ga0126381, IMG submission 96465) | Tropical forest soil microbial communities from Panama - MetaG Plot_28 | ecosystem: Environmental > Terrestrial > Soil > Tropical forest > Bulk soil | place: Panama | collected 2016-02-17
CGTCACAAGTAAATCGACCGCTCTGGAGATTGGCAAAGGGCTGAATGAGCCCGCCGGTGGCCACTCTGCCTTCAGCGCCGACGGTATGCGTCTCCTCTACTACCATAACGGTCCCACGGCACCGGGCGATCTCTGGATCTATCACCTGGCCAGCGGCAAGTCGCAGCAGATCACGCATTCTCTTGTCGGCGGCATTCGGCCGGAAGACATGGTCGAGCCATATCTGATCCACTACCCGAGTCGCGACGGAAAGTGGACTATCTCTGCCTTTCTTTACGTTCCCTACAACATGGCGCGCAATGGACAGAATGCAGCCATTGTCTACCTTCACGGCGGCCCTACCTCGCAAACCATGAATCTGTTCAACCGCTTCATTCAGTTTGCGGTCAATCAGGGATACATGGTGCTCGCGCCGAATTATCGCGGTTCGACCGGCTACGGAAAAGATTTCCAGCAGGCCAATCTGTTCGACATGGGTGGTGGTGACTTGCAAGATATTCTCGCTGGCGTCGACTGGATCAAGCAGACTGGCCATCTTGATTCCAAGAAAATTGCTGTAATGGGTGCAAGCTACGGCGGCTATCTCAGCATGATGGCCGTAACTAAAGCGCCGGAAGTGTGGGCGGCGGGTGTTCCCATCGTACCGTTCGTCGACTGGTTCACAGAAATGAAGAACGAAGACCCTGTGCTGCGGGAGTCGGACCAGGCGACCATGGGCGATCCGGAGAAGAACAAGGCGCTGTACGAGGACCGCTCGCCGATTAACTTCGTGGGTCGGATCAAGGCTCCTCTGTTGTTGCTGGCCGGTGGACACGATCCGCGCTGTCCGAAATCCGAAACGGAGCAGGTCGTCGATGCCATCAAGAAACGGGGAGGCACAGTCGATTACAAAATCTACGAGAACGAGGGCCACGGCTTTGCCCGTGTCGAAAATCAGATCGACGCCTACAAGCGTGTCGGCGATTTCCTGCTGGCGCATGTCGTGCCCGCCGACTGCAGTTGCTCGCTAAACGAATAGTCCAACTCCTTGGAATGCTTTTAAGAACTGTTTGGCAGGAAAAATCGAATCGGGCTTAGTCCTTTCTGCGCGTCATGGCGACAACTGCTTCCATTTTTATTTACCTGCTTCTAACATTGTTCGGTTACACTCCCTCCACCGCTAGAACCAATTCCTTTCTGAACGACCGTCGTGCATCTGTGTCGTGCACGTGGAGCAAGTGCAAGTAAAAATTTGGGGGCGTTCCATGATGTTGCAGAAGGTGGGGAGTAGTGTGCTCGCTGCCGCCGCACTGGTGTGCATCGCCGCAGGAGCATTTGCGCAAGTTCCGATATCCCAGCACCTGGTTCTGGTTATTGACGAGAACACGACTTATAACGACGTCGTGGCAAACATGCCTTGGCTTACGGGTCAAGGAAACACGTATGGCCACGCTACGAACTATCAGTCCGATAACGGCGGCTCGCTGCTCGACTACCTCTGGCTGGCTTCGGGGAGTTGCCACTCCAAAGTCAACTGCTCGCTGCCGGCGGGCACGCACGATTTCAACTGCAGTGGAAATGATTGCTCATATCCCATCACCGACAACAACATCTTCCGCGAACTCAACAATCACAGTGTTTCGTGGAAGGTCTATGCGCAGTCCTATGTTGCTGCGGGAGGCAAGCCCACCACACCCGACAATAACAACGGGACCGCATACTACCGTCGCCACAACGGGGCAACTTGGTATAGCGACATCCTGAACAACACCAACGGGTCGGCAGGTAAAATCGTGGACCTCTCGCATCTCACGACTGACGTAGACAACGGCGCGCTCCCCCGTTTTTCCATCATTGTGCCTGACGGGAATCATGATGCACACGATTGTCCGGTCGGGATGTCGAGCTGCACGACGGCTCAGAGACTGGCGGCTGCCGATAATTTCCTGCGGGACACGCTGGGTCCAGTCCTGGCTACGCCGGACTTCCAGCCTGGTGGCGACGGATTGGCGATTGTCACCTTCGATGAGTGCGGCGGAGGCACGAATACGGGTTGTGGTGCTTCGGTGTACACCGCCGTAATCGGACCAAAGGTCACGCCACACACCGTTTCCGCAATCTTCTACAAGCACGAAAATACTCTCCGGACCATGCTTGACGCTCTGCACGTAAGGAGTTACCCCGGCGCCGCTGCCACCGCCTCTGATATGTCGGATTTCTTTAGCAGCAATGGAATCAAGCCGGAGGTTATCGTGAGTGCTCCGGCCGGCAGTTCGAGGTTGGCTTCTCCGGTGTTGATCCAGGCCTCGGCATATCCGAGTCCAGGTCACACGACTGCGGGATGGTGGATTTATGTAGACAGAGTCGGCGTATATCACGCGGGCGCCGTCTCGTCGATTCACCCGAACATTGGTATGCATACGGGGACGCACACTGTCGTGATCCGCGCATGGGATTCCTCGGGCAATTTCGGTGATCAGACGCTCACCCTCAGCGTCGACGCGACCAAACCCTCAGTGAAGGTGGCAACTCCTTCGAATGATTCGACCGTCGGCTCGCCGGTGAATCTGAAGGCGTCGGCGACGCCCTCGAGCGGACAAACGATTGCGGGATGGTGGATCTACGTCGACAGTAAAGGATCCTACAATGCGGGCGCTACCAACTCGGTTAGCGCCAATCTGAAGATGTCGAAGGGCAAACACAGGGTCGTGGTCCGCGCCTGGGACTCGTCGGGGAACTACGGCGATCGCACACTCAGCATTACGGCTAGGTAACGATTGCGGCGATGAGGAGCTCCGCCCTCGTCGCCGCTTCGTAACAACAACTGGAGTGCGCACCGTTTTTGTGCCCAATTGCGAAACCAGGACGTCTCGATCCAATCTCTGCAGTAGCCGTCTCTCTCCGCCCGGCGGCCGAGAAGCGTGTTGCCGATTCGTGGCGGATATAGCATCGCAGTGCGTCCCTTCGTAAAATCCAGGATTGCCGATTCTTCACCCCGTCTAAGCCAGTTGCTGTTGGGGATTGGCCCACCTTGCCGTTCACTCTAATTTTCAGGGCGGGAAAGCAGAGGTCCGGCAAGGCGCGAGAATTGGAGATCAGGCATAACCAGACCTTGTGTGCTCTCGGGATTTTGTCCGGACGGTATTGCAGAGAAATGTTACATCTTGGTTGCGAGCAACTGAATGGTTCATAAATTTTCTGGAGTTCGAGGTTCGAGATGATAACCATCTGCTCCAAAAATTGACCGGTTGCGAATTCGGATGGGAAACTTGAAATGCTACAATTCTTATCCGCAAAGATTCGCTGTTAGACAAATACGGGTTGGGAAAAATTGACGCAATGTCGCAACCATCGGGCAAAGTCGGCATAGACAGGGATGAGTGCGAGAGAGCTTTAGGTGAGGTTTTTCGTGAATTTTTTGACGACGATAGCCTGGTCCTGCGCCCTGAGATGACAGCGCAAGATATCGATGGCTGGGACAGTCTGGCGAACATCCGTCTACTGTTAACCCTCGAACGAAAGTTTCACATCAAGTTCTCAGCGTCGGAAGTTGGGGGCCTTAAAAACGTCGGGGATCTCGTCGCCCTGATCGTAAGCAAAATGAAGTAATGAAAAAAACTGTTCGAAAAACGAGGTTCCCGGATTTTTCATGAATCGGGATTTATACCGCGACCTATCCTGGCTGCCCGCATGCCCGCCGGGCTTCAACCGGCTCTGCCGGGGGATGCTGGAATCCTCGGGCGAGAGCTTCGGCGCGGAAATCCGGCAGATAGCCAATTATGCTCTCGATGACAATCAGCTACTTCGTCTGGCTGATACCATCGAAGCCGGGTTAGCCAATGGGTACTCGTCGGCGCCACTACAGCTATTTCGTCTGGGCGTGGCGTCCAATGGCACGTCCGAGTTGATATGCAAGGGTATTGTCGCGACTGCCGCCCGCCACGGATTCGCCTTGAGCTGTGTCGCGACGGGGTACGATCAGGTTCTCCAGGACAGCGTGTCGCCGGATTCAGCTTTGACCCGCTTTCATCCCGATGCAGTGTTGATCGCGCTCGACTGGAGGGGCCTGCCGCTGCTGCCCTGTCCGGGCGATGCGAATGCCGCACAATCAACAATCGAATCTGCTCTCGACTATCTAGATACGATTCGTAATGCGATTCGACAGAACACGGGCGCGGTAAGCATCGTACAAAATCTGGCGGCTCCTCCAGAGACGACGTTCGGCTCCCTAGACCGCATACTTGAAGGCACACTGCGCTTCCTGATTGACGGGGTAAATGCTGGTCTGGCAAAACGTCTGCGCGGCTCGAGTGACGTGCTTTACGATGTCGCGGGGTTGGCGGGCACGGTGGGCCTCGCGAACTGGAATTCACCGAGCGAGTGGAATCTGGCAAAGCTGCCATTCGCGCAAGTGTTTCTACCGTTGTATGCAGATCACGTTTGCAGGCTTTTGGCGGCCCTGCGCGGCAGAAGTCGCCGATCGTTAATATTAGATCTCGACAATACCTTGTGGGGTGGTGTCATCGGCGATGATGGTCTCATGGGAATCCAGATTGGTTCCGGTGACGCCGTTGGTGAAGCCTATCTAGCCTTTCAGCAGTATGTGCTCTCCTTGCGCAACCGTGGCATCGTTCTGGCCGTGTCTTCGAAGAATGAAGATGAAACCGCGCGCATGCCATTCCGTCAACATCCCGACATGGTCTTGCACGAAAAAGACTTCGCAATCTTTCAGGCCAACTGGAGTGATAAGGCTAGCAACATTCGTGCAATTGCAGACACTCTAGGTCTTGGTCTTAATGCGATGGTCTTCATCGATGACACTCCATTCGAACGCAACCTCGTTCGAGAAGCGCTGCCGGAAGTGGCAATCCCTGAAATGCCGGAAGACCCAGCTGACTACGCTCGCACCCTCAGCGCTGCCGGGTATTTCGAGGCGGTAAATTTCTCCGAGGAAGATATCAAACGTGCTTCGTATTATGCCGGCAACGCTCAGCGTGCAACCCTGGAGCGCCAGGTAGGGGACGTCGCAACTTATCTCGCCTCTCTGGAGATGGAGATTGATTTCCGCCCGTTCGATGAGGCAGGCCGCGCCCGGATTACCCAACTGATCAATAAGTCGAACCAGTTCAACCTCACCACCCGTCGCTACAGCGAAGCGCAGGTGGCCCGTTTCGAGGCCGATGCGAATGCTCTCACGCTTCAGGTTCGGCTCCGCGACAAATTAGGCGACAACGGGATGATCAGCGTGGTCATCTGCAGTCCTTCAGGGGCCGACGTTTGGGAGATTGACACCTGGTTAATGAGTTGCCGGGTGCTCGGACGAAGGGTCGAAGAAGCCGTGTTGCAGGAACTGGTTGATCACGCTAAGCGGCGGGGAGCGAGCAGACTTCGAGGCGTCTACTGCCCTACGAACCGCAACAAGATCGTGGAACAGCACTACGCCAAATTGGGTTTCACGCAAATACAAACGCGCGAGGATGGGAGTACTGTGTGGGAATTGGTAGTTGCGTCTGCGCACGCGCAGCCATTACCCATGGTGGTTAGGCGTTTCGGCTGTGAGCTAGTTCCGTCCGAGCTCAACGAATGGTTCGTCGACCCCACCGCAACCTAAGGTTCTATTGGCGAGCGCTAACTCCTTGGTGTGCCTTGACGGTGCTAGCATGACAACATCGATGACGGCGAGCCAAGAGATTCAGGAGAGCCTAGCTGGTTCACCAAATCTTTACCTGAGCCTCCTTAAGCGCGTGCTTACGGACACATCCATCGGTGTGCAGTTGATGTCATAGAGCGCGGGATACCGGGAGATTTCATTGAGACAGGTGGATGGCGAGGAGGCACGACAAGCTTTATGCGTGCTCTGCTCGAGGCTTATTCGGAAAAGAACCGTCGCGTGTGGGTTGCTGATTCCTTCGAAGGCCTTCCTACTCCAGATGGGGAGAAGTATCCGGTCGAAGCCAAAACGTGCGCCGGAAAAGTGATGGAGAATGTGTACAAGCACTTCGCGGTCGGGTTAGAGCAGGTGCAAGCTAACTTCGCTCCGCTTTGGACTTTTGGATGAACAATCAATCTTTCTGAAGGGATGGTTCAAGGATACACTTGCTTCCGCTCCGGTCTCACAGCTCGCAATCATGCGGCTCGATGGCGATTATTACGATTCCCCCCATGATGCTTTGGTCCATCTGTACCCGAAGCTGTCTCCAAGAGGCTATGTCATCATCGACGACTACGGTGAGGACACGTGGACGTACTGTCGCCGCGCCGTTGACGATTACCGCGAACGCGAGGGTCTCGTTCACCCGCTGGTGCGCGTTGACTCCAAGTGCTTTTTTTGGCAGAAATGACCATCTTGCCGAGGTCGGTTAGTGAGCGAACAACTAACGCCTGCCGATGAGCTGCCACGCCGCGACCGGTGGCTGCTTCCTCTTGTGGTCCTCTCGGTACTAGCGGTCTTCCTCGGTACCACCGAAGTAGTCGCGAGCCTGGTGTTTCCGGAGCGGGGCGACTTCAGTTGTGGAACTGCGGCGGGCAGGCGGCACCTGAAACCAAATTGCTACGCCCATTTCAAAAACGCCGAGGGACCGGACGTCGAATACCGCTTTAACGAGTGCGCATACCGATCGAGTAAACCCTGTGGTCCGAAGGCCCCAGGCACGGTGCGCATTGTCGTGATGGGAACTTCAACGGCGATGGGATTATATGTTCCTGGCGATGAGACGTTCGCCGCGCGAACCGAGAATGCACTGAGTCAAGTCTGCCGACGGCCAGTAGAAGTACAGAATATGGGCGGCCAGGTGGACATCACGGCGCAACCGGACTTAGTAGACGAGGCCCTTGGTTTGTCGCCCGACCTTATCGTTCTGTCGGTATCACCCTTTGATCTGCAAAAAGCGGGAACCGCCGCGCGACAGTCCAACGCCGTCCGTCAGAGCGCTTTAATGAGGATAGAAAGCGAGTGGCACGAATTTAAGTTGAAAGTGCGCAATAGCCGATTCGCCCTGGCATCTGCACATTTGGCTCTCATGAATGAACAGGTGTTGTATCAGGTTTTCCTGAAAGATGGGGGATCGCGTGCCGTGATGACCGTGCCTCCAACATCTGTTGGGGAGCGAAGGTATGCAGAGTTCGCAGGAATCCTTGACCGCATGATGGTTCGGATAAACGGCACCGGCGTGCCAGTCGTTGTGCTAATCATTCCAAATCGGGTTGCCGCCGCGATGGTGAGCAACGGTTCGCGCGTGGAAGGTGTCGATCCCTGGTGGTTTGGACGACACGTCAGCGAGATCGCCGGGCAGCACAATGCGCTGCCCGTGGACGTTACCCCGAAATTCGCCTCTTCTCCCCATGCCGAACGCATGTTTTATCCCGTCGATAACCACCCTACAGGTGAAGCGCATGCGGTCATTGCTCAGGCGTTAGTAGAGCGTCTGAAAGACGGTTCTATTCCGCAAATGGCTGCCTGCCGCGCACCCCAACCATGAACTCACTCGGCGGCGCATCAATTTCCTTCCTTGGATTCGGGGCCGCTGTGGCGCTGCTCGTGCATCTCATTCCACGTTTGTCTTGGCGGCTAACGATATTACTGGGAGCAAGTCTTGTATTTCTTTGGTTATGTTCCAAGGGAGAATCGCTCGTACCATTGATCGCTTTTGTGGGGCTGGGATACGCCGAATTGAAATTGATCGAGTCGCGCCGGGTGCGAACCGTTGGGCCTCTAGTGGTCGCGACTATCCTGATTTTCATTTGGTTGAAACGATACACCTTGCTGCCATCGCAAGTGTTCTTGCCGGGCCCGTATACCGTCCTTGGACTGTCTTACATTTTGTTTAGGATTCTCCACCTTATGGTGGAAACAAACAGCGGTGCGATTGAGAGCCCGGTTGGTTTGGCCCCATATCTGTTGTATACGCTGAACTTCACCAGCCTCGTGGCTGGCCCGATTCAGCGCTATCAGGAATTCAGCCAATCTCTGCAGGAGGCCAAGCGACCTTCGGTGGTGCGTGCTGGGCGGGCGATCGAGCGCATAATCACGGGATTTTTTAAGGTCAACGTGCTAGGGCTGGTATTTTCAATGCTGCAGGTGAATGCACTAAATCGCATCCAGTACGTCCCGGGTCAGGACACTAAAGTCCTGGCTGGAGCGGTTGCGATGGGGTCGTATGCATTCTTCCTGTACTGCAATTTCTCTGGCTATATCGACATCGTCATCGGCATCGCCCACCTCATGGGCATGAGCCTTCCCGAAAACTTTGATCGCCCCTTTTCCGCGGATGGCTTTATCGATTTCTGGAATCGCTGGCATATCACGCTCTCGACATGGTTGAAAACCTACGTTTACAACCCACTCTTAATGACGCTCATGCGGCGCTATCCTGCCGATTCGCTGGCTTCGGTCTGGGGCGTGATCGCATTTTTCGTGACCTTTTTTCTGGTAGGCGCATGGCACGGCCAAACCTCTTCATTCCTGTTTTTTGGCGTACTGCAAGGTTTGGGTGTGAGCGTTAATAAGGTTTACGACATCGTTCTAACGGCGAGACTCGGACGCAAACGAGTAAAGGCCTTGAACGCCAATCGCGTTTACATCGCAATTTGCCGGGGCCTGACGTTCACGTGGTTTGCGTTTACGCTCCTTTGGTTTTGGTCCAACTGGTCGCAACTTGCAACGTTGACGGCAGCCCTGGGTATACGCGCCATTATGTTGATACCGCTGTTGGTATTTGTCGCAGCGACCCTTGGACTGACGCTCTGGGAGACGGCAAGAGACATCGTCCTGGGAATCCGCTGCCGAGGACAGGTTATTGTGCAATCGCGATATACGCGTACGGCATGGTGTACATTGCTCGTCTTAGTTTCGACCATGGTCGCACTCCTACTCCAGCAGTCCCCCGAAATTGTTTACAAGGCGTTTTAAAAGAGAAGGGCCGCGTCCGGTTACGGTTCCAAGCGCCGCCGTCAGCGTCAGGCTCCAGGATATGGAACGGGTTCGACAATCTCGCGCGAACTAATGTGCTTTCTGTCCCGAGGTAAACACAGTCCAAGGGCCTGCCTTCATGTCGCGTAAGAGCGGCTTCTGCCAGCTATATTCCGTGTGCTGCGCGAGAAAACGCTCAGCGAGGAAATCGGCACCGCAGGGGTGTCCGGCTCTTGCCACAAAGCTCATCTTCGCCGCCATGCCGCTGTCGGCAGCTTTCCCTTGCACTGCCCCGCCCGGATTGTAAGCATCCCAAGCCCACTCCTTTACGCCACGTGGGGACGTGTCGACGTGCCCGCAAAGTCCGCGCTCGTTGGCCTGATCTTTCTTTTCAAATGAATCCACGTGATCAGACAGGAACTGCTCGGCCATCTGCACGTCAATCTTCCCTTTCGCGTGCTTCATCAATTCTTCCCATCGAATCCGGCGCGCGTTGGGCGAACTCGACCCGTCATCAGGATCGAACGTCGTCTCTTCTTTAATCACCTGCGGATCACGAGCGAAATTCGAGCTGACGAAGTACCCGTCTTTGGTGCGCCATAGCGGCGTATTCTTCAACCCCAACTCGAGGTATGCAATCTCTCCGGTTTTCCGGTCGCCAATCAACCAGTCGTTGGCATATCCGCCGTTATTCCCTTCCTTTATGATTCGGACATAGTCATCAATGCTGTTCGCATACTGAAGCGCTTTGCGGGCTCGCATGAACTCGGGTTTGCCGTTCGGATCCCAGCCCTCAAACTGGCTGATAGTGGTTTCGGTGATCATCATTCCGGCAGAGTTCACCCCGAAATCGTCGTCACTGACAATCACTCCGGGAAAGCCGTCCATCAGGATGCGGTTGCCGTGCTCCGGTTGAATGTCGAAAATAATGACCCAGCGTTCGCCCGCCAGATAGCTGGTCCAATTATTGTGGGCGATCACGATCTGGTGATCTTTCGTCATGCGGCCGGTGGCAATGAACGCGCTGCAATTTCCCGGCGCCGTCAGTTTTGGGTTCTTCGCAGACTTGTTCTGCCTGTTCAACCAAGGCAGGTAGTAGTCGGGCACTTCCTCGAAAGCATTCAAAGCAACGATATCCCAGACGTCCAGTTCAACCCCGTGTGCCTTCACTCCATCGGCAATGCCTTGCAGTTCTTGCTGATACTCGGCATCGATGTGCGGCCACAGTTTGTCTCGTGCGATGGTGCGGAAGAACTCCCAATCACGCTGCGATTGATGGGTATCAAACAGCCTGATCGCCTCGAAGGCGTCTTGAATTTCCGGAGCCAGCAAATACCCGTGCTGGTAGCCAATCTCCGATGGCGAACCTTCGAGGTGCACGTAGGTCCATCCGCCCTGCTGAAAACGGTATGACTTCTCAAGCCGTGGATCGGGACCAGTGGCTGCCATCGCGACGCATGTCGACGTCAAGATGAGAGCGAGAAAGAATCGAAAACACAACCACGTTTTCCCCATGGATCGCCTCAGGACAATTCTTTGATTGCCGCAACATTCTAACGGATCGCTCCACTCGCGATCCTACTCCTTCTAAGAGGTCGCGTTCCTTCCGCCTCTAGATATTCGTGTGCTGCTCAGGGTGGCGGCGTAGATACCAGCAGGGCTGCATTCCGGTATGGGGGTAAACCGCGTGCACGCAAGTCTCAGGTGCGGGAGGGTCAAAGATGAATTGCGTCTTTCCGTTCTTCTGCGGAACCGCATAGTAGCGAGTCACGACGACCGATCCGTATGGATCCCGATTCGAAGCCACTCGCAGCCGGAACAGACCCAAATCAACGACAAACGTGAGGACGGCCGTTCCCAGCAAGAACAGAAGCAGGCCCAGAAATATTCGTCGAAGTCGCTCCCGGAGTTTCGCCGCTGTGAGCGCCACAGGCGCTGATTATAAGCCTAGATAGCGGCGTAAAAGCCTCGGATGGAAACTCCCGGCATCTCTGATTGTGTTGCAACTGCCTGCACCGACGCCAACTTCAGTCGATATAATGTAACGTTGAGACTTGTCTTCGACATCTTCGGCCAGACCCTGCAGACGCTGTGGGCGCATAAACTGCGCTCGTTCCTGACCATGTTTGGCATCGCCTGGGGCGTCGGGTCGCTGCTGTTGCTGGTCGGCCTTGGCGAAGGATTCCGATCCGGCAACCGGAAGCAGTTCGATTCCATCGGCGAAAACGTTTTGTTTATCTGGTCGGGGCGTGCCCCTGTCGTGCAAGGCAGCTTCACTGCGCTGCGCCAGTATTACCTCACATATCGCGATTACGAGGATGTACTGCGTGAATGTCCGAGCGTGGGCGGTGCGACCCCGGTGATTTCTCGAAACGATATCCGGGCTGTTAGTGATTATTTCCAGGCCAGCGGTCAGATCAACGGCGTTCTTCCCGATTTCAAGACCATCCGCTATGTTCCGATCAATGAAGGCCGCTGGATCAACGAAATGGACCAACAACAAAAGCGCCGCGTGATTGTGCTGGGCGACGAGACACGTCGGACGCTGTTCTCCGGCCGTCCGTCAATTGGAAGCACGATCCTGCTTAATGGCGCGCGGTTCGAGGTCATTGGCACGCTGCTGCGTGTCGGTCATGGGGATAACAACACGCAGAACCTTAAGAATTACATTCCTTTCAGCACGATGCATGAATATTTTCCGCCGCTGAATGCCGGGATCGATCTCGACGTGATCTCCCAGATCAACTACCAACCCAAATCGAGGGCTCTGCACGAGACAGCCAAACAGGAAGTCCACAAGATCATTGCCCGCAATCACGGCTTCGATCCAAACAACTTAGACTCATTCGATGAATGGGACACCGTGAAGACGGTCGATCAGATCGGCAAGATCTTTGACGCGATGAATATGTTTCTCGGCAGCGTCGGACTGGTGACGCTCGCGCTGGGCGCGATCGGGATCATCAACATCATGCTGGTGGCCGTGGCCGATCGCACCAAAGAGATTGGCCTCCGCAAAGCGGTGGGCGCCACCAATGGCAACATCATGTTCCAGTTCTTCGTGGAAGGAGCATTTCTGACGATGTTCAGTGGGGGCTTCGGCATTGCGGGTGCGGCGGCGCTGATGGCGATGCTTTCTAAAGTCAGCTTGGGCGATGGCTTTGATCCACCGAAGCTGGTTGCCTCCACGGCCGCTCTAGCTATTATTTCCCTCGGGGTAGCCGGCGTTGCGGCAGGAGTCTACCCTGCCCGCCGCGCCGCCTTGCTCGAGCCCGTGGAAGCGCTGCGCAAGGAATAACGATGCATCGCGACCTGTTCAAACAAGCTTACTCGGCCATGCGCCACGACCTGCGGCGCACACTGCTGACCATGGCCGGAATGGCTTGGGGCATTGCGACCGTGGTGCTGCTGCTGTCGTATGGCAATGGTTTTGGCAAGGCCATTGAGGTCATTTTCGAGAGCTTCGGGGCTACCGCGGTTGGCGTGTTCCCTGGGCGCACGTCGCAACAGGCCGGAGGCAACAAGGCCGGTGTGCAGGTTCGGTTTACCAACGACGACATCGAATTGCTGCGCAATAATCTGCCGCTCTGCCGGCACGTAGTTCGTATGGCGGAGAAGGACTCCACGGTGCAGAACAATAACCGTTCCTTCACGTTTCCTGTGATGGGTCTTGATCCCTCCATTCAGAAGATCTGGAACCTGGATATCGCTGAGGGGCGGTTTCTTGACGACGCCGACAACATGCAGCACGGATTGGTGGCCGTGATCGCTTCCGAGGCGCGCGACAAGCTCTTTTCCGGTATGCCCGCGCTCGGCGAGAGCATTCGTATTGACGGGGTGACATTTCAAATCGTCGGCATCGGCGCGCCACGCATGCAGGAAGGCGACAATGATAACAATCGCGTTATTTACCTTCCCTTCAATTCCATGGATGTCCTGAAAGACACTCACTACCTCGATGGCATCTGGCTCGACTCGATTGGGCTCGATCACGACAAGATGGATCGGACCATTCGCGAGACGCTGGCGACGGCCCACGGCTTCAAACCAGACGACCATCGAGCAGTCTTCGTGTTCGATGCGCAGAAACAGCTCTCACAATTTGGGATCATCACCCTGGCGCTGAAGGTGCTGCTGGCATTCATCGGAACGGTCACGCTCGGTATCGGCGGGGTTGGACTGATGAATATCATGCTGGTCTCGGTGACGCAGCGCACCCGCGAAATTGGCGTTGAAAAGGCGTTAGGAGCGCGGCGGCACCATATCCTGTTTCAATTCCTCGCGGAAGCCATGGTGATCACTGCCGCGGGCGGGTTTCTGGGAATTCTTCTTTCTTATGCTGTGTCGATCGTAGCCGGGCGCATCACGTTCTACAGCGCTTTGGCCAAACACGCGGAAGCAGCCGACATTCGGCTCATCGTTTCGCCAACGATTCTTGTTGTGGCGACCAGCATTCTCGCTGTTGTGGGAGTCGTGAGCGGCATGGTCCCCGCGCTGCGGGCTGCCAATCTCGACCCTATCGAAGCGTTAAGATACGAATAGCATCGCAGCCCAAGGCCACCGGGGCTCACAGAGAAACTCTGTGCGACTCATGTGGTCATGCCTTTTGAGTTTCCATGTCTGAAGACATCCTCTCGCGGCAGCCGCCTCCAGCCGATCTTCGGCTGAGCTACGGCTCGGACCCAAACCAGTTCATCGATTTGCGATTGCCCGGCAGCGAACGCAAGCCGTTCGCCCTGGTCATCAACATTCACGGTGGATTCTGGCGGTCCAAGTACAACCTCGATCACGCAGGACACCATTGTTCTGCTCTTACCGCGAAAGGGCTGGCAACTGCCAATCTCGAATATCGGCGCGTCGGAAATGAGGGCGGCGCGTGGCCCGGTACCTTTGCTGACATCCGTGCCGCATACCAGTTTCTGACGCAAAATGCGCAGAAATTCGATTTCAATACACAGAAAATTGGGGTGATGGGACACTCTGCGGGCGGACAACTGGCGCTCTGTCTCGCTGCCCACGAACCTCGTGCTCAGGCAGTGATTTCCCTCGCCGGGGTGGTCGACCTCGAACGCGCGTATCAACTCCATCTCAGCAACGACGCTGTCGTCAAGTTTCTCCGCGGCACACCCGCCGAGGTACCAGATCACTATCGCGAAGCTGATCCCATGCACCTATCGATCGCAAACGCGCGCCAATGGCTGATTCACGGGGAATCCGACGATACCGTTCCTCCGGTGTTCAGCCGGGATTATGTCGCTCGGAAGCGGTCCGCGAAAGAAAACGTGCATTTGCTCGAAATCTCCGGTGCCAGCCACCTCGACCTCATCGATCCGCACAGCGCTGCATGGAAGCAAGTTGAGCAAACGGTTCTTGCCTCGCTCACCTAAAATAACCCGGGGACCTCCAATATGCTGACTCGTGTGCAACGACCCTTCGCAGTCCTCACCTTGGCTGCTGCTGCCTTGGCGGCATCCTCCACCCAGCAGGCTGATCCGAACCGGTACGTCAACGACGTCAAGGAATTAGCATCTCCTGAAATGGAAGGCCGTGGCGCCGGGACCAAAGGGCTGACTCGGGCCGAGCATCTGCTCGAGAAGCGCTACAAGGAACTGCACCTCGATCCCGCTGGTGTGAACGGATACGAGCAGCCGTTCAGGGTGATCACGGGCGCGCGTCTGAAGTCGGACAACGCATTCTCAGTGATGGCGCCGAGTGGAAAGCGAGAACTCAAGGTTCACGAGGATTTCGTGCCCTTCAGCTTCTCATCCTCCAGTCGGGTCAGTGCACCTCTCGTGTTCGCCGGATACGGCGCCACCGCCGACGAGTTCCACTATGACGATTACGCCGGACTCGACGTGAAAGGCAAGATCGTGCTTGTGCTCCGCTATGAGCCGGCGGGGTTCTCCGGAAAGAACGCCCATCATGAGCTAACGCAGCACTCGCAGCTCATCACGAAAGCGATCAATGCAAGAAATCATGGTGCCAAGGCATTGATTGTCGCAAATGGAAAATTGAACGAAGGCGAAGAGGATCTTTTGACGCGTTTCGGCAGCGTCAGCGGGCCCGAGAATGTCGGCATCGTGATGGTGCAGGTGAAGAACGCTGTTGTCGACGCATGGTTCCAGGCGGCGGGGAAAAGCTTGAAGGAGGTACAAGAACAGATCAATGCGAGCGCAAATCCGGCATCTTTCGCCTTCCCCGATTCCCTTCCTGTTTCTCTGAACGTCGATATCGAAACCACGCGTGCGACGGTCGATAATGTGCTTGCATGGCTGCCTGGCCAGACGGATGAATACCTCATCATTGGTGCGCACTACGATCATCTCGGCCGAGGAAACGTCGACTCGCTCGCACCCTCACAAATCGGGCAAGTCCATCCCGGTGCGGATGACAATGCCAGCGGCACGGCGGGCGTTCTTGAATTAGCCCGCCTTCTGGCGCCCGAACGCGGAAAGCTCAAGCGCAGCGTCCTTTTCATGGATTTCGCCGGGGAAGAACTCGGCTTACTCGGTTCCGCAGAATGGGTGAAGCAACCGACCCGTCCGCTGGACAAGGCGGTGGCCATGATCAATATGGACATGATCGGCCGCATCAAGGACGATAAGGTTTACATCGGCGGCGTGGGCACAGGATCGACGTTCAAATCCGTGCTCGATCAGGCGGAGAAGGAAGCGCCATTCAAATTCGAGGCCTCGCCCGGCGGATATTCCTCGAGCGACCACACGTCCTTTGTCGCCAAGAAAATTCCCGTTCTGTTCTTCTTCTCCGGACTGCATTCGGACTATCACAAGCCGTCTGACACATGGGACAAAATCAATGGACCGTCTGCGGCGCGGCTCCTCGATATGATCGAGAACGTAGCGGTACAACTGGCAAACAGCGATCAGCCTCCAACATTTCAAGTTGTGGCGGAAGAGAAACCGCTCGGCGGCATCTCCGGAGGCGGAGGCTATGGTCCGTATTTCGGCTCGGTTCCAGATTTCGGCCAGGTAGAAAACGGGGTCAAGTTCTCGGATGTGCGACCGAATTCTCCTGCTGCGAAAGCCGGATTCAAGGCGGGAGACATTCTGGTTCAGTTCGGCGACAAGCCGATCAAGAACCTCTACGACTTCACCGACGCTCTGCGCCGCAGCAAAGTTGGGGATGTGGTCGAAGTAAAAGTGCTGCGCGACGGCCAACCGCTCACTGCCAGCGTCAAATTAGAGCAACGCAAATAACCGCCTTCCGGGGGATGACAAGGCTGGTTGATCCGTGGCAATCCGTGGCAATGAAGTTCCTTCGGAATCCCGTATAATCGTCCGTCATCTGAGAGGAATCCTTTGCCCTTCGACGACCTACGTCAGTGGATCGCCGCGCTCGACCGTGCCGGCGAACTGAAACGCATCACGACTGAAGCCGATCCGATTCTTGAGATCCCGGAAATCATCGACCGCGTCTCGAAAGGGCGCGATGCCAAGGGCAGCCCCGGCGGTCCCGCTCTCCTGTTTCAAAATGTGAAAGGCTACCCCGGGTCGCAGCTCCTGATCAACCAGTTCGGATCGGAGCGGCGCATGAAGATGTCGGTCGGCGTGGAGTCTTACGATGACATCGCGGCTCGCATCCGCATGTTCATGGACGTAAAATCGCCACAGGGGTTTCTCGATAAGTTGAAGATGCTGCCGCTGCTCGCGGATGTGGGCAAGTTCTTCCCGCGCACACTTTCTACTGGCCCCTGCAAAGAGATCATCAAGCGCGATAATTTCTCGCTCCTGGATTTTCCCATACTCCAATGCTGGCCCAAAGATGGTGGAAGATTCATCACGCTGCCATGCGTCACCACTCGCGATCCGAAGTCGGGTAAGCGCAACCTCGGCATGTACCGCATGCAGGTATATAACGAGCGCACCACAGGCATGCACTGGCAGCGGCAAAAGAACGCCGCCGAACATCAGCGCGAACGAATGCGCACGGCCGTAGCGGGAGATACAACCCACCATGTGGGGACGGCCGTCCCCGGAAGCCTGCGGGCTGCCGTCGATATCATGGCGCGCAGTTCCGGCGGTAGCATTCTGGCGCAAGGCGATCGTCCCTCCGGCAAAATGGAGGTCGCCGTGGCCATCGGCACCGATCCGGTAGTCACCTTCTGCCCCATCGTTCCCGCCCCGCCGGAAATCGAGGAATATCTCGTTGCAGGTTTCCTGCGCGGCGCTCCGGTTGATCTTGTGAAGTGTGAAACGGTTGATCTTGAGGTCCCCGCCACAAGTGAGATCGTGCTCGAGGGCTACATCAGTCTCGACGAACTTCGAACCGAAGGTCCCTTCGGCGATCACACCGGCTTTTACTCACTCGAAGATCTCTACCCCGTCTTCCACGTCACCTGCATCACCCATCGCAAAGATCCGATTTACGCCGCCACCATCGTCGGCAAACCTCCGCAGGAAGACGCGTACATGGGGAAAGCCGTCGAACGAATTTTCCTGCCCATGATGAAGCTTACGATCCCCGAACTCGTCGACATCAACATGCCGATCGAAGGGGTCTTTCATAACTTGATGATCATCTCGATCAAAAAGTCCTACCCGGGTCAGGCACGAAAAGTTATGAATGCCATCTGGTCGCTGGGCCAGGCGATGTTCACGAAATGCATTGTGGTGGTAGACGAAGATGTCGACGTACAGGAGTTGGCCGATGTCGCGCTGAAAGTTCTCAATCACATCGATCCGGAGCGCGACATCCAATTCATGCTGGGTCCGGTCGACTCGCTCGATCACGCCAGCCGCCTGCCCGACTTCGGCTCGAAGATGGGCATTGACGCGACACGGAAGTGGGCCAGCGAAGGCTTCACACGCCCCTGGCCCGACGAGATTGTGATGGATGCGAAAACGAAAGCCTTGGTCGACAGCAAATGGAAGGTTTTGGCCAAGGAATTAGGACTTGGGTGAGCGGCGGTCTTTCAATGCCTTGAATTGATCCTCGTCAATGGGATCGTATCCCCGGCACTGACTCACCGGCAGCCTCGGATACTTTGGAAAGCTTGCATCTGTCAAAGATCGCTGACACATGTAGAAGATCGAGCCGCGATCCGATTCGATGCGGCGCATGAATTTACACGTCTCGCAAAGCCCGACGCGCAGCGACGGTTTACGACTTTCCTGATCCACTCTAACAGAATAGCGCGCCCCTTGTGCGGCGATGACGTTCGAAACTCTGCCCACAATTCATCAAAACTCAACCGTAACGGCCTTGAAGCGGGTCAGCCGATTTGTTATAAGCCCGATAGGGAGCACGTCAACGAGAATGCCTGTCAGCCGGCATGAAACTTGGCTAATCGGATTTGCGCTGGTCACACTCACCACGACGCAGAGCAGTCCCGCGTTTGCCTGGGGCAACGAGGGCCATACTTACATCAATCGGGTAGCCGCGCAGAAGATTCCGTCCTCCATGCCACGCTTCTTGCGTCGGGCTGAAGTTGAAATCAGTTACTTGGGGCCGGAACCGGATCGCTGGCGCAGTCCCGCGGAATTCGCTCTGAAGAACTCGCAGGAGCCTGATCATTTCATCGACCTCGAGCGCATCTCATGGCTCGATCCAGTTCCGCCAGGCCGCTACGAGTTCTACCGCAAGCTCTATGAAAAGCGCGCAGCATCGCCCGACCACGCCGATGACTATCTTCCCGAGCACGTCGGGCTGCAGCCGTACATCACCATGGAGATCTACGGCCGCCTGAAAGCCGCATTTCGCGAGTACCGCCAGCATCTGGCCGCTCATCAATCCACAGCCGCCGTGGAGCAGGCGATCATCTTCTATGCTGGATGGCTGGGGCACTATGTCGCTGACGGATCCCAGCCGCTTCACACCAGCATCCAGTACAACGGCTGGATCGGCGCCAATCCCAATGGATACACAACCGAGCGGGGAATTCATGCGCGTTTTGAAGCGACTTACGTAGCGGCGAACATCAGGGCGAAAGACTTCGCACCCCAGGTGAAATCTCCCACACGCCTGACTGACCCTTTCGCTGACTACATGGCGTATCTGAAGCATTCGAATGGACTAGTCGAACAGGTGTATGTCCTGGAGAAGGCCGGCGGGTTCACGGCGAAGGGATCCGCTGCGGCGTTGGCCTTCACCACCGAACGCCTGGCTGCCGGAACGCAGATGCTGCTGGATCTCTGGTGCACAGCGTGGCTGGAGAGTGCGGCTCCGGTCCCGGAGCATGCCGCCCCGGTTTCTGCCACAAAATAGACCTACGTCGAAGAGGTTCATCTGGGGATAGCCACCATCGGCTGTCCGTGGAGCACAGCTCGACCGCTGTTCACTCTCATTTAAAGCGTCCAAGGGCGACGGTTCGGCATCTGTTTCGATATACTGATGAAGCAATGCCGGTCCTGAAAAACATCGCCGCAATCGCCAAGGGTATGAGCATCACCTTTTCAGAGATGTTCCGCCCGACGATCGTCGAGAACTATCCCGATGGGGATGGCCCCCTGCGTGGTGCGCGGATTGAAGCCCGATTTCGCGGAGCTCACGTGCTGCAGCGCGACGAAAATGGACTGGAAAAGTGCGTCGCGTGTTTCCTCTGTGCGGCGGCATGCCCTTCGAACTGCATTTATATTGAGGCGGCCGAGAATACTGCGGAAAACCGCGTCAGCGGCGCCGAGCGATACGCGAAGGTTTATAACATCGACTACAACCGCTGCATCTTTTGCGGATATTGCGTCGAGGCGTGCCCGACCGACGCGATCACGCACGGCCACGGATTCGAACTGGCGACGTTTAGCGCGACCAACCTGGTCATGCGCAAGGAGCAGATGCTGGCCCCCCGGCCAGCACACATGGGAGCCAACATCGTATTCAATCAGGCCGACGTGAACGGCGGGGCGCCGGCAGAACTGGTGCCCGGAAGCTAAGCTTCAACGAGTTTCGAATCGATCACGCCGGTCCACCAGAGACCGGCGTTTGTGTATGGGGACAAACCTCACCGCCACGGATCCAGCGGATAAACGCGGATCAAAACGAGCTCGCTGTTTTGAGCTAGGAGCTAGCAGCTAGAAGCTAGAAGCTGAAATGTCGGACTTCTTACGAATTGTGCAAGAGCGCGTCGCCATCTACGACGGCGCGATGGGTACCAATATCCAGAAGCGCAATCCCACCCTGGATGATTACTGGGGAAAAGAGAATTGCAGCGAAGTTCTGGTGCTGAGCCGCCCCGACATCATCCGAGACATTCACGCCGATTTCTTCCGGGTCGGCTGCGACATCGTGGAAACCAACACATTCGGAGGTTCCCGAATTGTCCTGGGGGAATTCGAACTCGGCGATCGCGTTCACGAGATCAACGTGAAGGCAGCGCAACTGGCACGCGGAGTCGCACAACAGTTCTCGACCAAGGACAAACCCAGGTTTGTGGCCGGTTCGCTTGGGCCGACCACCAAACTGCCGTCCCTCGGTCATATCGGCTTCGATGCGATGGTCGCGGCTTACGAAGAGCAGGCAGCAGCGTTGATCGAAGGCGGGATCGATGTTCTTCTCGTCGAAACGGCGCAGGATTTACTGCAGGCAAAGATCGGCGTCATCGGAGTGCTCGAAGCGCTGCGGAAGTCGGGCAAGCGCCTCCCCGTGACTGTGCAGGTGACGCTGCAGGAATCCGGCACCATGCTGCTGGGCACGGAAATCGGCGCTGCGCTGACCGCGCTCGAACCCTTCGACGTAGACGCCATTGGCCTGAACTGCGCCACAGGACCGAAGGAAATGAACGACGCGGTTCGTTACCTGGCACTCAATTCCACCAAGCAGGTTTCCGTGCTTCCGAACGCCGGTCTGCCAGAGAACGTCGGGGGACATCCCGTCTACAGACTGACTCCACAGGAACTGGCGGATTACCACAAGCACTTCGTTCAGGATTACGGAGTGCGTGTCGTCGGCGGCTGCTGCGGCACCACTCCCGAGCACCTGAAAGCCGTGGTGGATGCCGTTTCTGGAGTCGAACCGGCGAAGCGCGACGTAAAGCGTGCTGGCGCGGCGTCCAGCGCTTACACCAGCGTCCCTCTTGATCTCGAACCCAAGCCGCTAATCGTCGCGGAAGAAATGAACACGACCACGCGCGTCGACCATTTCCGTAAGCTGGTGCAGGGAAAGAAATACGACGAGATCCTCGCCCTCGCAAAAAAGTTGGTCAACGACGGCTCCCACATGCTCGACCTCTGCTGCGCCATCGTTGGCGAAGATGAGAAGGGTTACATCACGTCGATCCTCGAAAGGATCGCCACGCGCGTTCCCGCGCCGATCCTGGTCGACTCAACCGAGGCCGACGTAGTCGAAGAAGCGTTGAAGCGTATCCCCGGCCGGGCCATCATCAACTCGATCAACCTGGAAGATGGCGAGAAGCGCACCTCCAAAGTCCTGCCGATGGCGAAGCGCTATGGCGCCGCTGTAATAGCGTTGACGATCGACGAGGAAGGCATGGCGCTCACCGCTGAGAAGAAAGTCGCCATTGCACATCGTATTCACGATCTGGCGGTAAACAAATACGGCCTCGACTCGACCGACCTCATCTTCGATGCTCTCACCTTGCCGATTTCCACCGGCCAGGAAGAGTACCGGACGGCAGGAATCGAGACGCTGAAAGCGGTTGAGCGGATCAAGAAGGAATTGCCGCCGGTCAAGACCATCCTCGGCGTCAGCAATATTTCGTTTGGCCTCGACGCGTATCCGCGCCGCGTCTTGAACTCCGTGTTCATGCACGAAGCGGTCGATCATGGCCTCGACATGGCCATCGTCAACTACACCAAAATCTACCCGCTCTACAAGATTCCTCATGAGGAAGTCGAACTCGCGCGCAAGCTGATCTTTCGCGATGAGTCTGCCGGCGACCCGCTGCAGGTCTACATGGCGCACTTCGCCGGCATGAAGGGCAAGCCAGCTGCCTCGACCACGGCGCACCTCGACACCCTTTCGGTGGAGGACAAGTTGAAGTTCGCCATCATCAACGGCGAGAAATCCGTGGGCGAAGGTGAGCACCAGAAGTCGCTTGAAGCTTTACTTGAAGATGCTCTTGCAAACTATTCACCGTTGGAACTGATCAATACCGTCCTGCTCGACGGCATGAAGACCGTCGGTGATCTGTTTGGCGCCCGCAAGATGCAATTGCCATCGGTGCTCGATTCTGCCGGCGTCATGAAGCAGGCGGTCGCCTATCTCGAGCCGAAGATGGAGAAAAAGACTGGCTCACAGAAAGGCACGATCGTGCTCGCCACGGTAAAGGGTGACGTACACGATATCGGCAAAAACCTGGTTGACATCATCCTGTCGAACAACGGATTCAAGGTCGTCAATCTCGGCATCAAGCAGCCGGGCGATTCGATTATCCGCGCAGCCCAGGAGAACAAAGCCGACGCCATCGGCCTCAGTGGACTGCTGGTGAAGTCGACGCTGGAGATGAAATATGTCATCCAGGATCTTGAGCGGCAAAAGCTGGAATTCCCGGTTATCTGTGGAGGCGCAGCCTTGACGCGGAAGTATGTAGAAGACGATCTTCGCCGCGAATACTCGAACGGCGTTTTCTATGCCGACGACGCGTTCGCCGGACTGCACATTATGGAAGATCTCGCGACCGCCGATGGCGCGCGGGCGACACGCATCGCTGAGGGTCGCACGGTCAAGGAGTATGCGAAAGCGGCAGCGGTCGACGAAGAAACCGGACCCGTGTTCGCCGAACGAAGCCCGGTGGTAACGGATGCCCCTAATATTCCGACGCCTCCATTCTGGGGCGTGCGGGTGCGCAAGGACTACAACCTGCGTGAGCTGTTCCAGTACATTAACGAGACGGCGCTTTTTAAAAACCAATGGCAGCTCAAGACCGCTTCGCAATCCGATTACTTGCGACTGGTAGAAGAGAAGTTCCGTCCCATCCTGCGGAGGCTCGAAGAAGAAGTGTTCGAATCCGGCCTATTCGCGCCGGCTGTGGTCTATGGATACTTCCCCGCCCAGAGCGAAGGTAACGATGTAATTGTGTACCAGGCACCGAAGCAAAGTTCGCGCCCGTGTGGCACTCGATGGGAGGAGGGCCTGCCCGAACTCCGGCGTTTTACTTTCCCTCGTCAGAAGGAAGGCCGCCGGCTGTCCATCGCCGACTTCTTCGCGCCAAAATCGTCCGGCAAAATGGATGTGCTCGGAGTTTCGCTGGTCACGATCGGTGCCGTGGCCAGTACTGAGACTCAGCGCTTGTTCGAAGGCGGCGAGTATACAAAATATCTCTACCTGCACGGGCTGAGTGTGGAAACCGCCGAGGCTCTCGCGGAATTCCACCACAAGAAGATGCGGGAAGAATTAGGCATCGCGGGGGACGACGCCACTGAAATTCGCGATCTCTTCCACCAGAAGTACCGCGGATCGCGCTACTCGTTTGGTTATCCGGCGTGCCCCAATCTCGAAGATCAGACAAAGCTCTTCGCCCTGCTCAAGCCGGAAGAGAACGTAGGAGTGCGGCTCACGTCCGGATTCCTGCTCGAACCCGAGCAGAGCACATCGGCCATCGTGGTGCATCATCCCGCAGCTAAGTACTTCGTGGTTTAGCAAAGCGTCCTGGACCGCCGAACTACCTGCTCCAACTAGAACTGTGTCTGCAGTCGCAACGCGTAGCTCCGTGGCGGCGCTATGGCATTGCCTGAAAACAATCCGCCAAAATCGATGACATTGAGACGATCGTTCAGATTCGTGAGGTCTGCCTGGATGTGTGCGGAAAAACGATCATTCTTATAAAGCTGCGCCCCGACCGAGGCGTCAATCGCCAAAGAGGGCCGCACGCGCCCACGCCCGAAGTCGACCCGGTCGACCACAGCTTGACCATATTGCGCCACCGCCTGCTGGTACGAATCGGTAAACGCACCTAACACGAACGGCAGGCCGCTGCCGTATTCGGCTGCTCCTGCGACCCACAGTCGTGATAGCACCTGGTATCGCATGCGAACGCGAACCGTATGCCGCTGATCTTGTGAATTCGGGAAGTGCCCAGTCAAATCACTCTCCGCGCTCAGCACGTCGTCGCCCAGGAACAACCCGCCACTCACCGGAAACCAGACATTGCCGACCATGTACGAGTAACTGGCGTAGCCAGAGAAGCGCCCCCATTTGGGAATTTCGAGCTTCGCTTCTGCGCCGTAGATGACGGCCTTATGGAAGGCGATCGGAAAGCTGACTGCCGTGCTCAGAATCTGATCGTCATCCGCAAAGTTGTTCGCATATCGCCGGTAATAGTTCGCATCGAACCGAAGTTGGCGAAACAGTGATTTGCTCCCACCCCCTTCGAAGTAATTTCCACGCGAAGGTTCCACCGGGAGCCGCAGCACGCTCGGATTCAGCGACACCACCTGCGTTGAACTCGAAAGCAGAATATTCTCGGCCGAAGGCGTCTCGAACACTCGGTCATAGGAGGCATGCATTACCAACCCGATCGACGGGAAAAACCTTGCCACGGATAGCCTGGGGCTGACGGCATTTTCATTGACGAGAAGTTGATAATGATCCCAGCGCAACCCGGCGCTCACCGTCCAATTTCCCAGCCGGATAAGATCTTGAACGTAGGCCGACTGTTCCAGGTCCGGACGATTTCCTGTAAAGGTAAATGACGCCGGTGTACCCGGGTCAAAACGGGATGGATCAGTGACGACATCGCTGAAATTTTCATGCAGAAAGAGGGCATCCGATTCAACGCCCGCCTTCCATTCCTGCCGCCCGTGGTGCACGGAGATCGAGCCATTGAAGTATCCCTCTCGAAATCCGTTGTGGAGAGAAACGATCAGCGGCGTTGATTGTGCGTTGGAAATCAGATCGCTGGAGGTGTCGCGCACCATCCCCCGAATTGCGCCCAGTGCATTTGAGGAAAATACGTGCTGGTAGGAGGCAATCCCCATTGTCTCGAAATTGTCGCCATCCTGGCGCTGCCCCGCGGCCTGCTGGAGTTGCTCGTTGGGAATCTGGAACCGCGAAAGCGCCCGCCGCACAATGAACCCCAGCCGGTCGTTGTCAGTCAGGTCCCGCTCGTAATGCAGCGAAAAATCCCCGGTCGTGCCGCGATTCGTATAATTCTGCGGCACCACTGGATTCAAATAATGGCTGGTCATATTCCCGGAGGCGCTCCCGCCGAGCACGCTCTTTCTCCAGGCGTACTGCGCCTGAGCCGATCCAGATGCCGTGTCAAAGCTTCCACCAGCAAGGTCTATCTGTCCGTGCAACCCGGCTTTGGCATCTTTGAGGGTGTTCACCTCGACGATGCCTCCCATCTTCCGTCCGAACTCGGCCGGGATGCCCGCCGTGTAGACGCTGACGGAATCGACGTCGTCGGCCTCAATCTCGGGCCCCAGCCCGGGCGAGCGGTTGTCTGTCAGCGGAATGCCATCTACGACGAACTGCGTCTGGTATTCCGCACCCCGTGGGTGCAGCACCGCATTCCCTTCATACAGCCAGCCTGGCTGTGCGTTCACCAGATCTTGAAGGGAGCGGCCCGGCAGCGATGTCGTTCGCGTCTCGATCGTCGTCGAACCGATCTCATTCACGGAATTCACCCGGCGGGGATCGAGCAGCGTACGTTCTGCCTCGACCGTGACCGATGTGCTTACGGCGGCAAGTGAGAGATTGATGACAGAGTGGACGGGAATGGCCGAGCGAACCTCGATCTCGACTGATGCGGGCGCAAATCCGGCCTCTTGAATCTGTGCCCGGTACAAGCCAAGCGGTAACCGTTTGGCTACAAGCACACCTGAGTCGTCGGTCGTGAATGTGTTCCTGAAGTCGTTGGCTTCGCACACCAACTCAACCGTCGTCCTTACCCCGGCGCCCCGCGGATCTTGAAGCTTCAGGTGCAACTCCCCGCTGTGGCCCTGCGCGAAGGCAGGTAATGCCAACGAAACCCAGACGAGATGGACTGCCAGTCGCACCATGAGTTCAGGGGACCTCATCATAGCAGTCGAATACATGGCACTTTTGGGCTAGAGATTGAGCCGATCCCACACTTCATTTTTTACAAATTGCAAACACTCTGATGACAAATTTCTCGACCATGTAGTGGAAACTTCTTTCCAGATCGTTGCTGAGGATTTGGGGAACCGCAGCAACGATCGAGAACTTCAAACCTTCCGTCACCGGGGAGGTTTTGGGGGAAAACAGGCGCTCGTACCGCAGGGGGTGCGAGCGCCGTTTTGCGTTTGTAAATTTCCCGGGCGTCCCTTCCGCGTCAATGTTGCCATTCCAAGCAACTGTTACAATTTTCGGTACCGGTTCAGATGGGATTCTTTCCTGCTCATTGGGTCCTAGGCGGCAACGAGCGAAGGAAGATATCTCCAGTTCTGACCGGCAAGCGCCATGAAATGTCCGTTCTGTGGGTTTGCAAATGACAAGGTGGTGGACTCGCGCGAGAGCAAAGAAGCGGATTCCATCCGGCGACGTCGCGAGTGTTTGAAGTGCGGAAAGCGCTTTACCACGTACGAACGCATCGACGAGATTCCTTACATGGTGGTCAAGAAAGACGGCCGCCGCGAGAAATTCGATCGCCAGAAGGTTCTGAACGGCCTGCTGCGCGCCTGTGAGAAGCGCCCCGTGCCGATCAGCAAGCTGGAACAGATCGTAAACGAGGCCGAGTTGTTCGTAATCGAATCCCCCGAGCGCGAGCGCAAAACCAGCGAGTTAGGGGAGCTGATCATGAACCGCCTCCGTCGTTACGACAAGGTGGCGTATGTCCGCTTTGCCTCGGTTTATCTGGACTTCAAGGACGTGAAGGAGTTTATGAACGAACTCAAGGATCTGGTCAAAGCAAAAACCGGTACTGGGCAGTGATCAGTGCTAGCGGTCAGTAGTCCGTGATGTCCTGCCCATGGCATGCGGCCACTGACCACTACGAGGAATCATTTTCTAATGACCCACAAAGTAACCCTCATTCCCGGCGACGGAATCGGCCCCGAAGTCACCAACGCAGTAGTCCGCATTCTGGAAGCGACCGGGGTCAAGTTCGAATGGGAAACCTTCGCTGTAGGCACCGAAGCCTACGAGAAATACGGCGAATATATCCCCAAAGATCTGATCTCCTCGGTGGAGCGCACCCGCGTAGGCCTGAAAGGGCCGGTGACGACCCCCGTCGGCGGAGGCTTTCCCAGCATCAACGTCGCTCTGCGCAAGAAGTTCGAGCTCTACGCGAACTTCCGCCCAATCCGGAATCTGCCGCATATCCCGACGCGTTATCCCGACGTTGATCTCATCATCATCCGTGAGAACACCGAAGGACTCTATTCCGGACTGGAGCACGAGGTAGTCCCGGGCGTAGTGGAAAGCCTGAAGATCATGACCGAAAAAGCCTCCACCCGCATTGCCAGGTTCGCCTTCGAGTACGCCCGCAAGAACAACCGCAAGAAGATTCACGCGATCCACAAAGCCAACATCATGAAGCTCTCCGACGGACTGTTCCTGCGCTGCTCGCGCGCCGTCGCGAAGGACTACCCCGAGATCACCTACGCTGAGCACATCGTCGATAACACCTGCATGCAGCTCGTCATGAATCCCTATCAGTACGACATGCTGGTGATGGAGAACCTGTACGGGGACATTCTCTCTGATTTGTGCGCCGCGTTCGTTGGTGGCTTGGGGTTCGTCCCGAGCGCGAACCTCGGGGATGAGTGCGCTATCTTTGAAGCCGTGCACGGCTCGGCTCCTGACATCGCGGGAAAGAATCTGGCGAATCCAACTGCATTGCTCCGGTCTGCCCTCCTGATGGTGCGGCACCTGGGTGAGCACGCTGCGTCCACTCAAATCCGCAATGCCCTGGAGCGCGTCTATCGCCACCGGGAAAAGCTGACCCGTGATATCGGCGGACAGGCGGGCACTTCCGAATTCGCGGACGCTGTAATCGAGGAGATGTCCAAAGAGAAAGAAAAAGAAGTGGTGATTAGCTAGATTTCTCACGCACGCACGCCTGGCCCCCGCTTCCTGCCGATGATTACGAAGCCTTGCGTGATGGCAGCACGAATGAGCCGGGACTGGCCAGGAGTTCACGGCCTACTTCCCGCAAGAATGAGCGTGCCTTTTCCGCTTGCACGTCCCGTGCGCGCACCGCCAGAAGGAAACTCAACGCGAACGACGTCGTGATGTTCAGTATCCCGATGAGCAGGATCCCCAGCAGCGAAAACACGATCTCCCGGCGTTCCATACCTCCATAGAACCACATCGCGTCGAGTGCATACCCAAGGCTGGCCGCCGATAGCGTCACGTGGCGCACTTCCAGCGGAATACCGAATAGAGTGACCAGGACCGGAACCGTCCCCAGCAGAAAACCCAAAGCGATATATCCGGCTGAGCCAGCCGCATGGTGCGCCACCCAATCGGCGAGGCGGGCTTCTCCCCTGAACCCAAGCCTGCGGCGAAGACGCAGGCTGTTCGAAATGGCCGACTCCAGCCGGCTCATGACGACATAGTTCGCCACCCATCCGGTTGCCAGGGAAGAAAGCCACAACAAAACTCCCGTCACAATGGCAAAAGCAATCGTCGGCGACTGGTGCGGGATGACAGAGTGCACCCCATGGATTGCCTCCGCCTGCGTAAGAAACGGGTGCCCGGAGACCGCACGCCAGATTCGATCGATGGCTATGGATCCCGGAATCGCACCGAGGAGATTGCCGAGCGTGACCACCGTTTGTGCCTGCGAAATTGCGCGCAGACTGGCCATATGATCTTTGGCGGGATCTTCCATGGCATCGACCAAGGTCGCAGCAGTGGCGGCGGGCATCTTGGAAGCCAGAAAAAATCCTCCCCACTGCATCAGCAGGAAACTCGCCGCATAATTGACCGAGTATCCCAAGGCCAGAAGCAACGGCGCGTGAACAATCCTGGCGGAAATCGTGTATTTCACCACCGCCGTGAAGCAGGTGACGATGCCCGCCATAATGGCCCCGGCACCCATGACCCGCCAGTGACCCGGGCTTTGAACGATATAATGGACTCCGACCCGCCCCGTTTTCTCCACCAGACTGCGAGCCAGGCGGCGGAACGTCGTGCCCGCGATTGTCTTGATGCGCCGCTGCGATGCGAATCCGCGCACGATCGAAACCGCGAACTGCCTGGCATCGGCGCCCGGCCGCCTCAAGCCTAGAACCTGATCGATTCTCCATAAATACGAGCGCAGCAATCGCACCCGAAACACGAGGCCTGCCGAGGTGCCAGTTCGTTCCAGTTGCTC
>Ga0126381_100001119_pt1 | contig 29066 bp, 26 predicted proteins | sample PanSoiMetPlot_28_FD_96465 | JGI IMG/M metagenome (GOLD analysis project Ga0126381, IMG submission 96465) | Tropical forest soil microbial communities from Panama - MetaG Plot_28 | ecosystem: Environmental > Terrestrial > Soil > Tropical forest > Bulk soil | place: Panama | collected 2016-02-17
AACGTGTTCTTTGATTCGCTTCCGTTCGGCTTTCTGTGCTCGGCCAACCGCGTGCCAACCCGTCCTGCTCTCGACCTTGGGACCGAAACGCTGACCTACGCCGAGCTGCGCGCGCGAGCGGCGAGTCTCGCGGCAACGCTGCAGGCCAGGACGCCGCAGGGCGGACCGGAAATGACCGCGGTGTTCGCGGAACCGTCGGCAACTGCCTTCGCGGGAATCCTGGCGTCGCTGATGGCCGGCCGGACGTACGTTCCGCTGAATCCACGGTTTCCAGCAGCGCGAACCAAGTGGATGTTGGAACAGGCTGGGTGCCGTTCCGTGATTGTCGACACCGCGGCGGAGCCGCTTCTCGAACCAGTTCTGGACGATCGCCGCGACCTGTTGATCGTCGCGCCGGCGCGGGCCGATGTCAGGAGCCTCGCTGCCCGGTTTCCGCACCATATCGTCATAGGGTCCCAGGATCTCGACGACGCCTCGGGATGGCGGCCGGTCACGTCGCAACCCGGCGATCTCGCATATCTCCTGTTCACATCGGGCACGACAGGAGTCCCGAAGGCCGTCATGGTGACGCACGCTAACGTCACGCACTTCGTGCGCTCGATGGCGGATCGATACGAGATAGGTGCGGATGATCGCGTCGCGCAGGTCTTCGATACGACATTCGATCTGTCTGTGTTCGGTATGTTCGTCGCGTGGGAACGCGGGGCGTGCGTCTGCTGTCCGACGCGCAAGGCGTTGCTCAACCCGGATCGCTTCATTCGCAAAAACTCGGTCACCGTCTGGCTGTCGGTGCCAAGCACCGCCGCGTTCCTGGATCGATTCGGGTTGCTCACCGAGGGCCGATATCCCTCGCTGCGTTGGAGTCTTTTCTGCGGAGAGGCGCTCCCGAGCCGGCTCGCAGCGCGCTGGTCCGTCGCGGCGCCGCAATCGACCGTCGAAAACCTGTACGGACCAACCGAGCTGGCTGTCGCGTGTGCTGCGTATCGCTGGATTCCGGACGCCTCGGCGCTGGACTGCTGCGGCGGAGTTGTCCCTATCGGGTGGCCACTGCCGGGCATGACGGCGCGCGTCGTCGACGAAACGCTCGTCGATGTGCCACCTGGATCGATGGGTGAACTCCTGATGACGGGCCCGCAGCTGACGCCTGGTTACTGGAACAACGAGGCCGCGACAGATCGCGCGTACGTGCGGTTGGGGAACGACGACACGGTGTTCTATCGAACGGGCGATCGCGTGTGCCAGCCGACTGGCGATGGCCCGATAACCTTTCACGGACGTCTCGACCAGCAGGTGAAGGTGCACGGATACCGCGTCGAACTCGGCGAGATCGAGAGCGCTCTGTTGCAAGCGCCGCACATTCGGTCGGCGGCGGCCGTCGGATGGCCGCGCACCGACGCCGGGTTCGGCGGGATCGCTGCGTTCGTCACCGGCGCAGCGGTGGACGTCCCCGCCATACACGTGCATCTGAAATCGATGCTGCCGACGTACGCGGTTCCACACACGATTCGCGTCCTCCAAGAACTGCCTTACACCACGAATGGCAAGGTGGATCGGGCGACGCTGGTGGAATTGCTCGACGCATGAGCGAAGCGGGCGTCGAGCACGTCAGGATGCTCATCAGTTCGATCCTCGCCTCGGCTTTGCGATTCTCGGCCGTCGACGCCCGCCAGCTCTCGGACGACACGGACCTGCGCGATGAAGGAGTCGTCGACTCGCTGGGGTTCGTGCAATTGATCGCCGAGCTGGAGCGCCGGCTTGGGGAGCGCGTCGATCTCGCCGGTCTCGACCCCGAAATGCTGACAAACGTCGGCGCGCTCACGCGCCACATCGCACACATGACGCGCAGGCCATGACCGTTCAAACACCCGTTCCGTTTCTCGATTTGATGACGCCTCACCGCGAGCTCGAGGAGGAGCTGGTGGGTGCGCTCCGTCAGGCGCTCCGATCCGCGGCATTCATCGGCGGGCCGGAAGTCGATGCGTTCGAACGCGAATTCGCCGCTTACTGCGGCGCCTCACACTGTGTCGGCGTCGGAAGCGGCACCGACGCGCTGCGGTTCGCGCTCCTCGCGTGCGGAGTGGCCGCCGGCGATGCCGTCGTCACGGTCGCGCACACGTTTGTGGCGACCGCGGAAGCAATCAGCCAGGCGGGCGCGGTAACCGAGTTCGTCGACATCGATGAGCGAACGTGGAACATGAGTCCCGACGCGCTCGCCGCGTATCTGTCCGCGTGCGACGTCGATGAGCGCACAGGACGGCCGCTGGGTCGCCGCACGGGCAAACCGATCAAAGCGGTCGTACCGGTGCACCTGTACGGCCAAATGGCGGACATGGATCGTCTGTCGGCGATCGCGGCGCGCTATGGCCTGCTCATCGTCGAAGACGCCTGTCAGGCGCACGGCGCCGAGTATCGATCGCCCAGCTCAAATCAGGACACGGGCACCTGGCGGCGCGCCGGGTCGTTCGGAAGAGCGGCGGCGTTCAGTTTCTATCCCGGCAAGAACCTGGGCGCCTGCGGCGAGGCCGGCGCGATCACGACGAACGACGAGGCGGTCGCGAGGACCGCGCGGATGCTGCGCGACCACGGTCAGGTCCGGAAGTACTACCACGAAGTCGAGGGATACAACGGCCGGCTCGATGCCATCCAGGCCGCATTTCTTCGAGTCAAGTTGAAGCATCTCGAACAGTGGACCGCGCTACGCCGCGACGCGGCGCGACGATACAACGACCTGCTTGAGCGAATGTTGACCGGATCGGCCGTTGCTGCACCCTTCGAACCCGAGTGGAGTCGGGCCGTCTATCACCTGTACGTGATCCGCGTGGCGGATCGTGAACGGGTCGTGCGCCACCTGACCAGCTGCGGCGTCCACACCGGCCTTCACTATCCGATTCCGCTGCACCTGCAGGACTGCTACAGGACATGGGCGTACCCATCCGGCAGCCTGCCGGTCACCGAACGTGTCGCATCCGAGGTGCTGAGCCTGCCGATGTCGCCGACGTTGACGGCGGAGCAGCAGGAACGTGTCGTGTCGGAGATCGAGGCGTGCGTCGGTTACGGCTCGACTCCCGGAGCACGATGATCCGTGCGCATTTGCCACGTCGCGTACACGTTCTACGAAACCGACAACCGGGTGATGCGGTACGCCCGCGATATGGCACTGGATGGACATCAAGTCGACGTCATCGCGCTGCGCGGGCCTGCGCAGCGATTTGTTGAATGTGCCGACGGCGTTCGACTGCTGCGGATTCAACGCCGGTCGATCACGGAAAGCACGCCGCTGGCATATCTCGCGAAGCTGCTGTGGTTCCTGTCGAAATCGACGGCGCTGCTCTCGCTTCTGCAGTTGAAGCACCGTTACCGCGTCGTGCACGTCCATAACATCCCTGACTTCCTCGTGTTTGCGGCCATCGTTCCGAAGCTGACTGGCGCCAAGGTGGTCCTGGACATTCACGACATCGTGCCGGAGTTGTACGCGGGAAAGTTCGGCGCCCACAACCAGTCGTCAACAGTTCGCGCGCTGCTGACAATCGAGCGCGCGTCGTGTTCGTTCGCCGATCACGTCATTGTCGCCAACGATCTGTGGCACGACACGGTCCTCCATCGGTCCGCGAAACGGTGTACGACGATCCTGAACTATCCGGACACCGCGCTGTTCAAGCCGATTCGCGCGCAGGCGCGCCCACCCGGCGACCGCTTCGTGTTTCTCTATCCAGGCACGCTGAACCACCATCAGGGTGTCGATCTTGCCGTTCGCGCGCTGTCGCTCGTGCGAGACGAGATGCCAGACGCCGACCTTCATATCTACGGCGATGGCCCTGCGAAGCCATCGCTCGCAAAACTCGTCGCCGATCTTCACCTCGGCGACCGCGTTCGACTGAGCGATCGCGTGTCGATCATGGAAATCGCCCGAATCCTCGCAACCGCTGACGTAGGGTTGGTCCCGAAGCGCGCCGACGGGTTCGGTAACGAGGCATTCAGCACGAAGATCCTCGAATTCATGATCACCGGCGTACCGGTGATCGTCTCGAGAACGCGCGTGGACGAGCATTATTTCGACTCGACGCTCGTCCGATTCTTCGATGCCGGGGACGAGAAAGATCTGGCCGCCGCGATGCTCGACACGCGTCGCCACATGGACGCAGCGATGGTTCGCGCCGACAACGCTCGCATGTTCGCGATTCGCAACAGCTGGCAGCGCCGAGGGCAGGACTATCACCGCCTCATCGAGTCGCTCATCGGCGAAACGTCCCACGAGCGTCCACCACGGCTCGATCCGGTCTGACTTTTCACATGCCAGGCATCTTCGGCGTCATCGATCGCATGCCGGACGACGGTCGCGCACGCGAACGCGTTGACCTCGTCAAGCGCATGGCGGCCGCCATGCAATATGACCCGGCATACATGACCGACGTCGTCTCTTGTTCCGCGCTGTCGGCGTGCGTCGGCCGGGTCGGCTGGCCGTATCAGCGCTCCGTTGACGGTCCACTCCCCTGCATCGCGCCGCGATCGATCGTGACGGCAGGCGAACCCGCGCTGCGGTCCACGAGCGCGATCGTCGACGGCGGCGAATGTGAGCTGATCGGCACCGGCGCCCTCGTCGTCGCGCAGCAAATCGAGCAGCACGGCATCAAGGGACTGGCTTGCGTCGAAGGCCCGTTTGCGGGATTCCTCATCGATCGCCGAAATCAGCGATGCGTCCTCTTCACCGACCGCTACGGCGCCGAGCGACTGTTTCTCTTCACCGACGGCGATCGCATCTTCTTCGGATCGGAAGCGAAGGCGATTTTCGCTGTCGCGCCGGCGGCCCGCGAGCTGGATCCGCAAGGACTCGCGGAGTGGTTCTCCTGTGGATGCACGATCGGTGCGCACTCGTTGTACCGAGGCGTGGAAGTCCTCGCCGGGGGAACCGCCCTCACGTTTCGCGGCTACTGCCATACTGAACAGACGCGCTACTTCGAACCGTCCGCGCTCGAACAGCCGCCCGTCTGGTCGCCTGACGGGTTCACCGAGACGTTCGCGGCCGCCCTACGCCGCGCCGTCAACGATGCCGTCGACAGGACGCCCGGGGCCGCGCTGTCTCTGACGGGCGGCCTCGATTCGAGGATGGTGCTGGCGAGCCTCGACAATGCGCGGCCGCCAGTCCCTTGCTACACGTTCGGCAGCATGTACCGAGCGACCCTCGACGTCAGGATCGCCCGCGCGATCGCCACCGCGTGCGAGCAGCCGCACCAGGTGCTGGCGCTCGATCGCGGATTCCTCAACCAGTTCGGCGATTGCCTGCGCCAGGCCGTGTACGTGTCTGACGGCTACATCGGGTTCAGCGGAGCGGCGGAACTCTATGTCAACCGGCTCGCGAGAGCGATCGCTCCGGCACGGGTCACCGGCAACTGGGGCGGCGAGTTGATGCGAACGGTTCGTGCGTTCAAGCATCGGATTCCGAGAGGAAACTTCCTCGAACCGCCGCTCCAGGAACTCGTTCGCGAGGCTGGACAGACGTTCGCCCAGGCGACGAACGAACATCCACTTTCGTTCACCCTGCTCCAGCAGTTGCCGCATCAAGGATACGGCCGCTATGCCGTCGAGCGCTCGCAAGTGATCGTGCGCTCCCCATTTCTCGCCAACGATGTCGTCGAGGCTCTCTACCAGGCTCCAGCATCCGCGCGAGGATCGGTCGACGCAGTCCTGAAGATCCTCCAGTCGCGGCCGGTACTGGCAGCGATTTCGACGGACACGGGACGACTCGGACGCGGACCGGGGCTCGTTCGCCTGCTTCGTCGTGCGTATCGCCGCGCGGTCATCAAGTCCGAGTACTTGACCGGACATGGCGCGCCCGACTGGTTCACCGCGATGTCCGCCAGGCTGCCGCTGCTTGAAGCGCCGTTCGTGGGGCGAGACAAGTTTCAGCACTTCCGCCGGTGGATGCGGGACGAGTTGTCAGGTTTCGTCCGTTCCGTGCTGATCGATGACGGCAATCGGCTCTCGCCGTGGTTCGACCGGCGTCGAGTCGCGACGATGGTCGAGGATCACATCGCCGGGCGCGCGAACTATACCGACGAGCTCGACAAGATCATCACCGTCGTGCTGATGCGCGACAGGTTCGCCGCGCAATGACCTACGTCCTCATCACACCGGCCAAGAACGAAGCGGAGTTTCTCGAGCGCACCATTGCGTCCGTGACCAGTCAGACACGGCCGCCGCTTCGGTGGGTCATCGTGAGCGACGGCTCGACCGATGAGACGGTTGCCATCGCACGGCGGCATGCGGCGCGGTTTCCCTGGATTGAGGTGCTCGCGCGCGAGCCCGGGCGCGGTCGCGACTTCTCCGGCAAGGTGGCCGCCTTCAACGCCGGCCTGGCGACGGTCGCATCGCTGCCATTCGACGTTGTCGGCAGCCTCGACGCCGATCTCTCGTTCGGCCCGGACTACTTCGAGTTTCTGCTGGGACAGTTCGCGACGGACCCGCGACTCGGGATCGCGGGCACGCCGTTCGACGAAGGGGGCGCCACCTACGACTATCGGTTCAGCAGCGTGGACCATGTGTCGGGCGCGTGCCAGCTGTTCCGCCGCGCGTGCTTCGATGATATCGGCGGCTATCAGCCGCTTCCCGACGGAGGGATCGACGTCGTCGCCGTCCTGACGGCACGCATGAAGGGATGGCGCACACGGACGTTCACCGAACGCGTCTGCGTCCATCACAGGCCCATGGGGACGGCGTCGGACCAAGGCCGCTTCACCGTCAACTACAAACTGGGGCGACGCGCGTACCGACTCGGCTTTCATCCCGTGTGGCAGGTGTTCCGCAGTGCCTACCAGATGACACGGCGTCCTTACGTCACCGGCGGCGTCGCGCTGGCCGTCGGCTACTTCGGCGCGATGCTCTCGCGGGCTCCTCGCGCCGTCAGCGGCGAACTCGCAGCATTTCAGCGGCGTGACCAGATGCGCCGTCTCCGAGCGTTCGTGCTACGACGGGCATCGACACGATGAAGCGTCGACTTACGAACCGGTGGCGGCGTTTCACGATTGCGCGCTTCGCACGCCGGGAGTTTCAGCTCCCCGGCAACGTGTCATACGTCTCGTTCACGTTCGACGACTTTCCGCGATCAGCCCTCCTCGAAGGCGGTCGGATTCTCGAGGCACAAGGCGTTCGCGGAACGTATTTCGTCTCGTTTCAGTGCCTCGGCCGCGATAGCGCGTCAGGCCCGCTGGCGTCTTTCGATGATGTGGCGGCCGCGGTGCAAGACGGCCACGAGCTTGGATGTCACACGTTCGAGCACCTGGATGGCACGACAACGAGCGCCAACGCGTTCGGCCAGTCCATTGCGGCGAACCGGTCAGCGCTGATTAACAGCGGTCTCGGATCCGGCTTCGACGTCTTTGCGTATCCGCTGAACGGTCCCACCCTGGCCGTCAAGCGGGTCGTCGGCCGCTTCTTCACAGCTTGTTGGTTCGGCGGACAGTCGTTCAACGAGGGCCTCGTGGATCTCAATCTTCTCAACGCGTACTTTCTCGATGCGCGAAGCGAAACGCAAATGAACGGACTGATGCGAACGATCGAGATGAACGCCGAGCGCGGCGGCTGGTTGATCATCGCGACGCATGACGTCGGCGAGAGGCCCTCGAAGTACGGCTGTGAGCGACAGCGCTTTGGGGCGATCGTTGCACGAGCGAAGTCATCGGGCGCCAGAGTGTTACCCATGACAACCGTGTGCCGGGAGCTCGGCATCGAAACCTCGGACTGTTAATCGCTCACTGACCGATTCAGCAACGCCTCGATACTGCTTACTCAATGGTGATATCACCTGTGAGCCCAGACCTATTGGACTACCGATTCATCGGCCTGCTTTCGGTGATCGGTCTTCTGCGGTGGTTGTGTCCTCAGCGCGCTTTCAGCTTGTTCGGCGCATTAATGAGCGCAGCCCTTATCGGTTTCGTCGCCCCCACCTCCGCTGTCGTTGTAATGACGATTACGTTGTTGTTCGTATATCCCGCACATCGGCTCATGTGTTATGCCGATGCGCGCCGATGGACACACTCTATTCAACGGGCTATCTTTCTTGGCGCCGTTTTCGCACTCGTAGCGCTGCTCGCTGTCTTCAAATTCCATCAGCAGTTGTCCGCTCGTCACGCCTCTGGTGCACGATTAGACACCAGCGCGATCGAGTTGATCGGTTTTTCGTACTTCATGTTTCGAGTCATCGGCTTTCTTCACGTCCAGTCCATTCTCAAACAGCCAGCGTCGCCTCTGACTCTTGTCTTCTACACGATGTTCCCGTCCACCTTTACCAGCGGGCCCATTCAGAAGTACCAGGATTTCAAGCGACAAACTGATTCTCCAGCTGCCATCGATGCCGCACTGCTCACCAAGGGCGTATACCGTGTCACACGTGGTTACTTTCGAAAGCTTGTCGTTGCCGAGCTTTTCAATCGCGCCGTCATCTCCGTCCTTGCTCTCACGCCGACCGTCTGGACCAGCGGCGTCGCGGTACTGCTGCTGTACCTCTATTTCTACTTCGACTTCGCTGGCTACTCTGATCTCGCTGTTGGCTTCGGACTGTTTCTCGGGATCAATGTACCTGACAACTTTCGGAAGCCGTTCACGGCCACGACCGTTTCTGAGTTCTGGCGGCACTACCACATCACCCTCGTTGATTGGTTCCGAGACCATGTTTTCGTTCCGCTCGGAGGCTTGACTGGATCCCGTGTCCGTGCCGCATTAGTGGCGGCTGTGGTCATGCTCTTGTGCGGGTTCTGGCACGGTTTGACTATCAGTTTCCTGGCCTGGGGTGTATGGCACGGCGGAATGCTTTTTATCGAAGCCCTGATGGGTTCAACCCCTGTCCCCCCATCCAGACGTCAGGGGCCTCAATATTGGAGCCGCGTTTTGTGGACCAACGCACGAATAGCCTTTGGAGCGATCTTTTTCCTTCCTGATCCCGCCGCGACGATCCGCTTGATAAAGGGATTCGGTCATCTGGGTCTCCGATGATGCGTAACACTCTTCAGAACGCAGCATTTGTCAAATGGGCTTGTATGGTTGTTGCCGTGATTTGGGCCATCATCTACCACTTGTCGCAGCACAGCGCCGGTCTTTCTGGCTTTGTATATGTCAATTTCTAGCTGGGCTGGTTTTCTGTGCTATCCCCTCGTGTTCGCGAGTATCGCGGTGGCATCATTCATCCCAGCAGAGGCTGTGTTTCGCCTGCTTGGAGATGCACCTTCAGAAGACCTGCGGGGACTGTACGCACCGTTTGGTGACAACGGGTACAAACTTGGCGCGAACGTCGACACGAGCGCATCATGGGCTTCAGGGCCGTTCTTCGTCCACACCGACGGCCTCGGCTTGCGCTGCGATCGTGACCGACGCTTCGCAGTGCACCCAGGCGATCTGCTCGACGTTGTTTTTCTCGGTGACTCGCAAGGTTTTGGAAACGGCGTCAGCTTCGAGTCGACGATCGCCGGTACTGTCGCGGCATGCGAGTACAACAGGCAGCTGCGAGTCGCAAACATTTCCGTGGGTGGGCACACGATTACGCAACAGCTTGAACTCCTGCAGCGCCTTGTCACAGAAGATCATTTGCGAGCGCGCACTTATGTATTGCTGACCACACCCGTGATGGCTTTGGGCTGCGACGGGTACACACATGCCGCAGTTGGCGCCGACGGTCGGCTTTACGACGGGCCGAAGACGGCCGAGCAAATGGCGGTCATTTACCTCAAAAGCCATTCTGTAACCTACTCGCGAATCAGAGACGCCATTCGCAACATTGGGATTGGTCTTGCGCCCCCGCGAGACACGCCGTTTCTATTTCGCCTATACGATGCTGGCGTCGACGAGCAAAGAGTGACGAACACGCTGACACATTGCGTCCAGCAATTGACGGCCTTCGCCGACACACAGCGCGCCAACCTCGCCATGGTTTATGTTCCTCTCACTGTTGAGGCGGGTTTCAGCGACATTTCAGAAGCCGCCGCTTCGCACGGCATTCGACTTGATCCGGATCTTCCGAGCCGTATCGCTGCTTCAGTATCACGGCGCCTGGGCGTGCCTTTTCTTGATCTGCGACCTGTTGCCCGGGATCTGAGGGCAAACGGCGATCCCTTGCATTTGAAGGGCGATTATCACTACGACGCGACGCTGTCGTCTTCTTGCGGCAAACGTGTGGGTGCGGCGTTGTCGGACCTTCCACGTCGCTCACCATCCGCGGCTGCGAGTCGGCACGAGGAATCATGACACTAGACCAGGCGATGATTACACTCAAGGATTTCATCGAGAGGCGATTCGCGATCTCTCATGACGATCCGGACTTCAACGAAGACGTTCATCTCTTTCAATACGGTTACATCGATTCATTTGGCGCGGTGGAGTTGACACAGTTCGTCGAGCACACGTTTGGTATACAGGTGAACGACTCCGACCTGATCGTCTACCCCATGAATACGGTGCGTGAGATCGCAGCGTTTGTCGTCGGGCGACAAACGGAGGGACGCTGATATGTCGACGCTTGTGATTCCGATCAACGAAATGGATAGCGACCTGCTAGCACAGCTCGATTACGCTCTCGCATTTGCCTCGAAGGATATTCGCGCTTATCGCATTAATGCACCGACTTCGACTATCGAGGCAGATGTAGACGCGCGTGCTGACCTCGACGAAGTCTCGCGGAACATATTGGAACTGGTGGAGCGATACCGGAAGCGCGACTTTGGCATGCCCACGACAATTCACTTCGAACAGAAGCGAGCGCTGACGCCGTTCAATGCGTGGCGAGAGCTGGTGGATCGACGGTGGGTCACGCCGATCGGTGCGGGACAGGTCGTTCTCAGGGGGCTGGCGGCACGTCTGATGGACTTGATCGATGTGAAGGTGTTACGTACCTTCGCAAGAGAGTTCAACGCTGAGTTCGAAGTGTACCCGACGACCATCCAATGTACCACGCTCGATCGATGCCACCATTTCACATCATTCCCCGAACACATGGATTTCGTTGGGCATCTGAAGGAAGATCTGAATGTTCTGAATCAGTTTTCAGGCGCTTGTAGAGAGACAGGTTGGTCACCGCAACTTCACGAGGGACAAATGGCCGCGGTGGATCTCGCCATAAGTCCGTCCTGCTGTTATCACTGCTACGAAGCGATGGAAGACTGGGACATCCAGCCGCCCGGCCGCTGTATTACCGCCGTTCTTGGTTGCCATAGGTATGAAGGATCGAACCATACGTCGATGAGCCGCCTTCGGTCGTTTACGATGCGCGAAGTGGTCTTCGTCGGCACGCCGCAATTCGTGATCGGCGCTCGCGCACGTGCCGAAGAACTGATCGTCAACTGGGCGAAGGACTGGGACTTGAGCTGCACGTTCGAGACGGCGAACGACATGTTCTTTACCAAGGACTACTCAGTCAAAGCCTCGTTCCAGCGACAGCAGCAGGCGAAGAAGGAACTGCGGCTCGAGATACCTCAGGAACAGCAATTCATCAGTGTGTTCTCGTCAAACTTTCATGCAACGAGTTTTGGAAAAGCGTTCAACATTTCGACTGGTGGTCGGCCGGCGACATCGGGCTGCATTGCGTGGGGATATGAACGATGGGTTTATGCGATTTTTAGCCAGTTCGGGTGCGATGTCGCGGCCTGGCCGCCGGCATTGAGACGGGAACTCGAGGCTGGGGAGCGGCGGTAGTGGAATGGCGACAATCGAAGAGCTGAAACCGGAGTTTTTCCCTTTGGTCGCGGAATGGCTTTCGAATCCCGCAATAAACCAGTGGCTCGACGGCGACTGGCGCGGCAGGTCAATCAACTCGAGTCTCGTGGCGGTCACGGTACGGAACCGCAGGAATCGATTGTTTCTTGTGAGGTCCGACGCCACACCGTGCGGTGTGGTCGCCCTGGCGGACATCGAGGTCGCTGACCGGTTGGCAATGGTCTGGTATCTCATGGGGGACGCTGCCTTTACCGGTCGCGGGATTATTTCGGACGCACTTTCGCAAATCGTGGCATTCGGCTTCGATGAACTCGCGTTGGAATGTATTTACGCTTGGGTGATGCAGAACAACACCCGATCTATTCGAGTCCTCGTCAAAAGCGGCTTCCGCCAAATGGGCTGCCTTCGCAGGTCAGCATGCTTTCATGGCAAGCAAGTGGATCGTATCTACTTCGATTCGGTCCGACACCTATAGGATGCCACCTGTATCCTGCACGGTTCTTTGAACGTAAGCGACCTACTACTGTCGGCCGCGGCACGGTAGCTAGGGGTTCTCAGTGTTCAACTTCGGTCCTTCGCGTTCTTGAGATAGTGTGAGTTCGCGGTGATCTGGTGAGCGGCCGCTTCAGGCCACGACCGCTGTCATGAAGCACACCATCAAGAAAGTATTTAAGCCCATTACCGACTCGGTTCTTAACCGCTTCAGCTCGGCCGTAGAATGTCGCCTCAAGGATAAAGCCGCTATCCAGAAAACGTTGATGCAGCAATATCGGTTATTGGCTTCCAGAGGTTCCGAGTGGCTGCCTAACATCCGAGATGTTGGATTCAGGGAATATTCTCAGTTCGAAGAGGACGGCATCCTGCTGTTTGTCTTCTCGCTAGTCTCTCCGATCAATCGAACGTGTGTCGAAATTTGCGCCGGCAATGGCCGCGAGTGTAATACGGCCAATCTAATTATCAATCATGGCTGGTGGGGCCATTTGTTTGACGGGGACGACCACAACGTAACATCTGCGCGAGAATTTTTCTCTGGACATAAAGATACTTTTCTTTATCCGCCTCGGTTTACGAAAGTGTGGATTACTGCTGAAAACGTGAACGAAGTAATTGCCGAATCTGGCGCGACAGGCCCGATTGACTTGTTGAGCCTTGACATCGACGGGATGGACTACTGGATCTGGAAAGCCATAACGGTTATCGAACCGCAGGTCGTGGTGTGCGAAACACACAACCCTATTCCACCTGACAGATCTTTGACGGTGCCCTACGATCCTACATTTGTTTGTCGATCTGACAATTACCGCGGCGCTTCTCTGGCGGCGATGCACAAACTTGGCAGAGAAAAGGGTTATCGACTAGTTGGAACGCATCGATTCGGATTCAATGCCTTTTTTATGAAAGATGGAGTTGGAGAAGTGTTTTTTCCTGAAGTTGATGTCGCATCATGCCTTCACGATCCGTTCAGTGAGCGGGCTCGCAGGGAGAGATGGCCACTGGCGAGAGACTCGGATTGGGAAGAGGTGTGATCGCTGACATCCATGTGTTAGCCTTACATGTTTCGCCTTATTGTGATCGTTGTTCGCAGCAACACGGACGTTGTGCGAGTAGTGAGCGACAAGGTCTAGCGTGATGGTACGCTCGATGGAACTGGCACCACGCATCACGGTGTGCGTTTGCACGTTCAAGCGCTCGGACAGCCTCGCCGAGCTCCTGAGGAACTTACTCTTGCAGCGCACTGATGGATGTTTCACGCACGACATCGTTGTTGTCGACAACGACGAGGCGCGGTCGGCCGAACAGGTGGTCCGAGAGTTTGCAGCCACAAGCCAGATTCCGACCACGTACTGCGTCGAGCCAGATCAGAACATTGCGCTCGCGCGGAATATGGCTGTCGGTCGCGCAGAGGGTGGCCTGCTCGCGTTTATCGATGATGATGAAGTGCCCACTACCGACTGGCTGTACCAGCTGTTTCACACGCGCGCGAAGTACCAGGTCGACGGCGCGCTGGGCCCCGTTCTTGCACGGTTCCAGCAGGTCCCAGCCGAATGGGTCGTCAAGGGTAAGTTCTTCGATCGGCCGAGACATCGGACGGGCCATCCGATCAAGTGGTCAGAAGCACGGACTGGAAACGTTCTCGTCGCAAAGGATGTTTGTCGCGCGATGGATCCGCCGTTCCGGCCGCAATTCGGCAGCGGCGGCGAAGATGTCGACTTCTTCCGGCGCGCGACAGAGCTCGGGCGTCGGTTCGTCTGGTCTGACGAGGCTGTCGTGCACGAACTCGTGCCGCCGCACCGATGCACGCGCCGTTTCCTGATGCACCGAGCCCTGCTACGTGGCAGCAATTTCCCAAAGCAATCCGCGCATCGTGTCCGCAACATCCTGAAATCGGTTATCGCCGTTCCCTGCTACACGCTTGCTTTGCCCTTGCTCGCGGTGAGAGGGCATCATGTGTTCGTGACGTATCTCGTCAAATTGTTGGACCACAGCTCCAGGCTGCTTGCGATGGCTGGAGTTCGGTTGTCGACCGAACGCCAGCACTAACGTGGTCGACGGTGACGTTCAGAAACGTCTGGAATCGAGCCTCGCTCGCGTCATCCACTGGGTGCAGGAGCACGACTACAAAGGCTACGAGCCGGCAGATGGAAACTCGTCCATGCTGTTTCCGCTGACGATGGAACGTGTGTGGCCAATGCGAGTACTCCAGCAAATCGTCCTCAGGTCGCCCTTCAACATTCGCCCCTTCCTGGGTATCACGCGCCACGAATCTGCGATTGGCTATGGCTACATGGCCTGGGGGTACTTGACGATGCTTCGTGGAGGCGCGTCCCAGGCGATTCGCGACGAAGCTGCCTCATGCCTGACGTGGCTCATCGCGAACAGGGCCAGCGGGCACCGCGAAGTCTGTTGGGGTGATCCTTACGAGTACGCCACACGCGGCGGCCGCCGCCCGCGCGGAGCACCGATCCTAATTTGGACCGCCCTCATTGGCCAGGCATTTCTCGACGCATACGAGGTACTCGGCAGGGCGGAGTACCTCCGAGTAGCCGAAAGTGTCGGACGTTGGATCATTCGATTGCCGATCGAGCATACCAGCACCGGCTCATGCCTGAGCTATAACGCATACAGACAATCGTCGATTCACAATTCGAATGTGATGGGCGCCGCCTTCCTCGCGCGCTTGGGCGTGGTGACCAACAATCAAGCGGCGATTTCGCTCGCGCGCAAGACGATGACCTATACGTGTGCAAGGCAGCGCCCTGACGGCTCGTGGTGGTACGGCGAGGAACCGAAGTATCAATGGATTGACAACTTCCACACCGGCTACAACCTGTCTGCCTTGCACACGTACAGGCTAACACTGCGCGACCGGTCGTTCGACAATACACTGGCCCGAGGGCTCACTTACTTCAAGGAGCACTTCTTCGAGTCGGACGGCTGCCCTAAATACTTTCACGACCAGACGTATCCCATCGACATTCAGTGCGCGGCACAGGCGATCGACACGTTAGCGACCCTGTCGGATGACGATCCGGACTCGCTGCCGCTAGCGCTGCAAGTCGCGAATTGGACACTTGATAACTTGCAGAGCGAAGATGGGCATTTTAACTACCGTCGTCTAGGCTGGAGGACCGTTACGACGCCGATGCTGCATTGGGGTCAGGCGACGATGGTCAAAGCGCTTGCCATTGCGTTGCGAAAGACATCGCCGTACGCGGGCGACCCTGAGAGGCTGGCGCAGTCAGGACGATGACGCTGTCGGCCGCGATCACAGCGGATTCGTTAGTGGCGGGCACCGCCAAGGCTGGCACTCGCAGTGCCAGCTTCGATTTTGTCAAAGGGGCTCTTGTACTGGTGATGATTCTGTATCATTGGCTGAACTATTTCATAGGCCTCCAGTGGGGCGGCTACCGATATCTACGATTTCTAACGCCTTCATTCATTTTCATCACGGGATTTCTCGTTTCCTACGTGTACCTATCAAGGTACGAGTATGACGATTCACGTCTACGGCGACGGCTATGGCTTCGCGGACTGAAGCTGCTTGCTCTATTCCTCTTCTTGAACGTCCTCGCGGATCGAACGCTGGGAATGCGCCTTCGACTCGATTTCAGCGATCCCGACGCGTTGCGCGATACGGCGTATGCCGTGTTCGTCGACGGCACCGCGCGTGCCGCGTTCGATATCCTCGTGTCGATCTCGTACTTCCTGCTGCTCGTTCCCTTCGTGTTGTTTGTCTCGGTCCGCATGAAGATCCCCTTGTGGGCCTTGGCTGCAGCGGCGGTGCTGGTGACTGTGGCCGGTGAATCCAACGGATTTGCGAACCCGCACTGTCAGATGTTGACAGTTGGTCTGCTGGGTCTTGCCGCCGGGATGCTGCGTGCCGACCGCGCAGCGCTCCTGTGCTCTCCGGTGTTCATCGTCTGCACGTACCTCGTCTACTTGATCGCGATCACTGCGTGGAATGTGCCGTTCGCTCTCCAGATCGTGGGGGTATGTCTGAGCGTAGCGGCGCTGTACGCGATCGCGCAGTTCTCCGGCGCCGACGGGATCATTCAGGGTTATGTCGTCAGACTCGGCCAGTACTCGCTGCTCGCCTACATCGCACAAATCATCGTGTTGCAGCTACTGCGGCATGCCCTTAGCGGCCGCCCGATGTCTGGAGTTGAGGTTGCCGCGCCACTTGTGATCAGCCTGGTCGCAACAGTTGTCGTGGTGGAGCTCACGCTATGGCTGCGGGCAAGATCAACAGCACTCGACCGATCGTATCGAGCCGTTTTTGCATGAATTCGCTCTGGCTCGTTGCACCGGCTGACTGATGCGTGTCCTCGCTGCCGTCGTCTGCGCTGCGTTCGTCGCTTACCTCTACTGGCGCGATCTCCACGATGCTGACCGTTATCGCATCTCGTGGGCGCCCTTCGCCTGGATGTTTATCGCTGGGACGCGGTTCGTTTCGGCGTGGTTGCATCTCGGCGCGCCTGAAGGTGTGGACGGATACGCGGAAGGCAGCCCCCTCGATCGGACGGTGTTCTTCGCGCTGATCGTGTGGGGCCTGGTCGTGCTGTCGCAGCGCAATATCAAGTGGCGGCAGCTTTTTGCCAATAACAAGTGGCTGACAGCCTACTTTCTGTACTGTCTGATCAGCATGGCATGGACGGACGAACCGACGATCCTTGCCAAGCGCTGGTTGAAGGATCTGGGAAATCCGATCATGGCGCTCGTGCTGCTTACAGAGCAGCGCCCATACGACGCCATCGTGGCTACGATGCGGAGGCTGGTGTTCTTCGCAATGCCGGTCTCAGTACTCTTCATCCGGTACTACCCTGAGTACGGTAGAGGTTACGCGGCCGCCGGCGGGACGATGTATTCGGGCGTCGCCGACAACAAAAACACGCTTGGACTGACGTGCCTCGTGGCGGGTATTTGCTATCTCTGGACGCACCTATTCAAACGTAATCTGGATGGATATGACGCGGCCATGGGCGCACTCCTCGCCTGGCTGCTGTACGAAGCCGATAGCAAGACCTCGCTCACGTGCGTCGTCATTGCGGCCGTCATTCTCGTGATGTCACGGCGTTCGGTCATCGCCAGGCGGCCGACTCGAATCGTCGTCGTCACGGCAGTCGGTGCATTGACTTACGTCGCTGCCGATTCGCTGTTCCAGGCCAAGGAATACGTGCTGGCCATGCTTGGCCGCGACGCGACACTGACCAACAGGACCGAACTGTGGTCGATCGTCAGAGGGCTTCAGAAGAATGCGCTAGTTGGTACAGGGTTTATGAGCTTCTGGGCCGGCGATCGAATGGCAGCTGTCTGGAAGGCACTCGGACCCGGCGTCAACCAGGCTCATAATGGATATCTCGAACAATATTTGAACCTGGGCTACATTGGTGTAGCCTTCATCCTCGCCATCACGACTTCGACGTTACTCGTCGTGGTTAAACAATTGAGATCGGATTATGCCGTCGGCGTACTGCGGCTTTGCGTCATCACCACTGCGCTGATCTACAACTACACCGAGGCGTCCTTTTACGGCATCAACCTGATGTGGGTGCTGTTTCTCGCGGTGTCGCTCGACGCGCCGCATGATCCGGCTCTGGCGACGGTGGCCGAGCAGCGCCCCCCCAAGAGCGTCAACGGTCGTGGGCCGGTTCTGCTGGATCAGACGGCCGTCGCACTCAAGGCGCATGCTGAACGAGCTGCCAGACACCGAGCATGGCAAACGCGTCCAAACACGTCTCCGCGGGTGAGCCGGCACTCACGAACGCGCTGACACTTGCATGGCTTCGCGAGGCGGCACTGTGACAGAACCAGGTATTCCGACCCGCATTATACAGACAGCCAAGCAACGGCAGCTCTCGCTGATGCAACGCGCGTGTGCGACGAATGTGCGCCTACTGAATCCCGACTACGAACTGTGTTTCTTCGACGATCATGATGTCGAACAGTTCATCGCTCGCGACTTTCCGCAGTATCGTGACGCCTTCAATTCGTTTGCGTTTCCGATACAGCGATATGATTTCTTCCGATACCTCGCAGTGTACCGCTTCGGCGGCTTCTATCTCGATCTCGACATACTCCTGACGACTGGTCTTTCGACTCTATCCGCATCCAGTTGTGTGTTTCCGTTCGAAGGTCTCACCTTCAGCCGTCTGCTTCGAGACGCCGGCATGCATTGGGAAATCGGCAACTACGCGTTCGGCGCCTCGGCTCGCCACCCGTTTCTCGAGGCTGTCATCGAGAACTGCGTGCGCGCGTCGCGTGACCCATCGTGGGCAAGAGCAATGTTGCGCGGCGTGCCCCCGTTGTCGCGTGCCGAGCACTACGTGCTGTATACGACCGGCCCCGGTCTCCTTTCGCGGACGCTGTCACAGAACGCCGCCCTTGCGTCGACGGTGACCGTGCTGTTTCCGGATGACGTATGCGACCCGCAGTCCTGGAATCACTTCGGCACCCTAGGCGTTCATCTGATGGAAGGCTCATGGCGGACGAAGACGGGCCTTCTCCGCCGTCGGTTGGCCCAACGTTGGGAAGCCTGGACCCTGAACAGGTTGATTCGACGTATCAGGTCTGGCGCGTCGTCGGGAGCACGGACGTCGGTCGCCAACGGCAATGGAGTGATATTTCGAGGGACGGGAGTGTAAACGTCGTGCAAGAACAGTTTCGTATTCGCGGTCGCCTCTTACGACTCGGCAGTGTCGAATCGGACGGGTTCAACTATCTCAGCGACGTAGTTGCTTCTGTCGCACAAGCGCGGGCGTCGCGTTCGATGGACATTTTTACATTCGTACAGACGCTACCACACACCCAGCGAGAGTTTGATTTTCAGATGGAACTCGACAACTTTGCAGCGTTGCCGATTTCGAGCTACGAGCACTGGTGGACCTCTCAGATCGACAATAAGACTCGGAATATGATCCGAAAGGGCGAAAAGAAAGGTCTGTCCGTTAGAGAGGTGCCGTTTGACGATGCATTTGTGAGTGGCATAACCGCTATTTACAACGAGACCCCTGTTCGTCAAGGAAAGCGCTTCTGGCACTACGGCAAGGACTGTGTGACCGTCCGGCGCGAAAATGGCAGCCTTCGGAATCAGAGTGTCTATATCGGTGCTTTTTTCGAGAGCGAGCTCGTCGGTTTCGTCAAGTTGGTTATCGACCGATACGGCGGTCAAGCGGCGATGATGCAGGTGTTGTCGATGGTGAGGCATCGAGACAAAGCCCCAACGAACGCGTTGATTAGCCAGGTCGTTCGATCGTGCGCCGAGCGTCACATCCCGTACGCGGTTTACGCACGCTTCGCTTACGGCAAGAAGCATCACGACAGTCTGGTGGCGTTCAAATTGAGCAACGGCTTCAAGCGAGTCGACGTCCCTCGGTATTACGTTTCGTTCACGAGTCTGGGAGCGCTGGCGCTGAAGTTCGGATTTCACCATAGACTGAGCGAACGGATTCCCGAGAACATGCTGGACGGATTTCGACGCTTGCGCCGTCTCTGGTACGAACGTCGAGTACCGGTACAAGTGAAGGAGCTATAGCGGCTTACGACGCTGGATGGTCTTCGGCTTCGAAAATGTACCTGCCAGAAACTGACATGATTCGTCGACGGGGCACCAGTTTTGTCGCCAGTGCTAATCTGCGCCGCACTCCTGAGCGCAGAACCCTTTGCGAAACGTCCTTAGTTCCAGCGCGGATTGCTGTGAGTCGAAAATGGCAGGACTCGTGCTTCAGCTCATGATATTCCCTGGTCTTGACTAGCAAGACCTCTGTTGGCGGTACGACGCTGCATTGCAATTCGCAGATTTGCTGACGTCGCGCCAGAAGGGAACAGTCAAGGATACGACGATGCGTCGAAAGCGTACCCAGTTCGTTACAGTCCTTCTTGTCGCCACAAGCCTTTTCGAGTTTGCCGCCTCGAATGCCGCGGCACAACTTCCAGGTTCGAATATCATTCCGACGAATCGCTTGATTCAATGGAATCCTGGCACAACGGTTGGCGTGCCGGGAGGAATACCCACGAGCCGGACGCAGTGTCTGACACCGGAGTGTACTGCTGTCACAAAGGCCGCAGTCGCTCTAATGACCGATCTGACGAGTGCAGTATCCTTGCTGCAGGCCGCAATCAACTCTGCACCTGCCGGTACGTACGTCTTTGTTCCGTCGGGAAAATGGCTGATCGATTCTCAGCTTGCAATACCCCAAGGAAAGGACTCGATTACGTTGCGCGGTGCTGGTGCCGGCACCACCGTCTTCGACTGCCGCACCAACACGTGTATTTTCGTTGGTACAGGTAGCGACTACACCTGGTCCTGGCCGACAACTGGCAATATCGTGACGAGCTATGCCGCGGACGCCGTTAGCGGCGGCACCACACTGACTGTGGCTGATTCGTCAGCATTCGCCGTCAACCAGTTGGTAAAATTCGCCGTTACGAACGATGCGTCTGTTCCAGTAATTAGCGTTGCGGGCTTTGATCGAACACGTGGACAGATGACGCGCGTTGTTGCCAAAACAGGTAATTCGCTTACAGTATTTCCGCCAATCTATGGCTTCGAGCGATTCGGATCGCTTGGGGCTAAAGTCAATGTCGCTCAGCTTCAGGTGAATTCCGTTGGGATCGAAGATTTGACATTGGACGGGTCCAACGGAGCCGTAACATTTGGCATCTGGTTCGAGCAGACCTACGGCTCCTGGATCAAGAATGTGACGGTGACTCATTCGAGCAATTACGAAGTGTTTCTCAATGACTCGCTTAATTGCGAGATTCGCCACAGCCGTTTGGACACATTGAACCACTCAGGGACGAACGGCGCTGGGCTCCTCATGAACAATGCCTCGGGCTGCTTGATCGAAGACAACATCATTCGCGAAGCTTTTCCGGATATCGAGATCAATTTCGGGTCTGCCGGAAATGTTATCGCGTACAATTTCATTAACAACTCTGATGGCTCGATAGGGATCGACTCGAATCATGGTCCGCACAATAGTTTTAATTTGTTTGAAGGCAATGTTGCGCACAACCTGATGTCGGATGGATACTTCGGTGGGAACTCGGAGGATACTATTTTCCGAAATCTACTCCACGGCAATGGAGTGGTGCCTACCGATACGTTGACGTGGTGTCTGAGTCTGAAGCGGTTCACGAGAAACGTGTCTCTTGTTGGAAACATTCTTGGTAGCATGATGCATACGAGCCGGTGCGACGCCTACGGACAGCCCAACATCGGCAACGGCGGTTCGAGTGGAACAGCCCAACCGAGCGTCGGTAACTACTGGGCGGACTGGCGCCCGAATACTGGGACGACCATCAGCGGGACGTTGACCGGCATCTCCGATCAGTTTCATGGAACGATTACACTTAGTTCAGGAACACTAACGGTCGGCCAAGCGCCGGCGCTCTGGCTGAAGACAGGAACAGCGCCAGCGACGTATGTGATCGTTGGAACGGTCAACGGGAACTCCGTGGCGGTTGATTCGTCGCCTTGGGCAGTTGCTCTTCCGGCCTTGAACACTAGCCTGCAGATATGGGCTGGTGCGGGTGGCTTTCAGGAGCTCGATCTGGACGTCGAGGCCACGACGTTAAAAAAGGGAAACGACTTCGTACCGACGGGCATTCCTGCATCAGAAACGCTGGGGACAGCACTGCCTCAAAGCCTTTATCTCACTGCAAAGCCAACGTGGTTCGGTACGCTCGTATGGCCACCCTTTGACCCCACCGCAGCAAATGTGAGTTACGATGCAATTCCCGCAGGGTACCGCTACGTTCACGGCGGAGAAGCTCCTGGTATAGCGCGACCACAACCTCCGACTGGAGTGAAGGTGGTGCGCTAGTCCGCATTCCGCCGGATTAGCTGTCCATTAGTCAGTTTCAGTGCGTCACGGAGCAACGCCAGAAATTCTGTACGTGTCGCCGTTTTGGCCGCATCGCTCGACGAGCGCGTCAGAACTACGATCCGTGCAGGTTCGACGCGCCTTGGAGCAGTTCGGGCGCGTCGAGGCCGTCGTTTTGGACGAACAAGACGGCACGTACCGTCATGTCCAGACGACAAGGGAAACCTCGGGCGTAGCTTGTCAGCTCCCCGTCAATTGGCAGCGCCGCCACTCCGTCGGGCAGAAGCTCAATTGGGTGCTGAATCCACGCAGTCGGTGGCCCCATGGCATCGCGGCCGATTATCGAAGCCTGCAGCGTCTGTGGCAGCTGCGCAGCGGGTTCGATCTCATCTGGTTTTTCAAGCTCCGCAGTGCCAACGTCTTTCCCTGCTGGAACTGGCCGTCGTCGGTCGTGGACATCGATGATGTGCCGAGTACGTTCGAGGAATCGGTTCGCCGGCGCGCGCAATCTGTCCAGGAACGGATCGCCACATCGGTGAGGGTTTGGAGTTGGCGGCGCCGCGAAAAACTGCTCGATGAGCGGTTCACGGTGCTGACCGTCTGTAGCGAAAGCGACAAGGAGTACCTCACGAACCTCGGGTTACGGCGGTCAATTCACGTCGTCGCCAATGGCTTTGACCGGCCCGGTGTTCTTCCAGCGAGAAACCTTTCGCGACCTCCGCGTATCGGGTTCATGGGCATCTTCGACCACGGCCCGAATCTCGAGGGGATCCGCTGGTTCGTGAAACAGTGCTGGCCGCTAATCAAGATGCAGGTGCCAGAGGCTCGCCTGCGCCTCGTCGGCCGTCTCAGCGATGGACCGCTGAAACCGGACGGCACGGACATCGACGCGCTCGGGTGGGTCGCGGACCCCTCGAGCGAAATGGCGACCTGGTCGTCCATGGTCGTACCAGTTCATGTTGGCGCCGGCACGCGCGGCAAGATCGCGCACGCTTTCAGCCAGAAGTGTCCCGTCGTTTCCACGTACCTCGGGGCGTTTGGATATGACGCGCGTGACGGCGTCGACATGTTCCTCGCTGACTCCGCCGAAGCATTCGCCGACGCGTGCGTGCGAACGGTGCGCCAGCCTGGGTTGGCTGCCGCTGTCGCCGAACGCGCGTGGCACCGATTTCTCGAGACATGGACCTGGGACGCAATCCGGCCGCATGTGTGGGCCGCGGCAGAGGACTGCCTGCGAATGCAATCTACTCGATGACCAAAGAAGAGCACTTTCGTCAGCTGACGTCTACGCACGCTGTCCGCAGCGATCTGAGATCGGCGTCTGTCCGCGCCGCAGCATTGACGTGGACCGCAGGAATAGGCGATTTCGCGCTTCGGCTCGCATCGACCGCCATTCTGGCCCGTCTCATTCTTCCCGAGCACTTCGGCCTGATCATGATGGTGACAGCCGTCACGTCGATCGCGGATCAGTTCAGAGATCTCGGCCTCTCGACAGTCACCGTGCAGCGCGAGGCGATCACCCACGACGAGATCAGCAATCTGTTCTGGATTAACGTGGCCGCCGGGGTCTCCATTGCGTTGTTCATCTGCGGCGTGTCTCCACTAATTGCCGGGTACTACAAGGAGCCACGGCTGGTTGTACCGACGTGTCTGCTTGCGACCAACTTCGTGTGGGGCGGTTTGATGGTCCAGCACCAGGCCCTGCTGACCCGCCAATTGAAACTCGGCTACACGTCGGCGGTCCGCCTCGCGAGCAGCGTGGTGAGCACAACACTCGCCGTCACCCTCGCGTGGAAAGGCTTCGGGTATTGGGCGCTTGTCTGGCGTGAATTTACGCGGTGCGTGGTACTGGCAGTCGGCATGTGGTGGGTGCTCCCGTGGAGGCCGAGCCTTCCATCGCGAGACACGCGGGTGGTGAAGCTGCTCGCGTTTGGCGCCCATCTAAGTCTCGCGAACATCGTCGCGACTATCGGCGGCTCCATGGATCGGTTTCTCCTCGGAAGGTGGTGGGGCGCGGCGCCGACGGCGATGTATCGCCAGGCATTCCAGCTGCTGGTTCTCCCGATGGAGCAGATTCTCGGTCCGGTGTATCAGGTTACTCAGCCCGGACTGAGTATGCTGCAGTCGGAAGCGGCACGGTTCAGAAACTTCTACAAGAAGGTCCTGACGGTCGCCTGCGTCGCGACGATGCCAATCAGCCTGTTCGTGGCGGTCCATTCCGCAGAGATCACCAGAACCGTGCTTGGAAGGCGATGGGCCGACGCCGCACCGCTGCTCTTCATCCTGAGTTTGTCGACGTTCATCAAACAACCCGTCGGCTCCACGGCATTCGTGTTGATCGCGCAGGGCCGGTCGAAGACGTATCTCAATCTCACACTCCTTCAGAACGCAACGATGGTCTTGCTAATGGCTCTCGGTATTGGCCGTGGAGCGATCGGCATTGCGCTTGCCGACCTTGCTGCAACGTATCTGCTCATCCCCCCGCGGCTGTATTACACGTTCCGGAACTCGCCGATGACGACTGCGCACTTCGTGGCAGTGCTCGCGCGGCCGGCGATGGCGAGCGTCGCAATGGCACTGGCCCTTGAGACGCTGCATCGGTCGCTCCCGCCAATCGGCGCACCGGGCGTCCTGGCTCTCGGCGCCATCGTTGGCTCAATTGTGTTCGCCGGCGCGTGGGTGCTGATGCCAGGCGGAGCTGCGGAACTGAGTGGACTGCTCTCGGACGTGCGCTCCACGGTGCGACGGCGATTCGCCGCCACCGGTGCCGACCGCGAGCCAGTGCTTAGCGAACCGGTCGCATCATGAGTGGATCCTCCCGCCGGATGATCTGCTCAGCCATACCCACATGAAGACTCCCATGACTGGCTGGCAGGCCGTCCTGCTGAAGACATATTGCCGTCTTGAATTGCCGGCTTGGCGCCGGCTGCTCTTACCACTAATTCTTCAAGAAGGGTACTGCGGCACCGCCACACGAACAATCAACCCTCACCGCTACGTCATGGAGCTCGATCTGAGTCAGCCGTGGGAGCGCTGGAGTTACTTCGCAGGACGTTATTACGAGTTGCACACGCTGCAACTCCTACAACAACTTCTGCGTCCTGGAGACACATTCGTCGACGTTGGAGCAAATATCGGCCACCTCACCTTGACCGCCGCAAGCCACGTCGGCCGCACAGGTTCAGTGATCTCCTATGAGCCAAATCCCTCGGTGTTTGCACGTCTCAAGCATCACGTGCGATCGAATGGACTGAACGAACTCGTCGCGATTCACAATCTTGCTCTTGGCGCTGCGACTACCATACGAAATCTCACTGTACCAACAGAAGGAACCGGTGGCGCCACGTTGGGAAAGCTTGGATCCGAGTACTCGGGCGCGATATCGACTCAGTATCAAGTGCAAGTAGCTCGTGGTGACGACCTGTGCAAAGACATTGACCATCCATTGACCATTAAAATCGATGTAGAAGGCTTCGAATGTGCAGTGATCATGGGTTTAACTGGGACCATCGCAAGGCTCTTGCCAGCTATTCTTGTCGAGGCCTGGCCTGAGCACTTGGCCAACTGCGGTTCGTCCGTGGAGGAATTGTTCGCTCTATCGCGAGATCTCGGATACAACATTTATGCTTTGAGAACTCCATCGCGTGTGCGAGGTTTAACTCGAACATCGCGTCTAATTCTTGAACGACTTATGAAGCCCGGCGTCACTCTTACGGACGACGTTCTTTGGCTGCATCCGCGCGGTATCCATTCCGAGCGTGTTAATCAATTGATCCATTAGACACCGGTCAGTACGATCGCACGTTTGGGTCATGATTCGTGCCGGCTCTGCGTCGAACGCGGCGCACGCTCAATTACGCCGCAAGCGAATCTACACAACACAGTTTTGGAAATGTCCGAGCCTGCACAGACTATCTGTCTGACTCCGACCCGCAATGAGGGTTGGATCATCGACAAATTCCTTTCGGCCGCCTCACAATGGGCCGATCACATCATAGTTGCCGATCAGCACTCGACGGACGATACCGTCGAGCAGATCAGGCGCACGCCAGGTGCGCTCCTTGTGATCAATGACTCGACGGCCTTCAATGAACCTGATAGACAGCGCATCCTCATCGAGCATGCGCGGCATATCCTCGGAAAGCGCATTTTGATCGCGTTGGATGCGGACGAGGCATTGTCCGCCAACGCTGTACACTCTCCGGAGTGGAAGCGACTCAGAGATGCGGAACCAGGGACAATAGTGCGTTTCCCTTGGGTGAACATCCTGCCAGGATTCGAACGCGCCTGGATTCCTCCAGGTCTTATCCCTTGCGGTTACGTCGATGACGGGAAAGAACACGTTGGGACACCTATCCATAGCCCGCGCGTTCCATACTCCCCTGCGGGTCCCTTCCTGGATTGCCACGATATCGTAGTTCTACATTTTCAGTATGTCGCGTGGAACCGCATGGCGAGTAAGCATCGATGGTATCAGGCTTGGGAGCACGTGACTCACCGACAAAAGGGCGCTCTCCGCATTTTCCGCGAATACCATCACATGTACGGCAGTTGGGATGAGAGCGAAATGCACCGGGTCGACCCGGCGTGGTTCGACGGCTACTCGCAACGCGGCATCGACTTCCAATCGTTACGCAGTGAAGCTGTTACATGGTGGGACGTCGAGGTGCTGAAGATGCTCGAGCAACACGGCCCGGATCTTTTTCGCAAAATTGACATTTGGGACAAAGACTGGGAGGCCGTGGCGGCAGTGTCAGGAAACACCTGGCGCGATCTCTCAGACCCTCGATCGGTGTTCGACAAAGTCGCGCATTGGACTTTGGCAGCAACGCAAAGGGATCGAACGAGTGTATGTGCTCGCGTCGTCGAACGCATGCTCAGCATGACCGGTTGGTAGGGACCTTTTCCCAGTGCACATGCTTCAGACAACCAAGCCGTCGAGTGATTCGATATTGGACAACGTCGTCGAGTATAAAGAGCGTCGCTTGGTCGTTCTATCACCGGCGGCTGGACGTCCGCGGCGGCGTGTGCTGTACGTGAACTCGTACGGCGGTACCGGCGTTCTGGAACAAGTGAAAGAAGGACGTTTACCACCGCATCACTTGTGGGGGTGCTTACAGCTGGTCCAAAAAGGATACGAAGTCGCACTCGCGGAGCCACTGCCACACTTTTATCTACATCGGAATCCTCTACCCCACGACATGACACTCTTAATGTTCGCCAGGTCTTGGCTGGGCCGTGAGGGGATTGTGTACTGCGGTCATAATGTTCTGTACTGGCTTCCTTTTCTTCGGGCGATCGGCGGGCTGCGTTGTGCTGTCGTTTCGCTGCTGTTTGCGCGCGAACCGCTGGATTTCGCGCGCAGTCACCAGGGCATAATTGCGCTCACACGCGCCGCGGCGGACCACGCGAAGAAGCTTGCACCAAACGTTCGTATCGCGCACTTGGGCTGGGGCGCCGATCTAAGCGTTTACCCGAAACCGACATACCGACCGGAGGCATTTTTTTCGAGCGGTATTGCGGTTCGCGACTTTGATACGTTGAGCCTGGCTGCGGCGCGTTGCAGCCAACGAATCGCTGTCATTGTGCCAGGCACACTTGAGAATCTGAGGTGGTCCGATAACGTCGCAGTCATCGACGGGGGCTCAGGTTGGAGCTTTCAACAAAAGCGGCTGTCCTTTTGCGACATTCGGGATCAATACCACGCGCGCAGCAGCGGCTCGCTAATTGTCGTGAAACCAGATCCAGCTGAACGCATAGCGTGTGGATTCACAGAAATGCTTGACGCAATGGCGATGGCGCGTCCGGTGGTCCTGACGCGAACGGGAGCACTTCCAACAGAGATCGATGTCGAAAAAGAGGGTTGTGGCCTCTTTGTCCCGCCTGGCGATCCGGATGCACTCGCAAAAGAAATCGACTACCTTGGTCGTCACCCGGATGTGGGCGAAGCCATGGGAAGGAAGGGACGAGAACTTATCGAACGACACTACAACATCGAACGCTACGGCGACGGTCTTCACGCGTTTTTCGAGAGTCTCTGATTCAAGGGGAAACTATATGATTCCGATGGACTTGGATGCGTCGATTTTCGTTGCCGGCCATCGCGGCCTCGTTGGATCGGCAATCCTTCGGCGACTCGCGGCTGGCGGTTACCGCCATGTTCTGACCGCGACTCGCCAGCAGCTCGATCTGAGAGACCAGGCTGCGGTGAATTACTGGTTTCGGGCGAACCGCCCAGAATATGTATTTCTCGTCGCGGGCACGGTTGGGGGAATCTTGGCGAACTCAACAAGGCCGGCCGAATTCCTGTACGACAACATGATGATTCACGCGACCGTTGTGCACGCAGCGCATTTGTACAATGTGCGCCGGCTGCTCTACCTGGGCAGCTCGTGTATCTATCCGCGCGCGTGCCGCCAGCCGATGCCCGAAGACGCGCTGCTGACCGGCAGGCTGGAGCCGACGAATGAGGCGTACGCAGTAGCAAAAATCGCAGGCATCAAACTGTGCCAGGCGTATCGCAGACAATACGGATGCGATTTCATTTCCGCTATGCCGACGAACCTGTATGGTCCGAACGACAACTTCGAATTGACGAGTTCCCATGTGTTGCCGGCTTTGATTCGCAAGTTCCACGACGCAAAGATGGAGGGTGCGTCGGAAGTAGTTGTCTGGGGCACTGGGGCGCCGCGCCGAGAATTCCTGCACGTCGACGATCTCGCAGACGCCTGCTTGTTCCTGATGGATTGTTACCAGGATGCTGAACACATCAACGTCGGCACGGGCGAAGATCTGTCCATTCTCGAACTCGCTGAAATGGTCGGCCGGATCGTGCATCCCCGAGCGCGCCTGGTGTTCGACTCATCGAAACCTGACGGGACACCGCGAAAGTTGCTAAACGTCGATCGCTTGCACGCGCTCGGATGGCGGCACCGGATAGCTTTGCGCGAAGGAATCGAGGAGACCTACGCCTGGTTTGCCGGGCGACTCCAATCCGGAGGAATCGCACCGCGCGGGATGTCCTGCGAAGCGTTCGTTCCATGAGAA
>Ga0126381_100001120_pt1 | contig 29063 bp, 15 predicted proteins | sample PanSoiMetPlot_28_FD_96465 | JGI IMG/M metagenome (GOLD analysis project Ga0126381, IMG submission 96465) | Tropical forest soil microbial communities from Panama - MetaG Plot_28 | ecosystem: Environmental > Terrestrial > Soil > Tropical forest > Bulk soil | place: Panama | collected 2016-02-17
AAGGCGATGCGGGCCGATGGTTGTCTTACGCTGGCGAATTTCTCCTGCTGCCAGGACATTCTGCGGCGCGTGGATAAAACGTTCAAGGCATTCTTTGCGCGCGTGAAACGAGGAGCAAAGCCGCGTAGAAACTGTGTTTCGGTCGCCCGTGGCGCGCCAGCCCACTCGCGATCGGCTAACAACGAGAGAAAGAAGCCAGGACAAAATGGCCATCGAAGTCCTTATTCCACCCATCATCAAAGTCGGCGGCGGGGCAATTGCCGAAGCGTCTAGAATCCTGAACCGCCTGGAGGTCAAGCATCCTCTGATCGTGACCGACGCCTTTCTGGCGCGGGTGGGGCTGGCCCAGTCTCTGTGCCAGCAACTCGAGAAAGCCGGCATCGCCAGTGGCGTTTTTTCGGAAACAGTGCCAGATCCGACGACAGAGGCTGTGCTGAAAGGCTTGCACGCTTTTTCTTTAGGCAAGCATGACGCTCTTGTGAGCCTGGGTGGCGGAAGTCCCATCGATACGGCAAAAGCGATCGGCCTGCTCGCGGCTAACGGCGGCCGTGCACGTGATTACAAGGTACCGAACGAAATTCCGAGAACGGGCCCTCCGCACCTGGCGATTCCCACTACCGCTGGAACAGGGTCGGAGGTTTCACGCTTCACCGTGATCACTGATTCGGAGACCGACGAGAAGATGCTCATTGCAGGCGCGGCCCTGGTTCCGAGTGCAGCGATTGTGGACTTTGAATTGACGATGAGCATGCCCCCAAGGCTAACCGCAGATACCGGCACTGATTCGCTGACGCACGCAATCGAGGCTTACGTAAGCCGCAAAGCGAACTCATTCGCCGATGCATTTGCCATGACCGCCATGAAAACCATCTGGGCGGAACTGCCGACCGCATTTCACGAACCAGCAAATCGTCGGGCTCGCGAGCGAATGATGCAGGCCGCAACTCAGGCTGGTGTGGCCTTCTCGAATGCAAGCGTAGCCCTGGTCCATGGAATGAGCCGGCCGATTGGCGCTCATTTCCATGTGCCGCATGGGCTTTCAAACGCTATGTTGCTGCCTGCCGTCACGGCATTTTCACTGAACGCTGCCGAGAGCCGCTATGGGGAATGCGCCCGAACCATCGGCGTTGCGCATCAATCCGACCCTGACGCCGTGGCGGGGAGGAAGCTTGTCGATGCACTGTTCATTCGGAATCAGGAGCTCGAAGTTCCCTCGCCGAAAAAGTATGGAATCTCCGAGGAGCGCTACTTCTCACTGATTTCGGTCATGGCAGAGCAGGCCCTGGCTTCCGGTTCGCCGCAAAATAATCCACGCATTCCAACGAGAGAGGAAATCGAGGAGATCTATCGGCAGATTTGGAACTAAGCGCTAAACTCTAACCGTTACGCTCTAATGCGGTTTGCACGACCCCAACGCATTAGCATCGTTCAAAATGTTTACATGCTCGCCGCCGCTTCCATCATCTCCTTTGTCGCCTGGTTGTACCTGGTTGCATTCCGTGGAATGTTCTGGCGATCGGTTCCCGTCCTTTCCCCACAGGCACTCTTCGGTCGAAACAAGCTCGTGGCGATCATCCCGGCACGCGATGAAGCCGCCAACATCCGGCTGAGCATAGGCTCGCTTCTGGCGCAAAATTATTCCGGCGAGCTATCAATCGTTCTGGTCGATGACCATAGCTCCGACCGAACCGCGGAGATCGCGGCGTCTCTCGCAACCGATGGGCGGCTGACGATTGTCACTGGTGCACCTCTCCCGCCCGGCTGGAGTGGAAAGCTCTGGGCGATCAATCAAGGTCTGGCTCTTGAGAAAGCGAAGGATGCCGACTTCATCTTGCTGACAGACGCGGACATCGAGCACGCACCCGGTCACCTCTCGGCCCTGGTAGGCAAATCCGAGGCGGACAATTTGGACCTCGTATCTGAAATGGTCCGACTCAACTGCACGACTAAAGCTGAACGCGCGTTGATCCCGGCATTCGTCTTCTTCTTCCAGATGTTGTACCCGTTTGCATGGGTCGCTGATCCGGCAAAGCGCCTGGCTGGCGCTGCCGGAGGGACCATGCTGATCAGACGAGCTGCGCTCGATCGAATTAGCGGCGTCTCGCGAATTCACAACCATTTGATCGACGACTGCGCACTCGCCCGGGAAATAAAGGGGAGCGGTGGAACGATCTGGCTCGGCCATGCTGAGCTTGCTGCCTCGAAGCGCGTCTACTCCCGTGTATCAGACGTGTGGAACGTGATTGCGCGAACAGCGTACGAGCAACTCGACCACTCGCCCCTGATGCTACTGGGCTGCGTAATGGCAATGGGAATCATCTATTGCGCACCGCCTCTTCTCGCCTTGCGCACGCAAGGAATACCACGTGCTCTTGGGCTCTTGTCCTGGCTTATGATGGCGGGGATTTTCCAGCCTACGCTACGCCGCTACCAGCGGTCCCCGGTCTGGGGATTTGCCTTGCCCTTCATCGGACTGTTCTATCTCAGCGCCACCGTAGCATCAGCGATGCGGTTCCATTCCGGAAGGGGAGGAGGATGGAAGGATCGGGTGTATCCAGACAATGCTGAGACCGAAGATCTATCCTCTGTTGATTGAGCTACGAAGCACAACTCTTGAACCGGAGCAGGGTGACATGTTTCACAGTTTATTCAGGCTGTGCCACAACGCGACAAAGTGTGGGATGGCGGCTTTAGTATTCCTTGCAATCGAGAGCGCCGCCCAGGGCGCGCCACCCGAGCCATTGTCTAGTTCGAATCAGGCGCCGGTACAGATCGAGGTCGATCTCGGAGTCATCGAAGGGCTATACAAGCCAATTTATAGCTGGTTCGGCTATGACGAGGCCAACTATACGACGATGACGCACGGGCGCGCACTGCTGAGGGAACTGCACGACCTTAGTCCTGAGCCCGTGAATATTCGCGCGCATCACTTGCTGACGTCGGGAGACGGCAAGCCGGAGCTGAAGATCAGCTCGACCAATATTTACAGCGAGGATTCGAGCGGCAGGTCCATATATAGCTTTGCGATCATCGACGGAATTTTCGATGCGTACAAGGTTGCCGGTGTTCGTCCTTTGGTGGAATTGGGTTTCATGCCGAAGGATCTTGCCGCCGACTTGCCGGACCGGCATGAGCCATACCAAGTGCACTATCCACAATCAACCATCTCTGGCAAATCGAACAATCCTCCGAAGAACTACCAGAAATGGGAAGAACTTGTTCGCGTCCTAACCACGCACCTTGTCGAGCGTTATGGGAAAGACGAGGTTCTGAAATGGTACTTCGAGGTGTGGAACGAGCCGGACATCGACTATTGGCACGCCACGCCTGAGGAGTACTGGAAATTGTACGACTACGCCGTGGCCGGAGTGCGATCGGCGCTCCCCGGCGCCAAGGTGGGGGGCCCGGCGAGCACCGGCCCCGGTCGCGAGAAGGCCAGCTTGTTCCTAAAGAACTTTCTTGAGCATGTCGATTCAAGCAACAGCGCAGCAACCGGGGAACCGATCCCGATCGATTTCATCTCATTTCACGCGAAAGGGCAGCCGAGCATTCGTGATGGCGTGGTTACCATGGGGTTGAATCGTGAGTTGAACGACGTTGATAAAGGCTTTGCGTTAGTAGCAAGTTTCCCGAAGTTCCGTCATCTGCCGATCATCATCAGCGAGGCCGACCCAGAGGGTTGCGCGGCTTGCTCTTCGAAAGTGAATCCGGCAAACAATTATCGCAACGGCACGCTCTATCCGGCTTATACCGCGGCGGCCTACAAGGCGATGTACGATTTGACGAACCGGCATGAGGTGAACCTCATCTCGATGCTGAGCTGGTCATTTGAATTTGAAGACAGAGACTATTTCGAAGGTTTCCGTTCATTGGCCACCAATGGAGTCGATAAGCCGGTCCTCAATCTTTTTCGCATGCTCGGCATGATGTCGGGTGAGCGCGTAAAGGTGACGAGTAGTGGCGCGGTTCCGCTTGAGACGCTCGTGGACATAGGGGTGAGAGAAGCGCCTGACATCGACGCTTTTGCCACCAAAGATAAGCAGGAAGCCGCGGTGCTGATCTGGAACTACCACGACGTGAATCAGCAGGCGCTGCCAGCCCCGATCATCGTGAAGCTTACCGGCATTCCAGCAGGTGTACATCGCGTACTGCTCGAACACTACAGAATTGATGGCACACACAGCAATGCCTACACCGTGTGGCAGAAGATGGGATCACCCCAGAGCCCGACCTCAGAGCAATATGCCGAACTCCAAAGTGCCGGGCAGCTGCAACTTCTCGCGTCGCCTGCCTGGCTTGATGTCGTGAATGACGAGGTGCGTGTATCGACGGAACTACCTCGCGAAAGCATCTCCCTCCTGCATTTGAGGTGGTGAGAGCCGGCTCGAATCCCAAACCGTTCAACAGTGGGCGATTGGTTAACGGGCTACGAGCTTCGCGATGCCTGAAAAGGGAGGGAGTGGGAAGCAGTCCCACTCCCTTGGGGAGGGCCCCTGCTTGCATTAAAATGCCACGCGAACCCCGAGTTGGAGCTGCCTCGAGCCAAGGGCAGACGTGACTTTGCCAAACGTTCCGTCCGCCATGTTTGCGTCGACCGAACCGAGATTCACGTGATTCAGAACGTTGAGAAAATCAAACCGCAGCTGCAGGTTTCCTTCCGATCCGAACCACGGAATCGGATTGTTCTTCAACACGCTTGAGTCGACCTGGGTCATGCCCGGGTTGCGATAGGTGTTTCGTTTCAAATTTCCTTCTGTCCCAGCGATGGGAAGAAGATCGAGCACAACTCCCGCCTGCCCGCCGCTGCCAGGCTGGCAGGTGGACGCAGACGGCGTGTTGCATTCGAAATTTGCGCGCGTGAAGATCCCGCTCGTATAGGACGAGCGGCTATGCGAGCCCGTGAACTTGGAGTTGTTTGTGGGCGTATTCGGAATATCCCACGCCAGGCCGTCCGCGTTGAAGTCGCCTTCGGTATACGTGGTGCCGCCTACAGTGAACGCCTTGTACGGAAGCGTGTTGTAAACCCAGAACGGCGTGCCGGTTTGCAGTGCTGCAATTGCGGTCACCTGCCAGCCTGATGTAAGCACCTTCCCCACCCCGCTGTGCATGCCGGGTATGGTATAGGAGCCAGAGAAGGAGAACCGATTCCGAATATCCCAGTTCGCATCACCCCGGTAGTTGAAATACGCGGTGGGGTCCGGAATGCTAAGGCCACCATCCTGATCGAACCGGGTGCCGGCTTCCGGATAGTTCTGGACATGGGAAAGCATGTACGAGCCCTGGAACTGTGCGCGGCTCGAAGGTGTGCCCCGGAACGTGACAATCAACGCGTTATAGGCGCTCGCATTCGAGTTAGTGACATAGTTCATCGATCCGTAGTTCGGGTTCAGCCGGACTAGTGTGCCGTCATTCGTCACCAGTGATCCGTCAAAGCGGTTCCGGTCCATACCTGTAAGTTGGTTGTAACCCTGCGAACCTGTGTAGCTCGCTCCCACCACGTAGTTTTTTGCCAGCTCATGTTCTACGCCTGCAATGTAATTCACAGCCAGCGGTGCCTTGAAGTTACGATCCATGCCCACCACGCTCGCGATGCCGCCACCGAGGGAAGCCAACTGTGGCGGAGTCAGAGTCGGTAACGGAAAATTGAACGGGTAAGTGCCCGAAGGCGCGAGGGCGAACAGCGGAGGCGGCAGGCTGGGCGTCTGTACGCTGAAGGTCGGTGTAATGAGCGCTGGAGGATTCAAGCGCATCTGATCCACACTTTGACCCAGTGCGACCCAGTCGTGATAAACACCGACGCCGCCGCGCACTGTCCACGTGCCATGATGGGTCGGATCCCATGAGAACCCGATGCGCGGGCTCCAGAGATTCGAAATAGAGCTCGCAAAAACCGCGCTGACTTGCGGGACCGTGGCCGTTGCGATCTGCTGAGCCAGTGTGCTTCCACTGCCGAGGATAATATTGCTGAACTTGAATCCGCTGTTGCCCCACGGAGTATGGTTCGTGAAGTTGTCCCAGCGCACTGCCAGCGTCAGGGAAAGGTTTGGCTTGACCTTCCAGTCATCCTGTAGGAAGAATCCGAAGGGGTTCTCCTGCCCACCGAAGACGACCTTGCCGGCTTGTCCGGTTGTCGGATTAAGTGAAACGCCGGACTCGCTGAACGGCGCATCGGTCACGAGATCGAGAAGATTGTTGAACTGAAAAGTGGGACGTACACTCACTGGCGTGAAGTCGCCATGTTCGATGGCGTGGACGCCGTTGGCGCCAAACTTCAGCGTATGCTTGCCGGACACCGCTGTGAGAACAGCGCGCCAGTTGTATTCCGGTCCGCGATAAGCTCCCGGTCCCCAACCGCCGCTGGTGATTCCTTCCGACTGTCCCGTCACATTGATATTCGGTACCTTCAGGTTGCCGTCCTGTCCGTTAGCTCCACCCACGCTCGCGAATGCAAACGCTCCTTCGGCCAGGAGTTTGGGACCGAAAGTGTGCGTGTAGTCAGCCTGGCCATAGCGGTTTGACTGATAGTTGACGACAACGAGGCCGGGCCGGATGGCAGGCTGTTCCTGTTCAAACGAATCGTTGTAATAGGCGAGATAGAAACGGTCGGCACGAGTAAAGTAGTGATCCAGCCGGAAGTTATACTGCAGTGCGTTGTAGTAGGGGCTGGCCTGGAAGGTTCCCGAGTCCAGCACCGGCGTGTTGCAGGGAATGTTGTGAGTTGCGGCTGTTCCGCACGTGGCGCCGAAATACTGCTGTGCGGTCTTGAATGTCCCGGCGCTCTTTCCGTACTTGATTGGGTAATCAGCCAGCACCGTAGTTCCGACAGAATTGGGAAAGGTGGACTGCGCCCAGCTTACGAATTCAGGCGCTTCCCACGTCTGCGTACCCGATAGCGATTCGGCAACCGTCGACCACAGCTTCTCAAAGTCCGCGAAGAAGAACGTCTTGTCCTTAAAAATCGGACCGCCAAACGTCGCCGAGAGGTCCTTGCGGCCAAATGGAGTGAAGCCGCCCGAGAACTCTTGGTTTGCAATCAGCTCCTGATTCGTGAAGAACAGCGCCCCGGTGCCATGGTACTTGTTCGTCCCGGACTTGGTAGTCACTTGAACCAGGATTGAGCTGCCCAGCGCATTCTCCGCATCCCAGGAATTTGCCTGAACCGAAACCTCCGATACCGAATCCTGGATGGGAGCAAGAACAATGTTTCCGTTCTGTACCGGGCTCGTCACGTTCATCCCATCCACCATGACGAGGTTTCCTGTGTAGCTTCGCCCGTTCGCGCTCAGGGCCGGGGTCTGGGTTCCAAAGTTATCGGCGCCGCCGCCGGGCGATTCTCCCGAGCCGCGCGTACCCGTCCCGCTCACGCCCGGAGCGATGGTCAGGGTATCCCACGTGTTGCGATTCAGTTGCGGAAGATTCACCACCTGCTCAGACGGGATCGTCGTTTGCAATCTGTTTTCGTCTACATTCAGAATCGGACCGGAGCCGGTAACCGTGATCGATTCCGTGGATGATCCGACCTTGAGGGTAATGTTCACACCCTGCGTCTGGGAGGTCTGTAGTGTTACCTTCACCTCTGTCTGTTCAAATCCGGGCGCTAAAACTCTGATCACGTAGTTGCCTGGTCCAAGGCTGCTGAACCGGTAGTTACCAGACTCGGTGGATTTCGCCTCGGTCGTGATCCCGGTTTCCGAATTGGTCAGCGCCACCATCGCGGATGGTATGGCTGCCCCTTTCGTGTCGAGAATGACGCCCTGGATATTGCCATTGAACTGGGCGCGTGCCGGAACTGTGAAGAGCAGTGCCATGAGCAGTGCGACCGCTGCAAACACCAAGCGACGAGCCGACGAGGATCGCCGCTCGCCGGGGTGGGGACAGGATTCGAGGGACGTGCCGTCTGCGCGCCCGGTGAAGGATACTGGATAGGGGTTGTCAAACGCGACTCCATGCTCGATCATCATGGGATGCCTCCTGAATTCGTGATGGCCTTGCGCGTTCTGCGTGACCCTCCGTCGCTTGTCTGGCTGATTAGGAAATAGGGAAACTTTGACTTGTCCCTGCCGTTCGTTTCACACACAGCCGGACCAGACCTCGGTCTTTACAGGGATGTTCTACAGAGTGCCCGCTGAAACTCCAGGATTGAAGCACCGACACGTTACGGTGACCTCAACTTGGCGCGCAATGGGTCAGGTGTACTAATGCCTACAAGAGGGTTTTGACGTCAAATTTCCAAAAGACCATCGCCTAGGCCTGAACGGGAGCAACTCTCATGAAAAAGAAGCAGTTCTTTTCGAAACAAGGCAAGACCAGCGAATCGACGGGAGGTGCGTTCCGGTTTGAACCCAACCGTAGAGAATTTTTAGCGGGACTTACTGGAACTGGGGTTTTGACCGCGCTGAACGGAGCAAAGGCGGTTGGCCAGACTGCTCAAAGCGCTCTCAATATTGCACGGGTTGCTATTCCGTCAAGTTTCACTGTCACCAGCGAGAATAAGATCTCCGCGCTGAATGACGGATTTACGCCATCGAATTCGTTGGACCGCTCTCATGGCGTGTACGCGTTGCGTCGAGAATCGTCGACGAGCAGCTCTGAACCCTGGGTGCAGTATGAATGGAGCGAGCCGGTCAGCATCAACAAGGTCGAGGTTTATTGGGCGGTCGATCGTCCGCGTCCAGCCGCGATACCCGGCAGTCGTTGGCCGAGGATACTGGTTCCACAGCGCTATCGGATTCTCTACTGGAACGGGAGCGAGTTCGTAGCGGTGAGTGAGCCGCAGGGGCTCGGCGTTGCAGAAGATGCGTTCAACGCCACCACATTCGATCCGGTCAAGACCAACAAATTGCGGCTCGAAGTCACCTCGCAAGAGGATCAGCCCTCTGGAATCCTTGAGTGGAGAGTGTATAACTTTGGTCCTGCTCCTTCTCTGCCGCCGGTGATCGACGCAGGTATTGACCGTTCGGTCGTTTCAGACGGCCGAACTTACCTGGCTGGTAAGGTGGTTTGGCTGCGGGATTCAAACGACAATGTTGCCCGTTGGCTTAAGGCTTCCGGTCCAGGGCTTATCGCGTTTGAGAACTCGGCTGCTCCGGTCACTACCGCCACATTTTCTGCGCCTGGAGACTACGTTCTTACGCTCGCAGCTTCTGGATCGGATGACCGATCCCACTCCCTGAACGTGCACGTGGAACCTGCGCCTCCGAAGAACCGTCTCGATGTGGTTTACACGACAAAGTACTCCATTGACGGCCAATTCTGGAAACAACGCGCGAAGGCGCTCATCGTGGACTGGATCCCACATTGCATCCGAATGTGCGAACGGACCGATATCGCACCGATGCGCGGCGACGGCGGCGTTGATAATTTCATCGAAGCCGGCAAAGCCAACCGCGGCGAGCCCCATGCTGGGCACAAGGGCTACGTATTCTCGAACGCCTGGGTTCACCAGACAGTAGAGTCGATGTGCATCGCCTTGATGGTTGATGCGCAAGGAGACCCGGAGATCACGCAGGCACACGAGATGATGCGTTCGACCCTGGAGCGCTGGATCCCGATTATCCTGTCGGCGCAAATGCCCGACGGATACCTGCAGACGGCCTACACCCTCGCCGACCGGGCAACGTGGCCAGAGAGATGGTCACCTGACCATCGGGGTAATCATGAAGGATATGTCGCCGGATACTTCATCGAGTCGGCCATCAACCATTACACCCTGACCGACGGCAAGGATCTTCGCCTCTACAACGGGGCGAAGAAACTGGCTGATTGCTGGGTCGCAAATATTGGTCCCGGCAAGAAAGAATGGTTCGATGGCCATCAGGAGATGGAACAGGCCCTCGTACGCTTTGGGCGATTCGTCAACGATCAGGAGGGAAATCATCGCGGAGACGCGTATATCGCGCTTGCGAAGTTTCTCCTTGACTCCCGCCGAGGTGGATCGGAATACGACCAGAGCCACTTGCCGCCTGGACAGCAGTACGAGGCTGTGGGCCATGCTGTGCGCGCCACGTACTTTTATTCGGGCATGGCGGACATAGCCGCTGAGACCCACGACCCGGATTATCAGAGTGCCGTCATATCACTCTGGGACAACATGACCAACAAGAAGTACTACCTGACCGGCGGCATCGGAAGTGGCGAAACGTCGGAGGGATTCGGCCCGAACTACTCGCTTCGCAACGAAGCGTATTGTGAGACGTGTTCGAGTTGCGGACTCATTTTCTTCCAGTACAAGCTGAACCTCGCCTATCACGACGCGAAGTACGCCGACCTGTACGAGCAGACTTTTTACAACGCATTGCTGGGCGGTGTTGCCCTCGATGGAAAGAGCTACTGTTACACGAATCCGCTCATCAATACAGAGCGTGCCCTGTGGCATGTTTGCCCATGTTGCGTAGGTAATCTCTCGCGCACTCTGCTCATGATTCCAACCTGGACCTATGTCAAGGACGCCACAGGTTTGTACGTGAACATGTTCGTCGGGAGCAGAATCAGTCTAGGACAAGTCGCCGGCACTGATGTTGAGGTGATTCAAAAAACCGACTACCCGTGGAGCGGGTCGATCTCCATCGCAATCAATCCGAAGCAGGCGAAGACATTTTCTGTATACGTCCGGATTCCCGATCGAACCACGAGCAAGCTCTACAAGGATTCTCCTGTCGTCCGCGGTGTGAAGCGCTTCGCAATCAATGGCCGGGAGGAGCATCCGACCATGCAAAAGGGATATGCAGTCGTCACACGCGAATGGAAAGCCGGCGACCGCATAGAGCTGGAGTTGCCGATGGAGCCCCAGCGTGTCGTTGCGGATCCCCGCATCAAAGCGAATCTCGATTCGATCGCTCTGAAGTATGGGCCGCTCGTGTACAACGTTGAGGCGCCAGACAATCGGAACATTCGTCAGAAGCTTGGGAGTGCCTCGCTCCGGACAGAGTGGCGACCTGATCTGCTGGGCGGAACGATGGTCATCAGAGGCAAGTGGGCAGATGGATCTGATCTGTTAGCCATTCCAAATTACGCACGGATGAACCGTGTTGGGCCTCCGCACGACTACCCCGAAGTAGAGCAGATTGATTCCCACGCTTCCGTTGAGTCAAAAGTTTGGATCTAGCCAGTGCCGATGATGCCCCGACGGAGGGCGACAGTCGCAGCTTCAGTTCGATCGGCGACTTGAAGCTTGGCGCTGATGTGGTTGATATGATTCCGCACGGTGTAGTGACTGATTTGAAAAACTCCTGCGATTTCTTTGTTTGTGAGACCTCTTGAGACCATTTCAAGGATTTCAATTTCGCGGGCGCTCAAACTGGATCGAGCTTCCCGTTCCTCAATCCACGGGATGATCCGTTCAGGAAAGTAGGTGCCCCCGGCGGCCACTACTTCAATCGCACCAACGATCTCTTCGCGCGGCGCATTCTTCGAAAGATAGCCTCGCGCACCGGCTTTAACTGCCTGATAGATCTCTTCTTCGAACTCATAGCTCGAGAGAATGATGACTCTTGGCGGATTCTCTTGCGTCCTCAGGAGATTCAGCAGATCGATCCCATTAATGCTGGGCATTCGCAAATCTAAAAGCATCACATCAACAGAGAAGCGCTTAAGTACTTCCATCGCTTCTTCACCCGAATGGGCTGCTCCGGCAAGCTTCACCCCGGCTTGTCTCCGAAGTAATGACGCCAATCCAGCTCGAACAACTGGATGGTCGTCAACGATGAGAACTCGAACCGCTGCTTTCGACTCTGGTGTGTTCATCATAAATTTTCCTCGTTGGAATCAGCCGTCGGTGCGAGAGTCCTTGAAAGAAGGATGGTGGCAATGGAGCCAAAACGTGGACCGCGGTTCCTTTGCCAGGTGCGCTGTCGATTCTGAAATGAGCAGATATGCTGTCCGCCCGCTTATGCATCCCTCGAACGCCAAACCCAACTGAATCGCTTGAGACGACAAATCCCGTCCCGTCGTCTTCAATAGTCATCTCGACCGTGGATCTTCTGTACGTCAGAGAGATGGTTAGCCGCGAACAAAGAGCGTGCCGAATCGCATTAGCAATCGCCTCATAACCAATTCGAAGCAATGTGTCAGAGACACGCAATGGAATGTTTTGCACGTTGCCTTCGCACTTCGTTCTGATTTCAATAGAGGAGCTTTGAGAAATCATCCGGCGAGCACATTCTTCGAGGGCAGACAACAGCCCAACGGACTCCAGGTGCTCAGGACGCAATGCCGAAATGCTGCGTCGTGCTTCATCGTGGCTATTTCGAACCATGCTCTGTGCCAGTTCGAGCTGCGGCGTAATATCGATTCCGTCTTTCACGTCCTCGCGGATGGCCTGGAGCTGAAAGCCGAGACCGGCAAAGCTCTGGGCAAGGGTATCGTGCATCTCATGAGACAGGCGTTGTCGCTCATCGAGTACGGCCTGCATCCGCCAGCGCTCCACGAAGAAGAACCCGGTCATCCCTGTTAAGGACAGAAAGACTACACAGACGGAAAGTTCGAGGATGTGCGTCGCACTCCACCATGGGGGGCCCTTCAGGACCTCAATATCACCGGAGGATGGAAGAAGCAACGCAAACGCGGTCAGGTCATGTGTGTACCTGGAATCGCTGACGCAGATTCCTCGCAATCGCAACTGGCTCTTTTCCTTGAGCGTCTTGAAATTGGGCGAGCGGCCAAGTCCAGTCACCACGGCAATGAACGACTGGCTCTCGTCCTCCAATGTTAGGATCTCCGTTCCATTGCCATCCTCACGTTTCTCTTCAAGCCTTCCCTGTACCTCAACATATTGAGCATCGAACGCTCCGGTTGCGGCCTGCGACGCTGCGACTGCAACTGGAGAGACCGGTGTATGCGACCAGAGCACGTGGATATCGGCATTGCGTAGCTCCGAGCTGAAGTCATGCAAGTACGCGTCGCCTCGAACCTCGATCTCATCCCCGATCTGTAAAGGTGCGTGGGGATGACTGCTGGAGATCGCAAGTCCTCCCGTAGAATCCTGTATGTATAGCATCGGCGAGGTGATCGTAACCACACCCTGAACCGTAACGGAACTCGGCACATCCGGGGACAATAGTCGAAGGCTTCTGATTGCCTGCGCATTCACGACTGAGCGATGGGCCTGCAGTTCGCGCTCAATCGGTTCGAGGTATCGGTCATGTGGAGCCGCTTCCGATCCTGTTGGAAGCTCCCTCGGCACAGCCACCTGCGGCTGCAGGTCTCCGAGCATCGAAGCCAGATCCCGCTGCGTTGCGGGCCGGATTTCGACATTTCTCCACTGTGCGCCTGTGTTATATGACTTGAGGCCGAATCGTCCAGACTTGATGCAGGCAGGATCGCGGATTGCGATCGTGGTTGTTTCACCTTGTTGAGAGGTCGCGCTGACGGCGAAATCGCAGTCAAAGGTCAGAAACTTGATGTGATACCACTGCTGCGCAAACACGCGGGGCGACACCGCCTTCGCAGCGTATTCTCTCCACCCATAATCGGCCCGGCCCATCATCAGGGTGTTATCAAGATCGCGCAATCCAGCCATGTAGCCGTGGTAGGCATCAACGCCATTTTCTTCGTCGCTAGCGCGAATAATCAGCCCTGCATCACCGTACTGCCCGAGCAAAAGTACATCGGCTTCGACCGAGTAGTTAGTCCAATATTCGGGGCCGGTCATCAGCTTGGCCCCGCGCTCATCGGAGTTATTGGTCATGACACCGTCAGCGTATTGCCAGGTACCGCCGAACGCTTGCCACTCGTCCTGTTTCTCGAGGGAAATCGCCTCGCGCTGCGTCGGCCCCCTCCGCGCGATCGAGCGATACGTGGGCGCACCGATCGCGAGCAGGATCAGCACTGCTGTTGCCAGAGCAAGAATGATATTTCGTCTTGCGCGGATTCGGCTCATTGGGACGACCACCACGATAGGTTCAGGATCTGACGGATTTGAGCTGAATCCACGTTCTCACGGGTCATCAAGACAGGTTGAACATGGACTTCGGCGGAACTGCTTGTACCGTGGATCTCACGATTCATGAGTTCCATCGCAGTTCTTCCCATCTCGAAGGTATTCTGAACAACAACCGAATCAATGCCTCCGTCGCGAATAGGGGGAATCAGATCCTGATCGAATCCCACCAGCTTGATTGTGCGTACCTTAGCAAACTCAGCGAGCGCGTAGTAAGTCCCTCGAGTTGAGGCGAGCGAAAGAGCGACGATTGCGTCCAGCGACTCGCTGCCCGCGAGAAGCTCTTCAGCATTGTGCTGTTCTTGTGGCACACTCGAGAGACCCAGTCTTCGCGCTACAACGCGAATCCCGGGGAATTCGCGGCTCAGCGTGGTTTCAAGGTTTCGTTCTCGGACAGTGTTGCTCTCCAGTTCTGGCTGGATTCCCACAATGGCGATATTCCCCTTCCCCCTAAGGATCGAACCAACTCTGCGCGCGGCCATCTGTCCGCCCGCCTGTTCGTCGTTCAAGACGTAACTGAGTTTCGGACCCGATGGGATGCCAAGTTCGGTATCGATCACAACCACTGGAACGCCCTTGGCAAGAACCCGGCGGATAGGGGTTCTCGTGGGGAGCGTTTGGATTGGTGAAACTATGATTCCTGCCATTCCTCGATCGACAGATTTCTCGATCAGAGAAATTTGCGTCTGAGTATCATCGTCTCGCATGGGTGCATTCCAGTAGAGGTTCATGCCGATCGAGCGCGCGACCGCAGCGGCACCGGCGTGCTCCGGCTCCCAAAGTGCAGTCCCGCACGTACGTGGAATGACTGCCACAGTCAGTGCGGTCCGCTTGCAGCTGGCACACGAGAGCCCAAGAGCGAGCAAGATGGCTGGAAACAACCCACTTGAAACGACGCGAACCAGAAAGTGACGATTCCGGCGACAATCACTTCGCTTGATAATCACAAGAGTTCCTCTTGCCGCGCTCGTCTCTGTCTCGACCAGTCCTTGGAAGACTTATGCTGAATAACCTCAAAGGCCGTGGAGCATTTTTCATTCCGAAGCGGACCGTCGGGCAATTATACGGCGCATATTGGCCTTACGGCTAAGGGTGGTTCACCGGATTCGTTTAGCAGACGTGGATGATCGTCGGAACGATATCTCAAGTTTGACGTACCGCACTCCCGATCTGCAGCGGTAGACTACTCAGCGAACAAGGAGTTGGCGCTTCACCTTCAATGGCCAACGGGAATGATGTGCGACAAGTGATGAGGTTGAAGTTCATTTCCCACAAAGTGTGTTTTGTCCCGCTCTTTCTTTGTCTGCAGCTGGCCCTCTCAGGACAGGCAACAAATGAGCAGGTACAATCGATTACCGCGGCACTTCGTAGTCACGAGTTTGATAAAGCGCTGCGGCTACTGATGCCCGCGATCCAGAATGCCCCGAAGAGTCCGCAGCTTTGGATGCTGCAAGGCCTGGCGTACTCTGGCAAAGGTGACTCAAGAACTGCGCTTTCTTCATATAAACAAGCGCTGAAAATCTCCCCGGATTATCTGCCTGCTCTGGAAGGTGCGGCTCAGATCGAGTATGAAGCTGGAAACGTCGATGCCATTCCCCTTCTTGAACGTGTTCTGAGGATTCGCCCGAATGACGGCACGACTCACGGCATGTTGGCAGTTCTGGCCGAGAAGAATGGCGACTGCTCGACTGCCGTGCAGCACTTCGCGCAGACTGGTTCGCTGCTGGATTCTGAGCCTGGGGCACTCCAGAGCTACGGTGTTTGCCTATTGAAGCTCAAGCAGAATGACGACGCGATTCGCGTATTCCAACAACTGATGAGTTCTCACCCGGATGACGCTCGTTGCAGGCGAGCGTTGGCAGCAGCTCAACTCGCAGTGGAAAAACCGCAGGACGCGCTCGCGACTGTGCAGCCCCTGCTGGATTCAGACCCGGATGTCAGCACGATGCGATTGGCATCAGCCATCTACGAGGCGGACAAAGACACACCAAACGCGGTGAAGGTTCTGAGAGACGCGATCGTAAAAGATCCGTCACAAGCCGATTTATATGTAGATTTCGCCGAGCTTGCGATGGATCATCAGTCATTTCAAACGGGCATTGAGATGATCAATGCCGGATTGAAAGTTCAGCCCGATGCTTCTCAACTTTACATGGCCCGAGGCGTGCTGTACGTGCAGCTTGCAGAATATGAGAAGGCAGAGAGCGATTTTCAAAAGGCCGAAAAACTGGATCCGACATTGGGGATGAGCGCGGCAGCCCAAGGCATGCTTGCTGAGGAAGAGAACCAGAATGATCCGAATCTGGCGCTCGGTACGGTTCGCGACAAGCTTGCCAAAAAGCCTAACGACGCTTTCCTCCTGTATTTGGAGGCCGCAATCCTCTCCAAGAAATCTGCTGAACCGGGCTCGCCCGAGTTTCAGCAGGGTCTTGAAGCTGCAAGGAGATCGGCGGGTCTGCAGCCCTCTCTTACGGCAGCCCACAACGTCCTTGCCAAGTACTATCTCGACGAAGGCGAGAATGCGCTGGCCGCCAAGGAGTGCCGAATAGCTTTGGAACAGAACCCCGCGGATCAGAGTGCCTTGTATCACCTCGTGATAGCGCTCCGCAAGACCGGCGATCAGACAGAGATTCCCGACCTGCTCAAAAGGTTGGCGAGAGCGCGCCAGGAGGCGACGAAGGAAGAGGGCGAACATAACCGGTACAAGCTTGTCGTTGCTTCCGGGAAGTAGCCGAATCGGCTTTGACGGTATTTACTTGATTGGTCGCGAACCGTCATAATGAAGGCGTTTCAGACAGCACTTCGCAATGACAATCAACCGCCGTTCCTTCGTCCTTCTGTCTCTCTGCGCTTCCGCTCAGCGTTTTCTAGGCCAGCAGCAAGGAATCGCAACGCGTGATGTTGCGGCACAGCCCAAGCCCGCTCCTTCCGGCCGTCCATTCAACGCGCATTTCACCGACGTTGCAAAAGAAGCAGGTTTGCACGCCCCCGTCATCTACGGAGGCGTTGATTCGAAGAAGTACATCGTGGAGGCGAATGGATGCGGCTGCGCGTTCATTGACTATGACAACGATGGCTGGATGGATATTTTTCTCCTCTCCGGTACGCGTCTCGAGGGCGATCCGCCTGAAGCAACGAATCGTCTTTACAAGAACAATCGCGACGGAACATTCACTGATGTGACCTCAGAAGCGGGATTGAAAAGTGTTGGATGGGCAAACGGCGTCTGCGTCGGCGACTACAACAACGACGGCTTCGACGATATCTTCTGTACATATTTTGGCCAGAATCGCCTATACAGAAACAATGGCAACGGGACCTTTAACGACGTGACCAAGGAGGCCGGCCTGTGGAACACAGGCCCAGCGCGATGGGGAGCGGGGTGCGCCTTTGTAGACTACAACCGGGACGGCCACCTGGATCTTTTCGTCTCCAACTACATTCGATTTTCTTTCGAACACGCGCCCGTACCCGGTGAGAAGTCAACATGTAATTGGAAAGGAATCCCGGTCAATTGTGGCCCGCGCGGTCTTCCAACTGGAAGACACCTTCTCTACCGCAATAACGGCGACGGCTCGTTCACCGACGTGACGAAGCAGGCCGGCATTGACGTAGCGATAGAGAGCTACGGGATGACCGTTGTGGCGGCCGACTTTGACGAAGATGGCTGGCCCGACATCTTCGTTGCGTGCGATTCAACGCCGAGCCTGCTGTTCATGAACAACCACGACGGTACCTTTCGCGAAGAGGGTGTCACTCGTGGAGTCGCGTTGAGCGACGATGGCATGGAACAGGCTGGAATGGGTGTAGGAATTGGCGACTACAACCTCGACGGTCACCTGGATCTCTTCAAGACGCACTTCGTCGGCGATATGAGCGGGTTTTATCGAAATGACGGTAAGGGCAACTTCGATGAGGTGACCCGTGCCGCGAAGATTGGCGTGGAGACGCGCTTCACAAGTTGGGGCGCGGGGATAGTCGACTTTGACAACGACGGATATCCAGACGTGCTCTTTGTGACAGGCAGCGTGTATCCCGAGGTCGAAAAGAAGCTGCCGCAATATCCATACAAGACCCCTCGAGTCCTGTTCCGCAATTTGGGAAACGGCACGTTTGAGGAACTCGATAGCCAGGCCGGCCAAGGGATCACAATGGCTCATAGCAGCCGTGGATGCGCTTTTGGTGATTTCGATAACGACGGCGACATGGATGTGCTCATCATGAACATGAATGAGCCGCCGTCTCTGTTGCGAAACGATCTGCTGGGAAAACAAAACTGGCTCAAGATCAAGCTGGAAGGCGTGAAGTCGAATCGAAGTGCAATCGGTGCTCGTGTCGTAGCCCATTATGGCAACAAAGCACAAGCGCAGGCACTTGTAAGTCAGTCAAGCTATTACTCCTCGAATGATCCACGGCTCCATTTTGGTTTGGCAACTTCAACGGAAGCGGCGGTAGACATTTACTGGCCGAGTGGTCTGCACGAGCGATATCAGCAGATCTCTGCGAATCAGCTGGTCACGATCCGAGAAGGCGTTGGGTTGGTACCCAACAAAGGCTGGAAGCGATAGCGTCCTCCTTCTGTTAGCTCTTTCATTCTGTGCCTACTTACCCGTAATGGGACAAAGAACCCATTGACAGTTCATTCGCCCACCTACTAGAAGGTTACGCGGAAACGTTTTCTGTTGTGCGAAAAAAAGAGGACCCGACTAGCCATTTTCAGGAGGTACCCATGGCACGCCGCAGTGTGTTTCGCGCTGCAATCTGCCTTTTCGCGTTCATCGTCCTGTTTGCTGTTCCCGTATTCGGACAATTCACAGCGAGCATTCAGGGCGTGATCCAAGACCAAAGTGGAGCAAACGTCGGTAAAGCGACGATCACACTGGAAAACACCGCTACCGGAGCAATCTCGAAGACATCGACTGATTCCTCGGGCAACTACCGCTTCGTAAGCCTCGCTCCGGGCAGCTACAAGATCGTCGTCGAAGCCAGTGGATTCGCCAAAACCGAGGTGACGGTCACGCTGCTGACGGAGCAGAACCTGAACGTACCGATTTCATTGAAAGTAGGGGCGGTGACCGAGGCTGTGACTGTTCAGACATCAGTGCCTGTGGTCGACACCGCGGACCACCGGAATGAAATGACTCTGGAGAATGAGGGCGTCGCCGAACTACCGGTAGCCGGTCGCAACCTCGTAACGCTAACGACCCTGGCGGCGGGAGTCTCAGGCCTCGGAACCATGGGTGGTGGCCAGCCGGGCCAGGCCGGAACCCCAGGATCTGGCGTTGACAACTACTCGACCGAGACGCAGGTGGACGCGAGCGCCAACGGCCAGGGACAGATGTCGAATATGTATGTGATCGACGGTCTCGATGTCACGAGCGGCATTCGCCAGGGAGTGCTTAACCTGACACCAAACCCGGAGTCGATTCAGGAAGCCAGCATTCAGGTAAATACCTATTCCGCCGAGTACACACGGGCCAGCGGCATCCAGGAGGTAATGACCACAAAATCGGGCACTGAAACCTTTCACGGCTCAGCGGCAAACTGGTACTACTACCAAACCATGTTTGCTGCGACGCACTTCTCACCGAAGTATCTGCCGTTCCATGGCAACAATATGTCCTTCAGCATCGGGGGACCAATCATCCCTCACAAACAGTTCTATTTCTACTTTGCAGTTGAGCCGCTTCGCTCATCGCTGGGCACGAATTCGTCTATACGATTTGCAGATCCCCAGTTCATCAGCTGGGCCAGCACGAACTATCCCAATACCGTTGGAACGAAGGTCATGAGCACCTATCTTCCGCAGCACATCACAGGCATTAGTGTGGCTTCCACAGCCTCAACCATCCCAGGGTGCGGGACCGCCAGCACCAAATTCCTGCCCTGCAACTTGCCCGTGGTGGATGTCGGAAACTTCAGCGCCCCGCAGATTCGCAACGGCACGCAGTATTTCGTGCGCGCAGACAAGGCCTTCAAAAACGACCGCATCTACGGGAGCTATTATCGGACCCTGCTGAACTATGGGGCGGTTTCGGCGATGCCAGCATTTTCTGCTCTCAACAACAACTGGCAATGGGCAATACAGGTCAACCATACTCATACGTTCTCGTCCAGGACACTGAACGAGGCGATATTCGGTGTCAGTCGAGTTGAGGGCGTTCTCGGAAGCGGCGCCAAAGATTACTCCGTTCCGTCGATTAGCGTGACAGGAGTCAGCTCGCAGGCGTTCGGCGTGGGATTCGCCCAAGGCGATTTCATCCAGAAGAATTATCACTGGCGCGACGTCCTTAGTCACGTTCGCGGCGCGCACACCCTGAGGTTCGGTTATGAAGGGTGGTTTGGCGAGGACATCGAGCCATTTCAGGGCCCATGGTCGCAACCGACCTTCAGTTTCGATAATCTGCTCGCCTTAGCACAGGACGCTCCCCACACAGAGAACCACGTAATGTATGACCCGATTGCGGGAAAGCCGATCCTCTGGTCATGGGACGCAGCGTCGAGAACCTGGGGCCTGTTCGCTGAAGACACGTGGAGAACAAACAAGAATCTTACCTTGACCCTTGGTTTGCGTTGGGATGACAGCGGCAACCCGTGGTCCAGGAGCCCCACCACTGTATTTGGAAACTTTTATTACGGCCCAGGCCAGACGAAGAATGAGCAGATTGCGAACGGATTTGCCAAGGCTACACACAATGCGCTGAATCAATCCGTTACAAATCTCCTGAGTCCGCGCATAGGCTTCGCGTGGGATATCACAGGCAAGGGCAAGACAATGCTTCGAGGCGGGTTCGGGGTGTTCAACAACTGGTTGACCCAGGCGAACGTTCAGGAACAGTTCCGCGGCAGCCCTCCGGGGCCAATTACTCCCACCTTCACTGCCGGTACCGCTACACCCCCACTGTTTGTTCTTGGCACAGGTGGCAAACCGCCGTTCGGATTCACATATCCGGCGCTCGCAGGCTCTCCAATCTGCCTCACTCTGGGTCCGTCCGGTTGCCTTGACTCCAAGGGAGGAATTGTCGGCGCTAATGCGGGAATCGGAGCCATCAATCCAAATTTGAAGTCGCCGAAGGCCAATATCTGGTCGGCAACATTCGAACAAAAGATCGCAAACAACTATGCCGCATCGGTGGGTTATTCCGGGTCACATTCGTACAACCTCGTAGGAGGTGGCAATCAGGCCGGCCTGGTGAGCTATGGTCAGGATATCAACGCATTTGCGGGGGACTTGTTAACACGTGCCGCCCCGCAAAGGCTGAATTCCAGTTTCGGTTCGATTGCCTATACCGACAACGATCGATACGGCAACTATCAGAGCATATTTGTGGCATTCAGGGGGAGATTCGCGCGTGGAGGATTCTTCGATACCTCGTACACGCACTCCGTCTCGAAGGACAATGCCGGCGCATATCCGGCAGAGAATCCTCCGACGCAGTATTACGGTCCCTCACCCTGGGATGTGCCGAACCGCTTCTCGCTCACATTCAACTACCAACTGCCCGGACTGAACAACGGGGATGGTGCGGTCGGGAAGCTGACAGGCGGCTGGGGGCTGAGCGGAACGAGTATCTACCAAAGTGGTTACCCGGCGATGGTGTTCACGAATGCGCCATTCCTCGGCGTGTGTGCATCGGGATCATTAAGCCCGTGCTCACCCGCGAATCCTGCTGTCGCATATCAGGCAACCAGTGGAGATTTCAACGCTGATGGAGACAACAACGACTACCCCGATGTTCACAGCTACCAACAAGGGAACTCGAAGAGCGCATTTCTCCATGGCGTCTTTAGCCCGGGACAATTCAGCGTTCCTGGGACGTTTGGTACCCAAGGCAACGAAAAGCCCAGTCAGTTCCGGCAGCCGAACTTCATTGAGACGGACCTCAATGCTTACAAGATTACCCACATAACCGAGAGAATCGAATTTCAGCTGCGGTTCGAATTCTTCAACGTCTTTAACAGGGTAAACCTCACAGGATTCGACAGTAACCTGGCAGGGCAGACTGGGAAAGCTACCCAACAGCAGCTCCCGCGCAACTGGCAGATAGGAGGGCGCCTGACGTTTTAACTTGACTCGGAGCATGAACAGCCCCGTCGCTTCGCTTCGCACAAAGTGACGGGGCTTTTTGTGTTTCTGACGGGAGGGCATTGACGGTCATCGCCGGCTCGGAAGTTGAACTGGAAAGCGTGGGCGACAAGTGAAATGATCTGAATTGGCTTGGTTTTTTGCGGCATCCGGGTGGGGTCATCATGTGCCTCTTTCGACGAACGGGCGTCATTTTCATCGCGAACCTGCTTATGTGGAACGCGCTTGCTCAGGCTCCCGACAGAGTCGAGGCGATCAGTTGGGCGCTAAACAATAGATCATTTTCGAAGGCACTTGAACTCCTCAGACCTGCTCTCAAGGAATCTCCTGCTGATCCGCAATTGTGGGCGATGCAGGGCACGGCATATGCGGGCATGGGAAACAAGGAGGAGGCGCTTGTTTCGTTTAAGCGAGCGCTGAAGATTGTTTCTGACTATCTGCCAGCGCTGAGGGGTGCGGCACAGATTGATTTCGATGCTGGAAGTGCCGCAGGCATCCCATTACTGGATCACATCCTCCGGCTTCGGCCCTCAGACATAACCGCTCACGGCATGCTCGCCATACTGGAGTACCAGCGAGGAGACTGCCTCGGTGCATTGCCTCATTTTGAAGTTGCGAGATCTCTCTTTGAGGCACGACCAGCGGCAATGCATGCGTATGCTGCCTGCCTTGTTAAGCAAAAGCGCTTTGAAGAGGCAGTGGAAGTATTTCGTAATAGCCTGGCACTGAACCCTGGGGACCCACAAGGACTTCGAGTCCTGGCCTCCATCCAGTTGATGGCACAACGCCCTCAGGATTCACTCGCCACAATGGCTCCACTGCTCAATTCAAATCCCGACGCGACAACACTGGAGCTTGCTTCGCAGGCCTATGAACAGTCTCACGACACCGAAAAAGCGGTTGACGCTCTGCGGCAGGCGATTCTGCTTGACCCAGGAGATGTGAACCTATACGTGGATTTCGCTGCGATCTCTGCCAGGCATCAGTCATTGCAGGTTGGTATCAACATCGTCAACGATGGAATCAGCGTGCAACCGAAGGCGGCGCCCCTCTACTTTGCCCGCGGAATGCTCTACGTTCAACTCTCAGAATATGGAAAGGCCCAAGACGATTTCGATACAGCGTACGAGCTTGATCCAACGCAATCATTAACCGCCGCTGCGCAGGGTTTGACCGCCGTCCAGCAGAATGATCTCGGCCGTGCTCTGAGTGGAGTTAAGGAGAAGCTCGCAGGAAGGCCAAACGATCCGATTCTTCTATATCTGCAAGCCGATGTGCTGGCTCAGCAAGACCCTCAGCCGGGCACTTCGGCATTTCAGACTGCCATGAATTCGGCAAGCAGGGCCGTTGCCCTCAATCCGGGGCTTGGCCCTGCACACACCGTGCTGGCGAAGCTTTACATGGTGGCGGAACAGTATCCAGATGCTGCTGCCGAATGCCGCAAAGCGTTAGAAGCCGATCCCGTGGATCAAACCGCACTGTACTACCTGATTCGTGCGTTGCGGAAAACCGATCAGAAGCAAGAGATCCCTGGGCTGCTGCAGCAATTTGCGCTCGTGCGCAAGCAGGCGGCGAACAAGAAGCGCGCCGAGAATCAGTTCAAATTGGTTGAGGGGGAGGCAGAACCTAAATGAAGTTGCGTCCGCGAGCAGGCAGAAGCGCGCGACCTCTGCGCTCAGATCACACGAACGGTTTGAAGCCCTCAAATCTACTCAACTTTTGATTCGCTGGTAGGTGCTGTAACTCTCCTTGTCGATAGACATGAAGGGCCGCATTGTGACTTGTTGTGCATCCAGTGAAGACGCAACCCAATCCCCACTCGCGTTGTTCAACGGTTTTGCGCGGAGCAGCGATTGTGAATCGAAGGCCGGTTGGGATTCCGCAACCGCCATCAAAACTAGCGGCCCCTGAATGAGTGCCACGAGGTCGGGTTTATTCGCATCGACCGCCTCGAGACGGAGTGGCATCGGGAACTCGATTTGGACGCGGTCTCCATCCTTCCATGTGTTGCGAATCGCCGCAAACGTTCCAGGCTCAATCGCATCGGAGATCCGTCTACCATTCAACATCAGCACCGGATCTGGCTTTGCCCAGGCTGGAATCCGCACATAGATCGTTTGCTCGTGCGGCTGGGAAGCAGATATGTGGATCTCAATCTTGTTCTCGAATGGATACCTCGTCACCTGGGTCAGCGCAAGCTTTGTTGCACCATCGGTCCACCGCACCGTCGAGGGTGTAAAGAGGTTCACATAGATGCCATCCTGCGAACGCAGGTAGGCGCTGACGTGATAGTCAGCGGCGAGTTGGGGAAAAGTGCCCGAGCAGCAAGGCCACTTGTCCTTGTACCAGACTTTTCTTCCGGTATTGGCGTAGTCCGAATAATAGAAAGAAGTGCCGTCAGCCTGGATGGGCCACGCACCGAGAATGGTGTTGTAAAGCACGCGTTCCATGCTGTCGCCGTAACGCGGGTCCTTCGTCACACGTAGCAGATAGCGAGTGATTTTAAAATGTCCGTAAGCGCCGCATGGCGTCTCGAAGCTCGCGTGTGTCAAAGCCAGGCTGTCCCCGAGCTGTCCTGTGCCCGGCTCTCCGAACACCTCGTTCGGTCCCCACCCTCCCGTCGCGAAGCTCTGAGTTTTTTGCAGCATGTTGAAGCCGTTTCTGGCCGCGCGCAGATGCTTCTCACTGCCTAGAGTGATGTAGGCCTGCATTGCAGAGCTGAATGCGTTCACATGACTGTACGCGTGCTCAAAAGGAAGCACGTTGTTTCCTTCTGCCAGCGGATTGAAATAGGTGTCGTCCTGGAGAAACTTCTTCGCTAATTGAAGATAGAGTTCGTTCCCACTGCGTTGATACGCAAGAAATAGGTTCTCGGGCAGAGTGTAGGTCTCGTCCCATGTAAAGGACGTGTCCTTGTGCGGCCGAGCCCGCTGCTCAGCACGCGAAAGGGCCTTCTCGGGCAGGTAGGCAACGATCGCGCGAGTCAACTTCTCGTGAATCTCCATCGCGATCGGATCGTGAGCGTATTCATGTGCATCGATCAGTCCGCACGACAGCTTGTCGTAGGTGTAGGCGGGGAGCCGATAACCGGCAAAGAACTTCGCCTTTGGGTCGAGAGTCTTGCCGTATTCCTTCACGAGGCGATTGATCTTCGCGCGGGTGTCTTCTGATCCAGTGACGGCATACGCGCGTGCGAGCCCCGACACATATTGTCCAAAGGAATGACCAGCGATGAAGCCATGGAATTCATTGCGTTCCAGGCTAAACCCGGTTAGATCGTACCAGCCTCCCATATCTTCACCGGGAGCGGGCAATCCGGCGACCTGCCGAAATACCTTCAGCAAGCGGTCTTCATCAAGGTTCAGAAAACGGGAGTGGTTCTGTTCGAACTGTCGCTTCATTGGTCCTTCGTGCAGCTCGACGTCACCATAGGCGAATAGAGTCAGGGGAGTAGAGACCGCCACAATAGGTTTCGCCAGCGCAGGAAACGAGCGAAGAGCATACAGTCCAGCCGCGCTCGAGCTTGCCACTTTCAGGAAATTCCTCCGATCCAATGTCCACGTCATTTTGAGGCCGCCTCGATCACAAGAAACCGTTTACCCAGCAGCCTAGGTCCGGGGTATTTCGGTGTCAATGGGTCATTGAATCCATTCAGCGGCGGCGCGCAACCGCTGCAGCTGTGCTACAAATCCTGACATCGTCTGACCAGGCAGGCTTATCCTTGCTAAAACAGCAGCGACAGGTTCCACTCCTTCAAATCCACTGACAGGTGCTTCGTGAAGCGGTGTGTATCAAGCGAAAACGAGAAATGGCTTTGCAACAACGAAGTTCCGCCAAATCGCTCATTTAGACAGGCGACGGTTACCCAGCCCGACTGTCCTGCAGCCTTTCTCAGTCGGCCTCCGAACGCAATCGCCTCTCCGGGTGCGGATTCTTCGGAGTTCACGTGGTGCCGGCGGGGCTACCTGTCGCCACGCTGAACTCCGAGGAATTGGTCCGAATTCGATCCAGGTCCCCTGACTCGTACTGTTCATCACTAGCACAGAATTATCTTCTAAAGTCTGCAAGAGCCGAAGTAGGCCATTTCATCCGTCTGACCGCAAGTCAATTCATAAGTGGAATTCCGATTGTTTGGAGCACCAGGGAAGGGAGAGAATGCCACAAATGGAGACTGCTGAAACGGCCTCATCAGAGTTTCGCCGTGGGCTCGGGCTTTTCGATTCCGTGATGATGGTGATGGGAGTCATGATTGGCTCCGGTATTTTTATCGTCTCGGCGGAGATGCTGCGCCAGATCGGCAGCGCCGGCTGGCTGCTCGTGGCATGGGGCCTGACAGGAGTGCTCACCGTGAGTGGCGCTCTGACCTATGGCGAACTAGCAGCCATGATGCCGCACGCAGGTGGAATGTACATCTATCTGCGCGAGGCGTTTTCTCCGCTGTGGGGATTTCTCTATGGCTGGACGCTTTGGACAGTCATACAGACTGGAACCGTTGCGGCGGTGGCAATTGCCTTTGCGCGGTTTGCAGGCGTCCTGTGGCCGTGGGTTTCGGAATCGCGTTATCTCATCGTTCCGCTGCATATCTCCAGCCGATATGCATTGTCGCTGTCAACCGCGCAGGCGGTGGCGATCGGCGTGATCGTGTTGCTGACCGCAACCAACAGTCGCGGGCTGAAGTACGGAAAATTCGTACAAAATCTTTTCACCATCGCGAAAACCGGAGCCCTACTTGCCGTCATCATCCTCGGACTGACAGCGGGGGCCAATGCCACGGCCATTCACGCGAATTTTGATAACGCGTGGCGGGCGCAGCCGTCGGTTTCGCTCATGGCCGGCCTAACGGCAACAACGGCCGCTGGCTTGTTCGCGGCAATCTGCATCTCCCAGACAGGGTCTCTGTTTTCGGCGGATTCCTGGCACGACATTACGTTCGTAGCGGCCGAAGTGCGAAATCCACATCGGAATCTGCCGCTGTCGCTTGTCATAGGAACCTCAGCGGTGATCCTGCTTTACCTGCTGGCCAATGTAGCTTACCTGTTCACACTGCCGCAAACCGTGATTCAGCATGTCCCCGATGACCGCATCGCTACAGCCGTATTGCGTGTGATCTTTCCGCGATTCGGAGCAGGCATGATGGCTGCTGCCATCATGATATCGACCTTTGGAACAGCCAACGCACTCACACTTGCGGGCGCGAGAGCCTCCTACGCGATGGCCAAAGATGGGTTGTTTTTCCCCATCGCGCAGAAATTGAATGCTGCGCATGTCCCAGGATGGGCGCTGCTGATTCAAGGATTCTGGTCAGTGCTGCTTGTGCTGCCGCGAACGTACGATCCAGCTGCCGGACAATACGGCAATCTCTACAGCAACCTGCTTGAGTACGTGATTTCTGCGGCGTTGATGTTCTACATTCTCACCATTGCGGGGGCGTTCCGTTTACGAAAGACGCGTCCGGACGCAGAAAGGCCCTATCTGACTTGGGGATATCCGATTGTACCGGCAGCCTATATTCTGGGCGCGGCGACGATCCTTGTTGTGTTGTTCGTGTTTCGCCCAACTACTACCTGGCCTGGGCTGGGGATCGTGATTCTCGGCGTGCCCGTGTATTTCGTTGTTCGTTTGCGGAAAAACAGAAGAGAGACGAGAGGTGCAACTGCCGTTCAGGCTACAGAAGAGCCGATGGGTTGACGAAAACTCAGCTGGGAAGGCATACCGTAGCATGAACAAGGAAAGGAGGTACTCAAGATTGTGGGCAACCCTGCAACCTTAGTCGCGACCATTCGAGTCCTTGACTCCCACACCGCCGGCGAACCGACACGTGTGGTGATCGAAGGAGGTCCCGACCTCGGAAAAGCCTCCTTGGCCGAACGTCTCCGGCGGTTTGCAAACGAATACGATGACTTCCGGTCAGTGGTGGTGAATGAGCCCCGCGGATCCGATGTTCTGGTGGGAGCGCTTCTCTCGGAACCCACAGATCCCAGCTGCGCGGCCGGTGTTCTCTTCTTCAACAATGTTGGCTACCTGGGAATGTGCGGGCATGGCACGATTGGCGTGGTCACAACCCTAGCCTTCCTTGGACGAATCCGGCCGGGAGTGCACAGGATCGAGACGCCGGTGGGCGTTGTCGGAACGGTGCTGCATGATGATGGCACCGTTACGGTGGAGAATGTCGCCAGTTACCGTTACCGGCAGCGTGTCGCTGTGGATGTGCCGGGCCACGGAGAAGTAGAAGGCGATGTCGCCTGGGGCGGAAATTGGTTTTTCCTTGTCGGGTATGCGCCGATCGAGATAACCCTTGCAAACCAGGAAGCGCTGACGAGCTTTGCCAAGGCAGTGCGCAGAGCGCTTCGCAACCGGGGTATTACCGGCGCAAATGATGCGGAGATTGATCACGTCGAGTTGTATTCTTCCTCGCCATCACCGGGCGTCGACAGCCGCAACTTTGTCCTTTGCCCAGGCGACGCCTATGACCGATCGCCTTGCGGGACCGGAACTAGTGCCAAGCTCGCATGCCTGGCAGCAGATGGCAAGCTGGCACCCGGACGGGTCTGGCGGCAGGAAGGAATTCTCGGAACAGCTTTCGAAGGCAGCTATAAGATGCAGAATGGTTCGCCGCCACAGATTATTCCAAGCATCACAGGGTCGGCATTTATCACAGCCGAGAGCACACTCTTTTTGCATCCGTTGGATCCGTTCCGTACCGGTATCCGCCCGACCCAGGTGTTGGCAGCGCCATGAATTCTACGTGGGACGTCGTTGTTCTCGGCGCAGGCATTGTGGGCGCTGCGTGCGCGTTTGAATGCGTCGCCCGGGGGCTCCGTACCGCCGTGGTCGAGAGTGGCGGAATCGGTGGAGGCGCCACTGCGACCGGCATGGGCCACATTGTTGTGATGGACGACTCGCCGGCCCAGCTTGCACTTACTTGCTATTCCCAAAGTCTTTGGAGCGCACTTGCAGACCGTCTTCGCCCCGAGGTTGAATACGACTCAAGCGGCACGTTATGGGTGGCAGCGGACGAAGAAGAGATGCAGGAGGTTCGCC
>Ga0126381_100001121_pt1 | contig 29056 bp, 24 predicted proteins | sample PanSoiMetPlot_28_FD_96465 | JGI IMG/M metagenome (GOLD analysis project Ga0126381, IMG submission 96465) | Tropical forest soil microbial communities from Panama - MetaG Plot_28 | ecosystem: Environmental > Terrestrial > Soil > Tropical forest > Bulk soil | place: Panama | collected 2016-02-17
GCCAGGATAACCGCCCGGGCTTTGCGTACGCCGGGCAACCGCCGGTCGGGGAGTCGAAAAACCGTTCCGACAAGGTAACCGTGCAACCGAAATCGCCAATCGGCGAACATCCCTTTTGGGATCGCGAGAACGGTCTGCTGTTCGCCGCGGTCGGAGCCTCTCGCGCGCTGGACTATTCTTCCACCCTGAATTTTCGACGCCGCGGCCGCGATGAAGCGCTCCTCACAAACGATATTGTGGACAATCACCTTCTGTTCGCTGCGATCGAGGTCGGCGCAACCGCTGTTTCGGTGGGCGCCTCCTACATTTTTCACCATTATCATCACCATCGGCTGGAGCGCTGGACTTCCATCGTTCATGCCAGTCTGGCTACCGGCGGAGCGATCCGCAACTATTCCCTAAAGACTGTGCACTGAATCTAGAGCGCACCTTAATTTTTTGTTTCGGTTGCTTTCCTTCTTACTGCTCTGGCCATCTAACCATATAGAGACTGGCGTCTGTGGATGGTTTGCGGTTTTGGTGCTCTGGATAAGGTTGCAGGTGAAGACGGATGTGCTGCATACTCGCGTCGCGCGCGAGGCCGTTGCTCGAAGGCGCGAGGGGGAAGAATGCTGCGTGAACGCAGCCGGCGTTTTTTGTTGGTGGTTTTATCCTCGTGGATTTTTGGCATCTCAGCGTGGTGCGCGGTTTGTGCGCAGGAAACTCCCACCGTTCGTACGCCCCCGCCGCAACAGATCGAGCCGCCCCATGAAACTCCCGCTCAAATTGCTAGCACTAAAACTGACCGTTATACTCTCTCCCACGAACGCTACGCGAAAGCCGTGGCCTATTCTCGCGCCGGCTATTCACTCTATTTTCTGTCAGTCTTTATCGGATTTGCCGTGCTACTTCTGGTGCTGCGTTTTGGTCTGGTAGCGCGTGTTCGGGATTTCGCCCAGCGGAGTTCTGAAAACCGCTTTCTGCAGGGCTTGATCTTTATCCCCTTGCTGACTGTGCTGCTCGATGTCGCCGACCTCCCGGTACATATTTCCTGGCACGCGCTGTCCCTTCACTATGAGCAATCCGTGCAACGCTGGGGCTCCTGGTTCCTAGATTGGAGCAAAGCCGAAGCTCTGGAGTTGAGCCTTCTGACGTTGTTGGGACTGATTCTTTTTCTGGTGATTCGCAAAAGCCCGCGGCGTTGGTGGTTTTATTTCTGGCTCGCGACTCTGCCCATCGTTCTTGGCGTATTTATCCTCGAACCGGTGGTGGTTGACCCGCTGTTCTACAAATTTGAACCGCTTGCCACCAAACATCCGGAGCTGACCGACGACCTGCAAAAACTTACTCGGCGCGCCGGTCTGCAAATTCCGCGCGAGCGTATGTTCCTGATGAGCGCCAGCAGCAAGACCAATACCATCAATGCTTATGTCACCGGCTTCGGAGCTTCAAAACGGGTGGTGATTTATGACAACACCATTCAGAAATTGACACCGCAAGAAACGCTCTTTATTTTCGGACACGAATCAGGACACTACGTTTTGAATCGTATTCGTAATGAATTCCTATTCTTTTCGATACTTCTACTGATCTCATTGTATGCCGGGTATCGTTTGCTCAACGGAGCGCTGGCTCGCTGGGGGGCTCGCTGGAAGGTCTATGGGCCGCAGGATTGGGCGGCGCTAGCGGTGTTACTGTTGATCCTGGAAGGAATCATGTTCGTTTCATCGCCGATCATCAACGGCTACAGCCGGGCGGAGGAGCACGCCGCGGACGTGTTCGGCCTGGAACTGATTCACGGCATCGTTCCCGATTCCGGTCAGGTTGCGGCCCATGCTTTTCAGGCCATGGGCGAACTGGACCTCGCTGATCCCAATCCCCCGGCGTTTATTACCTTTTGGATGTATTCACACCCTGCCCTTGCGCAGCGCCTGGTCTTTGCACACACCTATGACCCGTGGGGAAAGGGCCAGCGGCCGAAATATGTGAAACCGGCAAAATAGAGCCGGCTTAGTAGGCTAGGCGTGGTGCGCTCGCGCCTTCTGCACACTATGGCGACGCGCGAAGGCCGCCACTTTATTGCGATTCCCGCATAGCGCCATCGAACACCAGCGCCTGCGGTGCGTTCGCGAATGGTCGTAAAAAAGCAGCTGGCAGTTGGGGTTGCCGCATCGCTGCACTTCCCTCTTGTTTCTTCCCGCAAGCAACTCCGCGCCGGAGCGAGCGATTGCCGCCAGCAGCCACTCCAGCCCTTCGTGCGCAGCGACAAATTCGAGGTTCCAGTGGCTGCCGTCCCAGCTCAGCTCATCGTGCCCCTCAGTTATTTGAAGAATTCTGTTGATCGTCTGCACCCATTCTTGCTCTACGGATTTGCCTTGCGCCAGCGCAAGAAACGCCAGCCGCATCCCCTGCCCCAGCCGCTCCGCTTGGTCAAGTAAGACTCCGGCCGCACGGGGGTCGGCTTCGGTAAGATTTCTCAACTCCTCGCCTCTGGCGCTGGACACGATGCGCTTTTCCGCCAAAAAGTCGATGAATTCCAGCCAGGAAGTGGCGTGGGCTTGCGGGTCGCCGGAACTGAAAGGCAGGTTGACAAAGTCCAGGCATAACCGGTTGCCACTAGAGGAGTTAGTGCTGAGGCTGGGTTCCGTCATGGGGCCTCGATTCTGGGGGCTGCTTCGGCTAACTGGTTAAAGCTAGACTTCAAGTTAGCCAGAGTCAAGCCTTCCTTTCCGAGGCCAGCGACACTTTTTCCTCATTTACCAATCTCATCGTCGTAGGATATCGACTTCGAAAGGGAATCTGATGCGCTGGAAAACTCCATTGACGCTTGCCGCCGCGATTCTTGCCATCCTGGCCGGAAAAGTTCTCGGCGGTTCGAATGACAAGCTGCAAACTTCGGCTGCTGCACCGGAAAATGCTTCGCAACCAGTTATTTTGGAATTGTTCACTTCCGAAGGCTGTTCCAGTTGCCCGCCCGCAGACGCGTTTCTCAAGCAGCTGGATGACGATGCCGACCGCACCAACCACATCGAAATCATCGCCATCGAAGAACACGTTGACTACTGGGATCGGCTCGGCTGGCGCGACCCCTTCTCTTCCCACGACTGGACGGAGCGCCAGCAACAGTACGCACGTTTTTCACGTGACGGCGGTGTCTATACGCCGCAATTTGTTCCCGACGGCCGCAGCGACCTGAGCGGCAGCTCCACTGGCCAAGCTCGCCGAAACATCATTCAAGCCGCCAAGGCTCCGCACGCTTCCATCCGCGTTGCGACCACCAGCCTTTCGCCCAAGTCGGCGGAATTTTCCGTGGCCATTCAAAACGCGCCGCCCGAGGCGCGCAGCGCGGAACTGTGGCTCGCGGTAACCGAACGCGGGCTCTCTTCCAATGTCTTGCGCGGCGAAAATGAGGGACGCAATCTGGCACATGCGGCCGTGCTTCGTTCGCTTACCCGTGTCAAACTGGGTCATGCGGACTGGTCGGCGCCGGTGGAAACCAATGCCACCGTCAAACTCGATCCTTCCTGGAAGCGCGAAAATCTTCATTTTGTGGTATTCCTGCAGGAGCCAAAAACTCTCCACATCCTCGGTGCTGCCGCCTCCACCCTGTCTCGCTAAGGCAGGCGGCGCGGGCGAATCGACGCCGTGCAAGATGCAATTCGGAGGATTAGATGAACCAGGATGCCCAGCATTCTTCTGCCCACAAGGATACATCGTCTACGCTGCAGGTTTCGCGTTTTGTGCTAAACACTCTCTTTCGCCATGACCGAGGTCTGCGCGCCGGTTGGCGTCTCATCATCTATGTCGCGATGATCGCCATCCTCAGCATGGCCTTAAATCTTGCACTGGACAAAATCTTCCATTTGCCGAAAACCTCCGCACCTGCGCCGTGGCAACTGTTCTTGCAGGAGTTTTTATTATTTGTGCTGATTTTTCTCCCCGCCTGCTTGATGGCTTGGCTTGAGCATCGCCCGGTGGGCGAGTACGGACTTCCGCTACATTCCTTTTTTGGCAAACGCTTCTGGCAAGGCTGCGCGCTCGGTATGGTGGAAGTGGTTGCTTTGATGAGCTGCATTGCTGCGTTTGGCGGTTATTCGTTTGGGCCCCTGGATATTCACGGAGCGGTCATTCTGAAGTGGGCGTTTTACTGGGCGCTCTTCTTTATCGTCGTAGGATTATTCGAAGAGTTCGCTTTCCGCGGCTATTTGCAATTTACGCTGGCAGATGGAATCGGCTTTTGGCCTGCTGCGATCATTCTTTCTGTGAGCTTCGGGGGAGTTCATCTTCTGAACAAGGGCGAAGGCTGGGTGGGAGCGTCGGGCGTCGTGGTGATTGCCCTGATCTTCGCGCTGGCTCTGAAGCGCACCGGAAATTTGTGGCTGGTGGTGGGCTGGCACGCCGCATTTGACTTCGGCGAAACCTTCTTGTTTTCGGTGCCCAACAGCGGCAACGTTTTTCCAGGGCATCTTTCTAATTCGTCACTGCACGGCCCGGTCTGGCTGACCGGGGGCACGGTCGGGCCCGAAGGCAGCGTCTTCAGTTTTTTTACCATGTTTGCCGCAGCCTTGTTTATTCACAAGGCCTTTCCGGCACGCCAGCCTGCGGCGATTGTGCCAGACTCCCCGCCCTGTTCTGACGGCGCATCTCAGTGAACCACGTCCGATGCGAACACCAGCTGCACGCCGTGCTTTTTGGCTACCGGCAACATTTCCCGCAGCGCATCGAGTGTAGCCGGGTGCGGATGCCCAATCGCAATCGCTTCCCCCTTTTGCTTTGCTCCCCGGATGGCAATTTCTACTTGCCGTTTTACCGCCTCCTTATCTTGAATATCGTCCAGAAACGGCACGTTGCGAAAACCTGTTTTCACTCCCTCCTGCTTCGCTGTGTCGTAGGCCACGGTCGCCGCGGTGGTTCGGCTATCCACATAAAAAACTCCCGCATCCTTCAGCACCGGCATCAACGCACTCATCAGCGCGAGGTTTGCGGTTGCTTGCGAGCCCTGGTGATTGTTCACGCCATCCGCTTCCGGAACCGCTTCCAACATCTTTTTAACCATTACTTCTACTTCGTCGTGCGACAGTCCCGGACGCAATTCCTGCTGCTCCGGCACTTCCTTGGCCAGCGATTGCATCGGCAGATGCAGCAACACTTCGCAGCCGCGCGCCCGGGCTTGCTGGGCGATCTCTTGCGAATGCGCATGATACGGCAGCACGGACAGCGTGATCGGCGCGTGCAATGCAAATATGGCCTCCGCTGCGCCGCGGTCGCTCCCTAAATCGTCTAGAATAATCGCCAGCCGGCCCTGGCCCGCCTGCAGGTTCGCACCGCTATCCGCAGCCCGCGGCGACAGGATTTCAATTTCGATGTGGTGGGTCGCGACGCCCGCGCTGCGCAAGGTAATTCTCGTGTTGACGGCAGTCTCGGTGGCAATCTCCACGGTCAGCCGATGCTGCGTGGCAACTCCGCTCAGTTTCTGCTCCAGGCGGTTCAGGGCGCCGTTTTCTGGTAAGCCGATGTACAGCTCATCGATTTCAGAAAAACTGTTTCGAGCACGGCGAATCTTGATCGGCGAACCGCTCGGCGCCGCTTCGGAAGCCGTTCTTGCCAGCTCCTGCGTCGCCTGGTGAATTTGCGCCCGAGTCAGTCGCCCGCTGCGCTCATGCTTGCAGCCGAGCGCCCCGAAACACGCCACCAAGGCCAACGCAGCGAACAGTGCTCCGACTGGCCTAGTTAACCGCAAATCATTTTTTGGAAAAACAGTTGCGGACCTGCCGCTGCACTTCACGGAAAATTACGCGGCCTTTTTGGCCGGCGTTTTCAGCAACTCCAGCGCTTTTCTGAACACCGCATCTTCCGGTGACAGCGGCCGGGGCTCGGCAGGCACCGTTGTTTGCGCCGCGGCGGCCGAAGAATCGTCGTCATCCGCGCCGTCATCCGCCGTGGTGAGTTCCTGCCGCACCACTTCCGATGGCGCAACCCCTTCTTCGAGGATCGATTTGCTATCCGCGTTGTAGTAGTTTGCTACGGTCAGAATCAGCGCCGACCCATCGTCAATGGTGATCAGCTTCTGTTCCGACGCCAGTCCGAACGTTCGCTCCCCTACGACATCTCCACGATGCGCTCCCACCATCGCCGACGCCAGCACTTCCGCCGCTCCGGACGTGGTTCCATCGATCAAAATCGAAACCGGCCCCTTCCAAACCACTTTGCCGGGTTCAGCTGCGAACGTTTGCGTGGATACGGTCTGTCCTCTTAGAGTTGCCAGATTGCCGCTGGCAATAAACAGGCGAGCGACCGCCAGCCCCTCGGAAACCGGTCCACGGCCGCAATCCCGCAGATCCAAAACTACCTTGTGAATGCCCTGTTTCTCCGCTTCCTGCAGGCGCGCCCGCACTTCGTCGGCCCGGCCGACTTCCAACGTCGTTAAACGCAGCGCCAGGATGTCCGGGTCGGTTTTCTGGCTGACGATTTTGGCCGGAGCCAGCTTTTCGCGAACGATATCGACACTCTCGGGCTCGTTCTTCCCACGGCGAATGACCCCGACTTTTACTCCGCTCCCAGGCGTCCCACGCAATAGGTTCATCGCCTGTCCGACCGACATTTCGCGGGTGGTAAACCCCGCCACCGATTCGAAAATGTCTCCGCTGTGAATGCCCGCTTTTTCCGCCGGGCTCTCCGGCAAAACCGAGACCACGATGACGTAGCCATAGCGCTTGCTCAGAGTCAGCCCGGTATCCCCGGGATTGCCGCTGGCCACCTTCTGTTTGTATTCGGTGTATTCGCGAGGAGTCAGATAGCTCGACTCCGGATCGAGCGACTCCAGTAGTCCGTGCAACGCGCCGGCCGTCACCAGATGCATGTTCGGCTCGTCTACGTAATCCTGCTGGATCTTCTGCAGCACTTCGCCGTAAACGGTCAGGGACTTGTACGCACGCTCTTGGTGGGATTGTCCGAGGACGTGACCCAGTCCGGCATAGCAAAACACGGCAACCGAAAGAGCGAGGATGGCAATACGTGTGGTCCGGTTCATTCTTGGCCCTTCCTAACAATGGAACGCATTAAAAAAAAATTATAACACCTACTTCGACCAAAGGCTCCCCTCTTGTGACGCGTCAGCCACAGCAAAGGAAGCCTAGGCAACTGGAATTGGGTTGCGGGGAAGGGAACGCTGGCTGCGACACAGCCCAACCCCGCTAATGTTGTATATTTACCACGCCACTTCTCGCTGTTTTTCCGATGGCTATTCTAAGTAATTGAAAACAAGCGCTTAATCGTTACGGATGGATTGGAGGGAAAGGTGCTACTCTATGGGACGTCCCCATGTTCCAAACCACCCTGCAATGCGCCGTTTCAACCGAAGGAGTGGGCCTGCACACCGGTGTTTTTGGCCACATTCGACTGAATCCGGCACCCGCGGACACCGGCATTGTTTTCCGCCGCCCGGACCTCGACGATTTCCTGATTGAAGCCAGCGGCCGCAATGTGGCACGCGTCAGCTATGCCACCAGCCTCATGAAACAGGGCGTGTTGCTTTCCACCACCGAACATTTGCTCGCCGCGATCTATTCTTCCGGCATAGACAACGTGTTTATCGACGTTGATTCGATCGAAGTCCCCATTCTTGATGGTTCGGCTGAACCGTTCTTGCAGCTGCTCGATCAAGCGGGGATCCGCCGCCTGCGCCGCCGCCGCCGGTATCTGAAAATCATCAAGCCAGTCGAAGTCATCGAACAGGATCGCCGCATTGGGATCTATCCCGCCGACGAATTTCGCGTGCAGTGCTATGTGGACTTTCCGCACCCGCTGGTCGGTCAACAGCAAATCGAGTTGGTGGTGCATGCTCAGTCGTTCCGCCACCTGCTCGCGCGTGCACGCACGTTTTGTTTTGAGCGCGATATCGAGCCATTGCGTTCCATGGGTCTAATTCGAGGCGGTTCGTTGGATAATGCGATCGTGCTTACCAACCAAGGAGTGATGAACGGCCCGCTGCGTTTTCCAGATGAATTCGGCCGTCACAAAGCGCTGGACTTGATCGGTGATCTGGCGCTGGTCGGGTTGCCGCTGCTCGGGCGGGTGGAAGCCTACAAAGCTGGTCACGCACTGCACACCCAACTGGTGAGCCGCCTGCTCGCGGATTCGTCCAGTTGGGTGATCGCCACCGACGAGCCAACTTCCCTGGAACGCGCTCCGCGCGCAGATTCGCTAGAGCCTGCTCCCGCCACCGACTGATTTCCTGCCATGAGTCCGCTGTCAGCCTATGACCAAGGCTCGCTGTGTGACGCCCGCAGTTTCCGGGAATCCTCTGCCGAGATAGATGAATTCAGGATTTTTCGCCCCTCTTCCATTTCGGCTGTTTTCCTTGCGGTGCAGCTCCGCATGCTCGGTTTCAGGCGGTTTTTTCGACAGCCGGCCTTGGCCGCGATTGTCAAAGCGCCCCGGAGCGGGAGAGAATAGCCGGACTATGCCGAACAAAGATGCGGTGGTGGTGATCCTGGCGGCTGGCAAGGGTACGCGGCTGAAATCGTCGGTGGCAAAGGTCTTGCATCCTGTGGGCGGACGACCCCTTGTCGAACATGTAATGCGCGCGTGCACGCCGCTGAGGCCCAAGCGAATCGTCGCGGTCGTCGGGCACCAAGCCGAGCAGGTTACCGCCGTATTGGAACCTCTGGAAGCACACACGGTTCTGCAGCAGCCGCAGAACGGCACCGGTCATGCCATGCGGGTGGCGAAGCGCGCATTGGGCAACGCAAGAATCGCCGTGGTGCTGCCTGGCGACGCGCCGTTGATTCGCACGGAAACCCTGAAAGCTTTGCTCGCTACCCATCGCAACGGAAACGCTGCGGCAACCATTCTGTCTGCGGTGTTGGGCGATCCCAGCGGCTATGGCCGTGTGGTGCGCAAGAGCGAATCGCAAGTGGGCGCGATTGTCGAAGAATCGCAGCTGGCACCCGAACAGCACGAGCTCAACGAAATCAATTCCAGCATTTATTGCTTCACGCTGGCCAAGCTCTGGCCGGCGCTGGCGCACGTGAAGCCGAACAACAAACATCGCGAGATTTATTTGACCGATGCGATTGCCGAGCTGGCATCGAAGGGCGAAACCGTTCTGGCCCAGATTGCGCTCGATTCCCGTGAAGTGCTCGGCTGCAACACGCGAGCGGACTTAACGGAAGTGGACAGAATTTTCCGCGAGCGTAAGCGCGAAGAGTTGATGGCCACCGGCGTGACCATTCAACTGCCGGAGACCGTATTGATCGATCCCGACGTCACTGCCGGAGAAGACTGTACGCTCGCACCCGGAGTGCAGTTGCTTGGAAGAACGAAACTCGGCGAGCGTTGTGTGGTTCAGACGGGAAGCGTGCTGCTCAACACAATTCTCAGCGATGACGTTATCGTAAAACCGCATTCGCTGATTGAAGAAAGCCGGCTGGAAAACGGAGCCGTCGTCGGACCGTTTGCACGATTGCGTCCCGGTACGCATTTGAAGAAAGGCGCACGTGTGGGAAATTTCGTGGAAACCAAGAAAGCGGTGATCGGCGAAGGCAGCAAAGTTCCGCACCTTTCTTATATCGGCGACGCGAAGCTGGGCTCGAAAACCAACATCGGCGCGGGGACCATTACTTGCAACTACGACGGCGTGAACAAGTACCAGACCACGATTGGGAGCCGCGTTTTTGTGGGCAGCGACTCCGTGCTGGTGGCGCCGGTGCGAATTGGCGATGGGGCGTACATCGCGGCGGGCTCCGCGATCACCGAGAATGTTCCCGCCGAATCGCTGGGAGTGGCGCGCAGTCGGCAAGCCAACAAAAAAGGCTGGGCTGCGAAAAAGCGCCGCGAAGCGGCGGTGGCCGTCCATCATGAATCTACGGCCAAGAAATCCCGGAAGCGGGGCAAACGCCGGTAGCTTTTGCGTCGTCTATTTTTCTCTCTCCAGCAGTTCACATGAAGCATTGAATCGCGTATGCGGCGGTGTTATCGTGCGCTGCACGTATCACCGCAAGGAGTTCCTGTGGGCAACTGGGTGAACTGGCTGCTGGTCATCGTCGGCGTGCTGTGCGCAGCCGCCGAAATTGCGCTCGGCGCGATTACCGGATTCGACCTCGCGCTGGCCGGCGCGTCGCTGGCGGCCGGTGGAGCGATTGGATTGCTGGCTGCTTCCTGGCATGTGGGGTTGATTAGCGCCGCAATTTTTGCGCTGCTGTACTTCGCACTGTTCCGCCGCTGGCTTAAGGCAAGATTACTGGTGACCAACCAGCCGTCGAACGTGGACGCGGTGGTCGGGAAAATGGGCGTGGTCACCAAGCGGATTGCATCGCGTGATTGCGGGATCGTGAAAGTCGGCAGCGAAGAATGGCGAGCGGAATTGGCGCAGCCGTCGGATGCGGCGCGCGAAGTGGGGTCCGACGTGCAGATTGTTTCCGTGGAAGGCGTAACGTTGAAAGTGAAGTGAGGGCGAAAACTCATGGAAGTGAATTTCTTGTTGCCGGTTTTTCTCATGGCGGTGGTGCTGGTGGCCGTACTGGTCTTGGTGCGGTCGGCGCGGATTGTCAACCAGTATGAAAAGGGAATTATCATGCGGCTTGGAAAGTACCATGGCCTTGCGCCATCGGGACTGACGATCATCTTTCCGTTGACAGACAGTATTATCCGGGTGGACATGCGCGAGCAGGTGATCAGTGTGCCTCCGCAAAAATTGATTACCAAGGACAACGTCACGGTGGAAGTGGATGCCGTTGTGTACTACAAGGTTGTGGATCCGGTGAAGAGTCAATTTGAAGTCCAGGATTTCGGTTATGCGTGCACCACGCTGGCGCAAACCAATTTGCGCAATTTGATCGGCGACCGAACGCTGGACGAAACGTTGGTGGCGCGCGACATGATCAACACGAATCTGCGCCATGTGCTGGATGAAGCGACAAACGGATGGGGCGTGAAGGTGACGCGCGTGGAAGTGCAGAAAATCGATCCGCCTCGCGATATTACCGAAGCCATGTCTCGCCAGATGAAAGCCGAGCGCGACAAGCGCGCTGCGGTGCTGGAAGCCGATGGCGTAAAGCAGAGCCAGATCCTGCAGGCCGAAGGATTCAAGCAGTCGGAAATCTTGAAGGCGGAAGGCGACGCGCAAGCGCGCATTACGCGAGCAAACGCAGAGGCCGAAGCGATCCGCTTGGTTTCGACGGCGGCGGAAACCTTCTTCAAGGAACGCGCCGAAGCCATGCGGCGTCTGGAAGTTCTGAACAATACGCTGGTGCACAATACCAAATACATTGTGCCATCCAGCGCTGGATTGGTGAACGTGCTGGGGCTGGATGGCGCGATTGGCGCGGCCGGCGCGGCGACGGCGCCGAAAGCCCCTCCCCCGAAAGGCTGACGACCCGGCGGCCGAGTCGCAGTCCGCCCAAACCAAGAGAGGTTCCTCGTCGCTGCGCTCCGCGGTTTTGCTGGTACTGGGATGTGCTAAAATAAGAGTTCCCCAAATGCCATCGGGAGCTGCGACACCATGAAATTTGGAGTAGTGGTCTTTCCGGGGTCGAATTGCGACCACGACGCGTTTTACGCCATCGGAAAAATCCTAAAAAAATCTGTGGAGTTTATTTGGCACCAGTCCGAGGATTTGGCTGGTTGCGACGCAATGATTCTACCTGGAGGATTTTCTTATGGCGACTATTTGCGAACGGGAGCCATTGCGCGGTTTTCTCCGGTGATGAAGTCGGTGGAGAAGTTTGCAAAAAGCGGCGGAATGGTGCTCGGAATCTGCAACGGATTTCAGATTTTGTGCGAAACGGGACTGCTGCCGGGCGCGATGATGCGGAATTCCGGATTACGATTCATCTGCCGGCACGTGCACATCCGCGTAGCGGAAACGGACACACCGTTTACGTGCGCTGCGACGAAAGGGCAGATCCTGAAGATTCCGATTGCGCACGGCGATGGGAACTACAATGTCGACGAAACGACGCTGGCGGAACTGGAGAAAAACCGGCAGGTAATTTTTCACTATACCAACCCTGAAGGGACTGCCGACGCAGCCGGGAATCCGAACGGGTCGATGCACAACATCGCGGGCGTCTGCAATCGTGAGCGGAACGTGATGGGATTGATGCCGCATCCGGAACGCGCCGTCGAATCGGCTTTGGATTCCTCGGACGGGCTGGTCCTTTTCAGGTCCATGGTGGGATCTCTCATCGGCTCGGCGAAAGCGACCGCATAAACCGATATGGCAACTTCAGCGACCGAAATCAAGGTGACGCCGGAAATTGTGGCGGAGCATGGGATGACGGCGGAGGAGTACGCGCGAATTCAGAAAATTCTGGGGCGGGATCCGAACATCACCGAGCTGGGAATTTTTTCCGTGATGTGGAGCGAGCACTGCTCGTATAAATCGAGCAAAGTGCATTTGAAGCGGCTGCCGACCCGCGGAAAATTAGTGGTGCAGGGGCCGGGCGAAAATGCCGGCGTGGTGGATATCGGTGACGGGCTGGTCGCGGCGTTCAAGATTGAATCGCACAATCATCCTAGTTATGTGGAACCGTTTCAGGGCGCGGCGACGGGTGTCGGCGGAATTCTGCGGGATATTTTTACCATGGGCGCGCGCCCGCTTGCGGTGCTTGATTCGTTGCGATTTGGGGAGATTAGCGCAGGCTCTAAAACAACCGAGGAAGAGGCCAAGGCGAATCGGCGAATTCTGGATGGGGTGATTCGCGGGGTCGCCAACTACGGAAATTGTTTTGGAGTGCCGACGATTGGCGGAGAGGTTTCGTTTGAGCCTTGCTATTCGCAAAATCCGCTTGTGAATGCGCTGGCGCTGGGGCTTGCGCGGAAAGAACAGATTTTTCTGGCGAAAGCCAAGGGCGCTGGCAATCCGGTGATTTATGTCGGCGCGAAAACCGGACGCGACGGAATTCATGGCGCATCGCTGCTGGCTTCGGCAGAGTTCACGGAAGAATCGCAACAAAAGCGGCCGAACGTGCAGGTGGGCGATCCGTTCGTGGAGAAATTGTTGTTGGAGGCTTGCATCGAAGCAATGCGCACCGGCGCGGTGGTGGCCATACAGGATATGGGCGCGGCGGGATTGACATGTTCGACGATGGAGATGGCGTCGCGCGGTGGGACGGGAATCGAAATTGAGCTGGCGAAGGTGCCGCAACGCGAAACGGGAATGACGCCATACGAAATTATGCTGAGCGAATCGCAGGAGCGCATGCTGCTGGTCGCTGAGTCCGGCCATGAACGCGAAGTGCTGGGCGTTTTTAGGAAGTGGGGACTGGACGCCGTAGTGATCGGCGAGGTGCGGGATGGCGAACTCGCCGTAGTGAAAAATCATGGGGCGGTTGCGGCGGAGATTCCGGCGCATCCCCTGGCAGAAGAGGGACCGGTATTCAACCGGCCGATCGCTATGCCTGCGCCACGAGTGGAGAGCGAAAAAGATTGGTTTCAGTTTGCGCCGGAAGGGACGGATTTAACGACGAATTTTCTAAAATTGCTGGCGTCGCCGGCGATTGCTTCGAAGCGCTGGATTACCGAGCAGTACGACACTTCCGTGCGGACGAACACGCTCGCCGGGCCGGGCGCGAGCGACGCCGCTGTGGTTCGCATAAAAGAGTCCGAAAAGAACGGCGTTATGAAAGCACTGGCGCTGGCGACCGATGGAAATGGACGATGGTGCCAGTTAAATCCCAAACTAGGCGCGATGCATGCGGTGGCGGAGGCCGCGCGGAACGTGGCCACGAGCGGAGCGCGTCCGATCGCGGCGACAAATTGTTTGAATTTTGGCAGCCCAGAAAAGCCGGAAGTGATGTGGCAGTTTTCGCAGGCCATCGATGGGATCGGCGAAGCGTGCTTGGCGCTGGGGACGCCGGTTACCGGTGGCAATGTGAGTTTTTACAACGAGACGCTGGGCAGATCGATTTATCCGACGCCGGTGATTGGCGTTTTGGGAGTCTTAGATGATGCATCACGCGTTGTGAAGATCGCGTTTCGAAATGCCGAAGACGTGATCGTAGTTCTGGACGGCGCAGGATCTTCCGTTGGCCATTCCGAACCCAGCGAGGAATCTCTGTTTTCCTCACGGGCGAAAGAGTTCTCGTCTTCGGAGTATGCAAAGACCGTCGGGCATATTGTCGCCGGCGAACCTCCCACCCTTGATTTGCAGGCGGAGAAACGACTGATTGATTGCCTGGTGGCATTGGCGGCGGATGGAATTCTTTCGTCGGCGCACGATATTTCAGACGGCGGATTGTCGGTGACAGTCGCCGAATCGTGTTTTGCTTCGTCTTCCGTAGGGGGGCAGCGCGGTGCTCTTGGCGCGAAACTGGGTTTCGACAACGCTTCTCCAGCGGAATTTGCAATTTTCGGCGAACGCGGAGCGCGCTGCGTGGTCAGCGTGGTTGCCGCAAAACTTGCCGCGCTTCGGGCAATTGCGCGACAATACGGCGTCGCAGCCAAGGAAATTGGCCAGGTTACCCAGGACCCTCGGCTGCGCATCGAATATAAGGGGAGCGCAATGATCGATTCCCCGGTCGAAGCTTTGCGCGATGTTTGGGCCAATTTGCTGGAACGTTTGATCAGCCGAACGGGAGCCTAAAATGGACCAGGCTGCCGAACCCGCAGCACATTCAGCTGTCGGAGGGTAGCAAGCGCGTCGAGGTGTTGGTAGCGGTTTGGCACTCGCGGTCGCCTTTGCTTTGGTGGCCGGCCAGGTAATGATGGCGAAAGAGTTTTGGAATTTGGAGGACCAACGCATTTTGTTGCAAGCTTCTGCGAGCCTGGTGGGTTCTACTGGCAGCATTGGATATCGCCACTGGCGTGGGAATTCTGGGCTGGAAGAATTGGAGCCGACATCTGCTTTGACGCTGAACTGGATCAACATAGTCTGCGCTGCGCTCATGTTTCGACGGCTTGCGGGCAGCCGGGCAGGTATTCCTAGTGCGCCGGCATCCTGCCTCGTAATTTGGTGGTTAACCATGGGGCCGACTAAACTTCAATTTAAGGGCCGGACGGTAGTCTCATGAGAACGCGGCAGGTGATTTCGGACGATCACTTCCACGACTACTGTGGCGTAGTGGGAGTGTACGGGCACGAAGAGGCGGCCAAGTTGGTGTATTTGGGCCTGTATGCGCTGCAGCATCGCGGCCAGGAATCGGCAGGGATCGTTTCGACGGACGGAAATGATCTGTATGCGCACCGCGCCATGGGCGAAGTAGAGGAAATTTTCAAGCCCGATGTTTTAAACAAATTGCCCGGCAGCGCTTCGATTGGTCATACGCGGTATTCGACGGCGGGCGATAAAGCACTGTTGAACGCGCAACCGATTCTGATCGACTGTAACAAAGGCAAAATTTCGATCGGGCACAACGGGAATCTGACGAATGCCGCGGAGTGGCGTCGCAGACTTGAGCACAAGGGTTCCATTTTTCAGACCAACAGCGATACCGAGGTAGTGGTGCATCTGCTGGCGAAATCGGCTGCAAGAAATTTATCCGGCGCGCTGGGCGATGCCTTGAATCAATGCGAAGGCGCGTACTCGCTGGTGGTGCTTACGCCGGATGAATTGTATGCGGTACGTGACCCGCGGGGATTCCGTCCATTGAATCTTGCGAAATTCAGCGCGCCGAATGGGCAAACCGCGTGGATCGTCGCCAGCGAAACGTGCGCGTTTGATTTGCTGAACGCACAGTACGTGCGCGAAATCGAGCCCGGCGAAATGCTGCGCATTTCCAGGTCGGGTTTGGAGTCCATTCACTTCGCGCCGGAAAAGCCGCACCAGTTTTGTATTTTCGAGCATGTGTATTTCGCGCGGCCGGACAGCACAATTTTTGGCCGCAGCGTGAACGACAGCCGTGAAGCGCTCGGGCGGCAGTTGGCGCGCGAACATCCGGTGGACGCCGATCTGGTGGTGCCAGTGCCGGATTCGGGCGTGCCCGCCGCAGTGGGCTATGCCATGGAGTCGGGCATTCCGTTTCGCATGGGGCTGATCCGCAATCATTATATTGGGCGCACGTTCATCGAGCCGTCGCAAGCCATTCGCAATTTTGGCGTGAAGTTGAAACTGAACCCAGTGCGCGGGCTGATGGAAGGCAAACGCGTGGTTTTGGTGGACGACTCGATCGTGCGCGGAACCACCAGCCGCAAGATTGTCCGGATGGTCCGCGAAGCGGGGGCAAAAGAAGTACACGTGCGGATTTCCTGCCCGCCGACGATTTCGCCGTGCTACTACGGAGTAGATACGCCGACACGCGAGGAGTTGATTGCCTCGTCGAACACGCCGGCGGAGATTTGCCGATTCCTGGGTGCCGATTCGTTGGGCTACATTTCGTTGGAAGGCTTGCGCAAATCGGTGAATGACACCCAGGGCAGCTTTTGTACGTCTTGTTATACGGGGAATTATCCGACGGACCTGGTTCAGCTTGAAGTGCGTGACGGTGGGAGTCACGGCAAACTGGCGGAAACCGCGGCGGTAACGGTGGAACGTGAAGGCTAAGAAAGCAAAAACAGCTCGCGAGAAACTGTCGCTGGGGCAAACCATTCGCCGGGAAATTCTGGCGTGGTTCTGGGTGGCGTTGATTTTTCTGTTGGTGAACGGCGCGGTGGGCCAGGCGCGGGTGATTCCTTCGGGATCGATGCAGGACACACTGCTGATCGGCGATCACTTGATTATGAGCCGTATCGGCTACGACGCGGGCATTCCCTTTACCAATTTGCACGTGCCGTTGTGGCGAAATCCCAAACGGCAACAAATTGTGATTTTTCGTCCGGTGATTCGCGGGGAATCCTCGGATGTGATCAAGCGGGTGATTGGATTGCCGGGCGAAACCGTGGACATTCGCGGCGGGAGCATATGGATCAATGGAGCGCGGCTGGCGGAAAAATATACCGTGGGCCGCAGCGAGCCCGCCGACCCCTCGCAATATCGTGCAGGATTTGAAGGCCGTGCGAATGTGTTTCCGTACAAGGTACCAGAAAACTGCTACTTCGTGATGGGCGACAACCGGGAAAATTCGCTGGACAGCCGGTACGTTGGCTGCATTCCGCGGGAAAATATTATCGGAACGCCGGTCTTGATCTATATGTCGATCGACGCGCCAAGCGGCTGGAATTCCGGTGAAATCAAAGAGCGGGCGCTGGCGTACTTGAGCGCGCTGGTGCATCCGAGCGAGATTCGCTGGCGCAGGCTGTTTCATATATTCTAGAGTTTGCTTGCGGCGCATGCCGCACTGGTGAATCGTGAAGGCTGACAGCCCCAAAGCAAAGAAAGACAAGGAACATTTGACAATGGAGCAGAAGGTGCGCCGCGAGGTCATCGCGTGGTTCTGGGTGGGCCTGGTGTTTCTATTGATCAACGGCGCCATTGGCCAGGCACGGGTGATTCCGTCGGGATCGATGGAAAACACCCTGCTGATCGGCGATCACCTGATCATGAGCCGTATCGGCTACGACGCAGGGATTCCCTTTACCAATTTGCATGTGTCGCTGTGGAGAAATCCCAAGCGACAACAGATAATCATTTTCAAGCCTCCGTTCGATCCCACGCAGCCCGACTATGTGAAGCGCGCAATCGGATTGCCCGGCGATACCATTGATATTCACGACAACGCGGTGTGGATCAACGGGCAACGAATGGTGGAACCCTATACGCTGGGAAAAACCGAGCGCGTGGAAACCTCGGATATCAAGATGCCCTATAGGGTGCCGGACAACTGTTATTTTGCGATGGGCGACAACCGGCAAAATTCCTACGATTCACGTTTCTGGGGATGCGTACCTCGAAACGACATTATCGGCACGCCGGTGCTCATCTACGCGTCATTGGACGCCTCGGAAGACGCCTGGAAGCCCGGCAACATCAAAGAAAGATTCTTGGCGTACCTGAACGGAATCGTGCACCCGGGCACAGTCCGGTGGAGGCGGTTGTTTCACGTTTTTTAGCTCCCGTACCGCCGCAGAGATTACAGCTTAGTGGCGAGCCCGCCTTCGTCGCTCTGCAAAAAATAAAAAAGGGTAACGCGCCATCACACCCATGAGATACGCCGATGCCGGAGTGAATATCGCCGTCGCGGATGATGCCAAGAACCGCATCCGCCATCTGGCCACGCGCACTTTTACCAACGGAGTTCTTGGAGGCATCGGTAGCTTCGGTGCGCTGTTTGAGTTGGACCAAAAAAAATTCAAAGAACCGGTTCTGGTCTCCAGCGCCGATGGTGTCGGGACCAAATTGAAAGTCGCGATTGCCATGAATGTGCATTCTACGGTCGGCGGCGACCTGGTCAACCACTGCGTGAACGACATTCTGGTGCAGGGGGCGGAGCCGCTGTTTTTCCTGGATTATCTGGCGCTGGGCAAGATGGATCCGCACGTCGTCGAACAGTTGGTGGATGGGATGAGCCGTGCGTGCCGCAAAGCGGGTTGCGCGCTGATCGGCGGCGAGACCGCGGAACTGCCGGGATTTTACGGGGACGGCGAATACGACCTGGCCGGTTTCATCGTTGGCGCCGTCGAGAAGAGAAAATTACTGACGGGGAAAAATGTGAAGCCCGGCGATACGCTGCTGGCGTTGCCCTCGGCGGGTCTACACACTAACGGATATTCGCTGGCGCGCAAGCTGGTCTTCGAAGTGGCCAAGGTCAGACCGGATACCTACGTTGCCGAGGTGGGCAATAAGATCGGAGCGGAGCTGCTGAAGCCGCATCTTTGTTACGCACCGGCATTGCGGGCGATTCTGGCAAACGGCTGGGTTTCCGCTTTGGCGCACATCACCGGCGGCGGGATACCCGGGAATCTGCCTCGCGTGTTGCCTGCCGGAGTGAAGGCGCAGATTGATCTGGCGTCGTGGCCGGTGCTGCCGATTTTCAAGTATCTGGCCAAAGTGGGAAGGATGGATTCAGACGCGCTGCTGGAATCGTTCAATCTCGGCGTGGGCATGATTCTGGTTGTCCCGTCGGCTCATGTCAAGAAAGTGGAAGCGGACCTGAAACGCCGCCGCGAAAAGTTCTTTCAGATTGGCCGCATCGAGCGCGGCGACACCGCCAAAGCCCGCGTAGTGTATTCGGGCGCGTTGAACCTGTAGTTTTAGTTTGCTGGCAACGAAAATAAATTAACGCCGGGCACTTTGCAGCTTCGCGGCGGCATGCGGAGAGATTTTCGCACCGCGAAAGCTTGCCGCACGAAAAGCCGCATTTTTCCTGCTCAATTTCGCAACCTACTGAAAATACGTAACTTCAAGTGCGGTACTGGTGCTCTACTTGACAGGCGCATCGCAACCTTGCAATCTCCTGCGCGTCTGACCATGTAACTCCCTTAGACAAGGCAAGTCCGCTAGAGGCGGACCAGATGCTACGGCTCCCAGCGCCCCGGAGGTGTGTGTATGTTTGTGCTCGAAATGCTTCTCAGACTCTTCTCTGCGAATCCGCCGCTGGTGGTGGGAATGCTGCTTACAGCGGGCTACATCGTTCTATCGCTTCACAAAATTGGCCCGACGGAGGTAGGTCTGGTCACCAAGCGGTTCTCGTTGGCCAAGCTGGCCAAGGATAACCCGGTCGCATTTAACGGTGAAGCCGGTTATCAGGCCGATCTATTAATGCCCGGACTGCGCTGGAAGGCGTTTCTTGTTTACAGCGTGGAGAAGTACCCGTGGGTTCAGGTTCCAGCCGGCGAAATCGGCGTGGTGATTGCGCAGGTCGGCAGTCCATTGCCAATTGGCGCGAAGTCAGCCGTTTACAAAAAGGAGTTCGCCAACTTTTCCGACCTGCGCAGCTTCGTCCAGCAGGGTGGGCAGAAGGGCGTGCAGCGACCAGTTTTGCCTCCTGGTTCGTTGGTCCCGGTGCATCCGCTCGGCTTTTTGGTGCTCACTCGCAGCCGCGTGTACGGAGTTCCCGTATCGCCGGAGCTGCGTTACAAAATGGGCCGCGGCGGGGAGTTGATGCCGGCATCTTTTGGCCTCAAGCCCGATCAACTGGAACTGGTGCGTATCGAACCGCAGCCGCGCGGCAAGGACGGTACCACGCAAGACTACGTCGGCATTGTGACCACCTACGAAGGTGATCCGCTGCCGTCAGGCGACTTGGCCAGCCGCCTTGGCGGTTACGCCGACATCGAGAAACTGGAAGCGCCCGGCGGAGCCACTTCTGACGCACAGATCATCGAAGCGCTGCTTGGCAGCAAAAACCATCTGCACAACAATTATCAGGATTATCAAGCATTCCTCGATCACGGTGGGCACATTGGATTGCAGCATGACCCGCTGCTCTACGGAGCCTACGCACTCAATCCGTTTCTCGTCAGCGTCGAACTCGTGCCGATGATGGTCGTAAAGCAGGGCCAAGTCGCGGTGGTGAAAGCGTACGTTGGCCTGGCCACGCAGGACACCAGCGGCGAAGAGTTCAAGTACGGCTCGCTGGTGCGCCCCGGACATCGCGGCGTCTGGCAGGAGCCGCTGCGTACCGGAAAATATCCGCTCAATCCGCGGTGCTACGAATCGGAAATCGTGCCTACCGCGATTCTCAACCTCAATTGGGCTGACGCTATCAGCGAAGCCCACAACCTGGACGCGCAACTGCAGCAGATCGTTGCGAAGTCGAAAGAAGGCTTCGTCTTCAAAATCGATCTGCAGGTGCAGATCCACGTTTCTGACACCAAGGCTCCGCGCGTCATCTCCATGGTCGGGACCATGCGTAACCTGGTGAACGAAGTGTTGCAGGCTGCGGTCGGTAACCACTTCCGCAACTCGCTGCAGAGCATGCCGGCAATCAGCTTCATCGAAACGCGCCAGCAAGTGCAGGTCGAGGCATTCGAACACATTCGCCAGCAGCTTGAGCAATACCAGGTGGAGACCAAAGGTGTGTATATCCAGGACGTCATCCTGCCGGAAGACATGGTGACCGTGCTGACCCACCGCGAAGTCGCCAATCAGGAGATCGAGACGTTCAAGAAGCAGAAAGCTGCACAGGATCAGCGCATCGAAATGGAACAGGCCAAAGGCACCGCCGACATGCAGGCCGATTTGGCGCGCTCCAAGGTTGGCGTGGACATCAAGAAGAACAACGCCGACGCCCGCGTTGCCGAAGCCACCGGTGAGGCCGAATACATCCGGCAGACTGGTACGGCGAAAGGCGCGGAAGTCGAAGCGGTTGGTCTCGCTCGCGCTCGCGGCTATCGAGCGCAAGTCGAAGCCTTGGGTTCCAACGCCACAGCCATTGTCAACGTTGTCGCGGCGCTTGCCGAAGGCAAAGCCAAATTCGTTCCGGATGTGCTGGTGACCGGTGGCGGAAACGGCGGCGGCGCAATCGAAGGACTGGCAGCGACCGCAATGAAGTTCTTCGGCCCGGGCAACGGCAGTTCAAGCAGCGGCGTAGCCGCAAAGGCACCCTCTGGTCCGTTGACGCCCGAAGGCGAAGCGGCAATGAAAAAGCTGATGCCCAAAGAGATGACCTCTAAGTCCTAAACAACTTCGAGACCCTGTAAGTGCAACGGGGCGGCTCTTGCGAGCCGCCTCGCTTCGCTTTGTGGATCTGCTATCGCTTGCTGTTTCGGTCTCCGCTTGCGTACTCAGGATGTTTCGCTCTCTGGCGCTTCGGCGCCCCATGTTTCACTGTGCCTAGCCAGGCCAATTCTGCCTCAAACTGCGCGATCATCAGCTTAACCATCCACACCGCTTCATGATGCGGATGGCCAACCTCTTGCAAGACTGCAGCGAGCGTTGCTTTTTCGCGCTGCAGCTCGCGCTCGAGAAAATCGCGCCGACTCCGAATCTGACGCTGAAAAACGCCAGCACGAGCCTGCCAGGACAGAGCCATCCAGGTGAGGAACGGCGGTTTTTCGCGTTGTGTCGTCCAGTCTTCGCGTTCCAGTGCGTCGGCTAGAGCTGACCTACCCGCACGCGTCACGCTAAAGACCTGCCGATCCGGTCCCTCCGGCTCGTTCTGGTCCACGGCTTCGCGCAGCAATCCCAGGCGCGCCAATTTGTGCATTGAGTAGTACACCTGTGGCCGCGAAATCCCGGCCCAGTCTTGCACCTCTCGTCGCAGCAGTTCGGCATTAGCCTGGTAGCCGTGCATCGGCCGCTCCGAGAGCAAACTGAGCAGCACCAGATCTGCCGTCGTAAGGTTCTGTCCTTTTTTCATTACGTCCTTACTTCACTGCGCCGTTACTTCGCCTCCTCTTATTGCTCCACCACCACCATTGACATTGCTCGGCGGGCAGCCGCGGATTGCGCGCCTGCGCGACGGCTGCCTCGAAGGTGTCCAGCACACAGATGTCCTGGTGCTGCTTGGCAACTCTTCCTAGCTTTGCATACAGCTTCTTGGCATCCTGTTTCGCCAATTGCCCGACACTGCGGATTCCGAGCAACTCGAAATCCCGCAGCATGGCGGGCCCAATGAACATCAAGTCTTTCAGTTCGCGGCTTTCGTTTTTCATGCAACCCCCTTGACAGCTCTGCATCGAACAACTAGTCTAATTGAGACTAGCGCGACTCACAAGGAGATTTTTGTGCCCGTCAAGAAACTCACCCCTATTCTCTTCGTCGAAAAAATCGAGCCGCTGCTCTCTTTCTGGACTCAGCACCTGGGCTTTATCAAAACAGTGGAAGTCCCGGAAGGCAACCATCTCGGCTTTGTCATCCTGCAGCAGGGGCAAGTTGAAGTCATGTATCAGTCCTACTCCAGCGCGGAAAAAGACCTCCCCGCCATCGCCGCCGCCGTTCGCAAAGGGCCAACATTTTTGTACATCGAGGTTGAAAATCTTGACTCGCTCAAGCCCGCTCTGCAGTCCGCGGATATCTATATGCCGGAACGCAAGACTTTCTACGGTGCACGGGAAATCGGCATCCGCGATCCGGCTGGCCATTTCCTCACCTTCGCCGAAATGTCCGCGGCCGGGCAAAATGCGTGAACAATTTCTCAGAGAGAGTGATAGCGTCATGGAACCGAATCTAAAAGACGCAAACACATTTTTCGCGTGGACCGCTGCGGCAGTGCGGCCGGAGTTTCTGGAACGATCCCCACAAGCTCTTAGGAACGCTTCTGGACTTTGTGGAAGACTTTTTTCTAGAACAACGCAGCGACGGTAGCATCTCCTGGACGGCCGCCATGGCCATCTGGAAAGACGCGCGCGCCTTGGCGGCTGCCAAAGCAACTGCACAACGGCATTACCAACATATTGGCTTCAACTGCCTACATGGAATTGAGAACCCGTCAGTCTGTACAAAGCATCTACGAGCAAGCAGAAACGCGCAAATGATCCGAAACCCATTGGCTCTCGTTCGCGTCACGGCGTTAGAATAGACTTTCTGCCAGTCGAGAGGTGCCTCATGCCATCTGCTGTCATCGATCGCCGCTCATTTTTAAAAGTCAGTTCACTCGCCGGGGGCGGAGTTCTGATTGCCTGCCACGTCCGACCCGCGCTGGCCGCTGCATTCACCTCGGGCCAAGCTGCCGCCGCTCCGGCGCAAGCATTTGAGGCCATGGCTTTCATTCGCGTGGCGCCAGACGGAATCGTCACCATCATTTCCAAGAATCCCGAAGTCGGCCAAGGCGTAAAAACGCATCTGCCGATGATTCTCGCCGACGAACTCGATGTGGACTGGAAGGACGTGCGCATCGAGCAGGCCGATCTCGATGAAACAAAATACGGTCGCCAGGTCGCCGGCGGCAGCACTTCCACTCCCACCAACTGGGATCCGTTGCGGCGCTGCGGCGCTGCGGTGCGCCAGATGTTTGTCGCCACTGCGGCGCAGACCTGGTCGGTCCCCGCGACCGAATGTTCCACAGCTTCCGGCCGCGTGTGGCACTCCGCCTCGAGTCGTTCCGTCGGATACGGCGATCTCACCCAAAACATCGCGACCATGACGCCGCCCGATCTGCAAACCGTCAAACCGAAGGATCCCAAAGACTACAAAATCATCGGCAAGCCCACGCGCAGCGTGGACAATCCGAAAATCGTTCGCGGCCAGCAGGTTTACAGCATCGATACTAAAGTTCCCGGCATGTTGTACGCGGTCTTTGAAAAATGTCCAGTCTTCGCCGGAAAGATCGCCACCGCCAACATCGATGAAGTCAAAGCCATGCCCGGTGTGCGTCACGCATTCATCATCGACGGCACAACGGAGCTACTCGGCTTGCACTGCGGCATTGCTGTCGTCGCCGATTCCTGGTGGCAGGCGGAATCCGCGCGCAAAAAACTTCGCGTCACCTGGAACGAAGGCGCAGCGGCCGAGCAAAGTAGCGAAGGCTTTGCCAAACAGGCAGCGCAGCTCGCCAAACAACCTCCGACGTTTTCAATTCGCTCCGACGGCGACGCCGACAAAGCTCTGCAGTCTGCCGCACGAGTGGTCGAGGCCTCCTACGCCTATCCATTCATCGCCCATGCGCCGCTTGAGCCGCAAAACTGCCTGGCGCACTACAAAGACGGCAAACTGGAATTCTGGTCGCCCAGTCAGACGCCTGCTCGCGGGCGCGGGCAAGTTGCGCAGCTTTTAAAAATTCCGGAGAGCAACATTACCGTTCATATCTGCCGCGCTGGCGGTGGATTCGGTCGCCGCCTCACCAACGACTACATGCTCGAAGCCGCCGCCATCGCCAAGGAAGTCGGCGTGCCCGTCAAACTTCTTTGGACCCGCGAAGACGATTTTCATCACGACCACTATCGACCGATTGGTTTTCACTTTTTGAGAGCCGGCCTGGATTCCTCGGGCAGGCTGACCGCCTGGCGCAATCATTTCGTAAGCCTCGGCCAGGATAAGAATTTCGCTCCTGCGTCCGGCATCGGCCCGGGAGAATTTCCCGGCAGTTTCGTCCCGGACTATGCCTTCGGCGCCACGCTCATGCCGTGTGGCGTGCCGACCTACGCACTCCGCGCTCCCGGCAGCAATGCCTACGCGTTCGTCTTTCAATCGTTCCTCGACGAGCTCGCGCGCGCCGCTGGCAAAGACTCTATCGAGTTTCAGCTGCAGCTGCTGAGTGTGCCTCGCGTCGCGAATTCAACCGCTGCGGCAAATTCGCCCGCACCAGGCGCGCCGCCCGAGTTCGACGCGGCCCGCATGCGCGGCGTTCTTGAGCGCGTCGCACGCGAATCCAAATGGGGCTCGCGCACTCTTCCTGCGGGCACCGCGATGGGCGCGGCCTGCTATTTCTCGCACCGTGGCTATTTCGCGGAAGTCGCCGAAGTTCACGTGGACTCCGCTAAGAAAGTGAAGGTCAACAAATTCTGGGTGGTAGGCGACATCGGTGGCCAGATCATTAATCCGCTCAACGCCGAAAATCAGAGTCAGGGCGCGGTGATCGAAGGATTGAGCTCGCTGATGTCCTACGAAATCACTATCGACAAGGGCCGCGTGGTGCAAAACAACTTCGATTCCTATACACCGGTCCGCATCCCGCAAGCCCCGCCGGAAATCGAAGTCCACTTTGTGCACACCAACAATCCGCCCACCGGTCTTGGCGAACCCGCTTTGCCGCCGGTTCTTCCTGCAGTGTGCAATGCTATTTTCGCCGCCACCGGCGAACGCATCCGCTCGCTGCCGCTCTCGAAACACGGCTACTCCTGGGCCTGATTTTTTTTGGAGTGCGGCAGCGCAACTACCGCTTTTTGACGCGCCGCAAGAACCTACCGGCGGTTTCCGCCTGCTGCAGCCCTGGGCAACCCCGCCATGCATTCCCGATTCCTAGTCGCTTTCACATGGATTACAGCGTCGATTATCTCCGCGCCACCAGCAACTCTGTTATGGTTCCCATCACCTTGCAGATCCCCAACCGCGAAATGGCTTACCGTGACAACAAAGGTGTGCATTCGGCGAATCTGAATTTGTACGTGCGAATCACTACACCCTCGGGGCGCGTGGTCCAGACGTTTGAGCAAATTATCTCCCGTGATATTCCCGCGTCGCTCTTCCAGAAAACCCTCGAGCAATCCTCCATTTTTCAAAAGTCCATTCCGCTGAGTCCCGGCTTGTATCGTCTCGACCTGGTGGTCAAGGACGTCGAAAGCGGTAGCGTCGGCGTCATAGATACCGCATTGCGCGTTCCTGGTTTTGAAGCCGACGCACTCGCCGCCAGTACGCTGATTCTGGCAGACCAGATAGAACCCGTGCCGGCCTCCCAATTGGGCCTCGGCTCCTTTGTTATCGACTCTTACAAAGTCCGTCCGCGGCTCTCTCGAGAATTTTCCACCGCGGAAAATCTCGGCCTGTTCCTGCAGTTATACTATTTTCGGCGCGACGAGGCGGTGCGGAAATCCAGTGTCTTGATCACCTATCGACTCTTGAAGAACCATCAGCAGGTATGGGAAGCCACGGAATCGTCCGAGTCCATCCGCCAGTCTGGAGAGCAAGTCACATTGAACCGCCAGATTCCGCTGGCCGGCTTCTCGCCTGATTCTTACACCCTCGAAGTCGCGGCCAACGACCGTGTTTCCGGGCACCCAATTTCTCGCGACGCCGGGTTCCAGATCAAACCTTAAATCGCTCAGTTGGGAACAACGCCGCACTTGTGCTAACTTTTTTCGGTCAGGTCTCATGGTACCTACAAACCCTGATATAGATAATGCGCAAACGTATCGGCGTGCTCCTGAGTGGCCGCGGTTCCAACTTTGAAGCGCTCGCGGATAGCGTCTCCGCCGGCCGCATTCCCAATGCCGAAATCGCCCTGGTCCTCAGCAATCGCGAGGGCGCGCCCGGCATCGATCGGGCACGCGCGCGCGGATTCGCCACTCTCGTGATTCCTTCGAAGGGTCTGGAACGCGAGGCCTATGACCGCCAGGTGGTCGCCGCCTTGTACCAAGCAAGCGTGGAGCTCATCTGTCTCGCCGGTTACATGCGGCTGCTTTCGCCCTACTTCGTTGCCGCGTTTCCGCAACGCATCTTGAATATTCACCCGTCGCTGCTGCCGTCTTTTCCCGGCCTCGAATCGCAGAAGCAGGCTCTCGAGTACGGCGTAAAGTTTGCCGGCTGCACAGTACATTTTGTCGACGAAACCCTCGATGCAGGCCCGATCGTGCTTCAGGCTTTAGTCCCGGTCGAGGATCAGGACACCGAAGAAACTCTCAGCGCGCGCATTCTCAAGGAAGAACACCGCATCTATTCCGAAGCCGTCAAAATTGTTCTGGAAGGGAACTACAAAATCACTGGCCGCCGCGTGCTTCGGTCCTAATGCCTCCGCGAAGGATCTCATCGTAAACTGTTGTCGATGCATTAAACTAGAGAGTTTAACGCCCAACAAAATGACTTCATCCTTCAAACCCGTCGCGGAACAGCTCGCTTACCTGAAAAAAGGCGTCGCTGAAATCATTCCCGAGGAGCAGCTCAAAGTCGATCTTGAAAGGTCCCGCCACGCCGGCAAGCCGTTGCGCGTGTATCTCGGCGTAGATCCTACCGCGCCCGACCTTCATCTCGGCCACACCGTCGTCCTGCGCAAACTCAAGCATTTTCAGGACCTCGGCCACACCGCAGTATTTCTGATTGGCGACTTCTCCGCGATGATCGGCGATCCCACTGGCGTTTCCGAAACGCGCCCGCCGCTCACCCGCGAACAGGTCGAAGCCAACGCCAAGACCTATCTCGACCAGGTGTTCAAAATCCTCGATCGCGAAAAAACGGAAGTTCGTTACAACAGCGAATGGCTGGGAAAGCTCAGCAGTTACGATATTATTCGTCTGACCGCCAAGTATTCTTTAGCTCGGATGCTGGAACGAGAAGATTTCCGAAAGCGGCTGGCCGGTGGTTGGAAAGGCCAACTGTTCGGGCAAGCGGGAAAAACAGAGGAAAAGGCCAAACTGTCTCCCGTTAAGCAGCCCGCTTCAATAGCTATCCATGAGCTCCTTTATCCCCTGTTGACTGCCCTGGACGCTGTGCAGTTGAAATCCGACGTCGAGCTCGGCGCCACGGAACAAAAATTCAACCTCCTCGTGCATCGCGAAATTCAACGCGAATACGGCCTCCCGGGACAATCCATCCTCACCATGCCGATCCTGGTCGGTCTGGATGGCTCACGCAAAATGTCCAAGAGCCTAGGTAACAATGTCGGTATCACCGAGAGGCCGCAGGAAATGTTCGGTAAGCTCATGTCCATCCCCGACGGCCTAATGTGGAATTACTACGAATTGGCAACCGACCGCACTGAATCCGAAATTGTGGCGCTAAAAAATGAGGTCTTTTCCGGCAAGCTTCATCCCATGGACGCAAAAATGAAACTCGGCGAGGAAATCGTGGCCACCTTCCACGGTGCGGAAGCCGGCCGCAAAGCCGCCGAAAATTTCCAGCACGTCTTCCGCGACCGCCAGGCCCCCGCCGAGGCACCGACCGTAAAGATCCCGCGTGGTCCTGCAAAAAAACTGACCGCGTTGCTAGTTGACTTGAAACTGGTTCCTTCAAGAAGCGAGGCGGAACGCCTGATCAAACAGGGCGGCGTGGAAATCGACGGACAACGCGTTGACAATTTCCGAAAAGATATCGATCTGAGCCGGCCCGGCGAATTCCTGTTGCGCGCCGGCAAGAAAAAATTCCTCCGCATCCTCGTCGAATGATTTCTCTGGTAGGGGCACCGCATGCCGTGCCCGCCGGCTATGGCTTACGCTGATCCCGGTTCTCATCCAAACAGAAGCAAACCGATAGGCTTCAGCCGAAGGATCTCAATCGTTCTGCGGGCCACGAATTCCCCGGGAATCGCCGACGCCGTCGCCAGTAAACGCGCTCGCGCGCCTACTGATCCCCGCCCACCTCGTCAAAATAGGTGGCGCAATTTTCCAGCCGCCCTTCGTTGCCGTCATGCACTGCAAACTTGGCGGGCCTATTTTCTTCGTAACCATTGCGCCACAATGAAGCGCTGCCGTAGACGCCATCTTTGTTCAACGCATAAAAGTAGATATGAAACGTCCCTAGTTTCTTCTTGTCGTTGTTGTAATTCCGCGCCACACGGTGCAGAGCCTCCAGGCACGAATCCTTCGGTGACATTCCCTTGCGCATCATCTCCACAATCGTGTGCCCGCCGGAAATCTTGATGTTCTCCTCGCCTTTTCCGGTCGATCCCGCGCCGCCCACATCACCATCGACATAAAGCCCCGCGCCGATAATCGGCGAATCGCCCACCCGCCC
>Ga0126381_100001123_pt1 | contig 29047 bp, 11 predicted proteins | sample PanSoiMetPlot_28_FD_96465 | JGI IMG/M metagenome (GOLD analysis project Ga0126381, IMG submission 96465) | Tropical forest soil microbial communities from Panama - MetaG Plot_28 | ecosystem: Environmental > Terrestrial > Soil > Tropical forest > Bulk soil | place: Panama | collected 2016-02-17
CAGTTCTCGAGGGAGGCTACGTGCCCCTTGCAGTCTCGAACCCGGTCAACGAAGCGCAACTGGCGACGGAACTGGCGGCTCGCATGGTGGGCACTTCGGCCGATGCGTCGCAGTTAGTAAATGTCAGCCCTACCACAATTATCTGGGTAGAACGAGGCGACGAAGTAGTGGTTCACCTGGACAGTGTGCAGGTGCGACTGCTCGCGGGTTCGCTGCTGGTCTCCGTCGACCTCGAAACCGATCAGACGGGGCGGGCGACCCTGGTGGCCGCATTTGCCCTTGGAGGAGACGGCGACCCTGCGGGGTTGACGGCTGTAACCGACGACCTGCCGAAGGGTCTAGGGACGTTAACCGCACGCTGGGGCAAGGTTCTGCAGGCAGCAATCTGGGCCAGCCTGCTAGGGTTCGCCCAAGATGCCGCCGCTCAACAGGATGGCGCACCGATCGGCCTGGTTGTGAGTCCAGGCAGCCTCACCGTTGTTCCCGGGACGCCGTTGTCTGCCCAGGTGAGTCGCGCATGATTTCGACGCAAGACCTAGCCGACGAGCTTTCGGACCTGGGGCAGGCGATTGGCCTGATCTCAAATGGGAGCATCGATAGCGGCTGGTTTGAGGACCCGCAAAAGAGGCTGTCCACAATTCTCTCCGATCCCCAGCAGCGCCAGGCATTGATGAACCTGGTCAATGCCCTGCTGCCGCCAGCCACTCTTCCCGGAATTCCTGAGAACGAAACCTGGCATCCGCTGCTGGGCAACCAGCCGCGCGGAAACGTATATCTGACCCTCAACACTTCCGGACCGGCGGTGGTTTTCGGCGTTGCGGCCGATTTTGGGAATCTGGGCTCAACCGGAATTACGGCGGATGTCCAGGTGAGCCTGCCACTGGTGTCGGCTGATGGTGCCGTGCAGGGCGTCGCTGGAACGCCCGCGCGCCCGTTGAGGGTGGCGGTGCAGGCGCAACTGGGGCTGAAGAAACCGCCCATTCAACTGGACGGGATCTCGATCGTGGCATCCATCGCGCCTCCGTCCGTTGCGCTGACGGTTACACTGCAAAACCTGGACCTCGGAGACGGCACACCCAAGGACGTGGTGCTCAATCCGGACCAACTCGCCCCGGAAGCGTTTCAGGTCATCCTAGGCCTGCTGAAGCAGGAACTGTCGTCGCTGACGGGCGCGGTGCCCAGCCATCTCCTGGGCCTGCTGGGGCTGGCCGACGATGGCGTGCCGCCGTTTCCATTCCTCAGCCTCGTAACCGACCCTGCCGCGATCCAGAACTGGTTTCAATCGCTTGTGCAAGGCGCCACGGTCTCCACATGGCTGGCTCATGTAGCCGGACTGATCGGAGCCACGGATCTGACCGTCATCAACGGCGGGGCGTCCGGCCCCTGGATGGTCACACTCATTCCGTTTGACACTCAATCGTCACTCGACCTCGTGGTCTCGGTTTCCGGCGGGAAGCTGCAGGTAGGTGTACAAGCGACGTTGTTCCCGGGCGGCGCATCGGGACCAGGCCGGGTCGTGGCCTCCGCTGTGATCGCCTCGATTCCTCTAAGCGGCACTGGGAGTGCCGACGCTCTGCCGAGCGCCTCCATCCGGTTTATCGCGCCAGGCAACCCTTCGGCGCAACTGATTCCGACGGGAGCCCTCACGCTAGGCTCCTTCAGCATCGGGCTGCAATGGACGGGTTCGGCGTTGCAGCCTTCGGTGTTGTTGACGGATGTCCTCTTCGATGGCACGACGTACGACCATCTCGACCTGACCAATGCCGACAGCGTTGCAAAGGACGCTGCGGGCGCAGTGCAGGCGGCGATTGCCAGTGCGCTCGGGGCAAGTGCCGGATCGAATCTCCTGGCTCTAGCCGGTCTCAGCAACATTTTTCCTACACACTCCGTCGATTTAAGCGCCCTGGTTGCAAATCCCGCCCGGGCCATTGCAGCGTTTCACCGCCAAGTTTTACGGGATGGCCAAAGCTGGTCAACCCTGCTGGGCCAGATCGCGGGTCTGCTCGGATTACCCACTGCCACTTCCGGGACCGGCACACCAAACGATCCGTGGCTTGCGCCGATCGCATCAAGCGGCCCGTTCACATTGAATCTCGCGGCGTGGAACGCGCAGACCTCAGGAGTGGCGACGGACCCGCAAAAGCTGCGCTTGGGACTGCGGGCCGTGGTGGAAAGCGCTCCGTCCACGGTTTCTGTCACTTCGGAATTGCTTGGCTTCGATTTGCCCCAGAATGGCGCCGGGTCCGCCAGTCTCTTCGCCGGCCAGCACGCTGCGCTGTTGATCAAGCCGGGAGTGGCCGCGCCGCCTGTCGCAGGCTTCGGCCTGACAGCGGATTCCTTCTTGGTGCAGGCCGATTGGGCGCCCAGCACGTCGTTCTCATGGCAGGCCCAAATCAACAATCTGAGTATCACGTCCGGGGCCACGACCGTGGGACCGCTTTTGCTCACGTTCCCCGTCAATGGCTTCGACGCCAGCAATCCGCAGAATACCGCCCAGGCGTTCGGCATCAACGTCGCGCAACTTGAAACTCTTCTGCGCGTGCTGATTGCGCGCGCTGCCCTCGCATGGAGCGGCGTCCCCGGCTATACGATCGCGGCGTTGCTGGGCGTACATTCCGGGCTCATCGGGCTGCCGTCTGATTGGCCGGTGCTAGCGGATACCTCCGGACCTGGCTCGCTCCTTACCGATCCGGTGAGCTCACTGAAGCAATGGCTCAACCAGGTGGCGACCGCCGTATCTTCTAGCGGCACACCGTTCTTTTTGCAATTGCTGAATTGGTTGCAGTCGCTCCTGTCCAATTCGTTGCCCGCGTCGCTGCCCGCGGTTGCGGACCATGCAGCGGCCTCCGCCCCGAGTTTCCCGTTCTCCGGCACTGGCACCTACGAGGATCCGTGGTCGTTGCCTCTTCTCACCGGGTCGGAAACCGTTGATGTGCTCGCGTGGCTGGAGCCGGCCGGCCCGCCGGCAAGTTGGGCAAGTGCGCTGACCTCCGCGGCCAATGGCGCAGCCGATTTCCCTGCACTGCTCGCGGTGGTCCAGGCGCTGGCGCCGTTCATTCCCGGACTCGCCGACGCGACCAAAGATCTCGATCTCACCCAGGCAGGCACAGGCCTGAATCGTCTGGCCACGTTCCTTGCTTCGAGCGATGGCGTGGTTCCCCTGTCGGCACAGGTTCCTACCGGTGGCACGTGGACAGCGGGAACGAATATCCAGTCGGCACATCCGGTAGAGACGCAGGACTCGTCTGCCATCGCGCAGATCTCCGCCCGAATCGACATCATGGCGGGTGGTGCGACGTCTCCCCGCGCGGTGCTTCTGCTGGGCCCGGCCTTCAGTGATCACACCACCTGGCAAACCTTCCTCGGCGCAAAGCCAACGGCTAACTTCAGCTTCCGCGTTCCCAACACCAACCCGGCGGCAATCGACCAGTCGACCGTGACCGCAGCCGTCGATTACTACACGTGCGACCTCAGCGACGACGGAACCGGCAATCTCACCTCGTTGAGCGCTCAGATTGGATTCGCTGTGGCGCGCATCGGCCAGTTGCGGCCGAATCAGAAAGTCACGCTAGTCGCTCACTCTACGGCTGGCGTAGCGGCGCGGGTCTTCGCGCATGACAATCCGACTCTCGTCCAAGGGCTAATCACGCTGGGCGCACCGCACCTCGGCTCGCCATTGACGTTCCTCACCGATCCTCTCACGTCGAGCGTGGTGCGCTTGCTCGAACCGCTGGCCTCGGGATTTGCGACCGGGCCCATGCTCGATACGCTCAAACACTATTTCAGCGCGCTCGACGGATATGTGCCCGCCGCGAACCCGGGCGATTTGCCCACGCCATCGCCTTACCCGACAGGATCTTTTTCCGGCACTCCGACCACCGATACGGCAGGAGTGCCTGCGTTTGCTATCGGCAGTTCCTTCGCCGGGACGCTGCAAGAGACTGTCGCGGCCGCGGTAGCAACGCTGGCCACCCAGGCTGGAGCCGCGGGCGCTACCGCTCCGACGCACCTGAGCCTTGGCGCGCGTGCGCGACTCGGATTGCCGTCTTCAACAAAGTCTTCGGTTGCGGCCGACGCGTATCTTCGCGCGGGCCTCTTCCGGATTCCGCTGCAAAGCGGCGCCGCTGCTCCCCCACGCCCGGCCCAATTCCTGTCGGTGGATGCTGCATTGAGTCGCCCTGGTGATTGGCTGGCGGGCGAACCGGGATTGGGGACCGCGCGCGTGCGAAGCGTCGAGTTTGGAGTCGATATGCAGGCGGATGGTTCCGGCGGCCTCTCGACCAAGCCCCGGATCGTTTTGCACCAGGCTTCGCTCAACAGCGCAATGCTGCCCCGCATCGATTTGGCCGGAAGCGCTGCCACTGCCCAAGCGTTGCTCGGCGCGGTGGTGAAAGCTGTTTCAACACCGGCCCCGCCCGCGGCATCGGCCATCAGCAGCCTGCTCGCCGCGCTCAATGCTCTCAACCTCATGGTTACAAATCCGGATGGCAGCATGAGCCTTTCCGCCGACGCCGTTGCGGCCGTCATGCTGGATCCGGCTTCGTTCTTCGAACCACGCATTGCCGCCGCTCTTAGCACCTCAGGTCTAGCGGGGTTCACCGGTGGCGCCACAGGCCCATGGTCGTTTCCCATTCCCAGTCTGCCTCTAACGGCCTACATCCAGTATGGATCGTCGTGGACGATTGGCTTGAAAACAGCGCCCTCTCTGCCGATCGGACAGAATGCATCAGTTGGATTCGATGTGTCCGTGGTTTTGCCCGCGTTTACTCCTTCGTTTACCGCGACGCTCAGGCTGGGTGGTTTCGCCCTCAGCTATTCGAACGGCCAGCTCGTTGCGAAGGCTCCGCCATGGCTCCCACCCACGGCCATCGTTCCTTTGCCGGCACCGGCAGCGCTCATCGCACTGCTCAACGACGTCCTGCCGCGTGTGCTCGTTTCCAGCGCGACAACGGCTTTGATCGGGGCGGCCATGCCGGCGGGTTCTCCCGCTGCCACCGTATTGAGCGATCTCTTCGGTGCCAACTTCGCAAAGATACCGCCCGATGCGCTGTTCTCAAACACCGCGCAATATCTCGCCAACGCTTCTGCCTTGGGCCTTAGCGGAGGAACAGGCTTGGATCCTGCGAAGTTTTCCAAACTGCTTGGGGACATCAACCAACTCGCTGGGTTCCCCGCAGGCCCCGGCCTGACCTTGCCAGGTGGGTTCGAGCTAACCGTCGGTGGCTCGGGTACAGCCGCCGACCCCACGAAACTTCAGCTCTCCACCACCGCGCCGGTTGGCGGCGTTCTGGGCACACAACTCTCGCTCTCGTTCGATCAGGCGCTGCATGTGACCCCCGGGGGCACGGCGAGCCTGACCACTCCGCTGTCGGGGTCCTGGACCTCGGCAACAATCAGCTTTGGACTCACCTCCGGCCAGCTCTCACTGTCAATTGCGCCGCAGAACCAAACTCCTATCCAGATCCTGCCGACGTTTAACGGATTGGGTGCTCTTGCCAGTGGGCTCGTCGCGTTGCTTCCAGCGGTGCTGGACCAGCTCGTGGGTGCGTTGAAGGGCCTCCAATCTGTGCCTCCATGGTTGTCGCCAGGACTCGATATGGCCCAGGCCGTGGGTATCTATGACACCAATGGCGGCTTCGCGGCGCATGCCGACACTCTGAAGACTTTGCCGCAGACGAACTGGCTTAACCTCTTCAACCCGGCGAACCGAGCGGCCGTTGTTACCGCAGCCGCGAACATGGTCAACGCGCTTGGCGTTTCACCGGCCGTGGTTGCCTCCGGCTCCAGTCTCACCTGGTCGTTCCCGTTGTCGGGAGCCGATGCCGGTACTGTTTCGCTCAAGGCCGGATGGGATGGCTCGGGGCCGCTCGCCACGGTTTCTGCGAATGGAGTGGAACTCGGAGGTGGAGCAGTCACCGCCAGTCTCTCCTCGGGATATGCAACCGGGGCAGTGCAATGTACAGCCAGCCTCGGGTTGAACCTACCGCCCTCGTTGGGCATCAACGCTGCGCCTCAACTCAAATTTGGCGTGTCGTCTACTGGAGGCACGCTCGGATTCACCGCCCAGTTCTTCCCGCTGGCAGGCAACAGCGGAAATGGCCCGCTCGAGATCGATTTGGCGCCCCAAGTGAAGGTTGTCACCGGCCCGCAGAGTCCGTTGCAGTTGATCGAGAGCTGGTTGTTGCCGCTGACCGCGAATGTCGCCATCAAGGCGGCCAATGCGCAACTGAAGAGCCCGCTTTGGGGCGGCGCGACACTGACGCTCGAGAGCCTTCTCACATCCGCGGGTATCCTGAAAGGCGGTGTGCTAAACACGCCGCTGCCCGACGTCGTCAGCATGGTGACGGGCGCGCTGGCCGGGCTGGCAGGGGCCAACGTTTCTGTATCCCTTAGCAACACGCTTAATTTGGGCATCGTCAACAACGGCGGAAAGATCGGACTGCAATTGAAGGGGCAGTTGGGCTTCGATGTAGGCTCCTACTCGCTGACGGCACTCTTTGGCGCTCCGTCGGGTTGGACCACGGTAACCCCGGGGGCCGACGCCGGTCTTGATCTTTACCTGTTCAGCGATTCCGGCGGTACGTTTACGTTCGCGCCGGAACTGCACTGCGCAGGCGTCGGACTGGGCATTACGGGCGCCAATGACGCACCGCTGGTGAACCTCTCGCAATTCCGCCTGGGCGGATTCAATGGATATTTTTTCTTTGATGCAGAGTTCTCCGGTGGGTTGAATTTCGGCAGTCTCGGCGGTGGATTGGAACTGCTGCAACTGGGCATCCCGCTCGGACTTGCCACTGGCGCCGGCGGCAATCCCGTGGCCACCAGCCTTTTGCAGTCCGGAGGAACGCCCGGCGACTCTCATCCTGTCAATCCGGGAGTCGACGTGTCGGCTTGGCGCTGGAGCGGACCGGCCGGCGATGGGACATTCCATGTCCAGTTCGGCGGTCAGACCGGCGTGTTCTGGATTGGAATCCACAGCGGCTTCGGTCCGATTTACATCGATCAGCTTGGTCTCAACGTCGATTCAAGCCAGGTGCAGTTGTTGATCGACGGAAGTGTCAAGGTCAACGGGCTGACGGCGGATGCGGACGACCTCACCGTCGGCATCCCGTACAAATCGACCACCAACCCTGGCGAGTGGACATTAGATCTCGGCGGACTCGCGCTTGGGTTCTCAGCTCCCGGGGTCACCATCGCCGGCGGCTTGTACAAGAACCCCGGTCCGCCAATCGAGTATGACGGTCTGTTACTGATCCAAATCACGCAATTCGGATTCATCGCGGTGGGCGCGTATTCGACGCCTAGCGATCTGGCGACCCACGAGAACTACACGTCGTTGTTTGTCTTTGCCGGTGTGTTCATCGTCATCGGGCTTCCCCCGATCATCAACATCACCGGGCTGGGACTGGGAGTCGGCTACAACCGTGAACTGCTGCCGCCCACGGATATCAATCAGCTTCCGAGTTTTCTCTTGGTCGAAGCGTTGGATAATCCCGGCGCCATTGCCAACGACCCCATGGGTGCGCTGAAGAGCCTGGGAACGCAGGTTCCCGCCAAGCGTGGCAGCCTGTGGTTCGCCGCAGGCTTGCACGGGAATTCGTTCGTCGTCGTCAACGTGACCGCAGTGCTGTACGTGGCCCTGGACCGCGGCCTCACGATCGGCATCCTGGGCGTCGCTCGCATGGCGCTGCCTTCGGACGATACAGCCCTGGTAAGTCTTGAACTGGGCCTTGAAGTCACCTTTAGTCCCACCAGCGGAACGCTGCTCATCATCGGACAACTCACCGACAACTCCTGGCTGCTCAACAAGGACTGCCAGCTTACCGGCGGGTTCGGTTACTACATCTCCTTTCCCGATTCGCAGTTCGTCATTACCATCGGCGGCTATCACCCTGCGTTCCAGAAGCCAGCCGCGTTTCCTCTTGTTCCGCGGCTCGGATATCACTGGTCATTCCTCGGAGTGGTTGCGATCAAGGGCGAGTCGTATTTCGCTCTCACAAACTCCTGCGTGATGGCCGGCGCCCGGATGGAGGCCACCTACGGCCCGGACTGGATCAACGTCTGGTTTACCGCGTATACGGATTTTCTACTCTCCTGGGATCCCTTCTACTACGACATCTCCGCGGGCGTATCGCTCGGAGCCACGTTCAAGATTCAGGTGTGTTTCTTTGCATGCGTCGAGATTGACATTTCGGTGTCCATCGGCGCCACACTCCAGGTGCAGGGACCGCCGCTCAACGGCACCGTGACGGTAGACCTGGCGGTGGGCTCGGTTACGGTTTCGTTCGGCCCCGACCCAAATCCTAACAAGAACTTCATCGATTGGCCCACCTTCGCGACAAAGTACCTGCAAAGCGGCGATGCAACGCAGACCGCCGTGGACACGCATGTTCTCACCGGCCTGCTTCCCCCGTCACCTTCAGGTGCACAACCCACGCCTGGCACCGCGACCCAGCCCTGGGCCATGACATCCGAGTTCTCGTTCCAGACCGAAACGCGCATGCCGGCCACATCCTTTGTGGACTTCTTCAACAACAACTCGGGCCCACTGGCGGTTCAGAACATCGACATCGCGCCCATGGGCAACCACTTCATTAACAGCGTGCACAAGCTTACGCTCGAGGGACAAAACGGCGGCGGTTGGACGGTCATTGCGGGAACGGGCCGGGCGCGGTTCGGCGCCAATCCTGCGCAATTCAGCTTTGCTCCGGTGATCGGGCAGGTTTCGCAGGCAACCTACCAATACATCGACCACGACAGCGTCCCCGCAGCTGCCTATACGCTTCCCGCACTGATGGGAGTGGTCATCACCGGCACTTCGTTGCTGCAGAATCCCAGCAGCCAGATTCCGATCAGCACGCTGGTCGATTCCGGAAACAGCCGGCCGCTGCCGTTTGCAACATGGACGCCGATATTGATTGGAAACCTGCAGACGTTCGGAGCTGCCGCCGACAACATGGCTGCGGTGACCTCCGGGGTCACAACCCTATCGGACCTGAACGCTTCCGTCTCGCTTCTGCACGGCGGCGGTTTGTTCAGCCAGGCGCGAATTGCCGCAGGACTTCCGGCGCGGGGATTGCAACCAATGGCGGCCCGGGCTCTTCAGAGCTTCAGTTCGTCGGGTCCGCTGATTACCCCCATCACGACCGGCCTCACAATGAAGCCGGTCGGGCTCAGGCTGCCGCCCAGAATCAACCAGGTCCTACCGCTCACGCCGGTGCCGCTGGTAGCGTTCCGCCTGCGGGCAGTATTGCAGAGCCGTCCACTTCCGGCCGTGGATGCACCGCCGGCATTGCAGACAACGGTGAACTTCCTCAGCGCGAATCCCGCGCCCGCGGCGGCGGCTGGTTCTGTCATCGGACGGTTCACGCCTCCCGTGCCCGCACCCTTGCCGGGCGCACGTCTCACTCATCTACGGGAAACGGCTGCGCCGCGTCCTACCGCGCTGGCACGCTCGGGACGCACGCTTCGCAGCGCCGAACTCGGCTGGTCGGCCGGAGCCGCCCATGTACAGGCTTTCCAGACCGCCGAAGCGAGTATCAGTGGGAACGGCGTCCCGATTCCGGCAGGCACTTTCCACATCTGGGAGTTCCCCTCGGCGAACAACACGATCAGCGTAGTGGGCGCGGCCGGCGTCCGCATCACATTCCTCAGCCCGAGCGGCCGGGTCATTGCCGATTTCGAGGAATCAGGAAATCAGCAAAGCAGCTTTGCTTCGCCCGCGGGGGCGGCGGCCGTGGTGATCACGTGTCTGGGAAACACAGCCGCCATCGTGAACGGAGGAATGGGCGCGGTCACGCTGCGGGCCGCTTCACAGAGCAGGAAGCCTGTAGTTGGTTGGCAGGCCGGAAACCTCATGGCGCAAATCAACTCAAGCACCTTCCTGGCGCGAGGTTCCTGCGTCATGCTGGCGCAGCCGAGTCCGATGCAGAAGAACAAACAGCTCACCGCGCAGGGAATGCTGCGACTCTCTCAGGCGGTTGTGGCGCAATCCGGAATCGAGACCTGGCTGCCAACATCTATCGGTGTGGTCGGTCTCATCCTCGACCAGCAGGACCCCACCGCAGCCGGCGATGGCGATCTGGCCATCGCTATGAGCGGCGCAACGCTGGCTACGCCGCCGGTCCGTATCGTTGGGGGCGCCCGAAAGATCCTGCTCTACGACGTGACGCAAGTCACGGCCGCTGACCATATCGTCATTGGCGTCGCGAGCCGTAGCGCTTCGCGCCTGTCCGGCATAGTCGGGCTCTCGGGCCATGCCCAGGAATGGGCCGTGCTCTGGAACGGAGCCATACCCGAACACGTTGTTCCCGACGGTCCGCTGACCCCGGACGGCTCCGTACTTGTCACGATCACCGCGGCAGCTCCTGCCCCTGTAGCAGGGGCGGCCGCTTAGGAAAACAGCAATGGCAAATCCTCCTCAACCTCCGCCCGGGCAGATGGTCCTGTTCGACGACATTCTGTCGCCGCTGGAAGACAACACGTATCGCGTCACGGTGGAAACCGATGTGTCCATCGATGGAGCGGCTGCGCCTGTCGATCCAAACGCGAATCCCCTGTCGAAACAATCCTTTTTCACCATACAGGGGCCGCGGTTCCAGCTCGCCCAGACCGAGGTAGTCGGGGTGTTCCCACCGCGGAACGGTCACGGTTCATTCTCGGAGACTGTCCCCCACATCGTTCTCTCACGGCGCACACTGCCCTGGGAACGGCCGCTCGATCCGGCCAACAAGATTCCCGCACCGATGGTGCAACCCGGCGATGCTCCTCCGCCGGCCGCGCCGCCGCCATGGCTCGCGTTGCTGGTATTTGAAGAAGGAGAGAATTTTCAGATTATCCAGAACCTGCCGCTCGAACAGATTGTCGGCCCGCAGATCTACGCCGATTTGAGCAGCCCGCCGAACGTCACTTGTGATGCTCTGCAGACCGATCTGGGGACTCTGGCCTCGCTCCTGCCCTCCGTTGAGGAACTCACGCTGCTGACGCATGTAAGGCAGGTGAATGTCAACGATCGCGAACTGAATATTGGAAGCACCGACGGCTTCTTTGCCGTAGTCATGTCGAACCGGCTTCCCAGCCCTAATTCCAACTGCACCGCCTGCCTGGTTTCTCTCGAAGCACGCTCGGACGTAGTAATGTCTGGTCCCACGCTCGTTCCGGCGATACGGGGGTCAGCTCTACTCAAGCAGCCGGAATCGCTCAGCTTTCCCTCTGCTGTGAACTTTCCCTCCCCTGTACAGATCGGCGGAGTGGGCAGAATCGGCTGGATCAATCCGGTCGTTTATACCCTCGAGAGCGTTCAGCTCGTTCTCCTACATAGCTGGAAGTTCTCCGCCACAGCCTCCGGGTCCTTTCGCGACCTGATGCAGGGTCTCAGCGTCGCCATGTACGGAACGGTGGCTAATCCCGGTCATCCGCCGCTCACGGATACGTGTCACCTTCCCATGGATCTGCAGGACCGGGCAGGCGAGCCGGAGAAGGTCTTTTATCGTGGGCCGCTCGTCCCGTTCCAGCTCACGCGGGATCCGCTCGGTCCCTATCACTCCGCTGACCAATGCGTGCGCGCCACCCCGGAGACCGGCGGCAAAGATATCTCGTACGCGGCGGCGTTCGAAGTGGGGAGATTGGTGGCGGCCTCCGACAGGAGCCTGGCCGCGGCACTGATGCAGTGGCGTCGTGACGCATATTCACAATCGTCCCGCGCCGACACGCTCGGGCGCGCGCAAACGGCGCTGGGGATCGCGCCGATCGATCTGCACAACCCTGCAGCACCGTTCCTCTCTTCCGGTGCGGCCACACTGGCTGCGCAGGGCGCCGGCCCTATCGCTGATCCGTTCGGCCTCGACAAGGTGCAGACGGTGGTGGGGATGAATCCGGCGGCGGTGCAACAGGCCTTCAACCTGAGCAGCCAGCAGCAGGCGACTGCAATCCTCGGAGGCGACGCCGGCGCCACAGGCGCCTCGGTGTCACCGATTGTCCAGACCAGTCGAAACGCCACCACGATCGACCTGGTCGCCGCCGATACAACCGCTCTGGGCCGGCTCACCGAGACTCGCAACCAGGCGCTGGCCAACACCGTGGTTCAACTGGGATTGCCGATCGTCAATTCGATCTCGCCCAACGCCGGACCGACCGCCGGCGGCACGACCGTCACGGTCACCGGCTCGCGATTCACAGGTGCCACCGCGGCCAACTTTGGACCCGCTCGAGGCACCAACGTCACGGTGATTTCGGATTCGCAGCTCACCGTGACGAGTCCCAGCCAGGATGTCGCCGGCCAAAGTACGGTTGATGTCAGGGTCTTCACTCCGGCTGGGAATTCAGCAGTCACCCCCGCTGATCAATTTACCTATGTGCCCCCGCCCGTAGTCACCGCGATCAATCCCGCCCTCGGAGCTGTGGGCGGCGGCACCACGGTGACAGTCACAGGCACCGGTTTCTTGGGGGCTAGTGCTGTCAACTTCGGAGCGGTTCCGGGTAGCAGCATCACGGCGGTTTCAGATACGCAGCTCACGGTGGTGAGCCCTCCGGTGAGCCCGAGCGGCCAAACCACGGTCGACATCCAAGTCGTTACGCCGTCCGGCGGCACTTCGGCAACCACGTCCGCCGACCAGTTCAGGTACATCGAGGCGCCTGTGGTCGTGTCCATAGAACCTGTCTCCGGGCCCGCAGCCGGCGGGACATCCGTTGGGATCGCAGGCATCGGATTCGCGACCGCGAGCGGAGTGAGGTTCGGCTCTGCTTCCGCCCTCTTCAAGCCGGAAAGTGACCAGGCGATCGTTGCCAGCGCTCCCGCCGGGCAGAGCGGTAGCGAGGTCGACGTCACGGTCACGAATCCCGGTGGCACTTCAGCAACGAGCGCCGCCGACAAGTACACCTATTTGTCTCCGCCGGTGGTCACGGGGCTCATCCCGAACTTCCAGAACCCAGCCCAGGTCACGGCTATTTCCGGTTCAGGGTTCACGGGAGCCCTCGCGGTCAACTTTGGGCCTGTGCCGTCCCCCAGCTTCCGTGTTGTTTCCGACCGTCAGATCATCGCTGTGATTCCCCCGGGCACCGGCAGCGTCGATGTCACGGTCACAAGCAGCGGAGGCACCTCGGCGATTTCGACCGCCGACGTGTTCACCTACGTAATTCTGGAGTAATCAGGCATGGAGGAAAACAGTGAGACTCAGTTGGATTCATTCTTCGCAGGCACTCCGAGAGCGGATGCTCGTGCCCCATCAGGTAGCCGACACCGACCCGGAAGCCGAGATGCCTCCCTACATGGAGTCGCTGCTGGCGCATTTGCGCCTGCTTGTGGGAGTGCCGTTCGATTATCTGGTCCCCGATGCGCGCCTGCTCCCAGATGAGAGTATCCGCTTCTTCTACCTGGACCGGTCATGGACCGACCGCCTCGTGGACGGGGCCATGGCCGTCGGAAAGATAGGCAGCCGCGACCAGGCCCATCATCAAGCCCGGAGCGGACCAGTTTCGCAGCAGCTCGATCAGACTGAACGCATCGTGCGCGATCTTCAGAGGAAGCGCGATACGTTTGTAAACCTGAAGGAGTCTAACAACAACAATCAATCTCCAGCTGATGTGGTTACCGGGTTTCTGCTGCGTTCGGCGGCCGTAAGCGGATGGCCGCACATGGATGTGCGTGCGTACAGCCAGGATATTCCCGACTCGCCGGTGCCTTTCGATCCCTCATCGCAGCAAGCTTTGGCGGCACAGCTCCCGATGCTTCGTCTCGAGCTCCTTTCGCCCTCGGTCCTGATCGCGTTGTTCCAGGGCATTCCGCAACTGGTGACCATCGAAGAGCCGCATCATGGTGTACAGTTCGGCGTGCACGCGGCACTGGATGGCACACTTCAGATCTCACTCCGCAATCAACAGGGCGAACAGATCCTCAGCGGGGGCAATCCTGTTCCCTTGAATGTCCCTTTGCGCGCCGGCAGCACGCGGGTCGTTGATGTGAAGGCACTCTACAACGCGCTTGCCGCCGCACAAGCCACGCAACCAACCATGCCGGTCATCAACGGCAGCGCGGCGTTTGCCATCGAGTCCCTGGATCCGCCGTGGCGGCAACGGTTCGAAGGGACAGTCGACCATGCCGGCGGCGGTGGCCCGGTGGGGTTTGTCTCATTTCTCAATATTGCTTCCAGGGTCACCAGCAAGGCCACGCTCAAAGCCGTGCAACAACTGGTTGGCCGGTGAACGAGGACACAACGTATGCCGAGTTTCAGTCCAACATTCGCGATCGCAGCCGCTCACGGAATCACCGAACGAACCATTCGGACGTGGTCTCCGCAGGTTTTCCGGTCGCCCAGAGTCCTGGTTCCTATTCACGTGGACGCGCTAGCGGTTCGGACCGCGGGCGGACAATGGGCCGACTGCGCCATGACCGTGCCTGCGCAGGGCAGCACCGGCAACACTCGCAGCGGGCTTCTTCCGCCGCCATTCCAGAATCTTCCTGACGGCCAGCGGGGCGTCGGTGTGTATCTCCACTGGGCCCTCCCTGACGGTCTCACTGCCGGCACCGCAGGATCGGATACCACGGCTCCGAATTTTCCCGCAATTCCCAACCGCTGGCTGGTTCTGCGCATCTTCAACTCGCCGACCTTCACCGCCCGCCGCACGGTGACAGGCTGGATCGTTCGCGCCGGCGACCAGAATCCGCAGTTCGTTGCCTTGGACTCCTTCACAGAGGACGGCAAGGACCAGGGCACGCTTTTGAATCCGCTCAACGCGCTCGGTCACGGCGATATGGCATGGGCAGCCTACTTCGACAACGTCGTCAACCGCCTTGGCTTTTACGATCCGCTTTCGGATACTCCTGCGCCGCAGGGCCCGCTGGCCTATCTGGTATGCGGCTGGTATACCGATCCGTCCCTCGATCCGCTTGGATCGAAGATCGCCTCGCTGAGCGACTTTGACGCGCGCATGGCACAGTTCGGGTGGGAGCTTGCCGCCGGAGAACTCCAGGAAGCGGCAAGCCACTCCTACAACTACATCGTGGCGGCCAATCGCATTGGGCTCGAGACGAATGAGGCGTTTAATCTTGGACCGTCTCCGGCAGTATTCGCAACGGCGCCTGGGATCAGAGCCAACCTGGGGTTGTCTTCCGGCACTTTCGTTCCCCCGCTCCCGTTTGTCAACAATATTCGGACTACCCCGGCCCCGGTGGACCCGTCGGGACAGCCACAGGGCGGCAGCTACACAACGAATGGATCGTGGTGGCCGACACTGACCCTGTACCACGGCTCGGTCGTCGCCATCGCATGGCCGGGCACAACTCTGCCCGGCAGCAATACCGGACTGCTCACAGGCCAGGTGGGCGGGCCGCCAGCTGCGAGCCAGATTTCAGTTGCCGTCGGAACCACGCTCGCCGAGGCCATGAGCGCGATGATCGCCAAGACCAACAACGCCTCGAGTGCCGCGGACCAGGCGCGCGTCCTCGAAGCATTCATGTCCGGCTCGCTCGCCGATCTCGATCTTCCCGACGGCGCAGCGCGCGTAGACGCACGCCTCCATGCGGATGCTTTTGGATCTTTGCCCGGAAAGGCAACAACAGAAGATATCGTCCAACCGCCAGTTCCCGATATCAATCCTCTGCCGACTCCGCCCTCGTCTCTCAATCCGGGAGTCTTTGCGGGCCAGGTCACCGCCGTACCTTCCGCAACTCCCGCCAGCTCGCCGGTGACAAACCTGGTCTCCAACGAAGTCGTGACCAAGCCTTTCCTCAGCCCTGAGTTGCTCAGCGAGAGGAACCTCTTCGCTGGAGGGCTGCTTTCGGCATCCGGGGCACTACCGAAGCCGACGCCTCCCGCGCCTTCGCCAAGTCAGACGATCACTGTCAACCGCTCAGCTCCGCGCTTCTTCTTCCCGAACGACCCCGTTCTGCTGGTGCAGAATGCCGATCGTTCGTACAAGCACGGCTACGACGGCCGTTTCTCGGAAGACGGCAAACTGATCTGCCGCCTCAGCGGATTCACAGTCACGGAGTTGAGTTGTTCCGATCCGGTAACTGTAGGCGGCCGCTACGGGGTGTCAGGCGCGGACGTTCTCGAGAGAGGCATGGAAAACGGGAGTGTTCCTCCCGACTGTGAAGAGTTGCTACGAGAGCTGGTCCTACTGGATCCCGGCTCGGCATACGCAGCGGCACAAGTCAGCGTGAGTACGGATACGAATCTGGCCGCGCGTATTCAAAACCTGCAAGTCGAGCAGACCGCATGGTGGGCCACGCGGGACTCACGTGTCGATCAGGCCCCTTTGACGGCTCTCAGCGGGATTGCCGGCATGCTGCCCTCGCCCGTGGCCGTCAACCCGCCGCTCTTGCCCTGGACGCCTTTGCACCTTGACTGGTCCATCCAGTTCATCCCTTCAGCCAACGGAGTGAGCGACTGGGTGTTGGATGAAATTGACTTCTTCCCCGGGAGCCAATCCCTTCCCGGTCCGAGCGACACCACCTCCGGAGTGGCCTTAGCGGGACGAGTACATCTCACCGCAGGCGCGCCCGCGGCCATTGCTTCGAGCGTTCGCCTTGCCCTGGCCGAGGCTCAACGCACAGCGGGTAGCGGACCTCTTTCGCCGAATTTGCAGATTCGCTACAACTCGTCGATCAGCCAGACGCTGCTGAGCTCTTTCACCGGGCTAACGGCGAATGCGCGTTTGGCCCCGAAAGCCGCTGACATGACCTCCATCGATCGATCGACGCTTTCCGATCTGGCAAGCTCGCTCGAAAACATGGATGTGCTCACCGGCGCACTGGACAACTTCCGAACCAAGCTGCGCGCCGGAGTGCCGGGCGACGGAACGTCAACCCCTTCGAGCCCGGGGGTCCCGTCGAACTTCATTGCTGTGCGCGCCGGCTTTCTGCGTATCCTCCGCCTGCGCATCGTCGATTGCTTTGGACAATTCGTTGACCTTGCCGGGTCGAGTGCGACCACCATTGCAGACCCTAGCCAGATCATTTCCTCGCAACCCATGCGGGTTCCCGCGCGAGACGACATCCTTGCCCTTCCGCCGCGCTTCACGGCACCGACACGCGTCTGGTTCCGTTATCAAGATGCGGCGGGGAGCAAGACCGATGCGGGCGCGAATGTTTCGCCGGTCTGCGGCTTCCTGCTTCCCAATCACCTTGACGGAGATCTCGAGTTCTTTGATGCAACGGGCAACAACCTAGGCGACGTTCGTCCGGATCCGCAGGCAGGCATCGTATGGGAAGACTCTCCCGGCACGCCCTCAGCTGCCGGCAAATCGCCTTCGGATGCCATTACGAATCCGTTTCTGGCGGGAATCGCACAGGGTTTGATCAACTGGGGCTTTGCTGATATCTCGCTCGGGCAGGGTGCGCGCGAAGATGCGCTGAGCGCACTGTTGCGCATCATCGATTCCACCTTGTGGTCCATCGATCCCTACGCTCACTCCGGCGACGAGCACTTGTCGCTGCTCATCGGACATCCGGTGGTGGTGATGCGCGCGGTGGTTCGGGTTGAGGTGAGCGAACCGGTTACCCCCTCCACGGTGAACCAGGCTCGCGTGCCGGTGCGGCTGGGCGCACTGACCCATTGGCAGGACGGGCTGTTCGGCTATTTCATCAACGATGATTACCAGAGGCTGTTCTGCGCGGACGAGGCCGTGGCTGGGTTCGCCCGGGATGTCGGTCCGGGCGAGGGCTTCCTCCGCCCCATCAACCTGGTTCCGAATTTCTATCAGACCTTCTCGGACGATCTGGCCAGCCCCAACCAGTTCACATACACAGCAGCTCCGGCTCCTCAGGCCGCCAAGCGCGTCTCACCACGGGCCGCCACTCCCGCATCCGCAGGCACGCTGATTCCCCTGGTGACGGGAATCAGTCCCCCGTCAGGCGCACCCGCAGGCGGCACTGCCGTCACGGTCACCGGTCTGAACTTTACCGGTGTCACCGCCGTGAACTTCGGTTCGACTCCGGCAAGTTCGTTTACCTTCGTTTCTGATTCCGAGATTACGGCGGTGAGCCCGGCAGGTACCGGCGTGGTCCCTATCACGGTGACGACGCCGGTGGGCACATCGGCCAGCAAAGGGACCGTGACGGAAGGGAACAACCCGGTCAACCACCCGTACGTTGACACGAGCGGGGTGATGATGATTCCGCCCAACCAGGACGTGCCGCTGACGTTGCTTGTCGAGCCGCATAGCTTCGTGCATGCCACAACGGGAATCACACCTCGCAAGGAAATTGGCATGCGCCGCGAATGGGTGGCTTCGGGCCTGTCGAAGATTGCGCCCACGTTTCGGTTTGGTCCCGTCCTGGTAGACCCGCAGCGGATCCGCATGCCCATCCCCAACGAGATCCACGGCACGTGGAGTTGGGATCACCGCTCGAACATCACCGACTGGGCGGAAGACAAAGTGACAAACACCACCGGTGATGCTCTGATTCCACCCGACCCCGCCAAAGCGCAGGAGGGTTGGCTGCGCATGCAACCGCAGGCTGCCGAAGGCCCTTCCGACGGCCAGAACAAAGGAACTAGGTGAAAGATGGCAGTCCCCAAAAAACCCGGTCCCGACCTCATGCAGCGACGTTCGAGGATCTAAAAGAGTATCGTGCGGCCGTTTATTACGCATTGCAGACCGTGCAGTATCGCGTGTTCGTAATGGAAGACTATGTTGCAAAAGACGGGCGCGGTAAGCAGATGCCAATCGGCAGCGCGTTGTACCGAACTTTTTGAACTTTTTTGATCGACTTGACTTTCGATAATGCGCATGTATAATGCCGGCCCTGCGTTTTACGCAGGCCTTCTCGCCGCCCATTAAGGACTTGAGGTATGGGCGTGTTTCTCGAGCGCGTTGTCAGATTCAACAGAATCGCTATTGTTCCGTTGCTGCAGAAGCACGATGCTGTTCTGAATCTTGCCCGTCGAATCTCCCCTTTCATGCTGGCGCTGTTCCTTTCAGCCTTGCCCTGTGTGGCCTCGAGCCTGCGTGTGTCGGCCGGTTCGAATTCGCGCCTTCCTACGGAAGTCGAGGCCGATTACACCACTTCGCATGTCTTCATCAATGAGTTGGCAAATGAAAGCGTTCCTTTCACCATTTTTTTTGATCCCCAAACGATGGGCGTGGCCGCCGCGGAGATCTTCACCAATCTCAACCGGCGTGATCACGCCGCTCTCGATGCCAATGGTGATGGCATCGAAGACGGAATTGTCCCGCCGGACGGCAACAAAATTCCGGCGGGCGACGACAACAATTATTACAAGGCCTACACGATGCAGCCGACCAAAGGAGGCTACATTCTGACGTTGCAGGCGACCAAGTGTGGTGCTTATCGCTTAACCGCCCGCTATCGCCTGAACACCGATCCTGCTGGTGTTTATCGCTGGTACAGCGCTGAATCAAACGCCCAAGGCATTCCCAAGCGGGACTACGCGATTGTTGTTTCTCCTAGCACCGCTCGCGATATTCAGATGTACGAGGTCGACGTCCTGACCGTCGACGCGACCGGCACAGCGCCCACACAGCGCAGCACGTTCACGGAACTTGTAAATGGGCCACCTGCCGGAAGCGCTCCGCGCTTCAGCTTGGCTTACCTGAAGTCCCTCGGTTTGAACACCATGTGGTTGTTGCCTATTCATCCGGCAGGCATCGACGGCCGACAAACCGACCCAAACACCCATCAGCCCTACAATGTCGGCAGTCCCTACGCCGTCAAAAACTTTTTTGCTGCCATGCCGCTTATGGCAAGAGCTTTTGATCCCGGCGGGACAGCGGCGTCCAACGACACCCCCAACGGACGCGCGCAAGCCACAGCCGAATTCCAAAAACTTGTCCAGGCCGCCGACGCGCAGGGCATCTTTATCATGCTTGATGCTCCGTTCAACCACTCCGCCCACGATGTAGAGTTAGCAGCTGCGGGCAATCAATACTGGGGAGGAGCCTCGCCAACCACGGAGATCCGTACGGTCGAAGCCAGGTTCTTCTCGCGCGTCAACGAATATGACCTGCGGGCGAGCAGCGCCGCGGATATCGCCCTCGCTCCCGACCGCGATGATTTCGGCAAGTGGCCGGACACCTTCGACGTTTATTATGGGCGGTACGCTGCCCTGGTTCCGAATGCCAGCCAAATGGGAAACTACCGGAATGAGGGAGATTGGTTTGACTACAGCGTCGGCGCAGAGGACAGCACCGGCCAGGGGAACGGCCACTTCGATTCCATCACCCAGCACGTCTGGCGCTACTTCGCCGATTATTTGCAGTTCTGGCTCACGCAAACAGGTTACCCGTTGAACTCGAGCGGCGCCTCGCTGCCCTCCGATGCCGGTATCGACGGGCTGCGCGGCGATTTCGGCCAAGGTTTGCCGCCACAATGTTGGGAATACATAATCAATCGCACTCGCACCCGCAAATGGAATTTCGTTTTCATGGCGGAAAGTCTGGATGGCGGACCGGTTACCTATCGCTCGGCGCGCCATTTCGACGTCCTGAACGAGAACCTTATTTACAACCTGCATCACGTGCGAACCACCAGCGACTTCCGCGCCGCTTACGACAGCCGGCGCTCCGCCTACGGAGCCGGCCTTGTCCTGCTCAACACGACTTCTCACGACGAGGACAACTACAAGAATCCTTACGAAGCCTTGTTGCGGTTTGCTGTGAACAACACGATCGACGGCGTGCCCCTCATTTCCGCTGGCCAGGAACTTGGACTAACCGGCACCGTGGTCCCACCCAATGACTCCAACGCCGCCGAAGGCCCACCCTTTGGCTACGAAATCTACTTTGCCCCGTTTGATCCCAACAAGAGAATTCCCCAGTTTATGACCTTCAATTCCATGATGCCGCTCTGGAGCGCGCTGGGGAACAATCCACCCGCTTCCGCTTTTTTGTGGGCTTCCTACGCCGCGATCGCCAATGCGCGTAAATCCTCCCCAGCGTTACGCAGTGCCAATCGCGTTTTTCTGAACCTGATGAACAATAACCCACACGAACAAATCTTCAGCGTGGCAAAGTTTGAGCGCCGCAACGGCGATCCCGCCTCGCGCGATGTCGTTTTTGCCTTTGTCAATTTGCAGGTTGGACTAAACGTACAAACGCCTCAGGGCAATTGGTTCAACCTAAGCGTCGACGAAGACCATGACGGTGTCAACGATTTCGGAATCCAGCCGACCCATCTTTACAATGTGAAGAACATCGCCGCTTTCACCGGGAACGATCCACAGCGACGAGGTGTTTGGCTGTGGCCTTCCCCGCGCGTCGGCAGCGATCTCCTTAAGAACGGAATCTTCGTCAGCTTAAACCAAGTACCGCCGAATGCCAGTATTTGGGCCACGGCTCCGTGGGAAGCCCAGTACCTCAAGTTGTTCGATGTGAGCAACAATTCCGCCGCTGCTAAACGAGGTTCTCACTCCCATTCTCGTGCCGCAAGTCTGCAGGGAAATTAACTCGCTCGTACGGCTTACCGTAAGGAGACTCACGATGGCGAAACTTTTGGCGCTCGCCTTTGCTCTCAACCTCGACACCTTGCTCGGGTCCGTCGCGCTTGGCACGCTCGGCCTCGGACAGTCGGCCAAGCGAAACCTCATCCTCTTGTTTTCGTTCTGCGACGGTGTCGCGTCGCTCGCAGGTAGCTTGCTCGCGGTTCGCTTTCTAAGAGATGACCACTTCTGGTTCGCACGATTCCAGGCCTCCGCCCTGTGCTTGTACGCGCTTCTAATCGTCGCCTTTGGGTGGTACGCGCGCACCACCAGGCAGAGGCATCGGAACGCGAATTTGTTCTACGCTCTCCCATTTCTTCTGTGTCTCGATAATCTCGCGACGGGGTTGTCCCTAAGCCTGCCTGGCATGCCCGCTTCGGTTTTCGCGGTGATCGTAGGAATAGCCAGCCTGCTGATGGCTTTAGCCGGTCTCAAGGCTGGATCGATGGTTCGCCGGCATTCGCCAATTCGGCTCGTAACCCTTGCCGGGGCTGCTCTACTGTGCCTCGTCGCTGTGATGTCGTTGCGATAACGCGAACGATTTTGTGTGCAACCGGATCGGCGCATCGGGAACACAGCGGCACCAGAATCTTCTTCCGGAGGCGAATATGAAAGTCGACGTCCTGACCAGGTCCTACAACAACGCGCGCACCGGCGCTAATGACGCCGAGACCACGTTGACACCCGCCGCCGTGGCCTCTTCCGGCTTGCGGAAATTGTTTAGTTTGCCCATTAACGACGATGCTCGAGGCGTAGAGGCTCAGCCACTTATCGTGCCGGATATCACCATGCCGGACGGAACCAGACATGATGTCGTCTATCTTTGCTCGATGGCCAACACGATTTGGGCTTTCGATGCGAACGACGGAACGCAATTGTGGCCAAATCCTGTGTCGCTCGGCGTTCCGATTAACAACACGAAGCAGATCGATAGCTGGTCGATTAACGACCATTGGGGAATTCTGAGCACCCCGGTCATTGATCGCGATACCGAGACCATGTATGTCGTCGGCTACTCGAGTGCCGACGGCACGCAAAACAACGCCTCTCACCATCTGCATGCAATTGCTTTGCAAGATGGCAAAGACCGCAAGGCGCCGATCATCGTACAGGGGACCATGCAGAATTCGGCAGGCAAACGGGTGTCCCTCGGCCAACTACAGAAGCAACGTGCGGCCTTGCTGCTCACAAAGACAGGCCAAGGGCGCAACCAGCATAAGACCGTGTACGTTGCATTCACAGGAGGAGAGCGGCCCGGCGCGCCACATGGATGGGTGGTCGCCTTCGACGTCGAAGCTTTTCAGCAATCCGCCGCCTGGGCAGCGACTCCGAACGGCTGGGGTGGAGGAATCTGGCAAGGTTCGCAAGGGCCTTCCGCAGACGAGGAAGGTCGCGTGTATTTGATGACCGGCAATGGCAGTTGGGATGGGATCATGGACTTCGCCGAGTCCCTTACCAAATTGGAGTACACCGCTGGCCCTGCGGGCACTGCAACTCTCGTTCCTGTCGATTGGTTCACCCCTTTTACCGATGAGAGCCGCGCACCACTGCTAAACGACCGCGGCTATGATTGGACGGACCAGGATTTGGGTTCCGCGGGACCGGTTTTCCTCGGCAGTCTCGGACTCGTCGTTGGAGCGGGCAAGGATGGAATATTGTATGTTCTTGATCGGAACAATCTCGGGAAGACACGTCCCGCCGATCTCGCCAATCCGGCGCAAAATTACAAGAAACTGAAAAGCCCACCAATTTTCTTTACCTATTTCCCAGGATGGGGTGTTAGCCCTGCCCCGCCTGACACCAGAGACCTAAACTTTTTCTCGGCTGACCTGAAAACCCACCATCTTCATGCGTCGCCGCTTTTCTGGAACGATCCGAGTAGCGGCCCGATGCTGTTCTGTTGGGGAGAAAACGAAAACCTTCGTGCCTGGTCGATTGACGCCAATGGCGTGGTGACCTTCCTTGCAAAAGGCTGGGAAATCGCCTCATTCGGCTGTGTCGGCCCCTCAGGGCATGGAGGCATGCCCGGTGGGTTGCTCTGTGTTTCGGGAAATGCGCAACAACCGCACAGCGCGATTGTGTGGGCGCTCGCGCCGATCACCGGAGACGCGAATTCCTCGGTCGTCGAGGGCATCCTGCGCGCCTATGATGCGACACAATTTGATTCCAATCCGGATGGCAGCAAGACGCTGCGCCTTCTGTGGGACAGCAAGCGGATTCCGGGCAATACCTTCAGTCACAATAAATTTGGCGTACCGGTCGTCGCCAACGGAAAAGTTTATGTCCCGACCTACGACGGGCGAGTTGACGTTTACGGACTCTAGACGCCTTCCCGAGCGGGTTGTCGTGAAAGGAGGAATATGGGTGTAATACTTCAGGCCACGTGCAAGTTCACCGGTGGCCGCAGCGTGCCCGCGCCTGTGGACGGGAACCGCCGCATTCCTTGGTGGTGGGACAACTTGGCTTCACAGGCGAATGCCTTCCGAAATGCGGGTTTCACCGCCATCTTGCTTCCTCCCGCTCTGAAAACGAGCGCGGGAGCTTTTCCCGGCGCCGACGGCTACGGCACCTTCGACGATTACGATTTGGGCAGCAAAAACGAGTTCTTTTCAACACCCACGCGTTTCGGGACGCGCGAGCAATTGCAACGGTGTGCCGCCATCATGCGTGCGAATGGTCTCGATGTGTACCTCGATGTTGTTCTGCACCAGCGCGACGGTGGTAACCAATTCGTGTACAGGTACAACGGCGCGAACGGTGCTCCCAACACCGGGCGGTTTCCCAAAGATCCACTCTGCTTTGTCCCCAACGTTCCCCGCGATCCCATCGCAGGTCCGGTGTCCGACGATTTCTCGTTTGGCGACGAGTTGGCCCCCATAAACGCTATACCCAAGGGCTATGTGATGAATGGCTTGATTGACGCCGGGGACTGGCAAACTCGCGCCGTCGACGCGCAGGGATATCGCCTCGACGACACCAAGGGACTCGCCGTCGAATTTGTCGCCACGTATCTCAGCTCGAAGGCCATGCAGGGTACGTTTGCCGTCGGCGAATACTTCGATACCAACCCCGACACTCTCAACTGGTGGGTTTGGAACTCAGGCATGAATGGGCGTTGCTGCACTTTTGATTTCAGCATTCGCTTCATGCTCGCTGCGATGTGCAATAACGCCAGCCGCTGGGACATGTCCCAACTCGACCATGCCGGCTACATTGGACGCGACCCGTTTCACGCCGTTTCCTTTGTCGAGAATCACGATACCGATCTCAACTCCCCGGTGATCTGGAACAAGCTTCTGGGCTACGCTTATATCCTTACTTCGGAAGGCTACCCTTGCATCTATTACAAGGATTATTCGACCGATCCCGGCTGCTACGGGCTGAAAGTTTCACTCGATAACCTCATTTGGATCCATGAAAATCTTGCAAACGGGGCGACGGTGTTCCGTTGGAAGGATTTTCAGTTTGTCGCCTATGAGCGTATCGGCTGGCCCAATCTACTCGTAGGCTTGAATAACGATATGTCGAACGCGTGGAAAACCGTGACCGTGGCCACCGCCTTCGGGGCCAACACGCAGCTTCACGACTATTCCGGCCATGCAGGCGACGTTTGGACCGACTCCCAGGGAAATGCCACCATTGGTATTCCTCCGAACGACAATGGCGCCGGATACGTCTGCTACAGTCGCGCAAACTTCAGCCGCCCGAACTCTGTCCAAAGATTTGCGTGCACTCAGGTGTTTGAGGGCGCTGCGGATCTGGATATCGGACCCGCCGTTGCCGGTGAAATGCTCAGGGTCAGTCGCATCTGGTGCGATGCCGGTTTCCCCATCGGTATAGTGCCGGAGTCCGATGCCACGAATCTCAACTTCAAAATTCTCGACCCGTCGGGAAACGCGCTTCCAATCGATAACGGGCAAGGCCGCACACAAAAGTCAGGCTGGCACACCTTGACGGTGGACTCGACTGCCGGTGCCAAGCCCTTCAAGATTCTTGTGACCTATACCAGCACGCAAATGCTCTGAGCGCAGGTGGCGCCAATTCTGACCCCTGGCCAGTCCCGTCTGCGTTTTTGGTATTGCCCGTCGAGGGAAAAAGCTGAGCCAGCGAGTATGAACTATCCGAAAGGATAGCGCCAGAAACCGATCGGATAGCAGAATACCGTCTCTCGGTTCCCGCCCGGACAAAAGGCCTTGATTTTGAGCCAGCTCCCGGATAGCAAGTGCCTTCCAAATTTGGCAAGCAATTTGCATTTGCTCAATGCAGGAGCGGTTCGTAGCGAGCCCTCGAGACCGTGGTTGAGATCTGTATTAGACACAAAAACTTGCATATGAGGAGGAGCTAAATGCCGAAACATACCTATGGATGGGTGCCGGACTTGCCAGATCATCGAGACTTTTTGTTCGCGGCTCCGTTAGAGAATCTGGCCTCGCTTCCCGCAAGAGTTGACCTTCGACAGCAGTGCCCAAAGGAAGTCTATGATCAAGGCCAGCTGGGAAGCTGCACGGCGAATGCGATTGCGGGTGCGCTTGAGTTTGATCAAATGAAACAAGGCCTAAAAACGTTCACACCTTCCAGGCTCTTTATTTATTACAACGAACGTGTAATCGAGCACACCGTGAGCGCGGATAGTGGTGCGCAAATTCGTGACGGAATTAAGAGCGTGGGCAGCGTCGGCGCTCCACCGGAGACCGACTGGCCTTATGACATCTCCAAGTTTGCAGAAAGACCTCCGCAAGTGCCGGCGTACAAGCAGGCTCCCCTCGGTAGGGCTCTGCAGTACCAGAGAGTTCCACAGGTGCTCAACCAGATGAAAGGTTGTCTCGCCTCGGGCTACCCCTTCGTTTATGGGTTCACGGTGTACGAGAGTTTTGAGGGCGATGAGGTCGCCAAGACGGGTGTGGTGCCGATGCCGAAGGCTGGCGAGAAGGTACTCGGGGGCCACGCCGTCGTAGCAGTCGGCTACGACGACGCCTCACAACGGTTTATCACACGGAACTCCTGGGGCGCTGGCTGGGGAATGGCCGGGTATTTCACGATTCCTTACGCCTATTTGACGGACAGCAATCTAGCCGATGATTTTTGGACCGTTAGATTGGTCGCCAAAACCGCCGCCGAGCTGGCAGCCGAAAAGGCCGCACAGGCCGCAGCGGCACGACCATGAGCAGTTCACTATAAGCGCAAAAGATCGGCGATCTCAGGTGACCCAGACCGGTACCGAAAGGTGCGTATAGGCCTGGCTGCTTGCTCCCAAGGTCGCCGACACATTTTTCGCCCAATCGAGTGCAAAACCGGTGCACTTTTGGTGCACTTTAACCCTGTCCACCCGAAAAACCTCACGGGAGGCTGATTTTGGGCGGTCGTTCAGGGCGGCAGCAGGACCGCCGAGACTGTGCGTGCGCAGGAATGTCAACCAGTTTTGAGATTTGTCCGTTCCTCCCCGAGTGTTGACCATATACTTCCTGATGCTATCTGGGCAGGGTGGATCGAAAACCGAGTAGCACCAAATGTCCATGGATAGTCTCGGCACTCCACAGCACATTCTCGCGGCTTAAACGTCGGATCAACGCTCGCATTTCCTGGCGTATGGTTGGACGGCCCCCTTTTCGTCGAGATTTCCAGTGCCACCATTGGAGAAAGGCATGCCACTTGCCCACGGTCTTAGGTTTCATCAGCTCGGCTGCAGACTTCCATCCGCTCCACACCCTCCCGAGCAACACCCACAAGAGGCGAAACGCCGGGTGACACCGAGGGCGGGGCTGTCTCTGCTGGGGGATACTTTCTTTGTAAAAGGTGAGCTGACTGCACATGGCTACCATCTCACATCCCAATGAGGCTCGTTGTCGGAAGAAGGCCGAGACAAAGATCAGAGCGTAACCGATCGCCTGCCAGCCGAATTCGAGGGATTCGAGCACCGACAGAAGGGAAAGTTTCAATTCAAGGTTCTCAGGCCCCAAGATAGCCGGAGGCGGGCAGGTATCACAACTTTTTCTAAACTAAATTGTCAGAAATCAAAGGCTAAGAGGTTTTTTCGGGTAGACAAGGCACAGGTAGAAAAGCGTGGCAAAAACGTTCGGACCGCACTTATTGTAGGTTCACTTTGTTATCGCCTACGATCTTCCGCGTCGCTACTCCGCAGCAACAAGCGCCCAGCAAACGATCGCGCTACACACGGTGCTCCACCGCCCGAACCCTTTGTAAATTTGCGCGGCGAGCGCGGCCTGCTGCTTCAGTGTGCCTTCGGCTTTGATTTGTGGATCGGAGACGTTACGCACCGCAATCCAGCGGGGGGCTTTGTTTCCCATTTTGCTTGCGACGAGTCCAAGGACCGCATCCCCCATTTCTGACACATCACCGAGTCCTTGGAGGTGATAGTGATTGTCGGAGGTGTCGAACCCGAAGAAGTCCGTCGTGACCACGGACGACGCGAGCGCGGTTGTCGAGACTCGCACGATCTGTGGCTGGCGGGTGTTGTCCTTTGGTAGTTGTCCCGCGTTGGCCTTGAAGAGCGTCTTGGCCTTGGCGAAATATTTCGTGTTTGGCATGCTGTCCGAATAGTGCGCAGCGTGAAAAGGCTCGCGCTTGAACTTCGAGATACAGTCGAAGCGCACAATCGGACTGACGACCACGTCCCCCACTTCAAACTGTTTACCGATCCCGCCGGCAGTTCCTGTTGTAATGACAAGCTGGGGCTGCACCTCGTCGATGATCTGCCGCCACACGTCTACGTTCGGCAGCTTGGGGCCATCTTGTGACATGTGGGACTCAGACTTGAAGACGACCGCGGAAGTCTGTCCGATCGTCGTCCTCCAATACGCACCCAACCGCTTGGCCAAGCGCGCGGGGCAACCAGCCCGCATCTTGCGGGAGATCGCGGCGTAGTTGTGGGTGTACGGAAAGTAGTCGTTGCGGGAGTCTTTGCCGGGCGTCAACACGCGGCTCAGTGCATGACCTTCGTCGACAGTCCACGTGACGATTAGTACGTCGGCGCGTGGAAGCGGGCCAGCACTTCGCCCGCCAGCCGAAGGCGCGGTTTTCGGCGCGAGTCTCCCCGGCCACGGGATGTCTGTGAAGCGAGCGAGGCCTGTGGCCGTCGTGAATGCGAAGAATTCCTTTCCTTCCGTCGCTTCAGAATCGAAGTCGATAATTTCCCGCTGCAGATTCTCAGAGTCAGGTGACTTGACAGCTGCCGCCTTGACTGCAAACGTTGTCTCGGGCGCGGGAGTGGCAATGGGATCGAATCCGAGATTCCGCTTGGTCCATGCTCGATCGACAATCATTGGCTTTCCTTTCCAGATGATTTACGGACTACCCCGGCAGCGAATTTTTTTCGACCGAACCTAGGAAGAATCGTCTGCCGCCAAGACGCTTCCGACCATCTCCTTGGTCACTTCCTCGAGGAAGCCGATCGGATACTGTTTTTCGTCGGGCTTTCCATAAGGGCAGCCCTTCGGAAACTTCCAGTGGTTGTTCACACAGAAGCTACACGGCCCATCCCCGCGCGATAGGAACCCAGGACTGCCATCCTTCGGATTCGTATATGACAAGCGACCGCTTTGGTACAATTGCTCGAGAACGGCGGCCATCATCCGATGCGGGTCGTAGTAAGC
>Ga0126381_100001125_pt1 | contig 29023 bp, 18 predicted proteins | sample PanSoiMetPlot_28_FD_96465 | JGI IMG/M metagenome (GOLD analysis project Ga0126381, IMG submission 96465) | Tropical forest soil microbial communities from Panama - MetaG Plot_28 | ecosystem: Environmental > Terrestrial > Soil > Tropical forest > Bulk soil | place: Panama | collected 2016-02-17
ATCGATCCACGGCCGTTTCAAGCAGATCTTCAGCAAGCGCAGGGGCAGTTGAAGTCTGACGAAGCGCAACTGGAAGTGAACCGAAAGAATCTGCAGCGAGATATCGAAGTAGGCAGACGACGGTTCGTGTCGGAGAAGGAGATTGATAACCTTCGCGCCCAGGTTTTGAACTTTGAAGGAGCGGTCCAAAAAGATCATGCAGCGATTGATCGGGCGAATTTGAACCTGGAATACTGCTATGTGAAATCGCCGGTCAACGGCCGTACCGGCCGGCGCCTGGTAGATCCCGGCAACTATGTCGGTGTCGGTTCTGACGTACTGGTGAACATTCAGAGGCTGGATCGCGTTTATGTCGATTTCAGTATTTCGGAGAATGACTTGGCCCAGCTTCGCGAGAACATGACTGGCGATTCGCTGAAAGTAGATGTGGATCAGCCTTCCCGACCTGATGCTCTGCGATCGGGATCGCTCACATTTTTGGATAACCGCGTTTCTTCCACGGCGGGATCCGTCCTGTTGCGAGCGACCATCCCGAATGAGGATCGTTACTTATGGCCCGGCCAATACGTCAATGTGGCCCTGACAGTTCAAGTCCTTAAAAATGCCCTGGTCGTGCCGAATCAGACCGTTCAAATCAGTAAAAATGGTCCTTATCTCTTTGCGGTGAACGCTGATAAGACAGTTGATCTCCGCCTGGTAAAGCCTGGAGTTCGTTATCGTGACCTCATTGTAGTGAATGAAGGTGTCAAAGATGGTGAAACGGTTGTTGTTGAAGGCCAGCTTGCCCTGGCCAAAGGGATGAAAGTAAACGCCCAGCCATACCAGCCCTCCAAACCCCAAGGTAGCACGCCTGGCTTAGGAGAAAATACTTCGCGAGGATCATCTGCGGGCTCAGAAAAAGGTGGGGAAACGCGGAAAGATTGAAATCTGCGAATATGACGTTTTCGGATGGAGGATCGGTACGGCTGAGCTTTATCCGGCCATGGCCGGACTCGTCCGCGTGGCAGCCGCACGAGGCTGCGATAAATCGCAGCCCTACCGGCGCTGGGCCATCGCTTCCGAAAGAAAACCGATGAACTTCTCAGAACTCTTCATCCGCCGCCCGATCGCGACCCTCTTGCTGACTATTTCGGTCACGCTTTTCGGCATCGTCGTCTTCCGGAACCTCCCGGTGAACGATCTGCCGGCCGTCGACTATCCGGTGATTCAGGTCACGGTAGGCTATCCCGGAGCGAGTCCGGAAACGATGGCGAATACGGTCGCGACCCCGCTCGAAAAACAATTTCTTCAGATCTCCGGGCTCAATCTTATTACGTCGAGAAACCAAACCGGGCAATCTGTTCTGGTTCTACAATTCGATTTGAATAAACCTTTGGGCGATGCGGCTACCGATGTCCAGGCGGCGATCACACGCGCAACAGGCTATCTCCCGCAAGATCTGCCGCAGCCCCCGTCGTTTCAGAAAACGAATCCAAACGACCAGCCGATTGTTTACCTTGGCCTGATCAGCGACACGTTGCCGGATGGAGCCTTATACGACTACGGCAACACTCAACTCGGCCAACAGATCGCTATCATTAATGGCGTTAGCCAGGTAGGCGTCTACGGTGCTCGAAGCGCTGTCCGTGTGAAAGTCGACATCGATCGACTTTCTTCCCGCGGGTTAACAATGACCGATGTCACGAACGCGGTCGCGGCGGCTACCAGTTACAAAGGTGCGGGTCAACTCGATGGATCGTTTCGCACCTTGTTAATCCAGCCGAACGGGCAGCTCTCGACGACTCAACAGTATGAGAATGTAATTATTTCGCAGAGCAATGACTCCCCTGTTTACCTGAAGGACGTTGCCCGAGTTGTACAATCTGTAGAGGACGAACGAATCACCCGCAGTTTCTGGTCGAGGGACTTTGGCTATGCTGGAGCGAATGTCGTGCTCGCGATTTATCGGCAGGCTGGAGCCAACGCCGTTGAGGTGGCACAACGTATCAAGAGTCTGCTGCCTGAGCTCGAAAGAGAGCTTCCCGGATCGGTGAAGCTAGTTCCGCTTTACGATCGTTCGGTCAACATTATTAACAATGCCCAAGACGTTGAACGCACCCTGTTCATCGCGTTCACGCTTGTTGTCATCGTAATTTTTCTCTTCCTTGGGCGGGCCACTGATACACTCATCCCGGTTGTCGCCCTCCCGCTTTCGCTACTCATCACGTTTCTTGTGATGGGAGCACTGAACTACAGCCTGAACAATCTCACGCTGATGGCGTTAACGCTGGCGATTGGCTTTCTAGTCGATGACGCCATTGTGTTTCTCGAAAATACCGTCCGGTTGATGGAGGCAGGCGCTAAGCCTATGGAGGCGGCAATTCTGAGCGCAAAGCAGATCACATTCACGATCATTGCGATGACCGTCTCGCTGGCTGTCGTGTTTTTGCCGATGGTCATGGTGACTGGAATCATTGGCAGAATTTTTCAGGAATTCTCAGTTACGATCATCATCTCGATTTTAGCTTCCGGTCTCGTATCGATCACGCTGACTCCCATGATGTGCTCGCGCATACTTGGTCAAAGGGGGCACGGGGACCAGACCTGGGCAGAGCGTGTAGTTGGCGGTAGCTTCAAACGGGTGACTCGGGCCTATGGCCGGACCCTACATTTCTTTTTGCAACACCGATCGATCTCCGTGGTGGTATGGGGCGTCAGTTTGGTTGCGACCGTTTGGTTTTTCGGCCAGTTGCCCAAGACGTTCCTGCCAATTGGAGATAGCGGATTTGTTCGAGGGGTGGTAATTGCTCAGGAGGGAGTTTCTCCCCAGCGCATCCAGCAATTGCAAAAACAGGTCGAAGCGATTGTCCAGAAGGATCCTGCAGTCCAGCAAACTTTTACTCTTTCGGGTTTCTCCCGTGGATTCGCACCGAACCAAATGCTGGTTTTGGCCTTTCTCAAAGATATCGGCAAGCGAGACCCAATTAACGTTGTGGTCAGCCGTATGATGCGGAGCATCAGCGTTATTCCAGGTGTCATTCCGTTGCTTCAGGCGAATCCGGTGCTGCAGATTAGTACAGGCGCGACCCAGACCAACCAGGGAAAATATGCATTCGCGATTTCCGGCGTGGACGCACAGCAAGTTTACCGGGTCGCTCAGCAAATGATGGATAAGTGCCGTACCTATCCCGGCTTTGCCAGCGTATCGTCCGACTATTTTGGCAATACCCCGATGCTTGAGCTTAACTTAAACGACCGTCAGCTACAATCATACGGCCTGAATAACGTTAACGTCGAAAACCTTCTCAAAAACGCGTTCTCGCAGAACTACACGTACCTCATCAAAACGCCGGTCGATCAGTATCAAGTCATCGTTGAAGTCGAAGATCAGCAGCGGCGAGATGCCGCCGATATTGGCTCGCTCTATTTTAAGCCAGGTGCTGGCGACCGAATCATCCCGAGCGCCACGGTGGTTGACCCACGGCAGACAGTAGGGATGCAGGCAGTGAATCATTTGAATCAGTTCCCGGCCGTCACGCTCTTTTTCAATCTCAAACCCGACGCGTCGATTGGGGATGCAACGAAATTTATCCTGCGAACCGCGACCGAAACTTTGCCTTCGACTATTCGTGGTGAGTTACAAGGCGAAGCTCAGACGTTCAACGAAACGTTTACTCAGCTTGCTTACCTGTTGTTGGTAGCGGTTTTCATCATGTACGTCATTCTCGGCATCTTGTATGAGAGCTGGCTGCACCCGGTGACGGTCCTTTCGTCGCTGCCGGTAGCAACGGTGGGTGGCTTAATGACTCTGTACTTTTTAAGATCCGAGCTCTCGCTCTACGCCTACATCGGAATGTTTATGTTAATCGGGATCGTGAAGAAGAACGGAATCATGCTGGTCGACTTCGCCGTCGAACAGCGGCGCCTGGGCAAAAATCCGATCGACGCCATTCATGAGGCAAGCATTGAGCGCTTCCGGCCTATCATTATGACTACGTTAGCCGCTTTGATGGGAGCGCTGCCGATCGCTCTCGGATTTGGTGCCGACGGCGAATCGCGCCGTCCGCTTGGCTTGATACTGGTGGGTGGTTTGGTTGTTTCGCAGTTGATCACACTTTATGTAACTCCTGCGATCTACCTCTATATGGAGGCCGTTCAGGAAAAACTGAACGCGCTCTACGCATACCTGAAGGCGCGACAGGGCCGTCCGCTACTGGCTAGATAGAGGCAGAACATGGCGCGCGCCGGGTTTAGCTCGCGCGGAAGCGCGAACCCTACCGACATCGAGCAAAAGCCACAATGGTAGGGTGCGCGCTCCTGCGCGACCTGAAACCACGATCCGACTCGCCTGCTTCGACATCCTCGCGCATGCCAGACATTGAGGGTTCCGCGCAGCGGAATCCTACGGGCTTACCACCGAGGGTGCAGGTTCACACCTCGCCAGAATTTCGGCAAAAAGTTAAAACTTCCCGTCGTCAGTCGAAGCTAAGCATCCGTAGAAGGGCTTTGAAACGATCAAGGGCACGTTGTTGGACCGGCGCGTCGAGACGTGATCGAAAAAATTCAGTGAAGATCGGACGATTGAATCCCATCTAAGATTTTACCGATCGATGACGAGAGAAAGGCGCTCGAAGCGATGTTCAAGGCAGGCTCTAACAACGCGCACAGCTTCAGGAACCATCGAGTTCATTGCAAGCTTTTCGAACGTACTCGAAAGTACTTTCTCCCGAAGCTTTACGGCTCGACAGAAGATGTGCGGGTTCTCACCGGACCATTTGCCGGGATGAAATATCACAATACCTCGTCGTTTGGACCAATTACCCCAAAGTGGTTGGGCAGCTATGAGTGGGAGATTCAGGACCTGGTTGAGCGGATGTGCGTTAACGCGTATGAAAACATTGTAAACATTGGGTCGGCCGAAGGTTACTATGCTGTCGGTTTGGCGTGCAGGAGTCCTCGGTCAAACATTCTTGCGTTTGATATTGATCCCCTCGCTCGCCGTGAAGTCGTAGAATTGGCGAAACAAAACGGCGTCGGTGATCGGTTAGATGTAGGCACCGCGTGCCAACGATTGGACTGGGTTCCTCCCGGAAATAATCTACTTTTCGTCGATATTGAAGGCGCCGAAGGTGATTTTCTTAATCCGCAGACGACGCCGTATCTGCTCCAGTTTGATATTTTGGTAGAACTGTTTGAGCTAGCTCGGTCGGCCCGGGACCTGGAGAGCTTATTGCGTGATAGATTTGAAACAACGCACGTGATCGAACGCAGAACGCAAACCGACCGTACCGAGTGGCAAGCGCGAAATCAGAAAGTTTGGGGAAAACGATTAACCGACAAAGACGTCGCACGGGCGACCAACGAGTTCAGGACAGAACACCAAGTTTGGCTGTGGATTGAGAAAAAGAAGACCGGGAACGTGCGATAACGCCAAGATCCTCCTAAGCCAACCTGCCCTCCATAGCTTCAGGGCAGGAGGAAGCTTACCTCCATCTCGGCGACCTGTCCGCCGTAGCTGTCGCTGCCAGACGCACGGGGCTACCACCTCTCATTTCTCACGTTTCACTTACCGCCGTTCGGTTCCACATTCTCTGAATGAAGATTCCCATGCTTTCCGAAGCTCTCGGCGATGCTGGGTGGAAGTTGCTCGGTGCCAATCAGGTCGATTTGCTGATGGGCAGCCGCGCGAGTTGTTAGTTTTACGCCGATCAGTTTGCTGATGCCGTGCTCCTCCATCGTGATCCCGTATAACAGATCGGACTTCGCAATTGTGCGTTTGTTATGGGTGATCACCACAAATTGGCTTTGAGCAACAAATCGATCCAGAATCTTGATGAATCGGTTGATGTTCGATTCGTCGAGCGGAGCGTCCATTTCATCCAACACACAGAATGGGCTCGGCTTCACCATATAGATGGCAAACAACAGCGAAACCGCCGTCATCGTCTTTTCTCCACCGGAAAGAAGGGAAATCGATTGGAGCTGTTTACCTGGCGGTTTTGCGATGATCTCAATCCCACTCTCGAGCGGATCCGAGTCATCCACCAGAAGCAGATTCGCTTTACCGCCTCCGAACAATTCACTGAACATTTCTTGGAAGTTAGTCTGTATCTGCTCGAAGGTTCCCGCGAACAGCTCTTTGGTGGTCGCGTTAATCTTGTTGATCACATCGAGTAGTTCATTCTTTGATCGGACAAGATCGCCGTGCTGTTCGTCGAGGAACCGCTGGCGCTCCTCCAGTTCGTCGTATTCCTGAATCGCCTCCAGGTTTACCGGCCCCATTGCGTCCAGTCTTTCGGTGATTTCTGCGATGGCCGTTTTGACGAATTCCCAGTCGATCTCCTGTGAGTGTGAGTGCGAGTGTGCGGTTGGAGCACCCGAGTCTGAGACGGGAGCGGACTCAGCGTGTTCGAGGCGTTTTCGTTGTTCGCGGATTGCGACCTGGAAAGCATACCAGTCTGGCTCGAATGTTGCGAGATCGACCTGGTACCGATGCGCGGCATGTTCTTTCAGATGCTCCAACTGCAGATTTAGTTGGGTTGTTTTAACTTCGTGTTGACCGCGCAATTCCTGACAATCGGTTAGCTGCTTGCGAAGGTGCCGCAAATTCAGTTCTACGGCTTCAAGTGATTGCAAACGGGTAGATTTTTCTCGCTGTAATTCGGTGACCTGCGATTCAACAGTTGCTCGATCGGTTTCCAATGTAGAGATCTTGGACCGTAGTGATTCATTCTCCACCGCTAGTTGGTCGACGCGCGCTTTATAGTGATCTATATCTCTGCGCCGGCTTGAAATCAGATCGGTTAACTCGGCGAGGCGTCCGGCGATCGGTTGGCGCTGGCGCTTCAGGTCTTCCTCCCGCTGCTTTTCGGTCGCCACGCGAATCTTTAGCTCGCTCAGGATCTCGACCAGCGAATCTTCGTTTTTCCGCAGGGTTTCGACCTCGGCAAGGGCCATCGTCAACCTTTCTTGAAGCTGGCTTTGCTGAGCTACGGTGGAAGCAACCTCACCTTCCAACGACTGCACTTTTTCTCGCGCGGAATCGAATCGCTGCTGCACAGAATCGCGTTCCCAGGAGAGGCTCTTGGCTTTCCCTTCTGCCTCTCGCAGTTCGCGATCCAGCAAAGAGAGCTGACCCTGCAGTGTCGAGGCATGAATTTGTGCGTGTTGAAGAGCTTCCCGATTCTCGAGAATCCTGCCTTGCAACAGCTCGATTTCGACCAGCAGATCTTCCTTCCGACGCTTTCGTTCCTGAACCAGGACCCGAATGGATCCAGCCTCTCGTCGCAGTTCTCGGCTTTGAATCTTCCGCTGGAGGATGGAGTTACCCATATCCGCACTGGTTCCAGCGATAACGATTCCTTCTCGGGAGATGTATTCGCCGGCGAGCGTAGCCACAGCAAGTTCGGGCGTCGTACGCTTAATCTCGAAAGCCGTTTCGAGGTCTTTCACGAGCAAGACATTTTCCAGAAGCCGATTGATTAATGGGGCAGCAGCCGGTTGAGATTTGACCCGATCAAGCGCCCAAGCCAAACCGCGGTCCGGCACTGTCTGGAGCCGCACCGCGGACTGTTTTGAAAGAAACGGCATCGGTAGGAGCGCTGCGCGGCCGACTTTGTTATCTTTCAACTCAATCGCGATCGCCTCAGCAACCGTAGAATCATGTATGAAAACCGTGCGTAGATGCTGCCCCAGTGCAGCCTCGATCGCAGGGACGAATTCGTTCTCGACCTCGATCAGATTAGCAAGCACGCCAAGAATCGCGGTGCGATACAACTCCAGTCTGCCCAGGCCTCTTAGGACTGCTTCGGTGCCCTCTCCCAGGCCGGCGCCTTCTTCGTTGAGTTGCTTGAGGACATCGAGTTTCGATTCACGCTCGTGTAACGCCCGTTCGTTATCGATGATCTCTTGAACTACTTTCGCCAACTCTTTTTGTAGAGCGGTTTGAGCATGTTGGTTATCCTGGAGCATCTCATGACGGCTTGGTAGTGCCGTCTGAGCCTGCTCGAGCTGGGTCCGGAGCGCTGTGACCTGAGCCGTCAACTGCTCGGTTGTACTGCTTGTTTGAGTTAGCTCTTTTTGCAGCAGTCCCAGTCTGGTTTCACACGTCTCACGTTGGTTGAGTGTGCTGGAAAGCTCGCCGCGCAGCGTCGCAGTTTTGCTCTCGGCCCTTTGAATCTGCCGCTGGAGCTCTTGCGTTGCCTGTTCTGCCCGCTGACGATCCGATCGAAGACGACTGGCTTCGCTCTGCTGTTCCTGCAGATGTTGTTCTTCCGCTCGAAGAGTCTGGAAGATTTCTTGAAGCTGATGATCAGTCTCTTCCAGTTGGGTTTGTTGAACCAGCAGTTTTTCCTCTGCCGCCACAATGTCGGACTCGTGGCGTTGAGACAGCGCTTGGGCCTCCTCGATTCGTTCCTCGTTAAATGCGATCCGGTGCGTCGCAGATTCTGCCTGATTTCTCAGGTCTTGAACCTTTTGCCGGGCCAGAACGCTCTGCTCTTCCAGAGCATCGAGCTCGCGACGCTGCTCGGTTAATCCGAACTCTTGCGACTCTACCTGATCAGCGAGGGATTGCTGCAAGTCACGCAATCGCTGGATTTCCTTTTCCAACACTCTGATCTCCTGCTGAGCTCCATCGTGGGTACGGCGGCTGGCGTGCGTATCAAGCGCTTTTAAATTCTCAAAGAGGCCCTTGTAACGGCGTGCCTTACCGGCCTGGCGTTGCAAGGAACCTATCTGGCGTTTTACCTCCTTCATGATATCGGCCAGACGAATCAGGTTCGCGTCGGTGTATTCCAGTTTACGCAACGCTTCTTTTTTCTGCGCCTTGTACTTCGTAATTCCGGCGGCTTCCTCAAAAATTGCGCGGCGATCTTCCGGCCGGGAGCTAAGAACCAGATCGATTTTGCCCTGCTCCATGATCGAATAGGCCGTGCGCCCGATCCCGGTGTCCATGAATAGCATCTGGATATCTTTGAGCCGGCAGCTGGTTTTGTTCAGCAGATATTCCGATCCGCCATCCTTGAAAACTCGTCGCGTGATTCGGACCTCGTTATATTCCGTGCCGAGCTCTTTCTCGCAGTCGGCGAAAGTCAATGAAACCTCTGCCATGCCGACACCCTGTTTGCTGTCGGTCCCACTGAAGATCACGTCGGCCATCTCACCGCCTCGCAGAGCCTTTGCCGACTGTTCCCCCACCACCCAGCGGATTGCGTCCAGAACATTCGACTTCCCACAGCCGTTCGGGCCGACGATTGCGGTGATTCCAGGATGGAAATCGAGCACTGTTTTGTGGGCAAACGACTTAAACCCGACCAACTCGAGGGACTGCAGGTACATGGCGGTGTTAGCGAAGAGGTTAATCGCGGGAGGAGTCAGTGACAAGGTCAAATATACAATGTATAGGGCCCTTGACCGCTGAACACCCAAGATATTGGGGTGAGGCCGTTTGGCGTTTGGCGTTTGGCGTTTCGCGCGCCGCCCCGGAGAAGCGAAGGACGTTAGCCCAGCGCTTCAGCCTGGGTCCACAAGGAAAAAAGGATCCGCCATGAGAGCGGCTGAAGGCGTGCACAACTCCATGTCACCGAAGTACCACCGGCGCCCCCGCCAAACGCCAAACGCGAAACGCCAAACGCCAAACGCCAAACGCTAAACGCTAAACGTCCATGGACTCCTCGAAGATGTTTTGCTAGAGGAGTTCATGAGCCAATTAGACGATCTGATTGAATTCTTGCGGTTCCCCTCAGTTTCCGCTGACGCCCAGTTTAAGCCCCAAGTGGAAGCCTGTGCCGATTGGCTGACGGGGCGTCTGCAAAAAGTAGGGCTTCAGGTTCAGAAATTTCCGACCGCAGGCCATCCGATTGTTGTTGCACGCAACCAACACAAAGCCGGGAGAAAAACAGTTTTGATTTATGGCCATTACGATGTGCAGCCGCCGGATCCGCTGGAGCTCTGGGATTCCCCTCCATTCGAACCGGTGATCCGGGGAGACAAAATCTTCGCGCGAGGATCGACCGACAACAAAGGGCAGATTCTTGCGCATATTCTGGGAGTCGAAGGAGCACTTAACGAAAAAGGCGATCTGCCAGTGAATTTGATTCTCTTGGTAGAAGGAGAAGAGGAGGTCGGAAGCCCTAATCTGGAAGGCTTTCTCAAAGAACACCGGTCAGCGCTTCAGATGGATGTGATTGCGATCTCAGACACCGCAATGGTCGCTCCCGGCATTCCAACCTTTTCGTATTGCTTGCGTGGCGTTCTTTGTTTGGAAGTTCGCCTTCGCGGTCCGTCGGCTGACCTGCATTCCGGAATTTTCGGTGGTTCGGTCACAAACCCAGCGACCGTCCTGAGCCGGCTAATTGCCAAGCTTCACGATGAAAAGGGTCACATCGCGGTTCCGGGGTTTTACGATCGGGTTGCGCCTCTGGAAGAGTGGGAGCGTCAGCTCTGGACGAAGTTGCCTTATACCGAGGAGCAGTGGCGAGCGACTACAGGTGCACCGAAACTTGGTGGAGAAGAGGGATACACTTTTCTCGAGCGTGTATGGGCTCGCCCAACCGCCGAAGTCAATGGCTTTGCTAGCGGGTATCAGGGAGAAGGCTCTAAAACGATTATTCCATCTCGAGCAATGGCCAAACTTTCATTCCGGCTGGTGCCAAATCAGGATCCTGCAGAGGTGAGAGCAGTTATTACGAACTTTTTGAAAACTGAGTGTCCTGATACGGTTGAGATGGAAATCATCGATCAACATTCGGGCAGGCCATATATCGTGAAACCGGATACCGTTTTTGGCAAAGCGGCACAAAGGGCTTTGGCGAGAACATTCGATAAACCTGTCGCTTTCATTCGCGAAGGAGGCAGCATTCCAATAACCCAGACATTCAAAGAAGTGCTCGGAGTGGACACTTTGTTGCTCGGGCTGGCGCTTCCAGACTGCAAGGCCCATTCACCTAATGAAAATTTTGCCATTGATAATTTTTACGCCGGGATTCGTCTAAACAGGCATCTGCTGGAAGAAATTGCCAGTGCAGCATGAAGAGAATCGTCCTTGCGGCCGTTTTGAGCTGTTTTGTAACCACATTGGCATGTGGTGATGACGATACGTGGCATAATATCTATCATTCGTTGAAGCGCTTTTTTATTGGAGAAGATCAAAAAACTCAAACCGTTCAGCATCCGAAGAGGAGCGCGAAAAGGTCGCATCACGCTCATAAACCGGTGGCGAAAGCATCGCCAACTCCGATGGTTTTGCCGAGTGCGAACCCCGAAGGATCACCGGGACCGACAACTGAGTCTTCGACGAGCGAGGGGCAATCATCTCGACAAGGAGCCGTAGGGAATCAGGCATCGGGTCAAGACCCATCATCGGCTCCTGCAACCCAGTCATCTCCAGCAGTAGTGCCGGCGCCTGCATCCCAACGAAAGACTGCGGCGCAGCCAACACCTGCGGTGCAGCCGGCACCTGTTGCACAGCCAACTCCTGCGACGCCGCAGGAAAAGCCGGTCCCGACTCCTGTTCCAACGCCTGAGCAGGCCGCTCCCGATGTTAAAGAGAGCACTGAGAGTAGGGCCGGCACCGAGAACAACGTGGCCAGTCTGCGACCTCAGGCGCTTCAGGAATTTTCGGAACAGCCTCCACCGGTTCAGCAGCTTATACGAAATGCGCTGGCCCTCACCCGCCAGCAGCTCAGCTATCGATACGGTTCCGCCGACCCGAGTTCCGGAGGCATGGATTGCTCCGGATTCATCTACTATGTGTTGAAGAACGCGGGTTATGATGCCGTTCCCAGGGACTCAAGTGAACAGTATGCTTGGGCGAGGAAGAATGGCGAATTTCACGCTGTACTAAGTCGGAGCATCAAAACCTTTGAATTGGCCGACCTGAAACCGGGCGACCTCATGTTCTGGTCCGGCACTTACAAGACAGAAAGAGAATTCCCGATTACGCACGTCATGATCTATCTCGGCAAAGAGAAAAAGTCCGGAAAACCGGTAATGGTGGGAGCGTCAGAAGGTCGTAGCTATGACGGCGTACGGCGCTTCGGCGTGAGCGTTTTCGACTTCAAAATGCCGAGCGGGAGGGCTAATGACAGTGATCCCGACCTTATTCCGAAATTCGAAGGCTACGCTTCTATTCCCGGTCTGCGAGAGCCGGCATTGAGCGCAAATACCTCGAAAACTCAGGTAGACCTGCAAGAAGCTACTCCGGCGCCAAAGAAGCATAAGAAATCGCATAAAGCCGAAGAGTAGTTCGAACCGCAGACCTGTTCGCCATAGTCCGGCCGCGGCCGGACGAAGGTGGATTTCGCCCATTCCGCAGATTTTCAAAGGGGAATTGTGCTTGGCAACCTGTCCAGTGTGTGCCGTATCATTTCGGCCGTGCGTCATCTGATCTCAAAAAGAATCTGTTCAATCTGCGTAATCTGCGGTTCCATTCTTGCGCTTCTTCAAGGCGGCTCCCGAGCCGCAGAGACAGATATGCAGTTCCGTTTGGTGATTCATGGTGGAGCTGGGGCGATCAAGAAAGAAAAGATGACTCCTGAAAAGGAGGCTGCTTACCGCGCCGCTTTGGAAACTGCTTTGCGGGCGGGCTGCGGCGTCCTGTCAAAAGGAGGAGCTGCTTTGGACGCGGTCATTGCGAGTATCAAAGTGATGGAGGATTCGCCTTTGTTCAACGCCGGGAAAGGTGCGGTTTTCAATCACGACGGCAGGAACGAGCTGGATGCTTCGCTCATGGATGGGCGTACCCTGGCTGCGGGAGCGGTAACTGAGATCACAACACTGAAGAACCCGATTGTCGGTGCACATCTGGTGATGACCAAATCGAAGCACGTAATGCTCGCCGGAAAAGGAGCAGACGATTTTGCAGCTGCTCAAGGCGCGGAAACCGTATCACCAGATTACTATCGTACGGAAGAGCGATGGGAGGAACTTCAAAAGGCAAAAGAGAAAGAAGAAAAGGAGGAGAAAGACGGCAATAAACACACCAGCCTCCAGCTCGAAGAAAAGTTTGGAACAGTTGGGGCCGTTGCGCTCGATCAGCGAGGCAATCTCGCCGCTGGAACATCGACCGGCGGTTTGACCAACAAGCGATTCGGCCGGATCGGAGATTCGCCGATTATCGGTGCCGGTACTTACGCGGACAATGAAAGCTGTGCCGTATCCGCAACCGGACAAGGCGAAATGTTTATTCGTGCGGTCGCGGCGCACGAAGTTTCCGCCTTGGTGAAATACAAAAAGCTCAGTGTCGAACAAGCCGCGCAAGTCGTTCTGGACAAAGTACACACACTCGGCGGCAGCGGTGGCTTGATAGTTTTGGATCGCGACGGCCATTTCACCATGCCATTCAATACAGACGGTATGTATCGCGGAACGATCGGCCCGGATGGAAAACCGGAGACGGCGATTTACCGGTAGAGGGGGTGTTTCGTAGCGCGGTGGAAATCCCGGGGGCGATGACCGGCGCCTCTGGGGTGGAACGCGCTCCCAATCTCGTCATCCACGTCATCTTCTCCGCGAAGAACCGACAAACACCATCTCTACTCTTCCGAACTCGCCGTCTTGCTCCTTGCCTCCTGGACAAGCTGCGCCTTCAACGTGTTCAGCTCCGCGGACAACCCGACAGGATAGAGATGCGGATTAAGGAGGCGTTTTACACCGGCATAGAAGCGACCGAGTTCGCGGGTGACTATGTTGCGCATCTCGTGAATCGACGGTGGGTCGTATACCAGCTTGCCGGATCGAAAAATTGGCATCAACAGATCATGGTGTTTGGCTCCGGCAGGAGCTCGTCGTTGCAACGTGACATCGGCAATATCGATCAGCTTGCGCCCAGGGTCGCGCTCGGACAATTGATCATAAATCATGTCCGCAAAATACTCGTCGTTGTACTCAAATCGCCGGACTTGAAGCGCACCGGGATTCGAAATCTTAGCGACCTGTTCTGATAGCTTAATCTTGTGTTGCCAAGGGCCACCTTTTTTCCGAATTGCCCCTAACTTGTAGACTCCTCCCAGAGCCGGCTGGTCAAATGCAGTGACAAGTTTGGTGCCAACGCCCCACTGATCAATAACGGCTCCCTGTTCGTGTAGACTCGCAATGATGTGTTCATCCAGATCGTTACTGGCAAGAATTTGCGTCCTTTGAAAGCCCGCTTCATTTAGCAGCCGGCGGGCCTGGATGCTTAAATATGCTAAGTCGCCTGAATCGAGACGGATTCCATAGAGTTCTTTGCCTTGGGCGCGCAGCAGTTTGCCGGCCTCAATCGCATGTCGGACACCCACTAACGAATCGTAGGTATCCACCAGGAAGACACAGTTGCCGGGCATCGTTTCCGCAAACGCTTTGAACGACTCCAGCTCGCTTCCGAAAGACATTACCCAGCTATGCGCATGCGTACCGCGAACTGGAATCCCAAAAACTTTTCCAGCCAAAACGTTTGATGTCGCCGCGCAGCCGCCGATGTAAGCAGCTCGGCTTGCGGCTAACGCACCGTCTGGTCCATGGGCCCGCCGGAGCCCGAATTCAAGGACGGGAGCCCCTCGGGCTGCCAGACAAATGCGAGCAGACTTTGTTGCGATCAGCGTTTGAAAGTTGAGGATGTTTAGCAACGTGGTTTCAAGCAGTTGACACTGCAGAAGCGGCCCGATGACTCGTACTAGAGGTTCATGCGGAAAGACTACATTGCCTTCAGGAATCGCATCGACGTCGCAGGTGAAGTCGAGCCTCGCTAGGTAATCGAGGAAGCGCTGCTCAAAGAGCGGTTTGCCGTCGTTTCCTTTTAACTCTCCCAAGTATTGAAGGTCGTCCGATTGAAACGCGAACTGATCAAGGTAACTGATCACGTCGGCCAACCCGCAGGTAACGGTGTAACCGCCATTGAATGGCTGTTGTCTGAAAAAGAAGCTGAAGACCGCGTCGTGCTCTAGCAGGCCGTTCTTCCAGTAACCATAGGCCATGGTCAGCTGGTAAAGATCGGTCAGCAGCGCCGGGGATACGCGATCTTCTTGGGTCATTTGAAATAGACTAGAATATGCGAATAGCCCATTGGTTCGACGGCAACGATTGTCCGCGAACGCTACGCACATCGCCTACGGCTTTCTCGCATTCTATTTTCCCTCGATCCATTTGATAAACGCGCTCGGCCCGCCATCAACGTAACCGACAACCCGTTTGACCTCTTTGCCGCGCGAGTCAAGCAGGACGTAGGTTGGGTATCCTTCGATCGAGTATTGTTGTTGAAGCTGATCGTTTTGTTGCATCTCGCCTGGTGGCAGCTTTTTCCTTCGTGGGTAATCAAGTTTCACTAGAACGAGATTCTTGGAGGCGAAGTTTTCGAATTGCGATTTGCCCAAGACTTCGCGGTCCATCTGTATGCAATAAATGCACCAGTCTGAGCCGGTGAAATCGAGCAGCACCTGCTTGTTTTCTTTCGCAGCTTGAGCAAGCGCCTGCTTGTAGTTCGTCTGCCAGAGGTCCGCTTTGTCAGCAGCTGCGTGAAGCGAAAAGAAAGGTGCAAAAGCCAGGATTACAAAAACTGTTCCGGCGAGGGATCGGATTTTGGTTAATTCCATGAATACTCTTAACCCGAATATCTCGCAGCTTCAAAAGGGTGCGTGTACGGCTTTTGCCGCATTTCATGACGCTCCTTCAGAGCGGCCAGTCGGCGTTCGGAGTACCCAGGACTTCAGCCCCGACTTACTCCACGCCGTTACGCCGTTACGCCGATACGCCGATACGCCGTTTCCATCGCCTTCTGTTTGCGGGCCCTGCCGCGCTGTGGTCCCTATGTCAAAAAAAAGTCCACTTCTTCTTCGTAGGTCCGAAATGGATCAGGCATGGCTAGGTAATCCTGGCTATCCAGGGCAATCGAATCCCAATTCACAATGTAAGGGAGATGCTTTTCCTGAAACCGAGCGATAGCTTTAGATCTACCTTTGGCTCGGGTCGATCCTGGCGGTTGGCGGGTCGATTCTTCTCGACGCACGCTCGCATTGAATTCGCCGATCGCCTTTGCCGGTTTCAGCGCAAAGAAAAGTCCGCGTGCCGGGTTTATATTGTGGTACTCGAGGTCCAAGCTCTGCAGCCAAGGGTCTTGCCAATTAACGCCTTCCTCTTCCATAAACATGGTAAGAAGCCATTTCTTGGAGATCCAATCGACGCCGCCGATCAAGAGCTCAGGCTTATTTCGGATGGCGTCCAAGGTGAAGCTCCAGCTTTCGAGTATCCAGTTGGTTTCCTCATCCTGGCCGAAAAGATAACGATGAGCGTGCTCGAGAAACTGATATTGAATGTCGAGCGCATCCTGACGGGATCCATCGTCCATTTCGACCAGCCATTTCTCATCGGAATCACGAGATATCTCGCGCGTTGCCAGGACAGCGTCCCGAAGAATCAGATGCGTTGGCAGAAGATTCTCCTCCAGTAGCGTAAGCGCACACGCAGTCGTCCCGACTTTTAGAGCAGTCGCAAACGGACTCATGTTCGAGTCGCCAATCAGTAAATGCAGGCGACGATATTTGCGATAGTCTGCAAGCGGCTCATCGCGGGCGTTGATGATCGCCCGATTAAACTGCACCCATTGGTAGATATCGTTCACGATATGATCGGCACGTTGGCTGATCTGAAAGTTGACGCGACCCGGCCGATCAGGCATTTCGAAATCGAACGCGAGCGGATTTGCTTGTCCCACGCGTCCAGCTCCGGCGAAGATCTGACGCGTCGCGAGAAAGGCAAGCAAAGAACCGAGTACTTCCGGAGTAAACTGGGCTTCCCGGTGCATAAGATAATTCTCATGACAGCCGAAAGTAGCTCCGGTGTGATGATCGATATTGTTTTTTAAGAACGCGACCTGATCGCAAACGCCCAGTTCGTTGAGTGCTCGATTCAAAAGTAAGTCGCCCGCGATGTCGGACGATACGAGATCCCGGAGGGAGAGGCATTCTGGGGAAGAATATTCCAGATGTCCCATGTCGAGGTAGAGGCGGCCTCCATTTAAAAGAAAACCGCCGTTTCCCGGCGGTTCTTCGTAGTCGCGATAATGTAGATCGATGGCCCCGACCTGACACTTGCGGAAAAGGTGGTTCTTGACCTTCGCCGGCCACGCATCGGCCTGGCTCTGAGCTTGATCTTCCGATATCAGGCAACCGTACTCTGTCTCAAGACCGGCGATTCGATTCATTATCGGCCAGTCTCGGATGAAAAAGGGATAAGGGCAAGGGAAGGAACGCCGGCATCGCCGTCAGCGCCGGTAATTGAAAAATCCTCGCGCCGTCTCGCCCTCTCCGATGTCGCCGATGCCGGCATTGACCTCGATGTCGGTGCCGACAGCGTTAACTACACTCCCATCATTGCGGCGTAGGTGAGGGGCTCTCTTTTTTTCGTTCCCCTTTCTGCGGCTCGGCTTGATGCTGACGCGCAGCTTCGGCGGCCCGCTGCTGTTCGGCAGCGCTTCGCTGAGCAGCCTGCTGTTGAGCCGCTTCCTGTTGACGACGCGCAGCTTCCCCTGCGCGTTGTTGTTCGGCAGCTCTTTGCTGAGCGGCTTGTTGCTGAGCCGCTTCCTGTTGACGACGTGCAGCCTCCGCTGCGCGCTGTTGTTCTGCTGCCCTTTGTTGAGCGGCTTGTTGCGCCGCTTCCTGTTGATGCCGGGCAGCTTCTGCTGCGCGCTGCTGCTCTGCAGCTCGTTGCTGGGCAGCTTGTTGATGGGCAGCCTCTTGCTGGCGATGGGCCGCTTCAGCCGCTTTTTGCTGTTCAGCCGCCTTTTGTTGCGCTGCTGCGGCCGCCTGACGCTGCGCTTCCTGTGCTTTCTGGGCTTCGGCTTGGCGCTGCTGCTCTAACTGCTGAGCCTGATTATTTGGCTGCTGTGTCGGTTTCGGTTGCGCGGGTGGCGCAGTAGCTGGCTGGCTCTTTGGTTGCTCAGCAGGTTTGACCGGTGCAGGAGGCGCTCCCGGTTGTTGTGAGGCCGGTTTCGTTTGCTCCGCTGGCTTCGGCTGTTCTACTGGTTTGGCGGCCGGAGGCGGAATTGCCGAAGGTTTAGGTGCGGTCGCAGTCTCAGGCGTAGGCTGCGGCGCTTGCGCTGGCTTCTGCAGACCTTGGTGCTGGCGTTCCAGATCCTGGCGTTGTTGCTCGATTTGTTTACCCCCCTGTTCAATTTGCTGGCGCTGCTGGTCGGCTGTTTGGGGAGCAGGAGGATTCTGCTTCGCCGTTTCCCCAGGCTTTTGCTGGGCTGCAGGCGGTGGCTGGGCTGCAGGCGGTGGCTGGGCTCCAGGTGGCTGTCCCTTTTGCAGCGCTACTTTTTGCTGTTCAAGTTGAGCTTTCTCTGCTTCCAGCTTTTGCCGCTGGGCGGCGAGTTGATCTGGCGGCAACTGGCCGGGCTTCTGCGGTTGCGGCTGCCCAACTGCTGTGGGCGAGCCCTTAGGCTCTATTGCGGCGGCAGCAATGACCGGTTTCGGAGGTGGCGTAGGCCGGGCTGGCAAAGTCTTCGGTACCGGCGGAGCCGATGTTTGGAGCGCCTGTTTCACCTGCTGCGCTTTGGCAGGATCAATGTTTTGCCAGCCGCGTTCGACCTGCGCGTTCTTGATCGGTTGAGCCGCTCGTGGCGCCGCAGTTGCCGCTACCTGTAATTTGGGCGGAGGTGCAACAACCTGAATCTGGTTCCCTGCGGCGACAGTTTTGTAATTCGCGTTTGCTTGAGTCTGCGGCTGGTAATTGATTTGGTATCGCTGGATCTGGTTATTGGTTATCTGGGCAATACGCTGGTACTGTGGACCGTAGGTGTTAATAACAGTATTGTTATAGGTAATGTTCGTGCTGTTGGTCGTCCGATTGATGATCGCTACGTTCTGTTGTTCCGGGATAACGACCTCCCGGTAGTTCGGACGAATCATGTCTGCGACTCTCAAGAAAATGTAGGCGGCCGGCCCGATATCGTAGTAGCTATCGACCCAACCTTCGACCCGAACACTTGGGCTAGGTTCAAATTCAGGTGGCAACGGGGCCCAGCCTACGGTGTCATCATCATCTGTCTGCCTCCAGGAGACCCAGGCCGGAGCCCACTCATTCCCAGGGATCCATACCCAGCCTCTGCCTCTGATTCGTATCCAGCGCCCGTAATGGTACGTTGCCCATCCGAAATCTTCGTTGGAAACCCAACACCACCCGCGATCGGTATAAGCCCAGCGACCGTCAGTATACGGTCTCCATCGATCATCTCGTTCTGCCACATTCGGCTGCCAGACGTAGCCGTAGGTATCGTCGTGGTACCAATTTCCTTCCGGTTGAAGGCGATCGTAGAAAACGTCGTACGAGCCGGCGCGATCCTCTTCTGAAACTGTAGAAGCGTAGGACGGTTCATGCCCTCGAGGACGCGATTCTTGTGGCGCTTCGGCCGGTGCCGATTGCGGCGCAGCGGGAGCGGCCGCGGCTTGTGCACTTTGCGCTTTCTCTGCTTCAAATCGCTGTTTTTCTGCATCCAGAGCTGCTTGATCCGCCGCGAGTTTGTCTTTTTGACTCTGCAGCTCCAATTGCTTCTCCTGATCCTCAAGCTGCCGGATTCGGTCGTTCAGAGCCTGAATCTGAGCGGAGTTATCTTGCTGCTGGTTACACGAGGCGAGGGCAAGCATGCATGCGAGGCAAGCAAGCGGGAAAAAACTTCTTCTCATATGAGAGCGGTGTATTGGACAGCGTGCATCTCTGCAATGTTCAACCCGCGGATGGTGCGGCGGTTTCGCAGAGCATGGGTGTGAGTGCAAGTGTGAGTGCGAGTGCGAACGCGTGCGCGAGTGTGAAATGCAGAGCGGCTTGGGTACACGTCAGGCCAGCAGTAAGGCGAGCGCCAGTACTCACCGTTCTACGGCCTCATCCGCTTGCCAGGTCGATGAGGTCCCAGCACCAGTTTGAAGATCCGAGGTGCTGCGCGGCGATGTGAGCCCACCCCAAACTGGTTCTGGCCACCCTACCGACGATGAACCATGAACGCTGGCAGCGGTGAACCGAAAACTGAAAACCGAAAGCCCGCGAGTACCCACACTCTACTGTGGCGGCGGCTGTTCACGTTTCCGCTGTTCTTCTTGTTTCTGTCGCTCCTGGCTTGGGCGCTGCTCCTTTGGAGCTTCTCGCTGCTGCGCGGGACGCTGCTGTTCGCGAGGTGGCTGCGGTCGCTGCTCTTGCGCCGTACGTTGCTGGCTCTCTCTAGCGCGCTGTGCCTCTTGAGTTCGCTCCGCCTCTTGAGTTCGCTGTACCTCTTGAGTTCGCTGTTGAGCTTCACGAGCGCGTTGAGGCTCTTGAGCCGCCGCCTCTTGTTGAGAGCGAAGCTGTGCCTCTCGGGCCCGCTGAGCTTCCTGTGCTTGTTGCGCCTGCGCTTCTCTTGCACGTTGGGCCTCTTGAGCGCGTTGAGCCTGTTCCTGTTGCTGTTGTTTCTGAGCCTGCGCTTTTTGAGCTTCCTGTGCCTTTGCTTTTTCTTCATCCGCCCGCTGCTGTTCCGCGGCGCTGGCGCCGGGGGCCTTTGGTGCCTGTTGAGCGGCGGCCGGAGGTTGTTTTTGCTCAGCCGGGCTTACCGGCGATCGTTGTTGTGCCGCTCCTGATTTAGCAGCGGGCGACGCCGATGGTGGTTGTTGTGCGGCGCCAGGCTTCGCTAGGGGGGCAGCGCCGGCAGGCGGCTGTTGAGCGGTGCCCGGTTTCGCGGGTTGGCCAGGTTGAGGAGCAGGAGATCCAGGCTGTGCACCCGGTTTTGCGACAGCGGCCTGAATCTGCGGCTTAGGCGGTGGCGCCGGTTTGGGAGGAAGATTTGCTGGCGGCGGAGCCTGTTGCGCAAATTTCTGTTTCAATTGTTGCGCCTGCGCAGCGGGGACGTTCTGCCATCCGCGATCGACCTGAGCTTTACCAAGTTGTTTGGTAACCGCCGGTTGCTTGCTGGCGACCGGGTTCAGTTTCGGCGGCGGAGCGACAACATTGAGCTGGTTTCCTTGCGCCGCGGTTTTGAATCCCGCATTAGGCTGCGTCTGTGCGGCATAGTTCACTTTGTAAGTTTGCAGGGGGTGACCCTGTTGCTGAGAGATCTGTGCGACGGTCTGGTATTGAGGGCCATAGTTGTTAATGACCGTATTGTTGTAAGTGATATTAGTGATGTTTGTTGTCCGATTGATGATCGTCACGTTTTGCTGAGGAGGCAGATAGTATCCTCGGTAGGATGGTCTCCAGAAGTCATGGAAACGGATGAACGTGAACGCTATTGGACCGATGTCGAAGTAGGTATCGCACCACGATGAAACGCCGACGCCGACGCTAACGCTGCTTTCAGGGGGAAGCGGCGCCCACCCACAATAGTCGCCATCATCACTTTGACGCCAAGAGACCCACGCAGGCGCCCACTCGTCGCCCGGAACCCAGGTCCAGCCAACGCCTGATACACGCACCCAGCGGCCGTAATGATACGTTGCCCATCCGAAATCTTCGTTCGAAACCCAGCACCATCCGCGATCTGTCCATACCCAATGTCCCTCTGAATATGGGCGCCAATCGGAATCGCTCGCGACGTCCGGCTGCCAAACGTAGCCGTAATCATCGTCGTAGAACCAATGTCCCTCAGGCGCTAAACGATCGTAAAAAACATCGTAGGTAGCTGACACCTCCACGTCTTGCGCCTTCGCGCGGAATGAGAGCACCGGGACCGTTATAGCGGCCAAACAGGCGAGGGGAAGGAGTCTTTTAATCATAAATAACCTCTAGGTGTTTGACCGAATGGCGCTATCGACTATTCGACCGAGCGAGTCCGAAAAATCAGTTGCAAGAACTAGCGCTCCCAATGATTGATTTCCGATGAATTCAGGAGTCCGGGTCCGTTTTGCACCGTCCCCAACAGGTTTTCTGCACGTGGGAGGCGCAAGAACCGCGCTATTCAATTGGCTTTTTGCGCGTCATAACGGCGGGACCTTCGTCTTACGCATTGAGGACACTGACAAGAGCCGGGAAAAGGCTGAAGCCGTTCGAGTTATTTACGACGGACTTCGTTGGTTGGGGCTTGATTGGGATGAGGGAGCCGACCGAGGCGGCGATTATGGCCCCTATTTTCAAAGCGAGCGGACCGAAATTTACGAACGCTACCTGGCGCGGCTTCAACAGAAGGCTCTGGCTTACGAAGATCAAGGTGCGATTCGGTTTCGTTCTCCCCGTAAGCCGGTGGTCCTGAATGATTTGGTCTGTGGCCACATCGAGTTTGATCGAAGTCACGATCCGGATATGACGATACGACGTCCGGACGGTTCCTGGATCTTTCATTTTGTGAATGTGATCGATGACGCCGAAATGCGAATCTCTCACGTCATTCGAGGAGAGGACCACTTGACAAATACCGCTAAGCATTTGGAATTGTATGACGCGCTGGGAATTCAACCGCCGAACTTTGCTCATATACCGCTAATCCTGAATCGGGACGGTTCAAAGATGAGTAAGCGGGATGAAGGAGCGACGCTGGCGACATACATGGAACAAGGGTACGCTCCGGAAGCGCTAAGAAATTTTCTTTGCCTTCTCGGTTGGTCTCCAAAAGACAACCGTGAGAAGATCGACATCGAAGAGGTGATCAAGCTGTTTGACCTGGGAAAGGTCAATCGCCGAAATGCCGCATTCGATCTGGATAAATGTTACTGGCTGAACGGCCAGTACATCCATCAGATGTCGCTCACTCGATTCAGAGAATTAAGTGAACCGTTTATCCAAAGGGCGGGCATTAAGATCACAGACGAATCGTACCTCTTGAAGGTGCTCGAGATCGTGAAAGAAAAGATCAAACTTTTCAAAGATGTTCCTGACTGGATCAGTTATTTCTTTACGGAAGATTTTCCGTTTGAAGGTGAGGCGGTCGAAAAGACTTTGCGTAAGCCTGGTGCATTGGATCGCTTGAGCGCTCTTCGGCAAAGCTTTTCGAAACAAACCGAATGGACAGCGGTGAGCCTGGAAGCGGCTTTAAAGCAGCTTGCGGCGGAGACAGGTGTTAAAGCCGGAGACCTGGTGCATCCGGTTCGCGTCGCAGTGAGCGGCCGTTCAATAGGTCCGAGCTTGTATCATATGCTGGAGGTCATGGGCAAAGACCGAGTACTTCAGCGCATCCAGCGCGCATTGACTCAATTCGGTTCGCCTGAATTTTGGCCCGAATGCTTATCGGGATAACCAGGTAGCCTGATGCGTGTGCTGACACTCGAAGATCTTCGGAAGGAGTTGCCCGGTGATGTTCGTTTGTTGGTCGTTGGCGATCCGGTAGAGCATTCGCTTTCGCCAGCGATACACAATGCCGCTCTCGAATATCTCAGCCTTCCGCATCGGTACGGCCGTCTGCGGATCGCAGCTGAAGATCTGGCGACTGGGTTCGAATTGATGCGAAACCGGGAGCTCATCGGCTGGAATGTAACGTTGCCCCATAAACTGGCTGCTAAAGTTCTTGTCGACTTCTTGAATCCGCTCGCAGAGCGAGTCGGTGCCGTCAACACTGTAGTGGCAAAGTCGGGCCGCCTCTTCGGATATAACACTGATTGTGAGGGGTTGGTGGCTGCGATCGCCGAGTCGTTTGGCCAGGAAGTGACAAGCTTTCGAGTTGCGCTCTTGGGCGCCGGGGGTGGGGCAGGTCAAACTGCGGCACGCTATCTATGTGAACTTGGAGTTCCGAGAATTGTCTTAATTAATCGAACGATGAGTAAAGCAGAACAGCTCGCCGAACGGTTGCGCGATACTCTGCCGCAATCACCAGATCAGCCCGCGAAATCAACCGAAATTGAGGTTGCCGCTTGGGACGCTTTCCCAGTCGTTTGTCCAACGGTCGATTTGATCATTAACGCTTCATCGCTTGGCCTGAACAACGACGCGGTTGATCCAGGATTCGATGCTATCGGGCCGAGGCACCTGTTTTTTGACATGGTCTATGGGCCGCAGGAGACACCGCTGGTCCATTTTGCCCGTTCAAAAGGGGCGCGAGCAGCCGATGGGTTATTAATGCTATTGTTTCAGGGCGTCCTTGCCTTTGAGATCTGGTTCGGAAAACCTGCTCCGGTTGAGGTCATGCGGCGGGCCCTATTTGCCGCTGCCGGCCGGAAAGGCTAAAAAAAGATGTGCTAAGAACGCTATGAAAGCCGAGAATGTCAGAAACGGCGCCAACGGGCATGAGTCCCCGATGCAACAATCGCAATCTAGAGTTGTATCCGTAGTAGAGCAGAAGCAGCCCCCCATAGGAGGAAGACTTGGGACACGAAACACGCTTATCGAATCACTGCTCGAGGTTGCGAAGAACGCTCGTTGTACTGACTTAAACGAGTGCCGGAGCGTGCTTCAAAGCGCTGCCGAAGAACAGCGTTCACTGATCCGGGCAGTGCTTGACGCGAAAATAGTCGACGAGAATGCATTCCTGCAGGGCGTCAGTGACTGGCTCGGGCTTCCCTGGTGGAATGATCCGATCGAAAATGTCGCAGCTCCATTGCGGGAGAAAGTCCCCGCGCGAATCGCGGTGCGGTATCATGTTGTTCCTTTACAGGAAGATCAAAAAGCGATTCGCGTCGCGTTTTATGATCCGTTCGATCTGATTGCGCGTCAGACGCTGGCTTCTTCTCTGGATCGGTGCGTCGTTTATTCGATGTCTAGCCGAACGCAGATTTTGCAAGCGCTTCGACAGGGCTACGGAATCGGCGCGGAAACATTCGAAGCGATTTTGGAAGGAAGGTCATCCGACGACGGCACCCTGGACGTCAAACAAGAAACCAATGTTCTGGATCTGGATGACTCCGAAGCGTCGGTCGTTAAATTTGTAAACCAGATTCTACGGGAAGCGCTAGAACAGCGAGCTACGGATATTCATGTGGAGCCGCTCGAAGAAGATCTGCGAATCCGTTATCGGATCGACGGAATGCTTCACGAGGTTCCTGTTCCTCCGAATATCAATGTGTTGCAAGCCTCGGTGATTTCCCGTTTGAAGATCATGGCGCACCTTGATATCGCCGAGCGACGGCTTCCTCAAGATGGACGAATTAACCTGGAGCTCGATGGAAAACCGATCGATGTACGTGTCGCTACAATTCCGTCGGTAGCCGGCGAAAGCATCAGCTTGCGTTTACTGGGACAGGAGCGGTTTACCTTCCAACGGCTTGGCCTTGATAGCGATGCCGAGCTACGCATCCGGCAATTGCTGGCGATGCCAAATGGTATCGTTCTATTAACCGGACCGACTGGATGCGGAAAGTCGACTACGCTCTACACATTTCTCTCCAGTCTTAACACCAAAGAGCGACGCATCGTAACGATTGAAGATCCGGTCGAATATAAGCTCCCTGGCGTAATCCAGATCGCAGTTAAACCGGAGATCGATCTGACGTTTGCTAATGGACTTCGAAGTATCCTCCGAGGTGATCCTAACGTGATTATGGTAGGAGAAATGCGAGACCGGGAAACTGCGGAGATCGCGATCCGTGGAGCGTTGACCGGACACCTCGTGTTCAGCACGCTACATACCAATGATGCAATTGGGGGCATCACCCGGCTGATCGACATGGGTATTGAGCCGTTCTTGGTCGGCAACGCTGTACGGTCATTTATCGCGCAGCGCCTGGTACGAGTGCTTTGCAAATTCTGCATGCGACCGGTCGAACATTCAGAAGACTATTTGAGACAGATTGGATTTCCATTGGAACATGCATCCCAGGTTATGGGATCGACCGGATGCGATCATTGTCGGCATACTGGTTACGAGGGTCGGGCGGCGGTCTTTGAAATTTGCATGGTGTCGCAACGGCTGCAGGACATGATCACGCAAGGGCGCCGCGCATCAATGCTGCGAACAGTAGCAATCGAGGAAGGAATGGTTCCCCTGCGCACCTACGGCTGGCAGAAAGTGATCGATGGACTCACGACAATTGAAGAGGTAGTTCGGGTAACAGCCTCGGACCTTGAAATGGTGGACGAATAGGGTTGGATGAAAACTTCCAGGCTCCAGGCTCCTAACTCCTAGCTTCTGCTCCGAAAAATGGCCTTGTTTACTTACCAGGCAGTGAGTCGAGATGGTCAGCGAGTTGCTGGTCAGGTTGAGGCACAGAGCAGAACGGAAGCTTTTGCCAAGCTCGATCGCGATCGTCTCCAGCCAATTTCATTGGTCCAGCAAGGCGGCGCGTCGACCAACGGCTCGGGCTCGTCCGTCCAGGAAAAAGCGGATCAAGCGCTACCGACGCGAAATATTCGCTTGTCGCGTTCTCAAATCATTCTGTTTACCGAAGAGATGAGCGATTTGTTGGATGCCGGATTACAGCTTGAACCCGCGTTGCGAGTTATGGAATCGCGAAAGGAGCTCTCCGGGATCAAAGCGGTTGCATCAGCTTTACGGCAACAAGTCCGTGAAGGAAGCAGCTTATCCAACGCGTTGCGGACAGTGTCGCCCTCTTTTGGAGACTTATTCTGCAATTTAGTGGCTGCCGGAGAAGTTAGCGGTTCTTTGCCTCAATTGCTCAAACGGCAAGCGACCTTTCTTGTGACCATCGATGATCTCCAGAAGAAAGTGGTCAGCGCCCTGATCTATCCATCAATGATTTTCGTTCTGGGGATCGGACTGATCTTTTTGTTCATGACTTATCTGGTGCCGCAGCTGACAACGCTTTTCCAGAAGACAGGCAAGGATCTTCCCTTGCTGACGCGGCTGTTGGTCCAGACCAGTGATTTCTTTTCTCATTACTGGTGGCTGATCCTTGTTTGTGCGTTTGGTCTGGGGTTTGGCTTCTATCAATTGATTCGCACCGCGCCAGGGCGCCAATGGTGGCACCGCGTTCAGCTCCGGTTGCCGCTTTTTGGAGCCGTCCTCAAGGGCCGGTTCTACGCTCAATTCGCACAAACTATGGCCAACCTGGTTGGAAACGGTATACCGCTGTTGAACGGATTGCGGTTGATGAATAGTGCGACCGGGAATGTGCATCTTCGCAGCCTGATGGAAAAAGTAGTCGAAAGCGTCGGCGAAGGTGGATCGCTTTCCAAGGCGCTCCAAAGGGCGGGTGAATTTCCCCCAATGTTTATTGATATGATCGGAGTGGGTGAACAGACTGGGGACCTTGGCCAGGCGCTGGAAAAGATCGGACGCCGGTACGATAAAGAGCTCAATATCAAAATCCAGCGGCTTACTTCGCTGGTCCAACCGGTCGTCATTCTCCTCATGGCAGGGATGGTTGGTCTGATCGCTTACTCGATTATCAACGGAATTTTTGATGCCGTATCCGGATTGCGTGCTCAGTAGACCCCATGAATTCTGTTCGTCTCCTGAGCTTGGATTTTGATGGCACACTGGTTCGTGACTGGCCGCCCCCACCATTTCCGCAAGTACTGGTGGATATTATGATTGCGCTTCGGCGGCGAAATGGCGTCCGGTTCGCATTGAACACCGGGCGGAGCTTGGCATTGATGGAACATGGCCTCGAATCGACCGGGTTCCCGATCTGGCCCGATTTTGCACTAACGACTGAAAGGGAAGTTTTCCGTTGGACTGGTTCTGCCTGGGAAGACTTCGGCGAATGGAATTCTCGCTGCGCAGAGGCCCATGACGAGCTGTTCGCGCGAGTTGGCCCTTTGCTGGTAGAAATAGAAGCTTATGTCGCAAAGTGTCCTGGGGCCCGCGCTTATTATGAAGATGACAGATTTGTCGGTGTCGTCGCGCAGGATGTCTCCCAAATGGATGACATCTGTGGGTTTATCTGGAACCGGCAAGTTCAATTCCCGTTTTTTGGCTATCAGAGAAACTCTATCTATATCCGATTTTGCCACGCGTCTTATCACAAAGGCGCCGCTCTGGCGGAGCTGCAACGACTCGTAGGCATCTCGCCGGCAGAGACTTTCGCGGCGGGCGACAATCTTAATGATATTTCGATGTTAGACGGTGCCCTCGCGCGTTTTTTGGCTTGTCCGTCGAACGCTATCGAAGAGGTCAAGTCGGCCGTGCGGCGGCAGAATGGCTTTGTTGCTAAGGAAGACAGCGGGCAAGGTGTAGCTGAGGCCTTGGAATTTTTCATTCCAGGCGTGGCCAGGCAGCATTACTAGAGGAGCCGGTTGCTCTGCCGATCTTTTTCCTGCTTGCGCGAAATTTTTACGCAATTGTAACATCCTCGCCTCTAACCATCGTGATGACCGAGAAAATCCTTATCGTTGACGATGAAATCGATGTAGCAGAACTGCTGTCGCATCACCTGAAAGCCGCAGGGTTTTCCGTTGAAGCTGTGCATGGCGGTAAAGCAGCGTTGGATAGTATTCGAAACCAGGTTCCGACGTTGGTCGTTCTGGACGTGATGTTACCTGAGATGTCTGGGTTAGATCTTTGCCGCACACTGAAATCCGATCCGCGGACCCGGCAGGTAGCGGTCGTCATTCTGTCAGCAAAGACGGAGGAAATCGACCGGGTGCTGGGATTTGAACTTGGCGCGGATGATTACGTGGTGAAGCCGTTCAGCCCTCGTGAATTTGTCCTGCGAATCCGCGCGATCCTTCGGCGAAAATCACAAGCTAAAGAGCAGGACTTCTTGACGGTCGGCGAGTTGACGCTTGATCGAGCGCGCCACGAAGTCACGGCTGGTGATCGTAGTATCGAATGCACGGCGACCGAGTTCAGGTTGCTGACGATTCTTATGGAACGAGAAGGCAGGGTCCAGGCAAGAGACCGGCTGCTGACCGATGTGTGGGGCTATGACGCGATCATTGATACTAGGACGGTCGACACCCACATGCGCCGGTTGAGAGATAAGCTTGGTCCTTACGGGCGCTATATAGAAACCGTGCGCGGATTCGGTTATAGGCTCGCGTCGAAGGCCTGATAGCATCGAGCGGAATCAAGCGGCATCGGAAAAGCTGGAACAAGACGACGCGAAGGCCGTTGAATCACGCAAAGACAAGAGGTCCCCGCACTCGATGCCGCTCGATGCCGCTCGGTGCCGCTCGATGCCGCTCGTTCAAACAGTGTGAGTGCTAGTGCTAGTTTTCCGAGCACGCAGAGCGGCCCTGATCGTGTTATTTCTTTCGGAACAAATAGAGAACGCGTGAATGACTCTCG